>WNGJ01003365.1_pt1 | contig 25316 bp, 23 predicted proteins | sample 5400611 | NCBI WGS metagenome assembly WNGJ01 (sample SAMN13153375, study PRJNA577476) | soil metagenome | isolation source: 40 cm soil or saprolite under Garry oak tree replicate 1 | place: USA:California | collected 2016-06-15
TGGACGCCGTCGTGCTCAACGCCGGCGCCGGCTGGCGCGGCCCGCTGGCCGCCATGACCCCCGAGCAGGTCGACCGGCTGTTGCGGCTCAACCTGCAGGCGCCCATCGAGCTCACCCGCGCGCTGCTGCCGGGCATGCTGCGGCGCGGGCGCGGGCACGTCCTGGCCGTCGCCTCGATCGCCGGGGTGCTGGGCGTGGGGCAGGAGAGCGTCTATGCCGCGGGCAAGGCCGGCCTGGTCGGCTTCGCCGACAGCCTCCGCTACGAGCTTGCCGGCACCGGGGTCGACGTCACTGTCGTCATCCCCGGAGTGGTGCGGACCGCCTTCTTCGACCGTCGCGGGCAGCCGTACCACCGGGCGCGGCCCCGGCCGGTGCGGCCCGAGCGGGTCGCGCGGGCGATTCGGCGAGCGCTGTCCAGCGGCGCGGCCGAGGTGATCGTGCCGCGCTGGCTCGGCCTGCCCGTCCGCCTGCGGGCGCTGGCGCCTGGCCTCTACCGGCGACTGGCCCGGCGGTTCGGGTGAGCGCCGGCTCAGCTCGCCACCAGCGCGCGCAGCGACTCGCGCAGTGAGCCGACGGTCGCGAGCACCGCGCTCGGCTCGTACCCGCAGTGCGCCATGCAGTTCTCGCACCGCGGGTCCCGGCCGCGCCCGTACGCCTCCCAGTCGGTCGTCTCGACCAGCTCGCGGTAGGTCTGGACGTGCCCGTCGCCCATCAGGTAGCAGGGTCGCTGCCAGCCGAAGACCGAGTACGAGGGGATGCCCCACGCGGTGCAGCGGAAGTCGACCTTGCCCTCGAGGAAGTCGAGGAACAGCGGGGTGTGGTTCAGCCGCCAGCGCCGCCGCCGGCCGCCGGCGAATGCCTCCCGGAACAGCGCCCGGGTCGCCGTCACGCCGAGGAAGTGTTCCTGGTCCGGCGCCTTCTCGTACGCGTACGCCGGGGAGATCATCATCTGGTCGACGCCGAGGTCGTCGTTGAGGTAGTCCAGCACCTCCCGAACCGTCTGCGCCGAGTCGGTGGTGAAGAACGTCGTGTTGGTGTTGACCCGGAAGCCGGCCGCCCTGGCCGCTCGGATCGCGGCGACCGCCTCGTCGAAGACGCCGTCCTTGGACACCGACGCGTCGTGCCGCTCCCGCAGCCCGTCGATGTGCACCACCCACGCGAAGTACGGCGACGGCGAGAACAGGTGCATCTTCTTCTTCATCAGCAGCGCGTTGGTGCACAGGTAGACGAACTTCTTGCGCTTGACCAGCTCGGCGACGATCTGGTCGATCTCCGGGTGGATCAGCGGCTCTCCGCCGGCGATCGAGACCATCGGCGCGCCGCTCTCCTCGATCGCGGCGACCGCCTTCTCGACCGGCATCCGCTGCTTGAGGATGTGCGCCGGGTACTGGATCTTGCCGCAGCCCACGCAGGCCAGGTTGCAGGCGAACAGCGGCTCCAGCTCCACGACCAGAGGGAACTTCTCCCGCCGGGCCATCTTCTGGCGAAGCAGGTAGGCCGCGACCCGGATGCTCTGCCGGACTGGTACGCCCATGCTCAGCCGACCTCCTTCTGTAGGGTGAACTCGATGCTCTCGTCGGCCACCGGCAGCGCGTCCACGGCGACCGCGCCGTAGCCGCGGAGGGTGGCCAGCACGCGGTCCAGCACCGCCGCGGGTGCTTCGAGGCCGGCGGTCAGGCCCAGCACCCGAACCCCGGCGAGCCAGCGCAGGTCGATGTCGCTCTCGTCCTCGACGAGCCGGGCCGCGGTGCCCGCCCGCCCGGCCGCGTCGACCAGCCGGCTCGTGCTGGACGAGTCCGGCGGTCCCACGACGAGGACCAGGTCGGCGCCCGCCGCGACGGCCCGGACGGCGAGCTCGCCGCCCGACTCGCCCGACCCGCCGGGCGTGGTGGCGAGCACGACCCGTTCGATCCGAGCCGCCTCTGCCCACTCGGTGATCGCCGGTGCGGCGGCGGCAAGCGCCCGGTAGGCGGCGAGGCCGTGCCCGGGCAGGCTCGTCGGGCCGGTGCGCACGGTGTCGGTGACCACCCGCACGACGGCGGCCGGATGGCCGGGCAGCGCACGAACGGCGGCGGCGGACTCCATGTCGACCGCGAGGGCGCCGGTGCCGGCCAGCCGGTCCCGGCCCCGGCGTCGGAGCACGGGCCGCGCGCTGGTCACCAGCGGGCCGGCGTGCACGGGCAGCCCGCGCCGGCGCAGCGCGGCCGCCAGCGGAGCCCAGCCGGGCAGCGGGACGGCGCCGGCATCGTCGCGCACCTCGGTCGCGACCACCACGTCGCCGGCACGGATGCCGCTGTCCAGCGCGCCGCAGAACCCCGCGACGGCGACAGGGGCGGCGGGCGGCAGCCGCCGCATGGCCCTGCTCCCGGCCCGCGAGGCGTGCCGTGGACCCATGCCGGTGCGCAGCACGGGCACGCCACCACGTCGCAGCGCGCGGGCCTCGACGCGCAGCGCGGTGAGCACCACCGCACCGGAGGCGGCGGGCGTCACCGCCCGGCTCCGACGTACCTGCCGAGCGCGGTCACCGGGAAGACCAGCCGGTACAGGTGGTAGTTGATCGAGAAGTCGCCGGGGAAGCCGGTGCCGGTGAACTGTGGCTCGTCCCAGGTCCCGTCCTCGCGCTGGGTCGCCGCCAGGAACCGCACTCCGCGCTGCGTCGCCGCCCCGTCGCGCTCGCCGGCCGCCAGCAGGGCCAGCAGCGCCCAGGCGCTCTGTGATGCCGTCGACGCGCCCCGGCCGCGCCAGCCCGGATCGCGGTAGGAGCGGATGTCCTCTCCCCACCCGCCGTCCGGGTTCTGCACCGACTCCAGCCACCGGACGGCGCGCCGGACCGGCCTCGCCGAGGGGAGCACCCCGGCGGCGACCAGAGCGGGCAGCACCGCGCCGGTGCCGTAGACGTGGTTGACCCCCCAGCGGCCGAACCACGAGCCGTCCGGCTCCTGCTCGGCCAGCAGCCAGGCGACCGCCGCCCGGGTCACCGGGTCGGCCTCGCGGCCCTGCGCCGCGAGCATCTCGACCACGTGCGCGGTCACGTCGGCCGTCGGCGGGTCGAGGACCGCGCCGAAGTCGCTGAACGGCAGCTTCGTCACCAGCTCACGGGTGTTGTCCGCGTCGAACGCGGCCCAGGCCCCGTTCCGGGAGCGCATGCCCACCATCCAGTCGACCGCGCGGGCGACCGCCGCGCGCTGGGCCGACGGCTCGCTCGGCCGCGTCCGGTCGAGGGCGAGCACCACCTCGGCGCTGTCGTCGATGTCGGGATACCAGTCGTTGGCGAACTCGAACGCCCAGCCCCCCGGCTCGAGCTCGCCGCGGCGCACGGCCCAGTCCCCGCGCTGCCGGACCTCCTCGCCGAGCAGCCAGTCGGCGGCCCTGACCAGCGCCGGGTGCTCCGGCGGCAGGCCGGCGTCGGCGAGCGCGACGACCGCCAGCGCGGTATCCCACACCGGCGACTGGCAGGCCTCGAGGCGCCGCCCTCTCTCGTCCCAGATGGTGAACCGGTCCAGGCCGGCCAGGGCTTCTCGCAGCACGGGCCCGTCGACCGGGTGCCCGAGCAGCCGCAGCGCCAGGATCGAGTACACCCACGGCGGCTGGATGCCGCCCCACGAGCCGTCCGCCTCCTGGCGGTCGAGGATCCAGCGCTCGGCCGCTCGGATCGCCCGGGCGCGAAGCGGACGCAGGGGCCGGCGGTCGTACGCGCGCACGGCCCGGTCGAGCAGGTGCAGCCAGCCCTCCGTCCGCCGCAGTGTCGGCGGCCGGAGCGGCGCGGCGCCGGTGCGCAGCTCCGCGAGGGTGAAGCCGAGGTCGTGCCGCGGCCGGAAGGAGGCGACGACGGTGAGCGGCACGACGGTCTGGCGTGCCCAGCACCCGAAGTCGTACACGTTCAGCGGCACCCACGGCGGCAGCAGGATCACCTCCGGCGGCATGCCCGGCAGCGCCTCCCAGTCCCACTCGCCGAACAGCGCCAGCCAGATCCGGGTGAACACGCGACTGCGCTCGAGGCCACCGGCGGAGCGCACGTACGCGGCGGCACGAGCCATGTGCGGCGCCCCGGGCAGGTCGCCGGCCAGCCGCAGCGCGACGTACGCCTCGACCGTCGTGGACAGGTCGGCCGGGCCCCCATGGAACGTCGCCCAGGTGCCGTCCGGGCGCTGCTGGCTGCGGATCCACCGCGCCGCGGCCGCGTTCTGCCCCGCGTCGCCGATGCCGAGGAACCGCCGCAGCATCAGGTCCTCGGCGTCCATGGTGACGTTGGTCTCCAGCTCTCCCTTCCACCAGCCGGCCGGATCCTGCAGGCGGAGCAGGTGGTCGCGGGCCGAGGACAGCACTTCGACGGCGGAGCGCTCGCGGCTGCCGAGCTCGGGTGCTGCGGTCATCGGCTCGCCGGCCCTCCTGTCACAGCTCTCTCCGTACGGTGAATCGCGCGAGCGCGGCAAGATCTTCCCGGACGTCGGCGGCGACGGGGACACCGTCGAGGGCGTCCACCGCGGCGGCGGCCAGCCGGTCGGCCTCCCGCTCGGTCCAGGACCGGCCCCCGGCCTCGTCGATCAGCTTCGCGGCCAGGGCGAGCGCCTGCTCGTCCGCCGGGCCGCCGCCGGCGAGCCGACCACGCAGCTCGCGGCTGGCCTCCTCGTCCCCGCGCAGCGCCGCGGCGACCGGCACGCTCATCTTCCGCGCCCGGAGGTCGGCGAACACCGGCTTGCCGGTCACCGCCGGGTCGCCCCAGATGCCGAGCAGGTCGTCGACGAGCTGGAACGCCAGGCCGAGCGTCCGCCCGTACCGCTCCAGCGCGGCGACCAGCGGGGGTGACCCGCCGGCCAGCATCGCGCCGAGGGCGGCGGAGACGCCGAGCAGCGCTCCGGTCTTCTGCTCGGCCATGGTGAGCGTCTCGTCCAGGCCCGCGTCGACCCGCGCCTCCAGGGAGAGGTCCGCGGCCTGCCCGGTGATCAGCTCCTGGATGGCACGCACCAGTGCGGCGACGGCCGGACCGGCGCTCGCGGGGGGCGCGGCGAGGGCGAGGACCTCGACGGCCCGGGTGCACAGCGCATCGCCGGCGAGCAGGGCGGGACCGGAGCCGAACACGGTCCACGCCGTCGGCCGGTGCCGCCGCGTCCGGTCGCCGTCCATGATGTCGTCGTGCAGCAGCGAGAACTCGTGGACGAGCTGCACCGCGACCGCGGCCGGGATGCCGTCGCGCTCGGCCGCGCCCGGCCCACCGGCGGCCTCGGCCGACAGCAGCGCCAGCGCGGCCCGCAGCGCCTTGCCGCCGCTGCCGGAGGCGGGTCGACCCCGCTCGTCGGCCCAGCCGAAGTGGTACATGACGATGCCGTGGACGGCGGGGGCCAGGCTGGCGATCGCGTCCCGCAGCGGCTGCTCGACCAGGGCGGACGCGCGGGCCAGGGTGGGCGGCAGGGCGGCGGGGCGGGCGGCCGGCTGGGCGCTCATGCCGCGGCCCGGCTCGGCGTCGGCGTGTCCCAGGGCGACCCCAGCAGTTGTCGGGCGGCGGTCACTCCGCTTCGCACGGCTCCCTCCATCGTCGCCGGCCACGAAGTGTCGGTGTAGGCGCCGGCCAGCCACAGCCCCGGGATCGCGGTACGGGCCGGCGGCCGGAGCCGGCCACTGCCCGGGCCCGCCCGGAAGGTCGCCCGCGGCTCCCGGGTCACGAAGAAGTCCTCGACCCGGGCCGCCCGCGCGGCCGGCAGCAGCGCCGCCAGCGCTGGCAGGAAGACCTCCCGGAGGTCGCGGGTCCGGGTCCTGACCCAGCGATCCGCGGCGGAGAGGCTCACGACCACGTACTGTCCGGTGCCGGCCCCGGCCGCCGCGCTGCGGTCGAAGACCCACTGGACCGGCGTGCCCAGCCCGGCGGCGAAAGGGACCTCGAGCACGCCGCGGTCGTACCGGACGTGGACGTTGACGATCGGCGCCGCGCCGAGGGCCGCGATCCGGCCGGGGTCCGGTGTCGCTCCGGTCGGCAGCAGCGCCGCTGCCGCGTCGTGCGGTACGGCGAGGACCACGACATCGGCCGGGATCGTCCCGCCGTCCGCCCGGACGCCGGCCGCGCGGCCGTCCTCCACCAGGATCTCGCTCACCCGGCAGCCGAGCCGGACGGTGGCGCCGACCGCCGCCAGTGCGCGCCGGGACGGGTGGTCGTGCAGGTCGCCCAGCGGCACTCGCGAGATGCCGATGTCGCCGCCCGAGGCGTCGTCGAGCAGGCCGGTCCGGAAGACCATCGCCGCAAGCGCCAGCGAGGCGTCTTCGGCCGGCGCGTTCAGTGTCGCGACGCAGATGAGATCCCACAGCGCGTGCACCGCCGCGTCGCGCTGCCAGTGCCGGGTGAGCCACGCGCCGAAGGTCTGCCGGTCCAGGGCCGGGTCGGTCGGGTCGAGCCGGCGCAGCGCGAGGACCGCCGGTACGGCCCGCAGCCGGTCGGCCGGGGAAAGCGCGGCGTACCTGGCCAGCGATGGTCCAAGGTGCAGCGGCGCCGGCAGGCCGGCGGTGCGGCGCAACACCGCCGGCCGCCGGCCGGGTCTGAGCACCGGCAGCGACAGCCGGTCCTGCAGCGCCGTCTGACCGGTCACGCCGAGCCGGTCCAGGAAGCCGCGGTACGCGGTGCAGCAGCGGAGGAAGACGTGCTGGCCGTTGTCGACCACGAGGCCGTTCCGGTCGAAGGAGTACGTGGCCCCGCCGAGCCGGGGCCGTGCCTCCACGAGGGTGACCGCGGCGCCGGCGTCCGCGGCGGTCAGCGCCGCGGCGACACCGGCGAGGCCCCCACCCGCGACCACCACCCGCGGCCGGCTCCCGTCCTGCGGGCGAGCGGTCACGGCAGCTCGCCCCCCACCTCGGGCCACTGCGGGCGAGGGGGGAGGCCGACGAGGCTGCGCATCGCGATCCCGGCCTTCTCCCATCCGGACAGCGAGAGCCGTCGCTCGAGCACGATCTCGGGATGCCGGCGGATCTCGGTGAGCAGCCGATGGTAGATCCCGACCATGGCCGAGCAGCAGGCGGCGCTGCGCCAGTCGAGCAGGGGCAGCAGCCGCAGGCCGTCGGTGAAGGCTGCCTCCGCCCGGTCGGCCTGGAACCGCACCAGTGCGGCGATCCGGTCGGCCGGGCCGTCCAGGCTGCCGTCGGGGGCGAAGTGGCACCCGAACCCGTCGACCTCCTCGGCCGGCAGGTAGTGCCGGCCGTTGGCACCGTCCTCGCGGACGTCGCGGAGGATGTTCGTCAGCTGCAGGGCGACACCGAGCCGGTCGGCGAGGGGAAGCGCGGCGGCCAGGTCGTCGACGCCGAAGACCGCGACCGACAGCCGGCCGATCGACCCGGCGACCCGGTGGCAGTATCCGGCGAGCTCGTCGAAGGTGGCGTACGACGTGCCGCGCACGTCCATCTCGACCCCGTCCGCCAGATCGAGGAAGGCGTCGAGCGGCAACGGGAGGCGGCCGGCCGCGTCGTGCACGGCGACGAGCACCGGGTCGTCCGGCGGCGGGACCGGCGCCGTGACCTGCTCGCGAACCAGCGCGAGCGCTCGGAGCCGGGCGGCCGTGCCGTCGGTGTCGGTGGGGGTGGCGTGGATCTTCCCGCCGGCGCCGGCCACCGGCGCGGGTGGGGCGGATGCGGCCGTGTACGGGGCGTCGGTCGTCCCGACCGGATCGTCCCCGATGTCGTCGACCCGACGGGCCAGCGCGTAGACGGCGCACATCGCGTGCCGCTTGTCCACGGGCAGCAGCCGGATGCCGTAGTAGAAGTTCCTTGCCTCGCGGCGGGTCACCTCCTCGCAGAACGCGTACGCCGAGGCTGGAACCACGCGGTCACCTCCATCCCACCAGGAGCCGGGACCACCGGACGAGAACCCTCCCCGGATGGGGGAGGACGCTGTGCGCGAGCACGTCATGGTCGACGGCTTCCATGGAATCGAGCGTGGCGTGGCCACCGGCGACGAAGCCCGCGACCGCGACGGCGAGCAGCGCGGGGGAGGCCGGTACGAGGCCGGACCCGATGTCGAGCCAGGCGCGGGCGCGGCGGGCCTCGAAGGCGACCAGCCTGCGCACCGCGGCCGACGCCGGTGCCGAGGCCAGGTCCGCGGCCCGCACCCCGAACCGCGCCATGTCCTCTGCGGGCAGGTAGATGCGGTCCCTGCCCAGGTCCTCCGCCACGTCCTGGAGGTGTTCGACCAGCTGCAAGGCGGTGCACACGGCGTCGGACAGCCGCCGCCGCCCCGGGCTCGCCGCCCCGAAGACCTGCAGGACGAGGTGACCGACCGGGTTCGCGGACAGCTCGCAGTAGCCGAGCAGATCGGTGAGCCGTTCGTACCGCCGCACCTGCTGGTCCTGCCGGTTCGCCTGGATCAGCTGACGGAACGGCTCCTGGTCGAGGCCGCACGCCCGTACGGTCGGCACCAGGTCGGCCAGCAGCGGATGCTCCGCGTCGCCGCCGGAGAAGACCCGGTCCAGGTCGCGCTCCAGCGCGTCCAGGTGGGCCGCCCGGTCCCCGGCGCGCTCGTCGCCGGTGTCGTCGACCAGCCGGGCGAAGCCGTAGATCGCCAGCAGGTGGGTGCGGATGCCGCGGGGGAGGACGCGGGGCGCGACGGGGAAGTTCTCCCGGCTCGCCCTCGTCATCGCGCCGGCCCGGGAGGCGGCGGCGGACAGGCTCGCCACGTCGACGGGCGATTCGCGCTGCTCGGCGGGCATCTGGCTGGCTCGTGCCTTCCTCAGGGCTGTCCTGGTCCCCGATGGCGGACGACTGATCATCCCCCCCGCCCGCTCCGCGTTCCAGAGCGTGAGGGCAACCGGTCGCGTGATGATCGCGACCGCGGTGCCTTCCCCGGGGGAGCCCAGTCAACCCGCCGGCTGGCTGACCGGCTGTTCGAGCAGCTCGTCCGGCTCCACGTCCGGCTTCTTGGCGAGTCGGCTCGGCCACCAGATGTGCCGGCCGATGTCCAGGTTGAGCGCGGTGACCAGGACGGATCGAACGACGATCGTGTCCAGCAGGACGCCGAGGGCGACCGCGAAGCCGAGTTCGGCGAGGAAGACCAGCGGCAGGGTTCCCAGCACGCCGAACGTGCCGGCGAGGACCGCACCCGCGGAGGTGATCACACCGCCGGTGGCCGCCAGCCCGATCAGCGCACCCCGGCGGGTGCCGTGCCGGCGGGTCTCCTCGTGGACGCGGGTCATCAGGAAGATGTTGTAGTCGATCCCCAGCGCGACCAGGAAGACGAAGACGAACAGCGGCAGCGACGAGTCGGCTCCGGCGAATCCGAACACGTGGTCGAAGACGAGTGCGCTCGCGCCGAGCGCCGCGGCGAAGGACAGCACCACGGTGGCGATGAGCATGAGCGGAGCGACGATGGCCCGCAGCAGCGCCATCAGGATGATCGTGACGACGACGAGCACGATCGGGATGATCAGGTCGCGGTCGTGCTTGGCGGCACGCTGCAGGTCGAGGTTGACCGCGCTGTTCCCGCCGACCATCGCGTCGGCGGCCGGGACGGCGTGCACGGCGGCCCGGAGCCGGTCGACGGTGGCGTAGGCGGCGGCGCTGTCAGCCGGGTCGTTGAGCACGCCCTGCACGTACGCGTGCCCGTCCTTGACCACCGGAGCGGTCACGTCGCTGATCCCGGTGGTGCCGGCGACAGCGGCGTGCACCTGCTCCGCGGCCGACGCGGTGGACACGACCGCTACCGGGTTGCCCGCTCCGGCCGCCGCGGGGAAGTGCTGCGCGATGACCTCCCCGCCGACGATCGAGTCCGGATGACCGATGAACGACTCCGCGTTCGTCAGCCCGTTCGCGTTGAGGTCGAGCAGACCGAACCCGAGGGCGCCGAGCACCAGTGCGGTCGTCACCCACACCGTGCGCGGACGGCGGGCGATCCGGTTGCCGACGCGAGCCCACAGCCCGCGCGTGGTCGGCTCGGCGGAGCCGTAGTGCGGCTTGAACGGCCAGAACACCCACCGTCCGCTGATGACCAGCAGCGCCGGCAGCAGGGAGATCATCACCAGCAGGGCGACCGACACGCCGATCGCGGCCACCGGGCCGAGGCTCTTGGTCGAGTTCGTCTCCGCCGCCAGCAGGCACAGCATGCCGACGATGACCGTGGCGCCGCTGGCGATGATCGCCGGCCCCGCCCGGTGCAGCGCGACGGCCATCGCCTCATGCCGATCCTCGTGCCGGCGCAACTCCTCCCGGTAGCGGGCGACGAGCAGCAACGCGTAGTCGGTGCCGGCCCCGAACACGAGCACGGTCAGGATGCCGGCGCTCTGGGCGTTGACGGTGAGCCCGGCGTGCGCGGCGAGCAGGTAGATCACCGCCTGGGCGACGGCGAGCGCCACGCCGGCGGACACCACCGGCAGCAGCCAGAGCACCGGGCTGCGGTAGGTCAGCAGCAGGATGCCGATGACGACGCCGAGGGTCGCGTAGAGCAGGGTGGTGTCGATTCCGGAGAAGGTGTCGGCGGAGTCCGCCGCGTTGCCCAGCGGGCCGGCGACGTGCACGCTCAGCCCCGGCGAGCCGGAGCCGGCGACGGTGCGGATCTGGTCGGCGAGTCCGGACGCCTTCTGCCAGCCCTCCGAGCCGAGGTCGAACGTGATCAGCGTCTGCAGCGCCTTGCCGTCCGGCGACGGGACCGGGCCGGTGGGCGCGCCTTGCACGCCCTCGAACGTGGCGAACTGCCTTGCATCCGCGGCGGCCTTGGCCCTGTCGGCATCGGTCAGCCCGCTCGGCCGGTCGTAGACGACCACCGCCGGCAGCGCGTCGGGCGACTGGAACGACTGCTGGATGTCCAGCACCTTCGTCGACTCGGCGCTGCCGGGCAACCAGGACTTCGCGTCGTTCTTCTCCGCACCGGTGAGCTTTCCCGCCAGCGGACCCGCGACCCCGACCACGACCAGCCAGAGCACGAGCACGAGGAACTTGGTGCGGTGCCCGGTGAGCAGGCTCGCCGCGGACCTGGTCATGACATCTCCCTGTGGAGTCCCGACGGGGCACGACGGTAACGAGCTGCATCTAAACGGTCAACCACATTAACGATTTAGCGGGCTATGATTCCGGGCACGATGGACCCGCGGGGCGTAGTCGAGGAGCTGGCTCTCTCGCCGGCCCTCGCCGGCTGCATGGGATACCTGCTGGGTCGGGCGTACGCCAGGGCGAGGCAGTGCGCGGCCGCCGCGATCCCGGAGCCGCACCGAGCCCGCCATCTCGCGGTCCTCGCGATGCTGCGCGGCTGCGGGCCGCTCTCGCAGCGCGAGCTGGGAGTGCTCGCGAGGATCAACCGGACGCTCATGGTCAAGCTCGTCGACGAGCTGGAAGAGCACGGCCTAGTGGTGCGGGAGCGGAACCCGAGCGACCGCCGGTCCTACGTGCTGGCACCGACGGCACACGGTCTGGCGACGTTGCGCACCCTGATGCCCGCGTTGGCGCTCGGCGACGCCCAGCTGACCGCACCGTTGAGCCGCATCGAGCAGGAGCGGCTCAACGAGCTGCTCCGCCGGCTGCTGCCCGCCGGCGCCGACCAGGCGATGGACCTGCTCGGCCGGTTCAGCGGATACCTCCTCGTCCGCGCCCACGGCCAGTTCCGGCAGCGGACCGAGGACGCGCTGGCTCCGCTGGGCCTGGTGCTGCGCCAGTTCGCCGCGCTCGCCGCCCTGCGCGCCGAGCAGCCGTGCTCGCAGCAGCGGATCGCCACCATCCTCGGCGTCACCCCGCCCGCGGTGCTGCCGGTGATCGACGAGATGGACCTGGCCGGTCTGGTCGGACGGACCCGAAACCAGGCGGATCGCCGCGCCTACCGGCTGACCCTCACGGCGGCGGGTCGGGACAAGCTGCGGGCGGCGCAGCGGGCACTCGCCGAGGTGCAGTCGGCCGTCGCCGGCTGCCTGGGTGCCGATGGCGACGAGGAGCTGTGCCTCCTGCTCGCCAAGCTGCTGCAGCCGGCGCACCCGCAGCCGGACGGCATCGCGTGACGCAAGACCGCCCGGCCGCGTGGCCGGGCGGTCCTGGTCGTCACGAGCGGGACCCGCGACGGCTCAGCGCACGGCGTTGTACGCGTTGACCTCCCCGGCGCCGTAGAAGCCGTTGCGCTCCCCGCCGCTGCACTCGGCGAGGTACTGGTCGAGCCCAGGACGCGGGTTGTAGACGCCCTCGGGGCATGGCAGCGCCTCGGCGGTGCGCTCGAGGAACGACGCCAGCTCGGCCGGCTGCAGGCCCGGGTGCGCCGAGAGGGTGAGCGCCGCGACGCCGACCGCGTGCGGGCTGGCCATCGAGGTGCCCTGCTTGTAGCCCCAGCCGTTCGTCTTCGTGACGGTTTTGAACGTGCTCGACAGCACCGCGTGCGAGACGGTGACGACGGTCGGGTCCGGCTGCCGGGTGTCGCCTCCCGGCGCGCTCACGTCCACCACTCCCAGCCCGTACGACGAGTAGTAGCTCTTCAGCCGTTCGGTCCCGAGGGCCGAGACGGTGAGCACTCCCGGCGCTTCCGCGGGCAGGTCGAGGCAGGCACCGGTGATCGTGCGGTCCTCGACCGGGTAGCTGCCGTCGTTCGGGCTGCCGCTGTCGACGAACTTGTGCTGCAGGTCGTGGTTGGAGTTCCCGGCCGACGCGACGGTCAACACGCCCTTGCTCTGCGAGTAGCGCAGGGCGCGTTGGACGGCCTCCCAGACCGGCCGCTGCCGGGCGTCATTGCGGCAGTTGTACTCCCACGGGTCGATGAAGTAGCTGTTGTTCGTGATCTGCATGCCGTGGTCGGCGGCCCAGAGGAAGCCGCAGACGGCCGCCTCCGGGTAGATGAAGCCGTCGTCGTTGACCACCTTCACCGACGCGACCTTCACGCCCGGGGCGACGCCGGCGATCCCCACGCCGTTGATCGCACCGGCGATCGTGCCCGCGACATGCGTGCCATGGTCGGACGTCGTCGGGTTCCACGCGGCCTCACTCGTGTCCACCACGCCGCCGAGGCAGGACGCGCTCTTGGACTTGGCGATCTGCGTGGCCAGGTCCGGGTGGGTGCTGGAGATCCCGGTGTCGAGCACGCCGACGAGGACATTCGGGCTGCCGGTCGTCACGGCCTGCGCCTGCGGGACGTCGATCTGCGTCATGTCCCATTGCAGGCCGAACAGCGGCTCGCCGGTCGGGTCACCGGTGGCCGCCCGCGTTGCGGACCCGACCACGTCGACGGTGGCTTCGTCGTCGAGCGGCGTGCCAAGGCCCTCGGTCGACGCGACCGAATCCACGCCCTGACCGGCCACGGCGGTCGCGAAGGTGGGGTTGGTGGAGCGGGCGACGACGACCCCGATCTGGCCGTAGTCGGCGACCACGGTGCCGCCCGCGGCCGCGACCCTGGCCGCGGCCTGGCCGGTGGACTGGCCCTGTGGGGCGAGGACGAGGTACGCCGCCTCCGTTCCGGCGGCGAGCGCGGGCGGCGTCAGCGCGGAGCTGACCAGTACGGCACCCACCGCGACGGCAGTCGCGGTGAGCGCCTTGCGACGAATGGATCTCACGAGGAGACCTCCCATGGGTGGTGGGGATGCCCCGACACCGGCAGGTGGGCCGGTGACCGGAACCTATTGGCTCGGTCAGCCGTGGGGCAACAGCCGGCAAAGCGCGCCCCATCGCCGGCGGTGCGGAGTCGGCGGCGCTGGACCCGATCGCCAACTCCGGTTGCCGGGCGACCTCGGCCAGCGACCCGGGGGTGGCGCGGTGGACCTTCACCCCGCCCCGGCCCGCGACGCTGGTCGACGCCCCGGTGGTCCGGCTGAGCGCGACCCTGCGGGGATCGAACGCCGAGCGCTCGTGGCCGGAGATGCTGCACCTGGCCCTGGTGGCGAACCTGATGTCGGCGATCGGGGCGGCGCCCACGTTCACCCGGCCGAACTTCCCGCAGCGCTCCGGCTACTTCCCGCCGACCCGCCGCGGTGGGCGGGGCCGGCGAGGAGGCGACGGAACTCGCCGCCAGGCTCGCTGGCCCGGATGCCTGACCCCGCCTGCCTCCCCCTCCGTCACGGCTGCACGGCGGTGAAGAACACGTCGGTCCGGTTGGTGGTGTCGCCGCTGTTGGTCCGGACGAAGAGCGGGGTGAAGGCGCTGCCGTTGTTGGCCAGCCCCTCGTAGTCGCCGAGGAAGCGGCCGCGCGCGAACGGCGCCGTCGCGTCGTCGAAGGTGGTCCCGATCCGCGCCTCCGCAGCCCAGGTCGCCGCGCCGTCGTGCGAGTGCACGATGAAGTAGTCGGTCGGCAGGGTGGCGGGGTCGGGAGTGTTGTTGCGCCAGTCGTAGTAGGTGACGCCGACCGTCCCGTTCGGCAGCACGTCGACCGCCGGGGTGAACGCCGTCACCCCGGACGGCGACTGGTTCACCTTGACCGGTGCGGACCAGGTGGTGCCGCCGTCGGTCGACTTCGTCAGGGCGATGTCGTTGTGCGCTCCGCCGCTGAACCGGTTGTCCTCGAACACCTCGTACATCGTTCCGTTGCGTCGGTCGACCGCGACGTCCGGAATACTGCCGCCGACGTCGGAACCCGACCGCTGCGGCGTACCCGTGTCCGGGTCGAGGACCGGGGTCACCGTGTTGTCCGTGATCACGATCGGCTGGGACCAGGTAGCGCCGCCGTCCGTCGAGCGCATCGCGCCCTGCAGCGACGCGTTCGGGCTTCCCGAGCCCTTCCAGAACAGGAAGACGTCGAGCAGCGAGCCGTCCGGCAGCACCGCGATCTGGTTGCCGATGGTCGCGATGTTCTGGTTCAGCGCGAGGATGTCCCGCGGCGTCGACCAAGTCCTACCGCCGTCAGTGGTCATCGAGAAGTACGGGTCGCCGCGGAACGCGTGGGAACGGAAGACGTCCGGGCTGGCGCTGTCGCTCGGGAAGCGGCTGCGGTCCCACACCAGGTAGGCCGTTCCCGGCTTGCGCGGGTCGGCGGTCAGCGCCTCCTTGTCGTTGAACACGAAGTGGTCGGGCGACACGTCGCGCTGGACGGTCACCGGCTCGCTCCAGGTCAAGCCGCCGTCCGTCGAGGTGCTGGTCAGGATCGCCGAGATGGTCTGGGCGGAGTTGACCGAGAGGCTGACCTGGTACGCCCGGCCGTCCGGCCCGAAGCTCACCCACGGGTCGGAGGAGCGGTCGTAGTCGCCGCCGTTCGCCGGCGTGCCCCCCGCGCATGTGCTGAAGTGCGGGAACGACCTGGTCCAGGTGGTCCCGCCGTCGACGGAGGCGGCCGTCACCAGGCCCTTCGCGCCGCCGTTGGACCAGCGATCCTGCTGGAAGACGCCGATCACGTTCGACGGGTTGGTCGGGTTGACCGCGACCCACGGCTCGACCTCGGCGTTCGGGTAGTTCGTGCCCGGCCCGCCGACGGTGCACGCCGCGAACGGGCTCGGACCCGAGGCGAGCACGAGCGGCCCCACGCTGGCCGGTGCGGCCGCCGCCGGCGCCGCGAAGGCGAGAACCGCAGCCAGCGCACCGACAACGGACAGGACAGGCTTACGCATCTCCGAGCCACCCCCTTGTGACTGCCACTGGGGCCGGAACCTAGACCCGTCCGGGATCGCCGACAAGGCCCACGGCAGCACGATTCGGGCTCCGGCCACGCAAGCGACACCGATTCGACACGGTTTCCGTAACGCGCGGGCCGGGCGTCGACGGCATCAGCCGCCGGCGCCCGGCCCGCGCGGCTTGCGACCGACGCCTCCCACCGGCACCCAGGGCGACTCCCCTCGACCGGCGGGATGGTCGGAGCGCCATTCAGACACGTCCACGAGGCCGGGTTCGACGAGCTCGAACCCGTCGAAGAACCGCTCGACCGCGGCCCGGGTGCGCGGTGTGAGAGCGGCGTCGGCCTGGCGGAAGCCACGCTCGGCGACCCCATGTTGCACAAGCTCGCACCATGCCGAGGCGCAGGACACTATCATCCGGCGCGCGACACACTGGAGGGAAGCGCAGCAGGTGGGATGATCCGGGCAGCGAGCGGAAGGGAGACGCGGCGATGACGGCTGAGCCGAGCGCCGGCCCGACCGTGCTGCGCATCCTCCTCGGCTCGCAGCTGCGCCAGCTCCGTGAGGACAGGGGCGTCACGCGAGAGGACGCCGGGTACGCGATCCGCGCGTCCGAGTCCAAGATCAGCCGGATGGAGCTCGGGCGGGTCGGGTTCAAGGAGCGCGACGTGGCCGACCTGCTCAGCCTGTACGGCGTCGCGGACGAGCACGAGCGCACCGCGCTGCTGTCCCTGGCGCAGGAGGCCAACGCTCCGGGCTGGTGGCACCGCTACGGCGACGTCCTCCCGGGGTGGTTCCAGTCGTACGTCGGGCTCGAGGCCGCCGCGTCACTCATCCGGACGTACGAGGTGCAGTTCGTTCCCGGACTGCTGCAGACCGAGGACTACGCCAGGGCGGTCATCCTGCTCGGCCACGCCGGCGAGTCGGCGGAGGAGATCGAGCGCAGGGTCGACCTGCGGATGACCCGGCAGAAGCTGCTCGCCCGACGCCGCCGCCGGCGGTGCCTTCACGATCCTGCGCTTCGCCGACCAGGCCCTGCCCGACGTGGTGTACGTCGAGCAGCTCACCAGCGCGCTCTACCTGGACAAGCGTGACGACGTCGATAGCTACCTGGAGGCCATGGAGCGGCTCTCCGTGGAGGCCGAGAGCCCGGCGCGGACCGCCGGCATCCTCGACCGCATCCGCGGCGGGCATCCCGCCGACGTCGCGGGCAGCTGAGCAAGCCGCGCCTGGTGCCGGCCGGGCACCCGCGACGAACCGTGCTGGCGGATGAAGCCGGCGTCGGCGGACGAGGTCGACCCATGATCGACAGGCTGGTCACGCTCTTGCCTGCGCCGGCGGACGAGGCCGGCGTCAGCCGACGAGATGGTCGAAGTCGCCGTCCCGGGCGCCCACGATCAGCGCCGCGATCTCGTCCCGCGTGTAGATCAGGGCCGGCCCCTCGGGGTGCCGGGAGTTCCTGACCGCGAACTGCCCGTCCGGCAGCCAGGCGATCTCCACGCAGTTGCCGCTGGGGTTGCTGCGCTGGCTCTTGTGCCAGGTCAGGCGGCCCAGCTCGCCCGCCGGCATGCCGTTGTACGGGGGTCGAACCAGTGCCTCGTCGGCCTGCACGCTCTGGATCAACGTGGGACACCTCTGTTTCATATGAATCCGGCGTCTGCACATGCAGCGGCTCTTGCATCTGCATGAGCCGACGCGGGAGGATAGCGCACGTGCACGAGCTTGCTCGCGGCGTCAGCGGACTGGAGGCAGGCGTGTCGGCACCACGAGTGGCGTCCACGGGATCGGCGTTCAGCGCGGCGTACCGGGAGGCGGCCTGGAAGGTCCAGCTTTCGGCGCGGTTCTGCGCCGATCCCGCCCGGGCGGCGCGGCTGCGCAGCCTGGCCGCCCTGCACCAGCAGCAGGCCGACCGGCTCGATGGCGGAGCGACGACTCCGGACCAGGGCGACTCGAACTCCCGCTGAGCGGGGATTAGACGGCCGCGCGGAGGTGTGTGCGGGCCTGCTCGCGGAACGCCCGCACGGGCGGGGCGGACGAGTGGCTGGCGAGTCGTCCGTCCAGTTCCCGGACGTAGTGCCAGGCACGGCGCGACCGGAGTTGGGAAGCCAACCGCACCGCCTCGACTCCGACGGCGCAGGCTTCCTCGATCTCGTGTTGCTGCACCCGGACGGTGGCGAGCAGGACGGTGTTGAAGGCCCGGCATCGGGCGAACCCGGCGTCCATGTCGAGCGAGCGGAGGACGAAACGCTCGGCCCGCGCGACGTCGCCGAGGTCGCGGAAGCAGTGTGCGAACCTCGCCGCCAGGTACGCCTCGCCCAGGTAGGCGAGCCACTCCGGCCGGTCCGCCTGCCCCGCCATGCCGTACGCCTTCTCCGCGTCGGCGAGTGCGCGGGCGCAGGCGGCCCGGTCGCCCCGGACCGCATGGGCGTGGGCCTCCGTGACGGCCGCTTCGGCGCGCAATGCGGGCAGTCCGGCCCGCTCCGCGGTCTGCCGCGCCGCCCGGGCGAGGTCGACCCCCTGCTCGGCGTGGCCGAGGTGGACCGCCTGATGACTCATCCCGGCCAGCACCTCGCCGCCGAACGCGGCGTCGCCGGCGGCCATCGCAAAGCGGAGCGCCTCGATCAAGTAGCGCTGGGCGAGCCCGTGCTCCTCGATGTCGTACGCCATCCACCCCGCGAGGTGGGTCAGTTCCGCGGCGGCACCGAACAGCGCCCGGCCGACCTGCTCGCCGTAACGGCCCTCGCGCAGCAGCGGCGCCACGTCCCCGTGCAGGAAGCCCACCACGGCGGACCGGACGTGGCCGCCCCCGTACAGGTTGTCCAAGCGGCGGAAGGTGGCGGCCATCGTCCGGGCCGCCCGGACGTCGGCTTCGCTGACGCTTCCGCCGCGGGTGGACTCCGGGCTCTCCGCACCGGACGCGGTGAGCCACCGCAACACCGGCACGGTGAACGCGGTGCTGGAGAAACCGGCGTCGAACCTGAAGCGCCGCCGTCCCATGTCCTCCCGCCACAGCCGGACGGCGGTGTCCAGCCCTTCCCGCACTGACGAGGGGAAGTCCGGATCGGCCGTCCCGGACACCGGCGGCGGCTCGGAGCCTCGAGCGTGCGGCCGGGGGAAGCCGAGCTGGTCGAAGGGCCTGCCGGTGACGGCGGACAGGAGCCGCCGGTAGACAGGGCGCGGAGACCGGACGTCCCCGTCCTCCCACCGCGCGATCAGGCGGCCGTCGCAGGCGACGCTCTCGCCGAGCTCGGCGCCCTTGGCCACCAGGTCCCGCGCGAACTCGTCGCGGCTCTGCCGACGCTCGTCCTCCCGGATCGCCCGCAGGACGGCGTTCGCGATCTTCACCGCACCTCCACCCACGAGCTCTGAGCGTCATCGCTGCGTCAACCATAGATCACCCAGCCGGTCATCCAGACACGAACGCCACGGAAGTGCCCGGATCTGCCCGGTTGCGGTCATCGACCCGCCGCCGCTGTCGGCGATCTGCTCAGCCTGACGTCCTTCCGGACAGCGAGGAGTCAGGATGAGCACCCCTTCCAGGTCCGCGCGGCGCGCCCAGCCGCGGCGGACCGGACCCCACGCCTGGCGCGGCCGCGGAGCCTTCCCTCCGGTCCGGGGCATGCGCCGCCAGGCCGGGTGAGCGATGGCTCTCGCCGGCGTCCCGTCGCCGGACCTCATCGTGCTCGGGGTGTTCGCCGCGGGGCTGCTGTTCATCGCGGTGATGGTGTGGGGGTTGTGGTTCAGCCTGCGTGACGACGAGCTGCCTTCGCGGCCGGCGCCCGCGCCGGACCAGCCGGTTGCCCGCGGTCCGTGGCACCTCGTCGAGGAGTTCCTGCCGGCGGTGGGAGACCAGCCGGCGCGCTGGCTCGAGGTGAGCCGGACCCGGGACCGGACGGCCGCCGAGGGCGACTGGATGCGGCTGGCGCGGGCCGGTCGCGACATCGAGGGCTACCGGATCGTCACCACGTCCGCGCCGCCTCCGCAGCGGCGGCCGGTCCGGCCGCGATCCGCATCGGTCCAGCCTGGAAAGGAGAACCGCGCCGTGAGCTTCACCGACAGCACGCCGAGCGACGTCCCGTTGTACGAGCGGCTGGTCCGGTACGCGGACACCGACGGCGTGTTCGCCGACGTCTCGCACCGGCTCTACGTGCGCATCCTCGGACCCGCCGGAAGCGACCCGGACGCGACCGGCGACCCGTTCCTGCTGCCGTACTTCCGCCAGCCGGATGGCAGCCTGATCGACAGGGAGCGGCTGGAGCGGCACATGACCCACTTCCTGATGGCGGCGCTCGGCGGCCCGAAGCGCTACACGGGCCGGGGGATGGCGGCCGCACACTCCGGGCGGCAGATCAGCGACGACGCCTTCGACCGGGTGCTCGACCACGTCGTCGCCGTGCTGACGGCTCTCGGCCTGCCACCCGGCTGGATCGCGGAGATCGGAGCAGCGGTCGCGCCGCTGCGGGACGCAATCGTCACCGTGCGGCCGGCGACCTTGTGATGGGTCTGCGGTTGCTGCCCGGCGGCATCAATCCGGAGGCTCCGGTGCCGGCAGACGAGGTGGCGTTCCGGCGGGAGGTTGGTCAGCGGGTCCGGCTGCAGCGGGTCCGGTGCAGGTTGAGCCAGCAGGAGCTTGCCGAACGTGCGGGCGTGAGCCGCGCGTTCGTCGGCGCGATCGAGCGCGGCACGAAGGGTCTGGACGCCTGGCGGCTGCACCTGATCGCTCGCGAGCTCGGCAAGCCACTCGGCTGGCTCTTCGGTGAACCAGAGGGCCGGCCCCGCTGACGGTCCGAGACTCGTCCCCGGGATCGCGCCGGCGGCCGCGCTCGTTGGCGTGCCCGCTCGCCGACGGCCGTCGTCGTCCTGAGCGGCGGGCCGGGCGCCGGCACGGGTCGGTTCGTCAGTACGGCAGCGGGCGGCCCGACGGCGTCCGCAGGTCCAGCGGCTCGGGTGCCGGAGCCGGCCGCGGCCTCTTCACGATCTGCACGGTACGCATGGGAACTCCTCCTCGCGGCGGCCGGTGGGTCGGGACGGTCGTGCGGACCGTCCCGACCGGTGAGCCGCCGAACGCTGTCCAGACGCTGACCGGGCGGCGCTCGTTCAGGCGCCGGAGATCGTGCCGGTGACGGAGGTGAACAGGCCGTTGAGGCTGCCGCCCAGCGCGGTGACGGTCAGCACGATCGCGGCGGCGATCAGGGCGACCATGAGGCCGTACTCGACGGCGGTCGCACCGCGGTCGGACGCCTGCGCGGCCAGCCGCTCCTGGATCCTGGTGATGAGCTCGAGCATCCTGTTCCCCCCTGTGGGTTGCCCGGTCCGGCGGTCCCGGCTCCGGGGGTCGGCGTGGTCGCCGCCCGTGGTGACGACTCTGCGTGACCGCTTCCCACGCCGCTATCGGGCGACCGCCCGTGTTCGGACCGCCCTTCCGACCGACCTGTCCCCCGATCGGTCGTCACTGTCCGCCAACCGGGCCGCTCGTCCGCGAAGCGTCCCCGCGCGCGGCATGCCCGGCCCTAGCGTCGCGGGCGTGTACGGGGGATGGGCGGTCGCCGGAGCCGTCGTCGGGCTGCTCGCGGGGACGCTCTTGCGTCCGACCGCCCGCCGGCTGGCCACGATCGGCGGCACCGCCCCGCGACTGCTCGCGCTGGCGCCGACGACGGCCGCCGTGCTGGCGCTCCTCGCCGGTCACTACCGCGCCAGGCCGGAGTCGTTCGCATTCGGCTGGCTTGCCGTGGCCGGCGTGGCGCTCGCCTTCGTCGACGTCGCCGTACAGCGGCTGCCGGACCGGCTGGTGCTGCCGGCGTACCCGGCCGTCCTCGCCGGGCTGACCGTCTCGGCCATGGCGACCGGCGAGCATGGTCGGCTGCTGCGCGCGGTCGCCGGCGGCGTGGTGCTGACCGGCTGCTACCTGCTGCTGGCGCTGGCGCGGCCGGGCCAGCTCGGCCTCGGCGACGTCAAGCTGGCCGGGGTGATAGGAATGGCGCTCTGCTGGATCGGCTGGCCGGCGCTGCTGCTCGGCTCGTTCCTCGCCTTCGCCGCCGTCGCGGTCGCCGGTCTCGGGCTGCTCGCCACCCGCAGGGCGGCGCTGACCAGCAGCCTCGCGTTCGGGCCGTTCATGCTCGGGTCGGCCCTGCTGGTCATCCTGACCGGCTGACGGCCCGGACCTGTCGCCGGCCCGCCGGCTCGGTCGGCGGACCCCGGTGCGATCCGGGGCAGGTCGGCGACCCCGCCGGTACAGCGCGCGGCGAGGCCCCCACCCGGCTGGGCGGCTAGTGACAGCCAGGCGCTGTGCGCGTCGGCAGACGGCACGTACGATGATCAGGCCGAGGCCCGACTCCCTGCTGTTCGCGCGGCGATGCAATCGCTGGCGTGGCACTCTGCGAGCCGCTGGCCTCTCGCCCTCGGCCGTCCTCCGGACGAGCTGAAGGTCCCGGCGTGGGCGGCGCGCCCTCGGCTGCCTGGTGAGGGCTAGCGTCGGAAAGCGTCCTTGACCTTCTCGAATGCCAGCCTCAGGTTTCCCTTGCGCTGCATCGACCGGCCTGGCCTTGTCGCCTGCGGCCATCTTTCCTCCCTCTCCGCGGTGCCAGCTTCATACCCACGGGGCGGCAGCGATAGTGACGGTCGCATGAAGACCTGGTCGTTCCGGCCACACGGCCGCAGCTGACGTGAGGCAGCGTTGCCCAGCCGCACCCGGTGGGTCGCCGATTTCGTCCATTGTGGATGATCGATGCCGCCTGGTCGTGCTCCGCCGGCGGCCTGGAGTGTCGGCGGCAGGCCAGCTGGGGTAGTGATCTCGGCGACCGAGAGAGAGGGTTCGCATGCTCGCGGCCGTTCTGCTGGCTGCCATCGTGGCGGCTCCGTTGAGTTCCGCGGCTCTGTTCGCGCCGGTTCGGTCGCGCGGGCGGGCGTCCGGGCGGTGGCCCGCCCCCCGACGCTTCGTGCTCGCGCTGGTCGGCACCGCGGTGGTCGCCGCCGTCGCCGCCGGAGTGCTGACGCTGCTGCGGGTGACCCGGTCCAACATCGTCGCCGCCGTGGCTGCTCTCGTGGTGGCGAGCCTGGTGTGGCTGCCGGTCACCCGGCGGTGGAACGCCCGCGCACACCTTTGCTGGGCCTCGAGCGTCTTCCTGTTCGTCGCCTACCTGACTTTCATCCTGGACTGGACGCTGACCAGCGGTCTCAGCGCGGCGAACACGGCTGGTGGGCTGCTGCTGTGGCTGCTCGAGGTTGCCGCGGCGGTCCTCGCCAGCGCCTATCTCTGGGAGCTGTGCGACGCGCTCGGTACCGAGCGATGGCGCCGCCGGGTGACCCGGCAGACACCGCGGGAGGTGCCGGATGGCGGCCTGCCGTTCGTCAGCCTGCAGGTGCCGGCCCACAACGAGCCACCGGACATGGTCATCCAGACGCTGACGTCGCTACTGCGGCTCGACTACCCGAAGTACGAGATCATCGCCATCGACGACAACACCGACGAGGAGAAGCTGTGGCGGCCGGTCGCCGAGTGGTGCGCCGCGCACGGCGTGAAGTTCGTGCACCTGACCGACTGGCCCGGCTACAAGTCGGGGGCGCTGAACTATGCGCTGCGCGAGTGCACCGACCCCCGGGCAGAGCTCATCGGCGTCGTCGACTCCGACTACCAGCTCGACCGGGACTTCCTGCTCCGCTGCGCCCCGCTGTTCGCCGACGAGCGGGTCGGCTTCATCCAGGCGCCGCAGGACTACCGCGACTGGGACCAGGCGCCGTACTACCGCCGGCTGTACCACTCGTACCGATACTTCTTCGCCATCTCCCAGCCGTCCCGCAACGAGCGCGACGGTGCCATCTTCGCCGGCACCATGGGCCTGATCCGTCGCTCTGCCCTGCAGGCCGTCGGCGGCTGGGACGAGTGGTGCATCACCGAGGACGCTGAGCTGTCGCTGCGACTGCTGCGCGCCGGCTGGTCCGGACTGCACGTCGACGAGTCCTTCGGCCGCGGCGTCATGCCGCTCACCTTCGAGGCCCTGAAGAGCCAGCGCTACCGCTGGTGCTTCGGCGGCATCCAGATCCTGCGCATGCACTGGCGCACGCTGGTCCCCGGCCGCCGGACCCGGACGAACCGGCTCGACGCCGCCCAACGCTGGACCTACTTCTCCGGCGCTGTCCAGTGGTACGGCGACCTGCTCGGCTTGGCGTTCTTCGTGCTCCTGCTGGTCGGGGCGGCCAACCTCGCGGCGGGTGGCGGCGAGCTGTTCCGCAAGCTGACCGCGTTCGTCGTCGCCGCCGTCCCCGTGCTGGTCGTGCTGGGGCTGGTCCGGGCGGTGGCCCTGCTGCGGCGCGGCACCGGCGCGTCCTGGCGGGACGCGATCGGCGCCTTCCTCATCTGGCAGTCCACCTCGCTCGTCGTCGCCCGCGCCTCGGTGCAGGGACTGTTCGCCCGCAAGGCGGAGTTCCTCCGGACTCCCAAGACGAGCGAGCAGACCTCGTGGTGGACGGCGATTCGGGCCAACTGGGCCGAGACTTCGCTCGCGGTGCTCGGCCTGCTGGCCCTCGTCGCGGCGCTGACCCGGTTCGACCAGGCCGCCGGTCCGCTGCTGGCCGCGCTGCTGGTGTTCCCCACCGTCGGCCTGGCGGCCGCACCGGTCAACAGCCTGGCCGCGCAGCGCGCCGCGCTACCACCCGAGCTGCGAGAGCGGCGGCGTACCGAGTGGCAGCGCGACCGGCAGCAGTTGGTGCGCCGGGCGGCCGCCGGAATCAGCGCTGGGAGCCTCGCCGGCGCGGGCATCGCCGTCGCCGCGCTGCTCCTCGCGCCGAGTTCGAACCCTGTCCAGCCGCCCCGACTGATCGGCCCCGCCCAAGGCAAGCCGGTCCGGTCTGTCGCTCCTGCTCCCACCCCGTCGGGCACGCCGACGCCCGGGGCCACCGAGACGGGCGGGACGACCGGCACCAGCCCGGCCCCCACCCAGTCAACCAGTGAGGCACCGTCCCCGACCGGATCCGCTTCCGCCACGGCAACTCCGACGTCGACAGTCACGGCAACGTCCACGCCCTGAGCCCACCGGAGAGGCCGCGTCGTCGGCCAGCTGAGTCGGCAGCAGTTCCGTACGCCCCCCATGTGCGGTGTCGCTCGCCCCTGGTCGGCCCTGCAGACCCGTCAGCGACGCCGCCCGCGGCGAGGCGCCGCGCCCCGGCGATTCATGCCGGACCCTCATGGTCTTCACAGCGGGTCTACAGGCACCGCGCTGACCATGTGCGCGCGGCGGCGGACATCGTCACCAGGCGCGAGACGGGTCAGGGGCAGCAATGTGGCGGAGCTGGCAGAGACGGCGGTGGTTCCTCACAGCGCCGGTCGCCGGGGTCGCGGTCCTGGCGGTAGCCGCCGGAGGATGGGCGATCTTCCTGCGGCCGTCCGATGCGGCGTCCAGCGCGGTGACCTACCGCACGACATCCGTGACGTTCGGAACGATCCGGCAGGCGGTCTCGGCGACCGGGACGATCGCGGCCGCGGACACCGAGGACCTGAACTTTCCCTCGTCCGGCAAGGTGACCGCCGTCGACGTCGCGGTCGGCCAGAAGGTCACCAAGGGACAGGACCTGGCCTCGATCGACTCGGCGGCGTTGAAGAGCGAGCTCGCGGCCGCGCAGGCGTCCCTCGCGACGGCACAGGCACGGCTCGCCGCTGACCAGTCGGGCTCGGCGTCGAGCGCTCAGATCGCCTCGGACAACGCCACTATCGCCGTCGCCACCACGCAGGTGACCCAGGCCCAGGCGACGCTGTCCGGCTCGACGCTCACCGCGCCGATCGCCGGCACGGTGACGGCGGTGAACGTCGTGGCCGGCCAGCAGGTCGCCGGAGGGTCATCCAGCTCAGCCGGCGGATCG
>WNGJ01001174.1_pt1 | contig 25311 bp, 27 predicted proteins | sample 5400611 | NCBI WGS metagenome assembly WNGJ01 (sample SAMN13153375, study PRJNA577476) | soil metagenome | isolation source: 40 cm soil or saprolite under Garry oak tree replicate 1 | place: USA:California | collected 2016-06-15
ATAACCCCATTTTAGCAATTGACGTTATCATAACTCGTGAATTTCAAGAGAATCAATCCCCGTTGCTAAAGTATACTATGCTAGCCATTAGTTACCCTGGCAACGTGCTACTAATTTCGGTGGGACTTGTTTTGCTCGCTACTGTAATCCTCTGGATAGTACATCTTCGATTAGAAGCTATTATGCTGGTCAGTCTTTCCGCAATCAGCGCCTTATTGAATGCATTGCTAAAAATCATTGTTGAGCGTCCACGCCCGACAGCAGGTCTTGTTGATATCATCCAGGCCGCAAATGGGCTGAGTTTCCCCAGTGGGCATGTAATGGCCTACATAGCTTTTTGGGGATTCCTGTTTTCTCTCTGTGTTATTCTTTTTAAGGGACTGGAATGGTGGCGTATTTGTTTAATGATTATCTCCGCCTTGTTTGTGATATTGGTGGGGCCTTCGCGCATTTATCTTGGAGACCACTGGGCAAGCGATGTACTGGGTTCTTACTTGATAGGCGGAGCATTACTGGAAGTTGCTCTCTGGCTCTACCTCACGCTTAAAGAAAGAGGAGTGTTGGCGAGGAAAGTATCTGTGTGATACACTCACACAAAGCAAAGGCCGAAAAGCCCTGTGCGAGAAAAAGTGCTATAAGGTTTACCGCACGATGGAATTAAACGATACAACCGACTATCAACGTTGTTTTGTCTGTGGACAACGTAATCCTTATGGATTACACCTCGTCTTTCGTCTCGAAAATAACACTATTGTGGCCGATTTTCAGCCTCGCGAGGAACACCAGGGATTCCCGGGAGTTATCCATGGAGGGATTGTGGCCGCCGTGCTTGATGAAGCTTTGGGACGGACATCAATGCTGGCAGAGAAACCAGAGTGGTCCATGACAGGACGATTAGAAGTGCGCTATCGTCGTTATGTTCCCTTTGGACCGCTCTTACGTATACGTGCATCATTAGAATCAGAAAGGCGCCAGATGGTGCAAGCCTCTGGAAAACTCACTCTAGCCGATGATGAGAGTGTAACTCTTGCAGAAGCTCATGGCACATTTTTATATCTCTCCGACAATGTAATTGATACCGTCCTGAAGGATTATCCAGCGCTACGCGAGTTTCTCGAGCAATAAACATGGGCAGTCCGCCATTTCGCGAGGGACTGCCCACTCGGCATTATAATGGTGAATTGGGCCCTACAGGCCGTATTATCCCTATTGGTCGCTGCCAGTACTATTCCACTTCTGGACGAAGGGGGACTGTACCAGGTGGTGGTGTAATAACCCGCGGTATACCCTCAGGTAGAGATTGGGGAGATGCGATAACCGCTCCCGTTTCTTGCATAATCTCCTGCAGCTGCTTAGAATCGATTACTTCTTGACGACGTAACTCATCGGCAATGCGATCAAGTGTCGGACGATGCGTCTCCAAGAGTTCAACAGCGCGCGCATGACAAGTCCGGACAATACGATCAACCTCATCATCAATTGCCTCGGCGGTAGTCTCGCTATAATCGGATGGCGCACCAGCTTCGCCACCGCCAGTAAATGGACTGCCGCGTTCACTATATGAGATAGTACCGAGTTTCTCGCTCATACCCCAACGAGTAACCATTTGACGTGCCAGAGCAGTAACACGTTGGAGATCATTCTCCGCTCCCGTTGTAATGCCTCCAATCGCCACCTCCTCAGCCGCGCGCCCACCAAGAGCGGTGACAATCTGCGTTAATAAGTACTCCTTCGAGTAATTATAGCGATCATCAAGCGGTGTAGACATAGTCACGCCCAGGGCCTGACCGCGTGGCACAATAGTGACCTTGGTTACGGGATCCGCATCTTCTGAGAGCAGGCCCGTTAGCGCATGGCCCCCTTCGTGATACGCTATAACCTTCAGGTCCTCTTCGCTAAGCACCAATGGACGCTCAGCTCCAAGAAGAATTTTGTCTAACGCTTCTTCAAAACACTTCTGAGTTACACGATCCTGGTTTCGCCGGGCAGCCAACAATGCAGCTTCGTTGACCAGGTTCGCCAGATCTGCGCCAACCATTCCTGGCGTGCTACGTGAGATAGCAACCAGGTCCACGTCGGGAGCTAATGGCACATTTCGTGAGTGGATCTTGAGAATAGCCAGCCGTCCATTCCAATCAGGGCGGTCTACAGTTACACGTCTATCAAATCGGCCTGGACGCAACAGAGCCAGGTCAAGTCCATCCGGGCGGTTGGTAGCCGCGATGACAACAACTGCCTGCCGGGTATCAAATCCATCCATCTCTACGAGCAATTGGTTTAACGTTTGTTCACGCTCATCGTTTGTATTGATACTTGCACCACGCTGTCGCCCCACCGCATCGATCTCATCAATGAAAATGATACTGGGAGCAGCCTTTTTCGCCTGGTCGAAAAGATCGCGAACCCGGCTAGCGCCAACTCCCACCAGCACTTCGACGAACTCAGAACCGGACATGGAGAAGAAAGGTACCCCAGCCTCGCCAGCAACGGCTCTCGCCAGCAGTGTTTTACCCGTTCCTGGAGGGCCAACCAGCAGGACACCGCGGGGTATTTTTCCACCAAGGCGCTGAAACTTTTGTGGTGTCTTAAGAAACTCGACAACTTCCTGTAGCTCATATTTGGATTCATCGACGCCCGCGACATCGGCAAACGTCGTGCTGGGTCTATCCTCGAGAATAAGCTTGGCTCGACTTTTGCCAAAGCTGAATATGCCCTGTTGCCCCTGACCTGCCCGCCGTGATAGGAAGATGAAGAGAGCAATTACCAGTAGCCACGGTACAAAGGCAATGAGCAGATTCAACCAGAAACTATTATCCTGGGGTTGCTGAGAGGAAATAGTGACGCCTTTATTTTGTAGCACTTGCGGGAGTTGGGGGTCACCATTTGGAAGTTGCACCACCCGATACTGGGTGTATGAATCAACAGGTTGAGTGAATTCACCAGTGATATCAACCTGCCCGTTAAAAACGGCTGTTTTGATGTGCCCCGCGTTGATCTGGTCGTAGTAGGCACTATAGGTGATTTGATCGACCTGGTTTGTATTGTTGTTGTTATTCTGGCTGAAAAACGAGTATGCATAAATCCCAAGCATAACCAGAACAATGACAAGTAGCCATCGATTTAAATTAGACGAGCCTCCTCCCTGGGGAGTTTGCCCGTTTTGACGCCCACTGGGACGCAACTGATTTTGTTGCCGCTGCGGCGTATTGTTATTATTTTGTAGCCAGAGTATATTGGCTGGTTCTTTATGCATGTAAGTGTACCTGCTTTCTGGGCCTGTGACAGGTGTACCAGAATCCTCAGACTTCGACTGAAACCTGAAGTTTCAATAGTATGCCCATAGCAATTACTATAGTATGGGCTTTTTATGGTCACGTTTATCATTATTATATCTCACAGAGGGTAGAAATGCACGCAATTAGCTCAAATTGTAGCGTGGTCTTCTAGCGTCTTTGAGACGCGAAAAATTGGGGATCATCGTAGGAAATTTCATAAAGTCAGTCATCTTATTCAATCCGCCCGTTTTCATATAGTTGACCTGGCGTTATTGTATTGCAGCGGTGATTCACATGCAAAGTACCGTGTCTAGAATAGCTAGAAGTACGTGCATATTGCGTTTTGTTAACTGGACGCTTTATACTGTATTGTGTTACGATACACCTGGTTATTTCAAACAAGAGTACATATTAGTGAGTTCATAGAACCCTGCTGCCAGAAGTGAAATGGGGGCTTTATGGGAACGGAGGATACTTCAGAAAGAGTAACTTCCGAAGAGGATAGAAGATCGGGCAGAGAGGAGAAGCAGTCTGTGCAAGGATATGTTGCTATCAAGGGGACACGCAATGGCTTGCTTTTAACTCTGGAGCCGGAAACCCCTTTTAGCGAATTACTTAACGCACTTTCTGACCGGCTTGCGGAAGCTCCAGGCTTTTTCCGTGGTGCTTCTCTGGCGTTGGATACCAGTCGTCGCATGCTCCGTATGAGCGAAAGAACACAGCTTGAAGATCTCCTGGCACACTATCAAATGTCGGTGACGTCGTTAGAACAGGTCACCCCAGCGCACAAATATGCTGAGGCAGGAACTGTCTCCTCAAACGATATGGCTTCAAATACAGTTACAATGAGTGAAATTCTTGAGACTCAGCGTGACCCACGCGAAACAGATGATACTCTTTTTTTGCGACGAACAATCCGTTCTGGTCAAGCTGTTCATCATGCCAGTAACATCGTCATTCTGGGTGATGTCAATCCTGGTGCGGAAATCGTAGCAGGCGGGGATATCATCGTCTGGGGCGTGTTACGAGGGATGGTTCATGCCGGCTATCCCGACAATGAAAATGCGTATGTTTGTTCGCTGCATCTGGCCCCTGTGCAGTTGCGCATAGCGCACCTGCTCTCACGGCCACCAGAAGGTGGGGAAATGCAGACCCTCCCGGAAGTCGCGGCAATCAGAAATGGACGCATTGTGGTCGACACCTGGATCAATGGTCGCCCACCACGCAAATAGTGACTCAACTATGGCCTGATGGCTAGCGCTTTCTAGTTTGTATCAGTAGAAGCGATCTTAACGGTCGTGAGTGTAAACCGTAGCTTTGCATGGAGCGTGTTTTATGGATAGTCGGGTGATAACCATCACGTCAGGGAAGGGCGGTGTCGGAAAAACCACAACTACCGCGAATATTGGTACTGCTCTTGCGCTGCAAGGGAAAAGGGTGGCCGTTGTGGATTCGGACATTGGCCTGCGTAATCTGGATGCTGTTCTGGGATTGGAGAATCGCATTGTCTATGATCTTGTCGATGTGGTTGAGGGTCAGTGTCGTTTACGGCAAGCGTTGATTAAAGATAAAAGGCTTCCTGAACTCCATTTGCTTCCTGCTGCCCAGACACGCGATAAAAATGCCGTCAACAGTGTTCAGATGGAGCAACTCTGCCAACAACTGCGCGCAGAGTTCGATTTTGTGGTGATCGACTCTCCGGCTGGTATTGAGCAGGGGTTCCGCAATGCGATTGTAGGTGCAGATGAGATTATCATCGTGGCCAATCCAGAGATGGCCTCGGTGCGCGACGCGGACCGCATCATCGGCCTGGTGGAGGCCGCTGGAAAACCTGAGCCACGGTTGATTCTCAATAGGCTACGCTCTGAAATGGTCAAACGCGGAGACATGATGGACGTAGCTGATGTCTTAGAAGTGCTGGGGATTGATCTGCTTGGTATTGTCCCTGAAGATGAAATGATCATTGTGGCAACCAACAAAGGTGAACCTATCGTCTATGATAAACGTTCTCGGGCAGGCCGCTCATTCCTGAATGCCGCCCAGCGTATCATGGGCGAAGAGATTCCCCTTGATGAGGTAACGGAAGTACCATCACTTTTGGAGAGGCTGCGACGCTTTGTTGGGTTTGGCCCAGCGCTGGCTGAAAGGCGCGTTCGTTCTTAGCCATCCTGAAAAGGGGACAGATATTATGGGTATTTTTAGTTTCATATCAGGACGAAAGAAGCCCACGCCAAGTGAGCTTGCAAAAGAACGTCTGAAGGTTGTGCTGGTGCAAGATCGCATCAAGGTGAATCCTGAGCTGCTGGAACTGATCAAATCCGATCTTCTAACCGCGATCTCGCGTCGTTTAGATATAGACGAGCAACATGTTGAGATTCGCATGTCTCGCGAGGACCGTTGGGACAAGCTACAGGCGGAAGTACCTATCAAACGTCAGAAGATATCGTTTGAGTGGGATCCCCCTGCCCATACTACCGCTGTGACTGGACTGCGCGGCAAGGTCACTGTCGAGGTGGAAAAAGATGATGGTGTAGAGTAGGGCTTGCCCTTGCTCCGATAACTCACAAGTCCATTTTCTCCAGCGTGTCGGCAAACGCCTGATAAGAACTTTCCCCAAATAGAACCATCATTACCTGCTTGAGAGTTGTAGGTTTCCTGATATGCTCAATGATGGTGTGTAGCGCGATGGGAGCAGCCAGGCGCAAGGGATAGCCGTAAACGCCTGTACTAAGCGAGGGGAAGGCAATGCTCTCAATCTTGTAGAGTTCTGCCAGGTTGAGACAACTCTGGTAGGCGCTCTTCAGGTAGCGCTCGTCTTCTGCGCTCCCGCGATAGATTGGCCCAACCGCATGAAAAACATACTTCGCGGAGAGTCTCCCGCCAGTTGTTGCCACAGCACTTCCTGTTGGGCACCCTCCTATCTCGCGGCAAGCCTGCATAATGCTTGGTCCGCCCGCGCGGTGAATGGCGCCATCAACACCACCACCACCCGCGAGCGCACTATTTGCAGCATTGACGATAGCATCCGCCTGTATTTTAACGATATCTCCCTGAATAAGCGTCAGAGTTACACTATTGATTGTACGTGTGGACATGAACACTTCCCCCCAATGCATCAAAGTACCAACCCGAATGGTTCCTCCAGCAAGCGTTTAACCTCCTGCAAGAAACGCGCGGCAGTCGCGCCATCAATTGCGCGGTGGTCTGAAGAGAGCGTTACCTTCATGCGGTTGCGCACCACCACCTGACCATCGACGACTACAGGAGTCGGAGTAATCGAGCCGACAGCAAGAATAGCCGATTCGGGCGGATTAATGACAGCAGTGAAACTATCAACATCGTACATCCCCAGGTTACTTACGGTGAAGGTGCCTCCGCTGAACTCTTCTGGTCGAAGCTTACCTTCGCGAGTCGCCTCTGCCAGGCGCTGTGTCTCACGGGCGATGTCAAGAATACCGCGCTGATCTGCATTGCGTAAGACAGGGACGATCAGGCCCTGTTCAACAGCGACAGCGACACCAATATGTACCTGCTTCTTCTGCAAGAGGCGATCTTCTGCAAATGAGATATTCACCTGGGGAATGCGCACTAATGCCTTTGCCACAGCTTTGACAATCAGATCGTTATAACTGACCTTGACAGGTGCCGGGTCATTCGCGGCATATTCGTTTATCTGCTGTCGGAAGGCAGCTAGTTTGTCCGTGTCGATGACGCTGGTGACGTAGAAGTGTGGCGCAGTTTGCATACTCTGGCTTAGACGCCTGGCGATGGCGCGTCGCATAGTGGTGAGTGGGATCTCAATCACTTCGCCACTATCTATGGTGGCAGGCACCGGTGGAGGCACTGGTTGCGCAGCTAAAGGAGTAACCGATTCCGCCAGAGGGGCAGGTGCCGTGGCAACTGCTGACCGCTGTTGACTTAAAGCGGCCTCAATATCCATTTTAATGATGCGCCCATTGGGACCTGTTCCCTGCAGTGTGGCATAGTCCAGGTGTTTCTCATCTGCAAGTCGACGAGCAAGAGGCGAGATAAAAATGCGACCCTGGCGTTTTACCGCAGAAGCTCCACTCGTGGGTTCCGGGCTGAGACCCACAGAAGCTCGCACAGGTAAATCCTCCTTGTATTGTTGATTGCTCTGTGTTTGTCGAGGTGAGGGTTGGAGTGGGTTGACTAATGGCCCTTGTCGTTGACCACTTGCTCCCGCTCCGTTCGCATTAAGATAATCAGGCAGTGGCTCATCGGGTGCGCCAATCAATGCGATCTCTGCACCGACAGGCGCTGAATTACCCTCGGGCACCAGTATCTTGCGCAATACTCCACCGGCAAAAGCTTCTATCTCAATATTGACTTTATCTGTCTCAACCTCCGCCAACATCTCTCCCTTTTTAACTTCCTCACCTTCTTTTTTGATCCAGTGAAGAATCTTGCCCTCTTCCATGCTATCGCCCATCTTGGGCATTTCTACTTTTTTCATACAATACTCTCCGAGTTACCTGTGAATGAGGGCCGAAGGGACAATCGCCTTCACTGCATCGACAATATCGCTCTTTTTGGGGATAGCAGCACGTTCCAAAACTTTCGAGTAGGGCATGGGCACATCAGCGCCAGTTACGTGCTGAATGGGAGCGTCCATATAGTCAAAAGCATGTTCGTAAATAAGCGCAGCCAGACCCTGGCCCGTCCCATAATACTTCCAGCCTTCTTCAGCAATCACTACGCGGTTTGTCTTCTTCACTGAATCGACGAGCAGGTCAATGTCGATGGGGCGAATGCTCCTGAGATCGATTACTTCAGCCTCGATACCTTCTTTAGCCAGGTCTTCAGCGGCCTGTAATGAGACATGCACCATACGCGAAAAGGTGATAATAGTTACATCGCGTCCCGGGCGCTTCACCTCTCCGAGATTGAGTGGTACGGTATATTCAACGCTTTCATCGGGCACCTCACCTCTTATATTGTATAGCAGTTCATGTTCGATGAAGAGAACCGGGTCAGGATCGCGTACCGCCGCTTTGAGCATCCCTTTGACGTCGTAAGGCGTCGCAGGCATAACCACTTTCAGCCCTGGAATATGGGCATACCACGTCTCAAACAATTGTGAGTGTTGCGCGGCTCGCTGCGCGCCTCCGCCAGATGGCATACGTACGACAAAAGGCACAGCAGGCTGGCCACCAAACATATAACGCATTTTGGCGGCACTGTTCACAAGTAGATCAGAGGCGAGTAAACTAAAATTGATGGTCATCAGTTCCAGGATAGGCCGCAACCCACCCAGCGCAGCACCGATCGCTACTCCTGTAATAACCTCTTCTGCCAGAGGAGTGTCTCGAACACGTTTCTCGCCAAATTCCTCATAAAGTCCTTTGGTGACAGCGTAGGTGCCACCATAACCGGCAATATCTTCGCCCATAATGAAGACACGTTCGTCGCGCAGCATCTCCTCGCGGATGGCTTCACGGAGCGCATCTCGATAGGTCATTGTACGCATCTTTTGCTATTTCCTCTCGTAGCGATAAGTGAGAGCTGTAGAGTTATCAATCATTACGTCAGTATAGAGTTCTTCAAGTGAAGGGTCGGGGCTATTCTCGGCAAATTCTGCCGCATCTTCGGAAACCTGTGTTGCCCTGGCATCATTATCATCAAATTCAGCCTGGGTAGCCAGACCGGTGTCCAGTAATTTCTTCTCAAAAATGCCTATGGGGTCACGCGTGGTACGCCACTGGTGCTCTTCCTCGCGGGTGCGATAATAGGCGGGATCCGTCATGGAGTGTCCACGGAAACGGTAGGTTTTGATCTCGAGTAACACAGGTCCCCCACCGCCCCTGGCATGCTCTACAGCCTGTTTCATCGACTCGTAGACGGCTATTACGTCCATGCCATCAACCTGATCACTGGGCATATTGTACGCCGCCGCGCGTGGCTGCAGGCTATCAACAGCCCAGGCTTTTCCTACAGCCATGCCCATAGAATATTGATTATTCTCGCAGACATAGACGACGGGTAATTTCCAGACTGCCGCCAGGTTCAATGATTCATGGAATGCTCCCTCGTCGACGGCTCCATCGCCAAAATAGCAGGCGATAACGGTATCTTTCCCCTGGTATTGTACGGAGAAGGCCACACCCGCAGCGATAGGCATTTGTGCTGCGACGATACCGTTCCCTCCATAAATACCCAGTTCATTGCTCCACATATGCATGGAGCCGCCTTTGCCCTTGCTACACCCTGTAATTTTGCCGAAAAGTTCGGCCATGACGGCCCCTGGGTCCATCCCTTTTACCAGAGCATGACCATGTTCCCGGTAGCTACATAGAATTTTGTCATCTGGACGTAGTGCCTTAATACTGCCAACTCCAACAGCCTCCTGGCCTATATACAGGTGCATAAAGCCACCTATTTTACCACGAGTATACTCTTCAGCGCTCTTCTCCTCAAAGCGACGTACAAGCGCCATTTTATAATGCATCTCAAGTAGTTCAGTACGGGCTAATCCCGCCAGTGCTGCGTTGCTGATCGCCATAGGCCTCCCCTGTTCTATGAAAAAATTATGTTTGCATGACTAGCCCGACATACAACTCTGTATGCGATGAGGCCCTCTATCTCACCACGCTGTGATTATTTTGTTACTCATTGTACCGCATGAAGAATGAGAATGATAGTGGTATCGATTTGCTTCAATGGTTCACCAATTATTCCGAAAAAAGAGATAAAAATGGCTCAGAACGGGGCGCCTGACATAGCCAGGCGCCCCGTTCTGAGCCATTTTTATCTCAGTCACGAGATTTTTTAAAAGGCGGCAGTGAGGACAACAGGCACCCACAAGCAGGGGTGCCAGACAATTACTTTTTGACGACGGCGTCTGCGAGCTCTTTCCCAGGAAAGAACCGCACACGCTCTTTTGCGGGTACCTGGATTGGTTTCTGGTCGCGTGGATTAACCCCTCTGCGCGCTGCACTCCGGCGCACTTTGAATGAGCCAAAGCCGACCAAACGCACCTCGTTACCACTCTGAAGTGCCTCACGGATGGAGTCCAAAGTGGCTTCTAAGGCAGCTTGAGCTTGCTTCTGAGAGATATCCGCCTGTTTTGCAATGCGCTTTGTCAATTCTTGTCTACCTACAGTAGGCGTAGTAGTTGGTTTCGATTCGGTTTCTTTCGTGGCCATGGGTTCAAGGTCCTCCTTAACAACGAACAACACACGTCGCTTTCCGTCCCAATAATGTATTGTTGGGCCTGTAGAGCGGCATCATAACCTCACTGCCGTTTAGGAGTATAGCACGCGATTCTGCGGAAAACAAGGGTAGCACCTTGCCTTAAGGCCCGGTATAGGGCCTCGATCAGCATAAGAGGCCGATTCGCAGCAATCTACCAGGTAGAAAATTGGCTTTCCATGCGGTTCTTTCCCTGTTAAAGAATTTTGATAGAGACCCGGTAATTCGTCTAATATAATACGTATGCTCAATTTAGCTTTCACACGACCAAACAAAAAAAACGACATGTTGCCCTTGGAACATCAGTGAACTATAATAGCACTATACTTATTGAGGAATAGCAATGTACATCAGCGAACCAGCAGAATACGCCATCCTGGGACTGTTAGAAAGTCAGCCCATGCATGGTTATGAGATGTTCCAACAGTTCAAAAGCGGCGCAATGGGACAGATCGTCCACCTTGAAATGAGTCAGATGTACGCGTTCCTGAAAAAGCTTGAACGCCTGGAATATATTGAAGCACAGCTGGAAATCCAGGGATCACGCCCGCCGCGTAAAATCTTTCACCTCACTGCAAAGGGACGACAGGCATTTTTCCAGTGGTTGAAAGAACCAGTTGAGCGACCACGAGAGATTCGCATCCTCTTTCTTATCAAGCTCTACTTCGTCCAACAGTTACTACCAAAGGAGATTGGACCTCTGATCGACCAGCAAATTGTTGCCTGCCAGAACTTCCTCAATCACCTCGAGTCCCAACATTCAATCCCTCCAGAAACCAGCGATGGAGCGTTCTTCGACCATGTCGTTTTACGTGGGCGCATCTATCAGACTCGTTCGTTGCTCGATTGGCTGCGCGAACTACAACATCAACTGGCTGAAACGCAACGACAATAAATACGTGTTATTACTCAGACCACGGCGTTTTGGGTTTCGGCATCAGTTCGTCGTCCACATAGAGTGCATCCACTCGCTCATTGAAAAAACGCAGAACATCCACCCATTTGTAGGGATCAAGCACGCAGCAAAAGCTGGTAGCGAGGATTGTAGGTCTTGTCGCATTTACTGCATGAGACAGCTCGCGAGTAACGGCGAGTACGTGGGTATTGATTGCCGCAATTCGGGCAAACATAGAGATAGCGAATTGGGCGTCGTTTGCGACGTATAGCTTCGCGGCGCGAACTCTCTTCGTGTAAGAGGCGACGTAGCTCTTCAAGTTCATACCCGGTGATAGCGGCCTCATCGGCTGCAATTGAGTCATACCCGTGATGGCGGTGACGACGCGGTGTCCCATTCACCCGGTCGGCCAGGTGTATCAATTCATGAGCTACTGTTACTTCAATCGACTGTAGCTGCATATCCGGCTCGATAAAAATGAGGTGACGATGGCTGGGTACATGGAGTTGCAGCGTTTCTTCAAAGACGGGGAGAACTTGTGAATGAAAAAGTTTGCGAGTACGCGTTTGCACTCCAGGCTGAGCATGATGGGGAGCAGGTAGATAACAATAACAGCCTAATACCATGCTATTGAGTCGCTTTCCTGTCCAACGCATATATTCCTGGCGATCTTGCGTAATAGCCAGTTTACCAAGCTCTTGCGCTGGAAGGTTTAATTTTTGCCAGTAGAATGTCAACCAATCTCCAATTGTATCACTTGCATGTACAATGGGGCCTATTTGCCGTGGTGGTGGTGCGGGTGTATGAGCTTTAAGGGCGGCAACCATGTCCGCTTTTTTACTCCTGCCTATTATAGTGCGCACTCTTAAAGTATCGCGATACCAGTATATCAGGCATGGCAAGCAGAGGCAAGGCTAGCTAGTACCTTCGCTTGACACCCATTTCTGAGCGGCGTAAGATGAGATAGGTCTTAATAGAGTTCACCTTTTACCTCCCGTAAGGAGCTTTTCCATGTCGTTTCAAGTATGCATAAAAACAGAGAAATCATTACAGCAACTCACCTCTGAGATACGCACCATCTTCTCACTGCCTCTGTTTCGACAGAACTCTTTCGCCGGTGAACCGTATTGCCAGTTTGAGATGCTAGGAATGCTCATCCTAATCCATCACGCCGAGGAGGAGGACCGCGACCCGGAAGTTATGCACTATCCCTACTGCTTTGACCTGCAAATGGCTTTTGCAGATCACGAGTTGGATACCGATCATATGGAGTATATTTTGCAACCTTATTATGCTCAACTGCTCAGTTTCCAACTTGGCCTGGATACTGCATATCACGAGAAAAAGAAAATTGATAACAAGTGGCATATACGCTATCGTTTCTATCGCAAGAATCCACGATGGAAAGAGTCTATCTTGTACGGTGAGCCAGGCTGGGAACCGGCTGTCATCGAATCTCCCCCCTCCGTGTGGCGCACAATGCATCCTGTCTTCTAAACCCTTGCGTTATACCTGAAAAAAATGCTACAGTGAAATCGTCATACTACATCCCATCCTCCATTGTATAAACGAAACGTTGTAGGAGCGCGATACCCACGCCCATAGAGAGGACACAAGAAACAAGAAACAAGAAATGTGTTCGTAACTACATGGAGGCACATTGTGAGTATTCTGAACGCAGCTACCGGTGAAGAGCTTATCCCGCTAGTTAAACCACCAATTACGCAGGAGCAGCTTCAACGCTATGCTGAAGCATCTGGGGATCACAACCCCATCCACCTCAATGAAGAGGCCGCACGCCGTGTAGGCCTGGATAGTGTTATTGCCCAGGGTATGCTCAGTATGGCCTTTCTTGGACAATTCATCAACCAGTGCATTTCTGACGTGTCAGGGGTATATCTTACCCATTTGAAGGTGCGCTTTATCAGTATGGTCCGTCTAGGAGATTCCATTACCTGTCATGGCACAGTGAAAGCACGTACTACTGGGGACGGCGAACAAGAATATGTGACAGTTGAGTGCTGGGCACAAAATCAAGAAGGTGAAAAGGTCACAATAGGTGATGCAGTGGTTTCAATTCCTCTACAACTCAAAAGAGAGGTAAAGGAGACAATATGTCCATTGAAATGCCCTTAGAAAGTGCCTCATTGGCCCAGTTACAACAGACTCCTATTGATAGTGTTTTGAACATTATCGACCAGGGGCTTGTCTATTTACCAACTTACAGGGAACTATTCTATCGCTGGGAACGCCAGCAGTGGCGCGCTGAGGAGATTGACTTCACCTCAGATCGCCTACAATGGGAAAAAATGGCGCCCGAGGAACGCCAGGATCGTTTGTTTGGACTCTCAGCTTTCTTTAGAGGGGAGGCATGTGTCACAGATACATTAAGCCCATATATTACCGCTATGCCAGACGAGGAGATGCGCATCTTTGTGGCCACTCAACTAGCTGATGAGGCACGGCATACCGTCTTCTTCGCACGCTTTTTCAAAGAAGTGCTCGGCATCGATAAGGAATCGTTGGAAGATACACTGGAGGACATACTCCAGTATATGAACAAACATCTCCAGTATATCCTGATTGACTCACTCTCGGACGTAGCCGAACGCATTCGCAAGGAGCCTGCCAACCTGGCCCATCTGGTTGAAGGTGTAACGCTCTATCATGTCATCGTTGAAGGGACTATGGCACTGGCGGGTCAACGCAGCATTCTGGAATTCTACCGTCAGAACAATCTCTTCCCGGCATTCCGTGGCGGTTTCACTGCCGTCGCCCGCGACGAGTCGCGTCACGTGGTCTTTGGGGTGAAGTTCCTGAGAGAAATGATACAGCGGGACGCAGCTAACGCCAGAACGGTCAAGGCGGCCATCGATACATACACACCTGTTGCGCTCACTGCATTGACCCCCAAAGACGAATACATTCCGAACATCCTGGCAATGCAAGCAGATCCCTGGGTAACACCGCGTTATGCGCTTGACTCGTTGCGCAAGAAAATCAAAGTGGTTGGATTAAGTATGGAACTTCCGGTGGTGCCCCCACCGCCAGTGTTTTAATGACGTTGAAAGGGTCAGGTCGACGTGACCCTATTAGGAGCATTCTTATGGTATCTGCTGTCGTTCTCATCAATGTACAACGAGGAAAGGTTAATGAAACCGCCCAGAGTCTTTTAGAAATCGAAGGGGTGGCCGAGGTCTACTCTGTTACCGGTGAATATGACCTTGTTGCCCTTTTGCGACTGCAACATTACGAAGACCTGGCGGAGGTAGTTACCACTCGCATGATACAAATTCCTACGATAACCAAAACCAATACATTGATGGCTTTTCAATGTTACTCGCGGGCCGATCTGCAACAAGCCTGGGATATTGGCATTGAGTGAAAAGAGAAGGGGTAAGATTACGGGAGACTGGACGCTCCCGTAACCGCATCCTTATAATACTTTTGTCTCCGCCTTCTCTCCATTTTCGATTACACTAACACTCTGTGCCATTTCTTTCACCACGCGAATTTCGTTCTCGAAGATGCGGCGCAGAATGGCTACGGTGCTAGCATAGGTCGAATCCATACCAAAGTACGACAAGCTGCCCGCTCCTAGATTCTTGCCACGAGTATACGGGGTATCCGAAGCATAGTGCAGAACACCCAAATCGTACGGCAAGCGGGCAAAATTGATATTTTCGCTCGTTGGATAGCGCGTCAGGTATTGATCTTCATAAACGGCATTCAGATAGGGGCCGCTTTCCATCTCCACTACCGTGTAGTTCGCGCGGTAATAGAAATCCAGGTACTGCCGATTCTGCAAGTATGTTCCCTGGGCCGAAACGGCTTTTTGATTGTCCAGCACCGAGCCATAGATCAGGTAGGGCTGCACATCCTGCGCAATAAAGCAATTATCCAGCCAGTAGGTATTCTGGCTGTGTTCATCGAGAACGACATTGGAGATCATCACATCACCAATACTGCCGTTCAGTGTGGCGGCTTTACCCAGATTGTAGACACCCCGAATCCCCGACACGTTTTCCATGATTTCACGCAGCATTCTATAGGCAGCCATACCGAGAGGATAATCAATATTGAGGATAATGGCCTGGCTCCTGGCCAGGTTATCCATTCCTGGCATGCGGCAACGCGGATCAATTTCCAAGTCGCGCAATTTGCTCAGTTCAAAGACCTGAGCGTCAATTTCCAGGCCGTGACGTGCACCCACATGCCAGATGCCGCGTTCTTGCTCTTCGCGAACGCGATGACGCGCAAATTCTTTCCCCATGGGAGTACGCGACCACTCGCGGGCAGCAAAGTACAAAAAGTTTTGCCAGTTACCGGGAACCGTTCCCTGTTGTATTTTGCGACATTCGTCGGCGAGGTAGGGGTCCTGGCCGCTTAACGCAAACTGAGTCAACTCATCCTGGCGCTTCAGAACGCAACCAGACATCAAATTGACAAGGCTGTGCGTATTGCTGGATACAAAATAGACAGGCTTATCCTGTATGCCCAGTGTATCAGTCAGAAGGTGTTCAACGGGTGCCCACCATTTCCTCGTGGAGCGGACGAAGCCAACATGTGATCCGCCCAGCATACGCAGTAAGAAGCTCTTGCGGTTTCTGCCAATCATGAGCAGGTTTTCCCACAGTCGATCACCCCAAATCAATTCCAGCCGCCGCCAATCGTCGGGCTGGATATGAAGACGCTCACGTAGCACCTTGGTAATCTCCGCGAAGACTGGAGAAGTGCGATCCATGCGGATCTCCAGCAATTGCATGGTGGTTGCATCTGCTTTGAGCAGGTAGTATATCTTATTCCATTCGATCTGGAAGGCAACCAGAACAGGCACGATATCGTCTGTGTCGCTGACGCTGGCAACGTATACAGCCAGGGTGTCCTTGCCATCATAAAACCATTTGCGCCGCCGCGCTGAGGCCGTAACAGCTTCCCAGCCATCGACGTGAAACCCCTGCTGCAGGAAAACCCCTTCCGATTGCCCTAGCAAGACCAGTTGACAATGGATAATCGAGGCAGGTAGGCGCAGTACACTGTAGATGAATGCAGACATATCCGGATAAGGCGATCGAGCTTCAGGATGCAAACTGGAGTCGATATTGTAATGCGCTTGCACCAGAGCCTTCAGGCTAACTTCACCTGAACTGCGAAGGAGCGTATTGTAAGTGCGAATATACAGCTCAACGTCGCGTTTACCAGCTTCATGATGACCATTTTCGTGTTCGAAAGGTGTGTTTGTGGCAGGGACGGTCATTTGATTATCAATATCCGTCTCCAGGCTATTGTCCTCTAAGTGATGTAAATTCTGATTCTCCTGCCGATCCTCAAAAGGATCAGGCGAATTATTGCTATCCATTGGGGATTTATTTTTTCGTGACACTCTCTGTGTTCTCCCTCTTTGTTAACGACGAGGTTTGATAAAATGGTTGTGTTTATCTCTTTATATTTCTCATAATTATACCCCTTCGTTCAGCAATATGGTAGTAGGACGCCTTTCACATACTTCCCTCTGCATGTCATGCTCAATATTTCCATATTTAGTATTTTCTTGTCATTTTTGCCACCAATCCACTAACCCCAACGTTTCTATACTGAGAGGTATTACTAAAACGTTGGGATTCCCCATGCCCAGCGTTTCCCCCTAGTAATACTTCTCTCCTTGTGCTAAATGCAAAATACAATTTCATCTCCACAGCAGAATATCTTCAAACCCAGGCACTCGCTTGCCCTCATCACCTGCAGACATGCGCCTCCAGTCACAACGCACATCCTCCTGTTCCAATAATATACAAATAGCTTCGTCAAAATCATGAAGCGTAAATTGACCAAAGTAGGTAGGGAGCAACTGCTGGCGTAAATCAGGCCATCGTCGTGTACGCTGCGCTTTCCCCTGACGCAGTAGGTGTTGACGTAGTTGACGCAACTCCTCCGCGAAGTGCTCCCGTTGCTGCTCGGCAAACCACTCTTCTCCCAACAGTCCCTGGTGACTCTGTTCAGCAAGACGGCGGTGATAGAGACAGACCGCATCATTCATACTGGCCAGGCTATCTTTACTGCGGGTAGCAAAAATCAGGGTATATGGTGCCTTTTCTATAATAGCTGGCCGTACTTGCAGCGGAAAAGCAATACGTTGCACCCAGAGAAAATGCTGCTGCATTGTGGCCAACAAGAGGTCAATGATTCCATCCAGCAAGGGCATTGTCTGTTCATCCTTCGGGAGGAACACCTTCCATCGATCTGTGCGCAGCAATGCTGTCAACGTAGCGACTCCTGCCTGTGTGCGAGACGATGACAGCAAACGCGTTTCTGCTTGCTTGTGTGGAATAAGCAGGCAGAGTTCGGTTGGAGCCGATTGACGTTGATAGAGTGGGAGGAGATCATCATTGGTGAAGAGAGTGTGTCCAAAGGGGTTAAGCAAGAAGATTGCGGGTGAAGATTCAATTTCTTTCAATAATACTGGTGCTATCTCCAACCAACTTCCAGCTACAAGAGCGCTTTCTTTTGGAAGTTCTAGTGTATCTTTAACCGGCGCGATAGAAGCATTTTCTTCTTTATCTTTAACGCCATTGTGCCCCGTCCTGCTCTCTTTTCGCCTGCTGCTACCAGACCCAAGTACGATACCATTGAGGGCAATCGGCTTACTCTCCTGGGTCAGGAGCCTGGAGAGAGAGACTATTTGCTGGAGAACAGGGAAAGAGGTATCCGCTGGATCTAATTTGGAAGTATTCTCAGGGCCAACATCTTGATTGATGGGTCCCACGTTTTTACGTGCGTTGATACCCCAGCCATCGATCCAATAACAGCGGCGATAGATACGCATAGCCGCGAGTGAACGGCAATAGGAAGAGGCGTAGTCCTGTAACAACCACTCGCGTAACCTGGACAGAACGACCTGTTCAGTGAGACGGCGTGTTTGTGTATGTCCCACAGCTTCTTTTTGCGCGTGCTGGTTATCAAATTCGGCCCACAGGTTCATCGTGCCGATATTTTATCACACAATGCGCATCGGACCTTAGAGATAGGCCTTAACCTGCACTAGCGCGAGCCTGATGTATAGACAAGCGGGCCAATATGGGGCAGTTGGAGACTCAACCGCTTACTCCTGGCGGTGCTGGTGTCGCTTGTTGTGCTAGCGGCGCTTGTTGTGCTGGGGGCACTTGTAATTCAAACGCTTCGTCCTGTCGGTCCTGGCCACCATCCCCATTCACTATAATCAAATCCCATTTCCCCGGTTTCTGATTAGGCAGAATCGTGAATTTGCATTGAATCCTAGTCTCACTTGTACTGATGACTGTGCCATCCATTACTTCGCTTCCCTGGATAAGTCGGACTTCCTTTGGTGATTGAAAGTTCATCCCCTCGATCGTGAGGGGAAGATCTTGTTTTGCTTCGCCTAGCACGCTCGAAGTCGGATTAACCCTCCTGATGACAGGTTTCGAGGTTGCAGTCGAGGGCGCTGAAGCTCTGTGGGCTGAGGCAGCACTCCTGCTGCCGAAATAGAATGAGGCGACAGCGACTACGAGCGTTGACAAAGTCGTGAAAAGCTGTTGCGCCAATTTTACGGCATCAGAATTGCTACTTGAACCCCCAACTGAACTAAACAAGTATACGCTCATAACGATCCATACCACAATCAGGAAGAGAGCGATGATGGCGCGTATACTACCCTCCGGCAGACCCATCGCTTGTGATTTATCAGCAATATCGAGCGAGGAAAATCCAGCAGCCAAAATAAATAACAAGACTAGCAGTACACCGAGGCCAAGGATAATAACCAGTCCTGTAATCAGTTCGGGTTGTTGTTGTTTAACGGGAAAAAAGTATGTTACAAACGCAAGTCCGCCACTGATGAGAAGGAGGACCAAAAGTGCAGACACGAGAGGAAGCCAAAAAGTTCTTTTCTTGTTCACTTTCATTCTCCTTTTACTGTCGAGTGTTGGGCACTCAATGACTCCCAAGAAAATAGGTAAAAACACTACATACACACTGGGAACAATAAAGGCGAACATCGCTTTTTAGGCGATATTCAATGGGGTAAACATCGCTATTTATCACACCAGAAGCGGCTCAGACAGCCCCCCCTCTCCCAGGCTGTCAAGTGCATGTGAAACATGCACTGGCATAATTATACCACATCTGTGTGATTTATGGAAGTTGTGGGTTGCACAATATTGGAAGTGCGCTGTAAAAAGAAAATAGTATGTTTCACTATCACACATGCAATCATAAATCAACGAAAGTATAAGAATATGCAAGTTTAGATAGATATGAACCATGATCAAAAGACTTCAACTTAACATGACAAACATCTTAGATGAAACGATTTCAGGCAATACGAAGATACAAGAGAAGCGGCAATCTTGTTTGCACAGGATGCCGCTTCTCTCGTTTCTTTCTAAAGAGCACTAGAATGTTGCGGGGGTCGTCCAAGGTGATTTAGGGTCTGTCGTTGTTTTCCAGGAAGTCCAAGTTTGTAGAGAACCGTCCATGAAAAACAGTTGCAAGCGCTTATCAGGGAGAGCAGCAACGGCTACACCAACGACATTACCCGACGGTATAGGAGCGGTGTTGAATACACTCAAGCCACTCCATAATGAATCATGAGCTGTAGACACCTTCCAAGAAGTGTAAACAACTCCGCTAGCGTCAACCCCCCAAAATTGCGTACGGCCATCACTGAGAACACCAGCAGTCATATCTAAGAAGGGCAGATTAACAGCAGACGGGGGTGGGGGGTTGAATGGACCCCAGGGGTTAGTCCACGGTGAACTAGGATCACTAGTAGCCTTCCAACGGGTTTGGAATTCCCAAACTCCACCAACTAAAATATTTCTCCACGCTTGTAACCGACCATCTGGTGGTATTGGAGCGGCTAATAAAATATTTGACATACGAGTTTCCCTTTCTGCTTGTTTAGCTTATGCCTACAAAAACATTCCACACAATTCGAGTATAGTTATTGTGACTGTTTTTGTCAAGTGAATATTGAGCCAATGTTAGTGTTCAGTGATTTTGTCATAGGGTAAGTGTTCAGTGATAGCATCTCTCCTATTTAATTTCCTTACCGCCTCCACAATCAACCGGTGTTCCACAACCTTCACTCGTTCGTGCAAACTTTCCTCTGTATCCTCACTCTCGACGGCAACCTCCTCCCGACAGATAACCGGCCCGGCGTCAACCTCCGGAGTTACATAATGGATTGTGCTCCCCGTCACTTTTATGCCTGCATCAAGTGCCTGCCTGACAGCACGGAGACCACGAAAGACGGGTATCTCTGTGCCGTCTTTTGTAATGTATGTCGAGCCTGTACCATCGTCGGGCAGCAGTGCGGGATGCAGGTTGATTACACGATGAGGGAATTGCTCGAGAAAGGGGGCGCTGAGGATACGCATCCAGCCAGCTAAGACGATGAAATCAACTTGAAAGAGGCGTAACAAGGAGGTGAGACGGGTTTCGTTTTCGGACATTTCTGTTTTTTGGGGCACATTGGCTTGCCCCCATGGCAAATAGATTGCGGGTAGAGCATGTTTGAGCGCTCGTTGTAGGCCGTAAGCGTTGGGATTGTTGCTCACCACCAGGGCAATCTCTACTCCGGGGAGTTGTTTGCTTTCGATTGCGTCAATGAGAGCTTGCAAGTTGCTGCCATTGCCAGATAGAAGAACTGCGAGGCGAAGAGGCGTCTCAGACATATTAATGCCGCTCATTCCGCTGTAACTCTTCATCAGCCATGACCAGCTCAGAAACAACCTTTGCTTTATAATTCAGCACACGTTGTAACAGTTGAGCATCTGAGAATGCCAATATTTTTGCCGCTAAGAGGGCTGCTCCTTCTGGTTCTAAAATAGTAGGGGATGCTATACCCGACGGCAGCCTGAGAGACGAGAGCACATCCATACCGGCAAAGCGGTCACTGTATGGCGGGCAGGCGATAACTGGATAGCGCGTGTTGGCATCGACCACCGCCGAAAGGGCGTTGGAGCGACCAGCGATGGTGATGTAAACCAATGGTCCATCTTGCTCGTAGCCATGCAGTATCTCTAAGAGGCGCTGTGTTGCCTTGTGAGCAGAACAGATACGCATCTGATAGCTGATCTCTAGAGCCTTGAGAGTCTTAACTATGGGTTGGGCATGGGAGAGATCACTCTTACTGCCCATGATGATAATTACCTGTGAGGTCATTAGTTATTCCTTGTTTGATACTCGTAGCCCCTGCGAGGCGATATCTCGTCGATAGTGCATACCTTCAAATGAAATATGTGCCGCAGCGTCGTACACTCTGGCTACAGCTTCTTGTAGCGTCCCTCCATAAGCCGCGACGCTGAGGACACGCCCGCCAGCCGTTGCCAGGCGTCCATCCTGCAGGGTTGTTCCCGCGTGAAAGATCTGCACGCCTTCCAAACGGCCTGCCTCTTCAACTCCCACAATAGGTAGACCTGTACGATATTTACCAGGATAACCGCCCGAGGCCAGTGTCAGGCTCACCGCGTATCCTGGGTGCCACAGCGTATCTTCGGGCGTAATAAATTGGGTCCCTACGGCGAAGGCTAACACATCGAGCAGGTCTGCTTGTAAGAGCAGCATGAGGGCCTGGGTTTCCGGGTCACCAAAACGGGTATTATGTTCCAGCACCATCGGGCCGCGTTCTGTAAGCATGATGTTGGAGTAGAGAACACCGCTGAAGTGAAGTCCCTTATCCATCGCGGTAAGACCGGGCGACCACGAGGGATCGCCCCTACCATGGACGGTGAAAGGAAGCAGCGATGAAAGGAGGTGAATACCCCATGTTTCGAGGGCATTGAGAGTGGGGGCAGTGATTTGTGCGTGGATCTGCTGCTCCTGTAAGCTGTCGACGAAGGGCAGGGGGGTAAATGCTCCCATGCCGCCGGTATTCAGTCCCTGATCATTGTCAAGTGCGCGTTTGTGATCTTGCGTCAGTTTCAGCGGGAGAAATCGGGTCCCGTTGCAGATAGCGGTTGAGCCAATCTCGATGCCCTGTAGATAATCTTCGACCACGACGATGTCGCCAGCAGAGCCGAATACGCGGTCAATCATGATATCGCGGACTGCCTGATGAGCCGTCACCATATCCATAGCAACGATCGCTCCCTTACCAGCCGCGTTGCCATCGGCCTTGATGACGACAGGCGCGCCATGTTGTTCAAGATAGGCAAAGGCTCTATGGGCTTCAGTGAAGGTACGATGTTGCGCGGTGGGGATGCCGGCCTGGACCATTAATTCTTTGGCGAAAGCCTTACTTCCTTCCAGTGTTGCGCCTGCCGCTGTTGGACCAAAGATGGATAGCCCACGCCGCTGAAAGTCGTCGACGATACCAGCGACGAGCGGCACTTCCGGCCCGACTACTGTTAAATCAATATGGGTGCGCTCGGCAAAGTCCGCCAGTTCCGCAATCTGTGTTGCGCCTAGCGGAACACATTCCGCACATGCCGCTATTCCAGGATTTCCTGGCGCGGCGTAAAGGTGCGTTACGCGCGGGCTTTGCGCCAGTTTCCAGGCCAGCGCGTGCTCCCTTGCCCCTGAGCCAATGACCATGACACGCATTATTGCACCCCTTGTATTGCACTGTTGCGTTTACCGGGCGCAATAATGCGGTTTAACCAAATAATCAGGTTATCGATTAAATGCACAGAGGGCCGATAAATCGGCGATGGGCGCGATAAATCGGCCTCTACGACTGTTTTGTTAATAGTCATAATTGTACCCTTACAGGATGGGTGGCCCCTATGGGATCGAAAGGCCATCCCTGTTTCTCCATGCAGCCATAACAGAATTCGCGGTGCAGGCCAGCAATGGCGGCATCATCGTCGATGGAACTATCTTCCCCTCCTGCATCGCTCTGTCGGCTCCGCTCGACATACGCTCCCCACTCCCTCGATATACGCTCCCCTCCCCCCGCGGAGGATATGGCTCGTCCCAATCCCGCTATGCTCAAGTAACCCAGGCTATCCACGCCAATATAATCGGCAACCTCCTGGACGCTGCGACCGGAGGCAATCAGTTCCACCTCCTGTGGGATGTCTATGCCAAAGTGACAAGGGTGGCGCAGCGGCGGCGAGCTGGAACGCAGGTGAATCTCCTTAGCTCCGTAATGACGCAGAGCCGCCACCAGGCGCTTCATGGTGTTGCCGCGTACAATTGAATCGTCTACTATGACCAGGCGCGCCCCTTCGATCTTCGGTTTGACCAGGTTGAATTTCAGGTCAACTTCCAACTGGCGCAACCGCTGATCGGGTTTGATGAAGGTGCGGTCGCTATAGCGGTTTTTAATGATAGCCTGACCATAAGCGATGCCAGAAGTCTGCGCATAACCGAGCGCCGCGGGAATCGAAGAGTCTGGTACGGGTACGACCAGGTCGGCAGCGACGGGATGCTCTTTTGCCAATTCACGCCCAAGCGCCTCACGCACGTTATACACATACCTACCGTTCAATCTACTGGTGGCATCGGAGAAGTAAATATACTCGAAGACACAGAAGGCCTGGCGCGGCAAGCGTACCCCTCCCCCCAGAATTTCCTCACGCATCCCCTGCTCATCGATTGTAATAAGTTCCCCTGGCTCAACTTTGCGTACAAAGTCGGCTCCGACACGGTCCAGGGCGCACGATTCAGAGGCAACAATCCAGCTTTCGCCGATGCGTCCGAGGCAGAGGGGACGCATTCCCCAGGGGTCGCGCATGGCATAGAGCCTGCCACCCGCCAGGATCACAAGGCTGTAAGCTCCCTTGAGCAAGGGAAAGATGGAAATCATGCGTTCCCGTAAAGTGGGTCCATCCGCGTGCAGTAGTAGTAAGGCGATCGCTTCGCTATCGGTAGTAGAGTATAACAGTTCCTGGGGCAGTTCTGCGCGTAATGCCGGGCCATTGACAAGGTTGCCATTGTGTGCAACCGCTATGGCTTCATAGTGATTGGGGTGCGTACCCACCACGAACGGACCTGCATTCTCAACACAACTTGAACCAGTTGTAGAGTACCGCACATGGCCTATGCCGCAGTGCGTTTCTGGCAGCCCTGTTCCTGTATCGGAGAAAACCTCGCGCACCTTGCCCATAGCCACGCGAGAAATGATCTTGTTCTCACTATTGTAGACTGCCATACCCGCGCTCTCCTGCCCGCGATGCTGCAGGGCAGTGAGTGCCAACGTGAGATAGCGCCGCACATCGATGCTGTCGCAGTTCTCACGTGCATAAATACCAACTATGCCACATGCATCGTGGAGACGCTCCATGTTTTCCTCCTTGGGCGCAATGAATTGGGCCCTACCCGATGCCCGTTTTCAAGTGTTTCAAGTGTTTCAGGTGTATCAGGTGTATCAGGTGTATCAGGTGTATCAGGTGTATCAGGCAAGTTTGAGTCGTAGTGGCTCACTGTATCAGGTGTATCAGGTGTATCAGGTGTTTTAGACAAGTTTGAGTCGTAGTGGCTCACTGTATCAAGTGTTTCAGGTGTTTCAAGCGGGCACGAAGGGCGCAATAATGCACATTTACTACATAATCCGGATAGCGGAATATCCATCGAGGCCGATAAATCGGCGTTGGGCACGATAATGCCTTTTAACAAAATAATCCGGATATAGGAACACCCACCCTGGGCCGATAAATCGGCGGTGTGCGCGATAAATCGGCACCTACGGATGGACGGAATATTTTGTTCATGTGCATAATCGGCCCCCACGAGTGTCCGGATGATTTGGTTAATCTGCATAATTGGGCCCCTACATCCCAGGTTTCAATTTTCCTGTAAGGTCGGCGACCAGGGCGTAGCGATCGGCAATCCCCTGCATATCTTGCTCGGTCACGGTCTGCAGGTTACGATAGACCTGCTTATCAAGCATACGAGTCTTGTCGCCGCCAGGCCAGAGGCGCCAGCTATCGTTATCTATAACGTCCGCCACCATCAAATCGCTTCTTTTGT
>WNGJ01015460.1_pt1 | contig 25310 bp, 25 predicted proteins | sample 5400611 | NCBI WGS metagenome assembly WNGJ01 (sample SAMN13153375, study PRJNA577476) | soil metagenome | isolation source: 40 cm soil or saprolite under Garry oak tree replicate 1 | place: USA:California | collected 2016-06-15
GGAGAACAGGGAGGCCGCCCTCCGCCTGGTGACCGGCTCGACGGGAGAGCACGACGTCCGGGCCAACCTCGAGGTCAAGTGCTTCGATCTGGCCGCCAACCCGTACCTGGTCATCGGCTCGCTGTTCGCGGCCGGCCTGGCCGGGATGGGTGACGGCGCGACGTTGCCGCAGGAGGTCGAGGGCGATCCGGTCGGGCTGCCTGACGCCGACCTCGCGGCCAGGGGAGTCCGCAGGCTGCCGCAGTCGCTGGGCGAGGCTATCGGTTCGTTCGAGGCCTGCGGCCTGCTGCGCGAGGCCATGGGCGAGCCGATGTTCGAGGCGTTCCTCGCCGTGCGCCGGGCCGAGATCGAGCTGTTCGCCGGGGTCAGCCCGGCCGACGTCGTGGCGCGCACCAGATGGCGGTGGTAATGGCCGTCCCCGAGGCAGCCGACTCCGGCGTGACAGTCGCCGAGCGGCTGCATCTCAAGCTGGCGGAGCTCACCCCCGCCGAGCGCAAGGTCGCGCGGGCGCTGTCGGCTACGGGCCACGGCAACGTGCTGAGCCGGGCTGAGCAGGTGTTCTGTGACGGCATCAGGTCCAGTTTCACGCGGCTGCCGCGCTCGGAGTTCGAGCAGGCGGTCCGCCTGCTCGCCGAGCCGCGCCGGAACGTGACGGTGATCGGCGGCAGGTTCAGCTCGATGCTGGCCGAATACCTGGCTGCCAGCCTGCGGATGCTGCGCCCGCACGTGCGCGTGATCTCGTCCGCCGGCCCGGACCGGACCAGCTCGCTGCTCGACATCGGCCGCCGCGATGTCCTGGTCGCCTTCGACTACCGCCGGTACCAGCACGACACGGCCAGGGCAGCGGCCACGGCGAAGGAGCGCGGCGCGACGCTGATCGCGTTCACCGATCCGTATCTGTCGCCGCTGGCGGCCCACGCGGACGTGATCCTGACATCCAGCGTGCAGTCTCCCTCCCCGTTCATCGCGCTGACGCCAGCCCTGGCCATGGTCGAGGCCGTCATCAGCGCGCTGCTCGACCGGCTCGGCGACCCGGCGCTGGAGCGGATGGCGAGGTACGACGCGCTGTCCGCAGGAATGGTTGATGACGCGGATCTCGCCGGCGGCGGCAATACCGGGGAGGAAACATGACCACCGCGGAACTCGAGCCGCTGGCGCTGATCGACCATCATGTGCACGGCGTCGTGACCGCCGAGCTGGACCGGGCCGGGTTCGAGGACCTTATCTCCGAGGCGTCCGGACCGCCCGCCCCTGGCACGTCGTCATTCGACAGCCAGCTCGGCTTCACGATCAGGCGCTGGTGTGCTCCCGTGCTCGGCCTCGAGCCATCCGCCCCGGCTGAGGACTACCTGCGCCGGCGCGCGGAGCTCGGCGCGGCGGAGGTCAACAGGCGGCTGCTGACCGCGTCGCGGGTGACGCGGTGGCTGGTCGACACCGGCTTCCGCAGCGAGCAGATCACCACGCCCGGGCAGATGGTGCAGGCCAGCGGCGCGCCGGCGAGTCACGTGGTCCGGCTCGAGGCAGTCGCTGAGAAGGTCGCCAGGGCCGGGACGACAGCGGCCGGCTGGGCCGCGACGTTCGTCGCAGAGCTCGGCCTTGAAACGGCAGCTACGGGTGCGGTCGGTTACAAATCAATCGTGGCTTACCGGTACGGATTCGACTTCGATCCGGCTAGGCCAGCCTCGGCGGCGGTCACGGCCGCGGCCGGCCGCCTGCTCCGCGCGATGGAGACCGACCCCGCGGCGCGGATCACCGATCCCGTCCTGCTCAGGCACCTGATCTGGACCGCGATCGACATCGGCAAGCCGCTGCAGCTCCACGTCGGATTCGGCGACACGGACGTGCGGCTGCACCGGTCGGACCCGTCGCTGCTGACCGACTTCCTGATCGCGACCGAGCCGACCGGGACGCCCGTCATGTTGCTGCACTGCTATCCGCATCAGCGCGCGGCTGGCTACCTGGCGCACGTGTTCTCGCACGCGTACATGGACCTCGGCGCGATCCTCAACTACGTGGGGGCGCGGTCTGCGGCGGTGCTCGCCGAGGCGCTCGAGCTGACGCCGTTTGGCAAGATGCTCTACTCCTCCGATGCGTTCGGCCTGCCTGAACTGCACTACCTCGGCGCGATCGGGTTCCGCCGTGACCTCGCCGCGGTCACGGGGCGGTTCGTGGCGGACGGGGCGTGGGCGGCCGCGGATGCCGAGCGGGTCGCCGAGCTGATCGGCTCGGCCAACGCGACCCGCGTATACCGGCTGGGCCAGTCATGATGACAGCTCAGGCGAACTGGCTGACTCGCCCAGCCGGTCGCGTCGTCGGGCTGGCCCAGCCTTCCCCCACCCTGCCATGTTGTGCAGGCGCTCGTCAGCCAGGCCAGTGCCGGCCGTCGCCGTGATGATGAGGACATGACGAGCACCGCCGTGACGATGGCCGAGCTGGCCGCCAGGCTCCGCGCCGGGGTGGCCGCCGAACTCGATGCCGCCGTGGCGCTGCGGCGTGAGCTGCACGCTGGCGCCGAGCCGTCGGGCGCTGAGTACCAGACCGCCGCCAGGGTGGCCGCCGCGCTCGGCGCGCCAGACGCGCCCGCCGTCGCTGGTACCGGCCGGCTCGTGCGGATCGGCGGCGAGGACGGTCCGTGCATCGCGCTGCGCGCCGAGCTCGACGCGCTGCCGATCACCGAGGAAACCGGCGTCCCGTGGGCGTCGCGGACCGGCGCCATGCACGCGTGCGGGCACGACGTGCACCTGGCGGCGCTCACGGCGGTCTGCCGGGCGGCGAGCGCGGCCGGCGCGGAGCTGCCCGTTCCCGTGCTCGCGGTGCTGCAGCCGCGCGAAGAGGCGATCCCGTCAGGCGCCTGGGATCTGGTCGCGTCAGGCGCGCTCGCGGCGCAGCAGCCCAGCGCGATCGTCGCCGTGCACCTGCAGCATCAGCTGCCGCTCGGGACGGTCGCCGCGGCCCCTGGCACCGTCAACGCGGCCACCGACGACATCACGATCACCGTCGAGGGGGTGGGCGGGCACGCGGGCTACCCGCAGCTGACCGCTGATCCCGTGGTCGCGCTCTGCCAGAGCGTCGTCGCGCTGCAAGGCGCCGTGAGCAGGCGATCCGACCCGACCCATGCCGTGGTGGTGTCGATCGGGATGCTCGAGGCCGGCCAGGCGGCGAACGTCATCCCGTCGGCGGCTGTGGGGAAGGGCACCTTGCGAGTGCTCGACGAGGCCGACCGGCCTGGCCTGCACCAGACCGTCCGCGAGATGGTCGCGCACACCTGCGCTGCCTACGGCTGCCGCGGCACCGTGACGATCGACGAGGGCGAGCCTGCCCTCGTCAACGACAAGGCGCTCACGATGGCGACATGGCCCTGGCTGCGCGAGGCTGGGTTCGCCGTCGACACCTCGTTCCGGTCCTGCGGCGCTGACGACTTCTCCTATTTCTCTCGCGGCGGGCGCACGCTGATGCTGTTCCTCGGCACCGGCGGGCCACAGGCGCTGCACCACCCCGCGTTCCTGCCTGACGACTCCATGGTCGGCCTGGCGGCCAGCGCGCTGCTGGCCGGCTACCTGGGCGCGCTAAGCCTGGCAGGCGCCGAAGCCTAGGCCCTTTCCGGTGCCGTCGTGCGGCCTTCTAGCGTGGGCAGCATGTGCGACGACACCTATGCGCAGCATCAGCCGGCCCCGGCTCTGCGCGAGGGCTTCGAGCCTTCGCTGACTATCCCGCTTGAGGCAGTCGATTCGGTCGAGCTGGTCAGCCTCATCGACAACGTCACCGACGTCTTCATGCCGGATCAGGGTCCGGCCAGACGGGTGGGACTGCGGCGGGGCGGCACGCGGCCGGCGGCCCTGATGGCCGAGGGCTGGGCGCCGGACGCACTGATCGCCGAGCACGGGTTCGCGATGCTGGTCACCGTCGTCCAGGGCCGGCGGTCCCACCGGCTGCTGTTCGACACCGGCACGAGCCCGGACGGCGTGGTCGAGAACATGCGCCGCCTCGACGTCGATCCTGGCTCGATCGAGGCGATCGTCTGCAGCCACGGGCACTTCGACCACACGACCGGGCTCGAAGGGCTGACCACGGTGCTCGGCCGCTCCGGGCTGCCGGTGCTGATCCACCCGCACTTCTGGCACCGCCGCCGGATCGTGATCCCGGGATCCGAGCCGCGTGAGATACCCACGACCAGCCGTCGGGCGCTGACCGATGTCGGCTTCGAGATCATCGAGGAGCGGCAGCCGAGCTTCCTGCTCGACGGCTCGGTGCTCGTGACGGGGGAGGTGCCGCGGGTGAGCGGCTACGAGCCGGGGTTCCCGCCGCAGCAGGCCTGGCTCGACGGGGCGTGGCAACCAGACCCGCTCGTGCTCGACGACCAGGCCCTGATCGTGAACGTCGCCGGGAAGGGGCTCGTGGTGATCACGGGCTGCGGGCACGCGGGGGTCGTCAACATCTGCCGGTACGCCAGGCGGCTGACCGGCGACCAGCCGCTCTACGCGGTGATCGGCGGATTCCACCTGCAGGGGCCGGTGTTCGAGCCCCTCATTCCCCGGGTACTCGACGACCTGGCCGAGCTGCAGCCTGGTGTGCTGGTTCCCGCGCACTGCACCGGCTGGCGCGCGGGACACGCGATGGCGGCTCGTCTCGGCGAGGCCTACATCCCCAACAGCGTCGGCACCCGCTTCGCGCTATAACCCCCGCCCCGCCGGTGTCTTTCATGATCACGAAGAGGGGCGCCCTTCGCCGGCGTCCTCGGCCCGCTGCGCTTCGGCAATCGCCTCGCTGAGCACGCGTAGTTGATCGCGAGTGATCTTTTTCTGGTCGTAAGCGAGCATCACATCGTCAAACGATCCAGGCACATACGGCTCGGGGTCGTCCATCTCGGCGGCGGCCATCTCCAGATAGGTACTCGGAGCACCGCCGACCTCATCCTGTGTCCAGGCCGTGCTCGATCGCGTACCTGACCAGGTCGACCCGGTTGTGCAACTGCAGCTTGTTCAGCGTGTTCTGGACGTGGTTCTGCACGGTGCGATGCGACAGGACCAGTCGCTCAGCGATCTGCTTGTAGGACATCCCGGTGCCGACCATGCGCAGGATCTCGACCTCACGGTCGGTCAGGCGCGGGGTGTCAGGGGCCGGGTCGCTGGCGAGCTGACGGAACTCGCCGAGCACCAGGCCCGCGAGTCCGGGGGAGAACACGGCGTCCGCCGCGGCCGTCCGCCGCACTGCTTCCAGAAACTCGGCGCGGCTCGCCGACTTGAGTATGTAGCCGGTCGCGCCGGCCTTCACGGCGTCGAGCACGTCGCGATGCTCGCCGCTGGCGGACAAGATCAGCACCCGGGCGCTCGGGTACGCGGCGAGCACGCCGCGGGTGACATCCACCCCGGAGATGTCGGGCAGCTGGAGGTCGAGCACGACGACGTCCGGTCGGACCGACGCGGCGATGCGCACGGCCTGGGCGCCTTCGCCGGTCGCCGCCGCTACCTCGAAGCCGGCCTCGCCGAGGTCACGGCTGACCGAGTCGCGCCACATCGGGTGGTCGTCGACCACCATGACGCGCATGGCCGTCTCGCTCACCGTATTGCCGTCACTATCGGCCACTTCCACAGCGACACCCTAAGCCGGCAGCGCCGCCCGCGGCACCCGCAGCCGGACCTCGGTCCCGGCGCCCGGCGTACTGCTGATATCCGCCGAACCGCCGAGGTCCTTGATCCGGCCGCTGATGGACTGGCTCACCCCGAGCCGGCCCTCGGCAGCGGCCTCCGCGAGCCGCCCCGCCGGGATGCCGGACCCGTCGTCGCGGATCGTCACGGTGACCGCCGCGCCCTCGTCATCGACGAGCACCCACACCCTGGCGGTCGCGCCGCAGTGCCGCCGCACGTTGTCGATCGCCGCCTTGACCGCGGCTGTCATTTCGGTGACTGCTCGCTCAGTGAGGATAACCGGACCAGCGGGGGTGATCACTGACACCAAGGATGATGCCTCGCGGCTGAGATGGGCGCTCAGGTCGAGCTCGCCCGACCTGGCCAGCGCCGGGTCGTCCCCGGTGATGAGAACGCGCAGGGCCGCTTCCTGCTCTCCGGCCAGCCTGCCGATCTCCGCGGCCTCGCCACCCGCCTCCGCGCCGCGTCGCTGCACCATCGCGAGCACCTGCAGCACCGAGTCGTGGATCGTGCGGGCCAGCCTGTCCCGCTCCCGGCTCGCCGCCTCGATCTCGGTGGCTCGCTGCAGCGCTCGCTCGGCGCGCGCCGACAGGGTCGAGACGTAGCCGACCAGCGCCGCGGCCAGCAGCAGGATGATCGGCCCGTCCAGCACCGTGCTTTTGTACGTACCTGAGATCGGCCACCTGAGCGAGACGACGCACGCGCCGATCACCACGGCGGCGACCGCGCCTGCCCGCATCCCGCCGACGACTGCCCAGGCCAGGGCCGGGCCGGCCAGCCAGGTCGCGGTGACCGGCATCACGCCGATGCTCACCCAGCGGGGCATCTGCAAGATCGCGGTGGAGAGCACCGCCAGGGCGGTGATCAGCAGGTCAGTGGTTAGCAGCGGCCAGGATCGCCGCGCGGGCTTGGCGTACGCCACGGTGCTCACGGCCGTCCAGGCGGCCATCACACCCAGGACGACCCAGGCCCATCCCCAGTGCCTGTAGTACTCGGGCCTGACAGCGAGCAGAACGGACGCGTAGATGAGCGACGCGAACCGGAAAAGGGCGATCGAGCGCCACAACGGCGCTTGCAGGCTCATGACCGGCTACCTGGCACAGGGGATGACCACGCCCAAATCGTATCGGCTGATCGCGCGTCCTGGCCCGGCTCTGCGGACTGATACTCACGTCCGCCCTGAGTACCTGTGGGTCGCCCGCTGGGCGAGGCGCTGCTGGCTCCGGCGCACGTCCTGGCGAACCCGTGGCAGGGGCCGGCCATAGCCACCAGCCGCCCGCCAGGCCTGCCACTCGCGGCTGGCGACCTGGCACTCTGCCTAGCGGCGATGAGCTGACCAGGACCCGCGCGGGCCTGCCGCGCGCCAGCCCCTGGTGTTTCGTTCCGCCGTGGCTGTGGCTAGCCTGAATAGTGAGACAGTCGCTAGTGCGCCCTGACCGGGGCGGTGCGACACCGGTGCTCGGGGGCATGATCATGGGATCGATGAGTAATGCCAGTTGAGCGGGACCGTGGTATACGGTTCGAGTTCCTGAGGATGCGCCCGCACGACCACATGGGCTGGGTCTTCGCGGGAACCAGCGAGTTCGCGGCGGTTGCCGCGCCCTACCTCACGGAGGGAGCGGCGCTGGGCGAGCTGCTCATGTACGTTGTCGATGACCCGGATCCCGAGGACATATCGCAGCTGGCGTCCATCGTCGATCCAGGCGCGCTGCGGATCGCCAGCGTCGCCGAGGTCTACGGGTCGAGCAGGGTCGTTGATCCACCGCGTCAGCTCGCGACGTTCATGTCCGTGCTGGCGGACGCACAGGCTGGCGGGTACACGGGCGTCAGGGTCGCGGCCGATAACACGTCGCTGGTCAGCGACGAGGACCAGATGAAGGCGTGGATGGAGTGGGAGGTCATCGCCGACCACGCCGTCGCCCGCGAGTCATTCACTGGCCTCTGCGCGTTCAGCAAGGACAAGGTCGGCCGCACCAGGCTCAGCCAGCTCGCGTCGGTGCACCCGCTGTCCTCGGCATCTGGCCCGGTCCCGCAGTTCCGGATTTTCTCCGACGGCTGTGCCATGCGCATCGAGGGCCGGGTGGACTCCTACGCCATCACGCAGCTCTGGCTGGCCCTCGAGGCACTGCCCGTGCGTGCCGACGTCATCGTGGACCTGACGACGACGCGGCTGATGGGTCCTGGCGTTCTGGCGGGTCTCACGCAGCTGTGCGAATGCGGGATCGGCGTGACGATCCGCGGCCAGCGCGCCGCCATCAATGAACTGCGAGATTCGCTGCCACAGCCCGCTGACCGGCTTGTCCTGGAGCAGGTCGGCGAGGCCGCCGGATAGCAGCCCTCCTGGCCGCCGGCCGCCCGGCTCAGCGCCGCCCCGGCTCAGGCTTCGCGCAAGGCAGCCCGAAGCGTCTTGATGCTGTTGGCGGGCGTCTGCGCGTCGATGCACAGGCGCTCCATCACGGCAAGGTAGCCATCGACCACGTCCGGCTTGTCCAGGTACAGTGCCGAGGTCAGCTGCTCGAGGTACACGACATCGGGGATGTCGTACTGGGCGAAGCGCAGGAGGCTGAACGGCCCGCCGGCCGCGGCGTGACCGCCCGCCTTGAACGGGATCACCTGAACGCTTACGTTCGGCCGCTGCGACATGTCGATGAGGTGCTTCAGCTGCGCGCGCATGGCGTTCGGGCCGCCGATCGGGCGGCGCAGCAGCGCCTCGTCCAGCACGACCCACAGGCTCGGCGAGTCGGGCCGGTCCAGGATGGCCTGGCGAGCCATCCGCAAGCTGACCCGGCGGTTGATCTCCTTCGGGTTGGAGTACCCGAGCATGGTGACCGCGCGGGCGTAGTCCTCGGTTTGCGCGTAGTCGTGCCACCAGCCAGGAGAGTTGGCGCGGGCGGCCAGGGAGCGCAGCGCCTCGCGGTCCTTCTCGTCGGTCATTCCGTAGAACGTCAGCAGGTCGACGATGTCACGGTCCTTGAAGCCAACCCGGCCGGTCTCGAGCCTGCTGATCTTCGAGTGGGACGCACGGATGACGTTGCCGGCGTCCTCCAGCGAAAGACGCCTGGCCTCCCGGAGTCGCCGCAGCTGGGCTCCGAGCAGTATGCGGAGCACCGTCGGGCTGCCTGAGCCCGGCGGTGCCATGACGCTCTGCACCGGGCCCCCGTAGGGTCCGGCTGCAGTGACCATTGCATCCCCCTGCGTAGGCCATCTGACGTACGTTGACTCCACGAGTGTCCCACGCTGGTGGCCATTGCGCCATAAGCGCGACGTTAACCGCTGTGGAATGCCGAAAGTTCCTTACCGGGTTCTTGTCGGCCATTGTCAGGTAGTGCGACGACTAGCCCCTTAGCCGAAGTCGCCGTCCTTGACGCCCCGCAGGAACGCGTCCCATTCCGCTCCGGTGAAGACGAGCGCCGGGCCGTCGGGGAACCTGGAGTTCCTGACCGCCACGCCGTCGGCCAGATGGGCCGCCTCCACGCAGTTGCCGCTCGGGTTGCTGTAGCTGCTCTTCCGCCACGCAACCACGCGCAGGAGCGATGCCCGAACCCCATTGAAAGCACGATCCACTTGTCATCCCTTCGCCGCCGGTGTTCAACCTCGCCGGCACATCTCCGGGGACTCGGGAGCTGTGGCAGGGCCGAGGAACTTGTGCAAGCGCACGTGCATCTGCACGCGTGAACGCCATCATAGCGGGACGAACACGCCCGAACACACCCGGCCCTATGTGCGATGGCACTTGCATGTGCACACCGATTAATGGCATCGTAACGGACGAGCAGGCCCGAATGGACTCGGCCGAGACCTCGCTTGAGTTCTGACTCATGCATAAAGGGACACGAAAAGTGACTTCCGCGCAGGCACGGGACTTGACTTTTAGCAGCCCTGGGCTGCGCGCAAATGGTGACCCGCGCCAGCCGGCGAGCGTTCGGGAGCGGGTGGTGCAGCTGTCGGGCCTGACCGACCCGCGCGAGGCGGTCGCTGGACCCTGCGAGCTCGTCTTGAAACCGGGACCGGAATCGGTAAAGGCGGCACGGGAGTTCACTTCTGTGACGCTGAGCGATTGGCAACTGGGCGATCTTGTCGAAGAAGCCGTGATCGTCGCCTCAGAACTTGTGACCAATGCGATTAGGCACGGGACCCGCTGCACAGTGCCGTCCGCCGAAGTGGCGACCGTCCAGCTCGCGTGGCAACGCCAGACCGACCGGATCATCTGCGTCGTGACCGACAGCAGCGACCTGCCGCCCGTGCTCGAGGAGGCGGACATGTCCTCTGAGTCGGGTCGCGGGCTCCAGGTGGTGCACGCTCTGACGGCGGCCTGGGGCTGGGTCATGCTCGGCGCCTGCCAGAAGGCCGTCTGGGCGACGTTCCTGCTTCAGTAGCCTCGCTGATCCGGGTTGCGGTTCAGGGTGAGCCGCTTCACGAAAACGATCTCATCGTGACCCCGCGGATAGCCGGGGGTTAGCTCGTCCTCTCCCTCGGTCACCACCAGCGGTTCCTCCCGGTGCACGGTTGCTCCTGGTCCGTCGGCTCGATGGCCGTCATTTCTCTGACTATAGTCAGAGAATGCGCGAGCGGCTCATGATCGATCGGGTTCGCAGCTTCAACCGCACGGTCACGCAGCGGGCCGGCGCGCTGGATGACGCGTTCCTGGCTCGCCGCCGGCCGCTCGGGCAGTCGCGTGTGCTCTGGGAGATCGGCGCGCAGGGGTGCGACGTCCGGATGCTGCGGGCCGGGCTCGGTCTCGACTCTGGATACCTCAGCAGGCTGCTGCGGTCGCTAGAAGATGCCGGGCTCGCGGTGGTGGGGCCGAGCGCCGCCGATGGCCGCGTGCGGACCGCGCGCCTGACGGCGAGCGGCCTCGCCGAGCGTGAGGAGCTCGACCGGCGCTCCGATGCGGTCGCGTCCAGCATCCTCCGACCGCTCAGCGGAGGGCAGCGGACGCGCCTGGTGGCGGCGATGGCCGAAGTGGAGCAGCTGCTGACCGCGTCGGCCGTTCAGGTGGCCGTGGCCGATCCCCGCGATGCCGCGGCTCGCGCGTGCATGGCGGCGTATTTCGCCGAGCTGGCGGACCGGTTCGAGGGCGGATTCGAACCGGCGCTCAGCATCTCGGCCGGCGACGACGAGCTGACCCCGCCGTCCGGCCTGCTGGTCCTGGCGAAGCTGCACGGCGAGCCGGTCGGTATCGGGGCGCTGAAGCTGCACGGAGACGGACCTGCTGAGATCAAGCGGATGTGGGTTGCCAAGGCGGCGCGCGGCCTGGGCCTCGGCCGACGGCTGCTGGCCGAGCTCGAGGACTGCGCCGCCAGGAGCGGCGCGCGGCTCGTCCGGCTGGAGACCAACCGGGCGCTCGGCGAGGCAGTCGGGCTGTACCGGTCTGCCGGCTATCGCGAGGTCCCCGCGTTCAGCGACGAGGCCTACGCGCACCACTGGTTCGAGAAGGAGCTCGGCCAGGCGATCGGGAGCCAGGACGGCTATCGGCCGTCCGAGGCGGAGGCGCTGCCGGCATTCTCCGAATAGGCCGTCTTTGCCCGTAGGCTGCCGCTGGAGGGCCGCGGCGGGCGGGCCGGAGGCCGCAGGAGGCGCGGGTGAGCGGGGCAGAATTCGAGGCTGGAGCCGTGGCTGGCTGGACGCCGGAGATCGAGGAGATCGACCGCCGGCGTGAGCTCGCACTGGCGCTGGGCGGGCCCGATAAGGTGCGCCGCCAGCGCGACTCTGGCCGGCTGACCGTGCGCGAGCGCATCGAGCGTCTCGCCGATGCCGGCACCTTCGCCGAGATCGGCGCGCTGACCGGATTCGCCAGCTATGACGGCGACGGGCGTCTGCTGGGGGTCATGCCCGCCAACTTCGTCGCGGGGACCGCCAGCATCGGCGGACGCCGGGTCATGGTGGGCGCTGACGACTTCACGGTGCGGGGCGGTTCCGGCGACGCCGCCATCCACGGCAAGCAGGTGTTCTCTGAGCAGTACGCCGCCGGCATGCGGCTGCCGATCGTCAGGCTGCTCGACGGGGCGAGCGGCGGCGGCAGCGTGAAGTCGATCCTGGACACCGGCTACACCTACGTCCCGGTCAACCCGGCCTGGGACGCCGTGGTCGGCAACCTGTCCCTGGTGCCCGTCGTCGCGGCCTGCCTCGGCCCTGTCGTCGGACTTGGCGCTGCCCGGCTCGTGATGTCGCACCTGGCTGTCATGGTCACCGGCGTCGGCCAGTTGTTCACGGCTGGGCCGCCGGTGGTACGGAGCGGAACAGGGGAGGACCTGACCAAGGAAGAGCTCGGCGGGATGGCCGTGCACCGCGGCAACGGCGCCATTGAGCGGTTCGCTGGCTCCGAGGATGAGGCCTTCGCGATCATTCGTGACTTCCTGTCGTTCCTGCCCGCCTGCGTGCACGAGACGCCGCCCGTGCTCGACAGCCAGGACCCGCCCGGGCGCCGGGACGACTCGCTGATCGAGGCAGTTCCGCGTGACGCCCGGCTGCCGTACCGGGTCGGTCCTGTCCTGGACGCGATCTTCGACCGCGGGTCGGTGTTCCGGTACGCCGAGTACGGCGGCGCGACCGTCACGGCGCTCGCGAGGCTCGCCGGTCATCCGGTTGGCGTGATCGCCACTGACCCCTACCGCGGCACCACGATGTCGCTTGAGGGGGCGCTCGCTCTGACCCGCGTGGTCGACCTGTGCGAGACATTCCACCTTCCGCTTGTCAGCCTCACCGACCAGGGCGGCATCACCATCGGCCGGGTCGCCGAGGAGCGCGGCACGATCCGGCACGCGGCCCGCGCCATCGCAGCCGTCTACCAGGCCAGGGTTCCGCAGGCCGAGCTGATCGTGCGCCGCGTTTATGGCGTCGCCGGGGCCGGGATGATCAACCGGCACCGGGTCGGGCGGAGCTGGGCCTGGCCATCGGGCGACTGGGGCTCGCTTCCCGTCCAAGGCGGGATCGAGGCCGCGTTCAGTGCGCGTATCGATGGCGCGGCCGACCCGGAAGCGGAGATCGAGGGGATCCGCCGCACGCTTGCGGCCGTCACCTCGCCATTTCGCACCGCCGAGCGATTCGGGGTGCAGGACATGATCGATCCGCGGGACAGCCGGCCGTTGCTTTGCGACTGGGTGCGCGACGCCTACCGGGTCCTGCCTGACCTGGCGGGACCGCCCTCGTTCGGCACCCGGCCCTGACCGCCGCCGGGCTGACGGCGCGTCCTTGCTACGGTGCGGGCGTGGCTATCTCGTTCAGTAACGCGACACTCAAGCTGCTCGACGGCAAGTACTACGCGGTCCTGGCGACCGTCAACCCGGACGGCAGCCCGCAGACCTCCGCGATGTGGATCGGCCGGGACGGCGGCGACCTGCTCTTCTCGACCGTGGCGGGACGGGTCAAGCACAAGAACATGCTTGGCGACCCGCGGGTCAGCGTGACCGTGCTTGACTCGGCCGACCCGGAGAACTACGTCGAGCTGCGCGGGAGGGTGACGATGACGCCGGACACCGGCCGCGAGGTCGACACCCGGCTGTCCTGGAAGTACGACGGCAAGGACCCGGGGCCCGACCAGCCAGGCGCGGTACGCGTCGTCGGAAGTTCTTGGTCTTCCAGATCTTCTGGCGCAGGTACTGCCCGACCTTGGCGACGTACTGCCGGGCCGGCTGGGTGTGCCAGCGGCCTGCGAACCAGCGGCCGATGCATCCCCAGGCGTCGCCGGCCTTGTAGACCTGGCCGTGCTGGACGGTGTTCAGCCAGGTCTCGTAGCCGTCGAAGCAGGCACGCCAGATCCCGTAGGCGGTGTCGGCGTTCATGGCCGTGGACCTGGCGATGCCAGGCCAGCTTGACTTCTCGTACGGATACCTGTTCTGCAGGATGCCCCAGCTCTGCGGGCACAGGCCCCGCCGGCCGTCGACGCCGGGACCGTGGCCGGGCGGGCAGCCGCTGGACTCCCGGTCACCCTTGGCGGTCTGCCGCCACCAGCTCTCGACGGCGGCCTGCGCGAACACCATGTTCTGGTCGATGCCCCACTTGCGGGCCGCCCAGCGCAGGATCTCCTCCGTCGTGCCGGTGAAGTTGCCGTTTCTCCTGCACCAGCCTGGCCCGCACCCAGGTGGCACACTGCGCCCGTGGGCAGTTTTGTACCAGGACGAAGGGTGTGGAAGTAGGCTGGTGCCGCCGCCGTGGCGCCCGCCGGGCGGCCGTAACGCGATCGGCGGAACGCGTTTCATGTCCGTTTATTGAGGTACTTCGCCGGGTCGGATCCGCGCAGATCACGAGTGAAGGGCACAGATGCTGGCGGCCTTGCTGCTGGCCGGGATGGTGGCAGCGCCGCTGGGCTCGGCCTCGCTGTTCATGCCGGCGAAACGACCACGACGCGCGTCAGGGACCTGGCCGGCGGTCCGCCGGATCGTGCTCGCTGTGGCTGGCACGATCATCCTGGCCGCCGCGGTCGCCGGGGTGCTGGCGCTGCTCTCGGTCTCTGAGCACAACCTGGTCATCGGGGTCGCGAGCGTCCTAATCGCCAGCCTGATCTGGCTGCCGGTGACCAGGCGGTGGCGGGCCAGGGCGCACCTGTGCTGGGCGTCGAGCATCTTCCTGTTCGTGACCTACCTGGTCTTCGCGCTGGACTGGACGTTCGCGAGCCACCTCGGCGTTGCCAGCACCATCGGGGCGCTGCTGCTGTGGGTGTTCGAGGTCTTCGCCGCGATCATGGCGTGCGCGTACCTGTGGGAGATCTGCGACGCGCTCGGTACCGAGTACTGGACGAGGCGGGTAACCCCGCAGGTCAGGTTCGACGTTCCGGCCGCGGAACTGCCTTTCATCAGCATGCACGTGCCGGCCCACAACGAGCCGCCCGACATGGTGATCGACACGCTCAGGTCGCTGCTGCGGATCGACTACCCGCGCTACGAGATCATCCTGATCGACGACAACACCGACGACGAGGCGCTGTGGCGCCCGGTCGAAAGCTGGTGCCTGCGGCACCGGGTCAAGTTCAAGCACCTGGAGAACTGGCCAGGCTACAAGTCGGGCGCCCTGAACTACGCGCTGCGCGAGATGACCGACGAGCGCGCCGAGGTAATCGGGATCGTCGACTCGGACTACCAGATCGAACCTGGCTTCCTGCGGCGCTGCGCGCCGGTCTTCGCCGAGCCGTGGGTCGGCTTCGTGCAGTCCCCCCAGGACTACAGGGGCTGGCAGCACGCGCCGTACTACCGGCGCCTGTATTACTCCTACAAGTACTTCTTCGCCGTCTCCCAGCCCTCACGCAATGAACGCGACGGCGCGATCTTCGCGGGCACGATGGGACTGATCCGCCGCGTCGCGCTCGAGCAACTCGGCGGCTGGGACGAGTGGTGCATCACCGAGGACGCCGAGCTGTCGCTGCGGCTGCTGCGGGCCGGGTTCTCCGGGCTGCACGTGGACCAGTCGTGGGGGCACGGCATCATGCCGCTGACGTTCGAGGCGCTCAAGGGCCAGCGGTACCGGTGGTGCTTCGGCGGCATCCAGATCCTGCGGATGCACGGGCGGTCGCTGATTCCCGGCCGCAAGTCCAGGGAGAACCACCTGACAACCGCGCAGCGCTGGGCGTACCTCGCTGGCGGCGTGCAGTGGTACGGCGACTTCCTCGGGCTGGCCTTCCTGGTGTTCCTGCTCGCCGGCGCGGCGAACGAGGCGCTCGGCGGCGGCGCGCTGTTCCGCAAGCTCACCGTGTTCCTCGTGGCCACCGTGCCGGTGCTGGTGGCACTCGGCCTCGTCCGGGCGGTGGCGCTGCTGCGGCGCGGGACCGGCGCGTCGTGGCGCGACGCGCTCGGCGCGTTCTTCATCTGGCAGTCCACCTCGCTCGTGGTGGCGCGGGCGTCGGTGGTCGGGCTGTTCGCGCGCAAGGCGGCGTTCCTGCGTACGCCCAAGACCAGCGAGCGGGCCAAGTGGTGGGAGGCGCTGCGGGCCAACTGGGCGGAATCGCTGCTGGCGCTGCTCGGGCTCGCGGGTATCGCCGCGGCCCTGACCAGGCCGGCTCAGCTCAGCGGGTGGCTGCTCGCCGGGCTGCTGATCTTCCCGACGCTGGGAATGGCCGCGGCGCCGTTCAACAGCTGGGCCGCGCGCCGCGCCGCGCTGCCTGCCGCGCTCCGCGCCCGCCGGACGACCGAGTACCGCCGCGACCGGCGCTCGTTCGCCGCGGGCGCCGCGGCGGGCGGCCTCGTCACGGTCGCCGTCGTGGTCGTGGCCGCGATCGCATTGCTGCTCGCGCCGAGCCACCACGTGCCGGGCCCGACGCTCGTCGGCCCGGCCCAGGGCAAGCACAGCCACCCTGCCTCGCACCCCGCAGGGTCGCCGAGCGCGTCGCCGACGCCCACGCCGACGCCGTCTCCGTCCTCCTCGGCCGCTCCTAGTCCGACGCCGACACCGACCCCATCGCCGTCGGTCTCGGCCAGCACGTCGGCGTCGAGTCCCGCGCCGTCGGCCGGCACCGCGCCTTAGCGGGTGGCTAACCAGGCGCGTCCGACGACCAGTCGGCGAACCCGGTCGGGTCGTGACGGCCGATGCTCGTGTGCTCGAACAAGGGATAAGCGCGGGATTGCCTGGTATGGGTGTCGCCGTCGCACGGCAAGCGGCGGTCGCAGCGGGCGATCCGCTAGGTTGCGGGCATGTACCTCACCCCGACCGAGGAAAACAGGCTGGTCATCTTCACGGCCGCCGAACTCGCCCGCAGGTCGCTGGCCGACGGCGCCCGGCTGAACGCTCCCGAGGCCACGGCGCTGATCTGCGATCAGATGCACCGCGCCGCGCGGCGCGGAGAATCGGCCGACGGCGTCCTCGCAGCCGGACGCGCAGCGGTTCGCCGGGAGGACGTGATGGACGGGATCGAGGCGCTGCTGCCCGAGATCAGGCTCGAGGTGCTGCTCGGCGACGGGATGCGCCTGGTCGTGCTGCGTGACCCGTGGCCGCGGCCATGAGCGCCGCGCCGGCCGCGCACGAGCCAGGCGAGATCCGCAGCCCTGACCGGGAGCTCGAGCTGGCCGCCGGCCTGGCCAGGCAGACGATCGTCGTGACCAGCCGGTCGGAACGCCCGATCCGGGTCTCCTCGCACTACCCGTTCTGGCGGGTGAACCAGCGGCTCGAGTTCGACCGGGCCGCCGCGACCGGCTACCGGCTCGACATCCCGGCCGGCACCTCGGTGCGCTGGGCTCCCGGCGAGAGCAGGGAGGTTGGTTTGGTAAAACTCGGGGGTACCTCTGGAGCCGGATCGTGACGACGATGCGGCAGGCCGACTACAGCCGCCGGTTCGGCCCGACCACCGGTGACCGGGTCAGGCTGGGCGACACGGACTTGTGGCTGCGGGTCGAGGACGATCACGTCGGGTACGGCGACGAGCCGGTCTGGGGCTACGCGCGCAACATCCGCTCCAGGATGACCCAGCAGGACAGGGCGACCGGCGCCAGCGAGCTGGACGTCCTGGTCGCCGGCGTGCTGCTCGTCGATCCGCTGCTCGGCGTCGTGAAGACCAGCATCGGCATCAAGGACGGCAGGATCGCCGGCATCGGCCGGGCCGGGAACCCCGATGTCAGCAGCGGCGTCGACCTGACGCTCGGGCCGAACACGCTGCCGGTGATGGGCTACGGGCTGATCGCGACCGCCGGCGGCGTCGACTCGCACGTGCACCTGATCACCCCGCGGCTGATCCCGGTCGCGCTGGCCGCCGGGGTGACGACGCTGATCACCGCCGGGTTCGAAGAGCCACCTGCCGCGATGGCCGCCACGCTGCGGGCGTTCGAGCAGCTTCCCGTCAACCTGGGCCTCCAGGCCAGCGCCAGGAGCGAGGTCGGGGACGCGGTGCAGCGGGTGATCGAGGCCGGGGCGATCGGCCTGAAGATCCACGAGGACTGGGGCGCGTACCCGGAGATCGTCGACGCCGTGCTCGGCATCGCTGACGACTTCGACGTGGCTGTCGCGTTGCACACCGACGGGCTGAACGAATCGTGCGAGCTCGAGGACACCGTGGCCGCCATCGGCGGCCGGGCGGTACACGCCTACCACGTCGAAGGGGCCGGCGGCGGGCACATTCCTGACCTGCTCGGGCTGGTACGCGAGCCCAGCATCATCTGCTCGTCGACGACGCCGACCATCCCGTACGGCACGGGGACGGCGGCCGAGCATCCCGAGATGATCCTCGCCGTGCACGGCGGCTCCGGCGCCGATCCCGGTGACCTCGAGCTCGCCGCCGAGCGGGTCAGGCCGGCCACGCTGGCGGCGGAAGGGCCGCTGCACGAGCTGGGCGCGATCAGCATCATCAACAGCGATTCGCAGGGGATGGGCAGGATAGGCGAGACGATCAGGCGGACCTGGCAGCTCGCCGACGCGATGAAGGCCTGGCGCGGCGTGGCCGCCGGGACCGGCTGGCCGGATGCGCCGGCGGTGCGGCGGGCCAGGCCCCGCGCGCCGTCGCCGGCCGCCAGTGACGGCCTTGGTCCCGACGACAACGAGCGGGTCCTGCGCTACCTGGCCAAGTACACGATCGACCCGGCGATCACCCATGGCGTGGCCGACCAGGTGGGCACGCTCGCGCCTGGGCGGCTGGCCGACATCGTGCTGTGGCGGCCCGGCTACTTCGGCGTCCGGCCCGAGCTGGTACTCAAGGCCGGCCACTTCTGGGTGGAGGGAACGCGACCGTCGACGGGGCGGAGCCGCGCCGGTACGGCCCGCACTGGGCCGGGTACGGGCGAGCCTCCGCCAGCCTCTCGGTGACGTTCGTGCCCCGGGCCGCGATCGACGCGGGCATCGCGGCCCGGATCGGCGGCGAGCGGCGGCTGGCGGCCGTCTCAGGGACGCGCGCGGTCCGGCGCGACCAGCTGATCGCCGGGCGCGCCTGCCCGCCGATCACCATCGAGCTGGCAGACGGCGCGGTGCGGCTGGACGGCAGGCGGCTGGCCGCCGAGCCGGTCGCGCTGGTGCCGCTGTCCCGCCGGTACCTGCTCGCCTGAGCGGCGGGGGTGCCGTCCCTGGGTCAGTACCCGCCTGGCCCGCTTTGGTGGCTCTTGTGCGACGGGCCGCACGCCGCGGCGCCGACAGCCGTGCCGGTGATGGCGAGGGCCACGAGCAGCGCCCGAAGGACCTTGTGCAGCTTCGAAGCTGACTTCGATCGGACTGATGCGTGCTCCACTGCATTCCTTTCAACCGACGTACCTGACCTTGCGGTCAGGCACGTATGTTACGCGGTGTCCTGTTGCCGGCTAGGCACCCGGCTGGACCGGCCCTGAGGTGCCGAGCACCTTGCCCTTCGCGTCCAGCGCCTGCACCTTGAAAACCTTGTACTCCTGGCTTACCGCGATGGCCGTCTCGAAACCTGACCTGGTCGCCGTAGCCACATTCGTGAGCTGGCTATCGCTCGGCCCGGCCAGAACCCGCCAGGACGCGACCTGCGTAGCGCCGTTCCAGCTGGCGTACACGGTCGTCTTGCCGCCGGACTGCCGTACCGCCGCGCTCGGCGGGGTGAGCGGCGTGCCGACAAACGCCGTCTGCGGGATCTTGATGGCACGGTACGTCAGGTCGGGCCCGGGGAACTGCGCGTCCATCACCATCTTGCCTGAGCTGGTGTACTCGGCGAAGAACGGCAGGTTGCCGTAGCCGACGAACACGTTGCCATTGGGCAGCAGCTGGGCCGAGCCCATGTACGACGCGTCCGTGCCCTGACGGCCGTCCTCGTCGTGGTGCCGGAACTGGCTCACCAGGGTAGCCGTGTGCTTGTCCACGTCGATCCTGAGGACCTCGGCCCTGGACGGCCCGGTCGGCGCCAGGTAGGTGCCGCCGCTCTCCAGGAAGCAGCAGTGATCGTCGAACATGCTGATGTCGCCGTCCGGGAGCAGCGTGACGTCGTGCTGGTACTTGAACTCCGCTTCTGGCCCGAACGTGAAGTCCGAGTGGTTGCCGCCGAGGGTCCAGACGATCTTCCCGGTCACCGTGTTGATCTTGTACACGCCCCACGTGTCGCGCATGGAGACCAGCGCGGTGTTGGCGCCGACCAGGTCGATCGAGTTGATGTGGTACGCGTCCCACGGGAACCCGTTGCCCGGCGGCAGCGAGTGCGTGTCGGCCAGCCCGATGTGCTTGTACGCGTCCCAGGTCGACAGCAGCCTGCCGGTCTTGATGTCGTACTCCTGCAGGGCCGAGTCGACCAGGGTGCCGTTGTACACCCCGCCCCACTTCGACAGGTTCATCGGCACGTTCTTGTTGGCCGTGACCCAGGCGTGGTCGCCGTCGATGACCATCGTGTGCAAGGTGAGCACCCAGCCGTTCGCGCCGTGCAGCGTGGCGACGGTCTTGTAGTGCTGATTGACGATGACGTACTTGCCGCTCGAGGTCTGGCCGGTGTTCGTGACCACGCCCTGCCACCAGCTCAGCACCGGCTGGCCTTGGTAGGTCTGCTCGTCGAGGTTGGCGGCCACGACGTTCTGCGGCACCGGCCGGAACCACACCGGCTGCAGGTTGTTGCCGAGGATGAGCGGACCGCTCTGGCCGCGCATGGGCGGCTTGCTGAGGTCGTAGAAGGCTCCGGTGAGGATGTAACCGGGCGCCGGGGTACCTGTGGTGTGGCTGGCCGGCCGGATCACCGGCGGATGCACAGGTAGGAGCCGATAGGCGGGCCTGCCTTGGCGCCGACGGTGAAGTCGAGCACCGCGAACACGGCAAGCACGCCGACCACGACGGCGGCGAGCCGCAGCACCGGCCTGGACTTGGGAGCGCCGCCAGGGTGCGCGCCGGCCGGCTGCGCGGCGGGCACCGGCTTGCCGCCGGGCTCACCACCCTGCCCTGCTGGTGCTGCCCGCGGTGGTTGTGATGCCTCCGGCGCGGGCTCGCCGGCCGGCGGGCCCGCCGGCCGGGGCGCAGCGGCCGGGGCATGCGGGCTCCGCATGAGCGTGAAGGCCAGCAGCGCGGCCAGGCAGGCAAGCCCGGCGGCGACCAGGTAGGCAAACCTGAATCCGGCCGTCAGCGCGTCGGGAACTGGCTTGTTCTGCCCGATCTGGTGCGTGGTGTAGGACGTGGCGAACGAGATCAGCAGCGCGATGCCCAGGCCGCCGCCTGCCTGCCTGGACGTGTTCACCAGTCCCGAGGCCAGGCCCGCCTGCGCGGGCTGGACGGACTGTGTCGCGGCGATGGTCGACGCGACGACCGAGAGCCCGATACCGGCGGCGACCAGGAGTCCTGGCAGCACGACGTAGCCGAGCGAGCTGCCGGTCGGGCCGATCCTGGCGAGCAACAGCATCCCGCTGGCCAGCAGGACCAGGCCGGACGTGAGCACCGCTCGCAGGCCGAACATGCCGACGAGCTTGCCCGCCTGCCTGGCGGTGAGCATGATCACGATGGCCATCGGGAAGAAAGCCAGGCCCGCGTTGAGCGGCGACAGCCCGAGCACCTCCTGGAGGTACAGCGAGCTGACGAACCACATCGGGAACAGAGCGGCGCTGAAGATGAACACGATCGTGTTCGCGTCGGCCAGCGGCTTGGTGATCGCCTTGAACGGCACCAGCGGGGCGCTCGCCCACTTGGCCTCGATGAGGCCGAACAGCACGAACAGCGCGATGGCGATGATCAGCGGCACGTAGAAGAACGGCGAGCCCCAGCCATGGGTGCCCGCCTCGACGATGCCGTACACCAGGATCATCTGGCCGATGGTCAGGGTGAAGGCGCCAGGCAGGTCGAAGCTGCGGGCCGCGCCTTCCTTCTTCTTGGTCTCGGCGATCACCGCCCAGGCCACGCCGGCCGCCGCCACGCCGATCGGCGGGTTGATCAGCAAGACCCAGCGCCAGCCGATTTCCTGGGTGATGATCCCGCCGAGGAGCGCGCCGGCCGCGCCGCCAGCGCCGTTCATCGCGCCCCACAGGGCGATGGCGCGGTGCCGCGCCGGCCCCTGCGGGAACGACATGGCGATCGCCGCCAGCGAGGCGGCCGCCATCAGAGCGCCGCTGAGCCCCTGCAGGGACCGGGCGGTGATGAGCATCACCTGGCTGGTGGCCGCGCCGCCGGCCAGCGAGGAGAACGCGAACAGGATCAGGGCCGCGGCCAGCATGCGCCGCGGCCCGAACCTGTCACTCGCGCGTCCGCCCAGCATCAAGAAGCCGGCGAAGCAGATCGCGTAAGCGTCGACAACCCACTGCAGGTTCACCGGGGTGAAGCCAAGGTCGGACTGGATCGAGGGCAAGGCGACATTGACGATGGACAGGTCAAGGATCACCATGAACTGCGCCACGCAGCAGACGGTCAGCAGCAGTCCCAGGCGGGTGCCTGGCTCGCTTCTCGCCGGCTGCTTGTCCTCAGTCCTGTTCCGCAGGGTGCCGACGCGGAAATTCATTTGGCTGCGGCCTCCGACTGCTTGGCCTGCCACGCGTTGAGCACGGCGAGGGAGCCCTCGACGATCCGGCCAGAGAACATGGCCGAGTCGTTGACGTGCGGGATCGGTGCCTGCGGCACCGGTACCTCGAGGAACTCGCACAGCGGCTCCCAGCCGTCGGCTGGCTTCCACTCGAGCAGCCGGCCGGCCGGAACGGCGTCCCTGACCTCCTGGTTGTGGCGCTCGAAGGCCGCACCGAGAATCGCCGGGTCAAAGAGCCCGGTCATCTCGCCGATGAGGCCGCTCTTCTGCCACATGGCCTTCATCAGCTCGATGTAGTCGTGCCAGCCCGGGTCGATGTTGGCGCGGGCGTCGGACAGGTGCCGCATGACGACGTCGTCGTAGAAGACGCCCCAGATCGTGTTCTTCATGCTGTTTGCCCAGGCTTCGCTGCTGCGCACGCTCAGCAGGACCTTGGCGTCGGGGTAGTAGTCGACCAGTTCACGCCAGAAGAACGAGCCCGGCCAGTCCACCGACGCCTGGCAGCCGGCGAAGATCTTGTCCCAGTCGGGGTTGCCGTCGAACGCGGCGGCCCACCGTGGGGCGAGGCTGAGGTCAGACAGGACATTGACCATGTGATAACACGGGCCGAACCCGAGCATTTCGAGCGAGATTTTCTGCGTGAGAGTAGCCGTGCGCGGCAAACCCGCACCGATTACCTTCATCTGGGCCTCCATTTTCTGTGCCCGCCACAGAGGCGGCGTTACCTTGGCGAAGAAGCTTAGAGCCGACAGTATTAAAAGCTCACCGCCACGCCGCTTCCCGGTGCGACTGCCGGAGTGTCTGACTCACTGGGAAGATCATCACGTCGAGCTGGACGCGTCCGTGTCTTCCATGACCTTCCCGTTGCCTGCGGCGGTAAATTACCACAAACCGGCGCGGGCACGGTGTCCTTCTCGGTTGAGACGTCCAACTTTTGGCGATCATGGAGTACGGTGCGGCGTGCGTGGCAATGCTGTGCGCCTGGGCCGTGACGACAGGCCACAGCCCGCTAGAGACGGCGCATTCAGGGCCGACGGCGGGCTGGCGGCGGCCGTGCGGACCGCCGGCCGGCCGCCGGGCGACGCCGGCCGCGCAGCCAGCGGCTGACGGGCCAGCGGGCAGCCGGTCAAGCCAAATTCGTGCGACCAGGATCGTCAATTTGCTTTCCACTGTGACAGCGATAACGGACGTAAGCAATCACGGCTCCTGGCGAATAAATAAACGCCGCGCTCGCAGCCGATGCTCCCTTAATTGTCGACTAATTACGGCATGCAACTAAGCTGCCGTGCGGCGTTTGCCTACCCACTGTGAAGTCTTTGAAGCACGGGCCGCCTGGTATTGCTATCGCGGGGGGCTGGCGATGCGAGTGGTTGACCACCGCGGGAAGAATATATTGATAATACCGACAGGATTAGTAGGCAATATCTCGCCGGGTGGCGGGCGGCGATCCGGCGGGCACTGCGAGACTGTGCGGCATGGTCCCGCACGATCCGCCGGCGCCGCGGCCGGTGCCGGCGCACGAGCAAGGCAACGGCGCCGAGGCGGCCGCGGTGACCGCCTTCTGGCGGGGGCTGGGGCTGCCTGGCCTGATCGACGTGCACACCCATTTCATGCCGCCCAACGTGCAGACGAAGGTGTGGGCCGTCTTCGATGGCGTGAGGGACGGGCTCGGGCGCGGCTGGCCGATCGTGTACCGGCTGCCTGAACAGGAGCGGCTCGACGTGCTGCGGGCGTTCGGCGTGCGCCGGTTCGGCGCGCTGCTGTATCCGCACAAGCCTGACATGGCGGCCTGGCTCAACTCGTGGGCGGCCGAGTTCGCCGCCCGCACGCCCGACGCGCTGCACAGCGCCACCTTCTATCCCGAGCCGGCGGCTGCTGGCTACGTCGCGGCCGCCGTGGAGGCCGGCGCGAAGCTCTTCAAGGCGCACATCCAGGTGGGTGGGTACGACCCGCGCGATGAGCTGCTCGACCCGGTGTGGGGCCTGCTCGCCGAGTCCGGCGTTCCCGCGGTCGTGCACTGCGGCTCGGGCCCGACGCCAGGAGCGTTCACCGGCCCTGGCCCGGTCTCGGCCGTCCTGGCGAGGCATCCGCGCCTGGTCATGATCATCGCGCACCTGGGCGCCCCGGAGTACGCGGACTTCCTCGACCTGGCCGGGCGGTGCCGGAGCGTATTCCTCGACACGACGATGGCCTGCACGGACTTCATGAACGGTCTCGCGCCGTTCCCGCCTGGCCTGGTGCCCGGGCTGGGAGCGATGGGGGACCGGATCGTGCTCGGCACCGACTTCCCGAACATTCCTTACCCCTACCTGACCCAGCTGGACGCCCTCGCCCGCCTCAATCTCGGCGATGACTGGCTGCGCGCGGTCTGCTATGAGAACCCGGCGAGATTGCTCGGCCTGTGAGCCATCCGCGCGGCGCGTCAGCTCGGCGCGTCAGCCCGGCGCCGGGCTCAGGCAAACGCGGCCGCGACCGGCGCGAGCCGCAGCACGTCTTCGGGTCCGCTCAGGTCGGGCAGCGCGACGAAGACGGTGCGGACGCCCCGCTGGGCGAGCAGCCGGTACCGGCCAATGTGATCGGCGGCGGTGCCCGCGTGATGCTGGCGGGCGTACGCCGCCGCTGAGGTACGCCCCCTCAGCCGCTCGACCAGGCCTGCTACGTGGTCGCGGTCCCGGCCGAGCACCGGCACGTCAAGCACGGTCACGAGCACCTCGGCCGGATCCCTGCCCGCCCGCTCGCAGTGCGCGCGCAGCACGGCCAGCTTGTGGTCGAGCACGCTCAGGCTGGCCGGCAGGTTGCAGCCATCGGCCAGCCTGGCGGCGATGTTCAGCGTCCTCAGCTCACCCGAGCCGCCGACGATGATCGGGATGTCCGAGACCGGGCGCGGATAGCAGGTCGTCTCCGGCAGGCTGACGCGCTCGCCCGCGTAGGCCCTGGTGCCCTGGCGCCACAGCGCCCTGATCGTCTCGATCGTGGTCTCGAGCTGCTCGAACCGCTCCGCGGCCGGCGGGAAGGACAGCCCGAAGGCGGCGTGCTCGCGGTCCCACCAGCCGGCTCCGAGCCCGCAGAACGCCTTGCCGTCGCTGAGCACGTCCAGCGTGGCCATCGCCTTGGCCAGGACGCCTGGCGCACGGAACGTCACGGGGCTGACCAGCGTGCCAAGCCGGAGGCCAGAGGTCAGGCCGGCCAGCATGCCGAGCGTGACCCACGGCTCGGGTATCGGCTCCCAGGCGCGGCCGACCTGCGGGATCTGGATCAGGTGATCCATCAGCGCGATGCCGCCGAGCCCGGCCTCAGCGGCGGCGGCCGCGACCGCCTATAGCCAG
>WNGJ01003771.1_pt1 | contig 25309 bp, 22 predicted proteins | sample 5400611 | NCBI WGS metagenome assembly WNGJ01 (sample SAMN13153375, study PRJNA577476) | soil metagenome | isolation source: 40 cm soil or saprolite under Garry oak tree replicate 1 | place: USA:California | collected 2016-06-15
GCCAGCGCCTGCGGTGTCGGTATGTGGCGGCGGCGGCGTGATGCGCAGCCGCCTTGCCGCGCGGCACCGTCGTCTAGTTGATCGGCTGGACGCAGACGCCGTTGCGGTCGATCGATACGCCCGCCGATCTTTTGCAGTGCACGGCATCTCACACGATGACCGGCACGATGTGGCTGGGGTTATTGAGATGCGCCCCGCGCAGGCCTGATAGAGCCGCGAACGTAACCGCGCGAACGCGGTCCTATGCCGCTAGCGATTTTGCCTGGTGCTCCAGCTAAACCTCAGCGAGCACAGCTCTTTTTCGTATTCACCGATGGGAGTTTGATCTGCTCGTCTGCGGAAGCTACAGATTTCGGCCGTTTTCAGTCTCCATAGGAATTCCAGATCTGCTCAACTGTTGCATGATACAAGTGTGTCCGCGCCTCGGGGGCTTTAACGAAACACTCTGTGCGCGAAATCAACGATGAACATTCCGCCTGCCACGGACTTCCTCGGCAAATCTGCGAAAACTAACAGCCTGTGAAGCGAGGGTCTGGTCCTTCGTGCATCTCTTTCAAGTACGCGAGCGCATACGCGGCTAGTTGATCTCTATCGTTTTGTCCGGCAGCGCCGAGCGTGCCGATATATCGAATAATTTTCTCCCGGGATTGCGCCACCCGCTCGGCGTCCAATTGGCGGGTCAGCCCGTAGGCGTGCAATGCCCGGTCAACTACGTCATCCATGGAAAAACTCCAAAACTACTGCACTGCGATAGTTGCAGTGCAACACCCCCATTTACGACGGTCAAGCAATTTTGGGTAGAATTCGCAAAGCGCGGTGCATTCCTGATCGCGCCAGCCGCCCCCGTCGCAGCCGCTGCTGCTTGCAGCCCTTCTTGCAGTTCCAGAATTAACCCGCAGCATTGCCGTCAAGCTTAACGCGCGGCTTTCGTTGCGCGCTCAAAGAGAGTGGATAGCATCATCGCGCCAACGGCGGTCCGCACCCGGATCCGCATGGGAGCAACCACATTCCATCTGGTGCCTTCCTTTGAGACTGTAGATGGTCATAGGTCGTCGAGGTTTTGAACGAAATGAAGGTTCGCGGTCGAGGCCTGCGTGGATAGGCATCTGGCATCTTTGGACGGTCTTCATCCCGAGGCGATCGATCGCGGGGCGGCTGGTGTGCGGAAAGGTTTGGCGACGCCATGATGGGCGACGCTGGATCTACAAAAAATTCGTGGCAAGCGAGAATAACCGAACAGACCGAGAGACGGTCGGTTGGTAGAATGGCGATTTCAAAGGGCGGGCTGTTGTTCTTCAGCGCTCAGCGCGGCGTATTTGCTTGCGAAATATGCGACATCAGCAATGCGGGCGCCAAGATCAAGCTAAAGCTCGGCATACTGCCGCCGAATTTTGAGCTGTCGTTCGATAATTTTCGCACGGTCCGCAAATGTCGGCTGATTTGGCGCAGGGGCGACCTTATCGGAATCGCATTCCAAAATTGATCACGGCCCGCGACCGCGCCTAGCTGATTGCGAGAACCTTGTTGAAGGGGTCAAGTCCAGATTCAGTCCAGGATTTCGAACTCGCGCTGCGCCTCCTCCACGCACTTGCATAACGCGGCGCTGCATCGTTCGCGATCCGCCTTTCCAAATCTAACGCCTTTGACGGCCCAATTGGCGCCGTCCAGGGAGGCGGGAACAACGCGTTCGACAATAATTTCGATCAGAGCCTCACATGGCGGGTCACTTGCTCGGACAGACTCGACCAAGGCCGCTTCCAAAGCGGCACGCGCGATCCACGTACGCTTCTTTGGGGATTGCTCCGGCTTATTCTGACTCATGTAGCATCGCTCGCTTTCGGACTCCATTTTGGCCAAGATCAAATCATGACCGCACGGCTCTTCCGCTGCTCCATTTATGTGCAGATTCTCAGCGGACGCCTTGCCCTGATGATCGAAAATTTCAAAGCTTATTTTCTGGCCTATCCGAAGATCTGCAAGGCCGGCCTTCCGAACCCGCCGAGGAATGAACAAAAACGTCCGTTCCGTCGTCCATTTGAAGAAAACTGCAGCCTTTTGAGTAGTTAAACGACCTGACGGTACCCGTGGCCATAATTTCCCGGTTCCCGATTTCTTAAGACATTTGGCCCATTTTGGCCGCAACTGAGATTTTGCTTCGCAAAAATAGGGCCAGAACCAGCTCCTGCTCGGCTGATTCCCGGATCAGACATTGTCCGCACCTTGAAACATTTGGGGAACAAAATCGTTATGTCCCGTGGAGAATTCAACTTTATTCGGCAAGGTACGGCCATGTCAGAGTACAGCCGTCGATATACCGATGCTCGACCGACACGCATTCGCATCGGCGAGCCAAATCATCAGGTCACGGCCGCAGACTTCCATAATATTGCAGGCCTGCGCTATTCTTCACCGCGACCCTGGATCCTCGCTCTCGCCATCAGCCTCTCGATGTGGGCTCTCATTGCGTGGCTCATCTGGCGGATATAACTCGGCCGGTCCTATCTGCTTAGGCGCAGGATTTCATCGAGGTAAAGCTGCGCGCTGCGCTTCCAGGAGAACAACGGGGCCCTCCTTTGTCCCTGCGCTGCCATCGTTGCGCGAAGGCCCTCATTTCCTGACAAACCAATGATGGCGTCCCGCCAGCCATCGCTATGATCGGGATCTACGTAAACAACCGCGTCCCCTCCCACTTCACGAAGACTTGCCGCATTCGAAGATATGACGGGGCATCCCCTGGTCATCGCCTCCAGCGGCGGGATTCCAAACCCTTCCGTCTTCGATGGGAATGCCAGGCAAAGCGCCTTCTCATAGAGCGCGGCCAGATCGTTGTCGCCGACGTAACCGGCGTGATGAATATTGGATTGCCGACAATCGGGCGCAGTCGCGGAAAAAATGCTTGATGCCGCGCCGACGACGACGATGTCGATGCCCGCTACGTCAAGTGCCCGCGCCTGCTCCAGGACGACGCGGACATTCTTGTGCTTCGCGCTGCTGCCCAGCAAAAGCACGTAAGGGCGTTTCAAGACCTTAAGGAGAGCAATTTCGGCTTTGCCCGCGTCCCACCGCAGCGCGTGCTCATGACCGTTCGGCGCGATGAATATCTTTTCGGGCCCGCAGATCCCGTATTTGGCCATCATATCCGCGGAAAACTGGGAGACGGTTGCGACCTTGCTGGCTCGCTTGCCGATCAACGGCAACAATGTGCGATAGGCTTGGCCGAACAGGCGTGAATAGCTTTCCGATTCGACGAATGTATTCGCATCATGAATGCAGACAATGTGATTTCGCGCCAACACCGGGCCGAAATTTCCAAGGCTGAGGACGCCGGATGTCGCATACCAAGGCAAGACGAATTGGTCCCACGCGTGACCCGAGCCGAAGTTCGTCTGGCGAATGTTGATTTGCGAGAGCGCAGGCTGTGCGCCCGCACCAGGCGGCAAGACTAGTCGAAATCCGATCCGCCTTGCGATATCGCCGTCTTCCGTGCATATCTCGTCAAGCGAGGTCACGATTTCGGACGCATAGCGTTGAACGCCGGTCATCCGTTGAGCCAGGAAGCGGCCATTGATGGCCCAGATCGGCCTTTCGTCAATGCTGCCGAAGGAGCTTTTCATGATTGAATTTCGAAAGCAGGTTTGCCACTGACCCCTGAACGTGCCCAGATCCACTCTCCACGAACAGATCGAACCAGAAACGAAGTTATCATACCCGGCCACCAGGTTCGTTCAGCCAACGATGCCTGGCGTACCGTCTTTTCCTTATTTTCATCTCTCAAATTACGGCCGCTGCTAGCCAAGAACCCGCTCCGCTTCAGCGACGGCGCAAAGAATGTGATAAAATGAAGAGGCGGGAATGGAATCAACCAATGACCGGCCGTTGCGATCAAATTGATCGTACCAGCCTCCCAAAACGGGATGGCCCAAATAGTATCGATGCAGCCTGGCAAGAGCCGCACGTGCCTCATCGGCTGCACCCGGCTCTCCCACCTCGGCCTGCGCGATCCAGGCTTTGGCGATTTCCGTTTGCGGCCAGCAGCGCCGGGTGAACTTTCTCACGTTCCCGGCTGCGTCGCCCTCGTCGAACAGACAGCCTGTCGCTTCGTCGCGATACCGCAACGCCGAGGCAAGCAACGGCTCGCGATGCTTGCCGGTCGGGCAGCCCGTGATTCGTTCAAAGCCCCGGAGCAGCCACACCCACTCCGCCTGATGCCCTGGTTCAACACTGACAGGTTCAATTTTCGACCAGTCCTCTTCAAAATATTCGCCGAGAAGCTGACGCTGCGGATCGTACCAGTTCGCAACGAAGAGGCTGTACAAATCGCCGGCGCGATTCTGAAACACGGGGTCGCGCGTCGCGTCGAACGTTGCGATCATCGCCTCGAACATATGCATCTGCGGGTTTTGCCGGCGCGGCATCGTTGCAGGAATTCCCTCGATGAAGCCGCCATGAGGCGATCGCAGATCGCGGTCGAAAAACGCGAGCAAGGATGAGATCTCGTCCCGAACCTGAGCATCGCCGCTCAACTGATATAGAGTGGATAGCGCAAGCAGCACGAAGGCGTGGTCATAGGTATCGCGCAAGGGGTTGGCTGTAGAGCCGTCCGGATCGAGCAAGTGAACAAAGCCCGGCCGGCCATCGGGGCTCTTAGCCTTCGCCAAAAGATAATCCAGGCCCTTCATTGCGATCTCGCGACCTTGCGGATACCAGCCCATTTGAGCGGCTTTGGCGAAACAGTAGATCTGGCGCGCTTGAACGCGGACACGCCGCGGGGCTGTAGGATCCGCCCGGCCCTCGATATCGAGCCGTTCGATAAAGCCGCCGGCCGCCGAATCCCAGCCTTCGCCGGACCATAATGGCAGGGAATGCTCGACCATGAGCGACGTCAGGACTTTGACGATATCCTGGTATACGGGCTCCGTTAGTTGTGCCATTGTGTTAACGTCCATCATCTATCTACTGGGGCCCTTATCGGAGGCTTCATATCATAGGGTTGGCCTGTCAGTCATGTGTCCTAGGGGCTAGTCCAACCGGTTCGAGCTTCCACTGAGCCTCGATGGTGCCGAGGGGATATGTGGGCGAACTCGGAGATCGATAGGGCACTCTAAGTCACTCTCTAATCGATCCGAACTCTCGAATTCAACTTGCCCCGGCTTGGTTACCGAGGCTTCGGCGTCAAGTCAGAGTCACGCAGCTTGCGTTCGTTCCTCCAATATAACGGCCCTATTGGTATTAATTTGCAAAAGTAGTGCTCGGTTGTTAGCGCGCATTCAGCCAATTTCCGTCCGGCCTTTCTCAATTTCATTACGTGTTCTTTCCATCATCGCATCTAAGGCGCAGCACAGGCGATCGTGATACGCGCTACCGCCTCGGCAAATTCTGAAATGCCGTGCTTTTTCAACGTTGCGTTGGGATCAAACTCGAGCTGCCCGAGTTGATGCCCCTAACGAGATTTCGAATTGCGTGAATCGCTTTGGTCTTTGGACTGCTCATTCTATCAGCACAATGGCGCCGCCAAAAGCAGCAGCCGGGTCAGGCGAGTCGCTTGTGGAGCGACGTCGAATACAACAGACTTTGTACTCAAGCATATCCGCTATGATCGGAATCTTGCCATGAGGGTTACGTTCATTTCACCTTTTCCGATTTTTCCGCCACACGGTGGAAATCGAGCCCGAACTCTGACCTTGATTACGTATCTCCGAGAAATGGGACATCAAATTAGTTTCGTGTTGCTGGATTCGAGACAACTCGGGGATTATGAGGAAGCGCCACATCAATTGTTTTTTGGCGAGAGCAACTTTATCTTCTTAGGAAGAAATCCGCTTTGGAATTTTTTTTATTACCTACTACGCGCTTACAAAATAATGATGCGCTTCCTCAAGAAACATCTCGGACTGAAAAACTTCAATCTTAGGTCAGTCGACGAGAATTACTACCGCCCATTTACACGGCAGATTGAGACGATCAGCAAGCAATTGAACGCCGATATCGTGGTTGTGGAATATGTACAATTTTCGAGAGCGTTCGACGCTTTCAAAGAAGGCGTATTCAAGGTCCTGGACGCACACGATTCCGCTGCTGCGTTCCTAAGTGCCGAGGAGGAAGCTAAGGGATTCCGGCGTGCGGATGTTGTCCTTGCCATACAAGATGCGGAAGGGGACAGGTTCCGCGCGCAGCTGGGGTCTGACGCGGATCGCGTTCTGGTAATGAGTCACCTCCTTGATATGAATGATCGAGTAGATGTTTCAGACACGGAGGGCGTAAGCTTTCTCGGTTCATCATTCACTGCAAACATTGTATCGCTAAAATACTTTGTAGATGAAGTTATGCCGGTCGTCATTTCGAAACTCCCTTCACTTAAACTGTTTGTTGCTGGATCTATATGTGATGATACCGCGGATCATCCATCGATTAGAAAACTTGGAAGGGTAGCTACGCTTAGCCAAGCATTCAAAGCCGCACCAATATCAATCAATCCTACCCGCGCAGGCACTGGTATCAAGATAAAATTGCTCGAGTCGATGTCGCATGGCATTCCTGTTATCAGCACAAAATATGGCGTGGATGGCATCGACCCCACCTTTCTTGACGGTGTTGTTCGTGTAGATGATGACGACGTATTGGGCTTCGCACGTGCGGTCGTCGAGTTGGCCATGAACTCAGCGCTGCGCAAACGGCTGGGTGAATGCAGTTACAAATGTGCCCTACGTTGGAATGAGAAACAGCTAAGCGCTCTGAAAACATTATTGAGCAAGGCTGAAGAGGCTATGGTCAAGGCAGATGCCGAAAAGACTGCCATCCGAGAACCTTCCCTAGCCTCCAGTTGAGTCCAGCAAACTTGTGTACTTTCCACTATCGTATTGGTTGAGCTGCGCTCGCGTTCTTTGCCGCGGAAAATCATAAACCCGAGCTCGCGTCGACTTGGAATTTTAAGCACATAATGCTGCTTCACATTACGACACCAACCAGACTTGTCCGGTTGGAAGAAAATGACCGGCATCTGCGAGCAATCGCCTCAAGGAACGCCTGCCCCTGCAGCTGGAGAAGCACGGTGCGCCCACGTACAGGACTTGTCAGATCGCCCGTGTCCTAGGGACTTCATTTGCGTAGGCCTGACGTCCCATCAAAGGCCGGAACGTCCAGGCAGGCCCGAAAACAAATTGTACCCGCATCTGAATACCAACGTATAGCGTCGAACACTTACCGGACCAGAGTTATCAAGCTGGGGCAAACCGTACTCCCGGTTCCATGGAAACAGAACTGATCTCATACACGACGAGACCCAAAATTAGTCTGCGTTTACCAACGCTCGCCACGTTTACTCTAGCGTAGCGCCGGTTGCAGGTCATTTGTCGAGCCATGAAGCACTCATTAACCGTCCGGTTTCTGACCTGGGTTAAATTGCCTAATGCCGCTGCCTGGGGTATTCAACATTGAAAACAAGCGCAATTCTCTTTGGCATCTTCCCCGTTCACAAGGAAATATGGATTGAGCATCTCCTCTTCCGACGGGGTGAGCGGTCGTACCGCAGCCGGCGCGACCCTAATGATTGCCTCACGATTGATAACGCGGTGCATCGATCTTGCAACATTGGCGGTGCTTGGACGGCTTCTATCACCGGCGGACTTTGGGCTCGTCGCGATCGCGATGTCAGTTCTCGTGATCGTCGAGGGGGTGTCGGAACTGCCGGTGCTCCAGGCCCTCGTCCGATTGCCCGCTTTGGAGAAGGCGCATTACGACACCGGGTTCACGCTCGCGATATTGCGCGGCATAGGATTGGCACTTACGCTGTGTGCCTTGGCGTGGCCATTGGCCCGGTTGTATGGCGATCATCGCTTAATCGGACTTCTCTGCACTCTGTGGATTGCGCCAGCCGCGCGCAGTCTTGGAAGCCCGATTTTTGCCGAGTTCTTTAGAAAGCTTGATTTCCGCCCGGTTTTGGCAATTGATATTACCGGGAAGTCCTTAGCCTTCCTGGCCTCGGTCAGCCTTGCATGGTGGACAGGAAGCTACTGGTCGATCGCGGCCGGGACGATTGCAGCACCAGTCAGCATGGCCCTTCTCTCGCATCTGGTCGCTCCCTATCGGCTGAGGCTTTCGCTCGTGGAGTGGCGTGAGTTCGCGAGCTTTCTCGGCTGGTCGACGGCTTCGCAGCTGGTAAACGCTGTGAATTTTCAAATGGATCAGCTGACCCTCGCCCGCTTCATTAGCCCGTTAGAACTCGGCCGGTTCTCAATGGCGACAAATTTGGCCAACCTCCCTACCCAGGTTGTTGTGGCACAGGTCGTAGGTCCGCTTATGGTAGCATTCTCGCTTATTAGAGAAGATGCCCGCCGGCTGGCGGCAGCTTATCAGAGCAGCGCCGTCACCATGGTGGCAGTCGGCATCCCAGCGATGGTTGGACTAAGTATGGTCGCGGAGCCCGGGGTTCGGCTGATCTTGGGCGAACAATGGCTGCAGTCGGTAGACAGCCTTCGTTGGTTATCGATCGCTGCGATCCCGTATTTTTTTGTCTCGGCGCTCGGGCCACTATCCATGGCGCTAAACCGAACGAAGATATTTCTTCGACTCTCTACTATTGAATTCTTCATAAAGCTCCCGCTTATTTTGTTTGCGGCGATCTATTATGGGGTATCGGGCGTCATTGTAGTGCGCTTGGTAACTGCGCTTGCGATGATGGGATGTTCGATGTTTGCTGTTCGCGAGTTGACGGGACTACCAGTAGGGGTGCAATTGCTTAGCCCGTGGCGGCCAATCCTGAGTGGCACACTAATGGCTATGTCAATCTGGCCCTGCCAAAACTGGCTTGCAGGGATGCAAGGTTTTCTGTCACTCACACTTGGCCTAACAGCGATGGTTAGCCTTGGAGCCGCAGTCTATTTTGGATCGCTTTTTCTGCTGTGGTACCTAGCCGATCGTCCCGATGGATTTGAAGCGAAGGCCGCCAACCTGCTAAGTATCTATTCAAATAAGATCATGCTGCAGCTCGGTTACTAGCCAAACCTCGTCGTCCTGGGCTCAGAAACAAAGACGATTTCCAATCAAGCGGATTACTGTCCGGATCTTGAGCCTTCTGCATCGCAGCTACCTAGGTGGCACTAACGCGGCGATCTCCGGTTTAAGACCCAAATCATTTAGGGATGATGTGATTTCGCCAACATAAATCGGATTCATCACGATAACGAGATCTGGAGGTTGGTCGACAAGTGTCTTTGGCGCAACTACAGGGTGCCCGGTTCCGGGCATGAACTTTCCTTGCTTGTAAGGATTAACATCCACGACAGCCGCCACCTCTTCCGTAAGTCCAAGTGTCGTGAGAAATGAGACGCCCTTGGATCCACCGCCCCAAAGCACCACGCGTCTTCCATTGTTCGAGGCCGAACTAATCCGCTCCCGCCAAAACTCTTCGACCTCGTTCACCTTGACTGGGAAGCTTTCCGCCAGCGCGTGCATTTGCGGGAGGTCGTGCTCTAGCGGCAAGTGCTCCGCCGTCGGTCCCGGCGCAGGCTTTGCGTATTGGTAGATATACTGATTATCGTAGCAGAGCGTGAGATCCGTAACATCGAAGCCCTCTTGCCGAAAAAGCCGTGCATGGGTGCCTGGGCTGAAATACGAACAGTGCTCGTAATAAATATCCCAAAACGCACCTTCGGCTAGCACGCGCTTGGCGTCAGGGGTTTCAAAGACAATCCAGCTATCGCGCCCTTCGCCGATCATCTCACGAATGGAATGAATGAATGAGGAAACTGGTGCGATGTGCTCTAATGTATGGCGGCACAGGATGACGTCACCGCTGAGATGTTTGTATTTCTCGGAAAAAAAATCCGTTATAAATTGAACTTTATCGTCATCCCTGCTGCGTCCTTTGTCGGCTCGATATCCTGGGTCGACACCAAGTCCAGTCGCTCCACCAACCGCACAGAGCTCACGCAGGAATTCTCCTTTGCCGCAACCGATCTCCAGGATGTGTTTGCCTGAAATGGAACACCGTTGAGCAGTCTCCCGAGCGATCTGTTTGGCGAACGCGTTGAAAGTATCAGAAAAGTGCTGGGATTCTTCGAAGTTGGTCGAGTAATGCATGACCTGTTCGTCGAAGATCCGATTGAAAATAAACCCGCACTTCTCACAATAGGCGAGATCGAGATCCCGTCGAGGAAATGCGCGGGCGGCTTCTGCCGTTTCCAGAAGCACGCAGCTGTGAATCGGGATCCCAGACGCACGGTAGATTGTCCTCGTCACCGTCGTTCCACAGCAAGGACAGCATACCTGCCCTCGTGGCGTGATACTTAATCCTGTCACTGGAATGCCTCTATCAGGGAAAGAAGGGCGAGATCAAAATCTTCCCAAAATTTGCTAGCGACGCGGTCCGCAGTCAGCTTCAAGCAGGGAACTGCTACCAATCCATTGACTGAACCGCTTCATCGGCGATGAAAATACAATTTACGTTCACGCGCTCTTAGCATCGCTGGGTGGCTTAAATACCAGCACCGCGCCCTCTGGAATTTCGCCGCTATCATAGCGCGCCACTAAGCCGTCGGGCATTGCCGCACCATCGCGGGCACGGCGGAAGTCCCGCAAACTGGTTCCCTCCGAGTACGTGTCGACACTGGGCGCACTCTGTCCGTTGTCAAGGTCAACAAGATCTACGGTACGGAAATCAATACTAAACCGCGTAAGCCCAGAAGTGTTAGGGACCGTGGAATGCATCTGCGCCGCGGAAAACAAAATGGTACCACCTGGCGGACAAATGATACGCAGTTGCGGCTCCAGAACCATTGGTTCGCGCGGTCCAGGCTGCTTGCGGGTATCCGTGGTGATATGCTTAGCGGCTTCTTTTCGGCCGACCGCATTGTACTGATAATAGTTGAACTCTTCCGAACCATTGCTTACCGGCGTCTTCCAATAATTGGGGTGGAACGCCATGGCAGATTCTGAGCTAAAGTCAAAGATCGGGAGCCACCAATTGATCTGCGCCATCGGTGCCGACCACCAGGTGTCGCGATGAGGCGGGAAAGCGTAGCCCACACCCGCCGTCAAATATTTGTCGCTAGTCGCACCGCGTAACCTCGGAACATCAACGTACGTTGCGTCCAGGTCGCTACCTAATTCCTCTACAACGCTCCGCATAAGTGCAGCAGTTTTCGGGTGATGAATGAAGCGCGGTTTGACGGGCCCGAAAATCTCGACGAATTTTTCAACCGAAAGCTCAAATTGAGCAGTGCGCGGAGGTAGAGGTGCGAACGCCTCTTCAAGCAACTCACGCGCGAAATCGATCAGAGCCAGCGTTGCTGGCCGTGCTGAGCAAACAAAAATGTCGCCATCAAAAATCTTAGCGCGCCGTTCAGCGTCACTTAATTTGGAGTCAAAATGAATCGCCGCCACACCAGCCTCCTTCTATACCTTCGCCGAAAGTAAAAACCTATACTACATGCGGCGCGGGAACGGGAATAATAAACTTTCCGCCGCGCGCGCGATATATCTTCTGTTGTTCGAGGACTTCATCGGCGAAGTTCCACGCAAGTAACAATACGTAATCGGGCTGGACCTCCAGGAGCGCCTCAGTCGGACGGATCGGCAAATGTTGGCCCGGCATGTACTTGCCTTGCTTGTGGACGTTGCGATCCACCACAAAGTCGATGAGGTCCCGTCCAATACCGGCGGTGTTGATCAGAGTGGCTCCCTTGGCCGCCGCCCCGTACGCCGCGATCGAGGCGTCTTCAGCTTTCAGCCGACGCAACAGCGTTAAAAGCTCTCGCTCCAGGACCTCTACCTTCGTCGAAAAATCGCGAAAATAGCCGATTGCATCGATTCCACGCGTCTTTTCATGCGCGAGCTGGGCCTTCACGCTCTCGCCAACGCGTTCGCGCGATTCGACGTAAAGACGGAGTGAGCCGCCATGAATCGAAAGATGTTTGATCTCGTTGAGGTAAAGGCCATTGCGACGGAATAATTTGTCGAGCGCCGTGACTGAGAAATAACATAGATGCTCATGATAAATGGTATCAAACTCGCAGCGATCAATCAGAGGTTCGACATAAGGGGCCTCAATGACCGCTACACCATCATCTTTAAGTAACCGCGCTATCGCGGCAACGAAGCCATTCGTATCGGCAACATGAGCAAGTACGTTGTTGGCGTGAATGACATCTGCGCGCACACCTTCGGCACGAAGCTGTTCTGCAAGCTCGCGCGTGAAGAACGCACAACGGGTTGTAACGCCGATTTTCTGAGCGGCCGCGGCGGGGCCGTCGGCCGGATCAATACCAAGAACCGGGATGCCGGCCTCTACATAATTCTTCAAGAGATAGCCATCGTTGCTCGCCAGCTCGATGACGTAGCTGTTGGAATCCAAACCGCGTCGGGCGATGAGATCCAAGGCATTATTGCGCGAGTGTTCAAGCAGCGCAGGTGAGAACGAAGAAAAATATGGATAGGAATGTTCGAAGAGAATCTGCGGACTAACAGTCTCCGTAATTTGCATCAAGCTGCAGTCAGCACATAACGCGGCGCGGAGCGGAAAGACCAATTCGGTCTTGTCAAGATCGGCGTCGGTGAGCAGACGATCGGCAAGCGGCGTCTCGCCGAGATCAAGAAACGTCTCGAGCCGAGTTCCCTCGCACAATCGGCAAGCCCGTTCTGTTACTGAATTCGGTCGGACTACTGCCACGCTTGGCTCGATATCTTTTTGCGGTTTCATGCCGCGGACGCCTGGGTGGGCCTAGAAACGCGACGCAAATCCTCATCGAATTCGCCTTCGCGGATCAGCTTTTTGACATGCGCTATTCTCTTGAAGCGCTCGCCTTCAAAATCTTCCACAGTAAGTCCGGTTTTACAATAAGCATCGTAGAGTTGTTCGATTCCGCGCCGCGCCGTCCACTGTGGCTTAAAACCGTGCAGCCGCCGTCCGATGTAATTGCAATCGACGCGGTAGCAGCGAAGATCTGGCCCCGCGTCGGGCGCGAATTCCACCTGACTGTTCGGCACGATGGCCTTCACGAGGGCTGCAATTTCGCGGATCTGATAATTCTCTGTCGTCAATCCGACATTGAAAGCTTGATTATGGATGAGATCGCGATCGGCCTCGAGCGCAGCAATATAAGCCGTCGCAATATCTTCGACATGAACGATGGGACGCCAAGGTGAGCCATCGCTCTTCAGATAAACTTGGCGGGTCGTAAAAGCCCAGGCCGTCAGATTATTCACGACGAGATCGAACCGTAGACGCGGTGAAAGTCCATATGCGGTGGATGCCCGCAAGAATGTCGGACTGAATGATTCGTCCGCCATGGGCGCAACCGCTTGTTCGACGTTCACCTTGGAAGCCCCGTAAGGAGTGACCGGATTGAAAGCGGCACTTTCATCCAGAAAATCCGCCCCGGAAGCCCCATAGGTGCTGCACGATGACGCATAGAGGAACCGCGGGACCCCGGCACTTTTGGCAAGCTCGGCCAACCGCACAGATGCTTTGAAGTTAACTTCCTCGGTGAGAGTGGGTCGGTAGTCTCCGAGAGGGTCGTTCGATAGCCCGGCAAGATGGATGATCGCGTCAAAGCCCGCGATATCGGCCATTTGCGCGTCGCGGATGTCCTTTTCGATCATCGGCGTTTGCGCAAGTTCACCAGCAAAGGTGCAGCTACGATAAATATCACTCTCTAACCCAACGACGGAGTGACCGCGCTCCAGAAGCATCGGCGTTAGAACCGAACCGATATAGCCTCGATGTCCAGTTACCAATACTTTCATTGATCTTTCCATGTTTTCCAGGGTGGATTGCCGCTATCCCAAAGCTGCTGCAGGACCTTTTTTTCCCGAAGCGTGTCCATACATTGCCAAAAAGATTCGTGGCGAAACGCCATAAGTTGACCATCGGCCGCCAGCCGCCGCATTGGGGCGTGCTCAAACATGACTTCATCTCCCTCGATGTAGTCCGCGATGCCTGGCTCAAGCACAAAAAAGGCCCCGTTGATCCAACCTTCCGCGGCCTGTGATTTCTCGGTAAACTCAACGACGCGGTTGCCGTCGAACTCAATGTGCCCGTAACGCGCAGGCGGCCTAACAGCCGTCATGGTGGCGAGCTTGCCGTGGGAGCGGTGAAAGGCGATTAGCTTGTCGAGATCTACGTCGGACACGCCATCGCCCCATGTCAACATGAAGGTGCCGCCACCCATCCATTCCATCAAACGTTTAACGCGACCGCCCGTAGCAGTTTTCAGGCCGGTCTCGACAAGATCAATAGACCAGTCTGGCAGCGACCGGGTATGACGTTTGACTTGCCCCGTGGCCGTATGAACGGTCATGCTTCCGTCAAGCCCGTTATAGTCGTTAAACCATCGCTTGATGTACTCGCCCTTGTGACCGAGCGCGATGGCGAATTCCCGATGCCCGTAGCGATGATAATGCATCATGATGTGCCACAAGATCGGCATGTCGCCGATCTCAACCATGGGTTTAGGCCGAATTTCCGTTTCTTCAGCCAGGCGAGTGCCAAATCCACCCGCCAGAATCCCGACCTTCATGGGTCACCTCACAATGGGCTCGTTTTCCGTCATGTGGACGAGCACTTGTCTAAAATTTATACCCCTGACCGAAGAAACAGGCTACCAATGGAACCAGCATCCCGCCTAAGCCGGCTAACCATCATAAATGAAATTCAAACTTGCAAGTGTTAAAGGATGCTAGTGATTGGCTAAAGGATATTAAGATTAAAGGGCCAAGGCAAATCAATGGTTTGCTGGGAGGGGCGCATGGATCCGCGTGTGACGTTAGCGATGCCAGTCTATAATGGCGAAACCTATATCGAAATTGCGATCCAGTCGATCCTAAACCAAACTTTTCGAGATTTCGAGTTGGTCATTACTGACAACTCGTCTATGGACGGCACCGAGGGGATCTGTCGTCGACTAGCTCATGAAGATTCACGGATACGTTACTACAGAAACGAGAGAAATCTCGGTGCAGCGGCCAATTATAATTTGGGTTACGAACTCGCTCGCGGCGAATATCTGAAATGGTGTGCCCACGACGACTATATCAGCGAAAATTACCTGGAGTTGTCCGTCAAGGCTCTTGATCGCGATCCCAAGGCGGTGATGGCGTATGGTCGATCAGAAATGGTCGACGCACGCGGCGAGCCTACCATATCTGAAAGCGCCACCCTGGAAGGACTTGAAAATCCCGATGCCGCCTGGCGATTTGCCAAGGTTGTACGAACGGGCGGTTCTTGCGGCGCGATATTCGGGTTATTTCGCCGAGAAGCGCTCGCGCTCAGTCTGTTGCACCAAGGTTACTACAGTTCAGACCGCGCACTGCTCGCCGAAATGGCCCTGCTCGGCAGATTTGTATTCATACCAGAGATAATATTCTACAACCGAGCGCACCCGACCAGATCCATGAGCCTTACTGACAGGGTTGCTCGAATGAAGTGGCAAAACACCACCGTTACCGGGAAGCATCCACTTGAACATTTGCCCTTGCTGCGACAAAATTTTATGACGGCGTGGCGGCATCGCGATGTTGTCGGATCATATCGTACGATACCCCGCCTCGTGGCATGGGCTGGGACGCCTCGACAATTGGGCAGCTACGGGATCGAAGTTATTTCGATATTTGCTCCGCGCTTGGCCCGCATTGTTAGAGAAGCGATCCACAAGACCAAACATCCCGAAAGAGCGAGTTCGGTCTGAACCGTTGGTGGCGAGCCTCGGGGATTGATGTATCACCGAGCAGTCGTCGAGACGACGATGGCTCGATGGCACGACAAATGCACTCCCCCGCTGGTGCGGCGGCCGTCATTGCGCTAGAACGCTGATGACCAAGGTTGGCCTTCCGATCTATCAGCAGCCGAAGGCGAGCGAACTGCATGTGCAGCACAAAGTCCATCATGGTGCCGGCATAAAAGGCGACGCGAAATCAAGTTTGAAGCTGATGCAACCCAACTTCCGCCACCGAAGAGTGTGGGCCTCTTAGGGACTATCCAGAGCGTTATCAATGACAGCTCAGAATCGAATGCATTAGGCAACACGACATGAATTCGAGTTTCGGAGGATCGGGTGGGAAAGCTCAAGAAATTTGTTGAAATCTGGAAGAAGGAAGGCCCGGCTTACGCCGTAAAGAAAGTCGCGCGGCGCGTCACATATAGGATGACCGCGGATTACCGAGTCGAAACCCGCCGAAAGAAATTGTCATCCTCGCTCAATGCGTTATTCGATTCAACCGTCGCATACGGTCCGTTCAAGGGCCTAAAATTACCGGCCGAAAGTTGGTGGGGCACTGACAGAGCGGCAATGGTCTTCGGCCTTTACGAACAGGAGATTTTGACATCACTCGCCAACCTACCCCCTCAATATAAAACCTTCATCGATCTTGGTGCGGCTGAGGGTTACTACGGTGTTGGAGTTTTGGTGAACAATCTTTTCCAGCGATCCTATTGTTTCGAGCAGTCTCCCAAAGGTAGAAAGATTATAGCGTCGAGCGCTGAGATGAACCGCGTATCTGAACGGGTATCAATTCACGGCATTGCGGATCGCAACTTCTATAACCTAATTCCCTTGGAGGCGCGATCAGGCTCAGTTTTGCTTGTCGATATAGAAGGCGGAGAGTTTGATCTTTTTGACCAAGAACTTTTCGGCGCTTTTAAAGACTCGACTATTTTCATCGAGTTGCATCAGTGGATAGTTGGCGACGGAGACAACAAATTGGCCAAGCTACGGGATGACGCGAGCAAATATTTCGAAATCACGGAGATCACTACAACCTCGCGTGACCTCTCCGTTTTTTCAGAATTAAAGCATTTTTCCGATACAGACAGATGGTTGATCTGCTCTGAAGGCCGCCCCCTCCTCATGACTTGGTATAAGTTGACCCCGATTCGCCGCATCACCCAGACAGCGCCTAATTTCTAGCCTCAATAGCAGCCCATCGCCGCTCGCCTATCCGATGAGTGCCGTTATACATTTGTTGATGGCGGGACCGTTTGTTTGTGAATTATCGGCGCCGCTATCGGTCGGACAAATCAGAATGAGGATTGAACTATCTTCAGCAAATATTCCCTGGCCCCGCCGACTTAGGATTACAGCGGAGATATATGATCGCTTTAATCACCTTCTTGCACATCGGTTGATTTGTGTCGCGATCTGATCGGTCATCGTCGACAATGTCGAAATCAGCTTGGCAACGACGTCATTGCCGCCCTAATCGCGGCTCCCTGGTTGAGAACTTGCCAAATCGAAGCTATTAACGCCCGTAGGGCATGTATACTGAGGCGTCCGCTACATAGGAGGCGAAGCCATGTTCCGACGGCTTGGATTGACCGCGGTGCTTTTGATATTGACGATGGTATCGGTCGTCATTTTCAGGAGTGATAACGCCCACGATCAGTCTCCCGAACTGGACCTGAGTAAGCTCTCGATGGTTTTTCGCGAAGATTTCGATGAAAGGCTCAGTGTATCACCCTGGGGACCTAATACGCGCTGGACCGCGCATACACCGTGGCATGGTGACTTCGGCGATGCGCAGTTTGCCGATCCAGTGTTGGGATTTCCCTTCACTGTCTCTGACGGCATACTTCGTATCGAGGCGAGGAAAGACAGTAACGGGAAATGGCAGTCCGGTCTTCTATCTTCAGCCGACGAGAACGGCCGTGGCTTTTCGCTGCAGTACGGCTATTTCGAAATGCGCGCCAGGCTTCCACCAGGGCCCGGCGTTTGGCCTGCGTTTTGGTTGGGGACCGTAGCGGATAAGAAAGCTGCGGCCTCCCTTGAGGTCGACGTGCTGGAATATTATGGACACTCTCCCGGCGCCTACCAGACTAACATTCACGTTTGGCGCACCGACGGCACGGATGCCAACGATACTCGGTATCGTCCTAACGAAGTGAAGGTCCCGCCTGGCTCTTTGACCTCTGACTTCAACACTTATGGCGTTATGGTTACGAAGGAGTGGATTATCTTTTATCTGAACCGCAAGGAGGTCTTTCGCGACAAGACCCCTGTTGAGCATCAACGGCGGCTACATGTGCTCTTGAACTTGGCCCTTGGATCCGGTTTTCCGATCGATAAGACGCCGAACCCATCCTTTATGTATGTCGATTATGTTCATGCCTATAAGTTGATCGACGAATGAATTGCCGAGAAGCACCGGGTTATGACGGCCAAGGTACTGGCTTCGAAAGACCGATGCGGGTTTTCGTGCATCTCGCCCATGGTTTTGGCGCCCGAGAATGGCAGAAGCGTTGGAGCGAGGGCAAGGTATTCGGCATTAATGAACCACTTCCATATGGTTACTTCCGAGCAAACAAACTTGGTTGTGTGGTCGAGTACTCCGAGGACAAATCCGAAACGATCCTTGTAACGCTTTTTCGCCTCGGCGTGCGCGCCATCTTCGGGTTCGATCTGATACATGCCTGGCGTAATTTCGACGGTATTCGCAAGGCCAACGTTGTGTGGACTCACACTGAATCTCAATATCTGGCGATTTTGTTGCTTTTCCAAATGATTCCGCGCGATCGCAGACCAAAGATGATAGCCCAAACTGTTTGGCTGTTCGATCGCTGGAAAAAGTTCAATCGCCTAAAACGTTGGTTTTTCTCGCTGCTCATCGAACAGGCCGATATCCTAACCGTTCATTCGCCTGAGAATCTCCAAGCCGCTCGTGAACTGTTCCCCCAAGTCCGCTCGAAACTGGTTCTCTTCGGCATATCAGTCGATCAGAAACAAAAGCCCCAACTGCGACCCAGCCGCCGGCCAATTCGGCTCATTTCTCTCGGCAACGACGAGCATCGTGATTGGAATTTATTGATCCAGGCAATAGGTGGTTGCGACCAATGGCTCCTGAAAATCGCTTCGGCTAAGGTTGATCTAGGCGCAATAGGTAAGGCCACCAACGTCGAAGTTGTCAAATTGCGATCGAACCAAGAGTTGATGCAGCTTTATGATTGGGCAGATTTTCTGGTTTTGACGTTGAAGCCCAATTTGCATGCATCCGGCATCACAGTCATACAAGAAGCCGCCCTCCGCGGTGTCCCGACCATTTGTTCTGATGTCGGTGGGCTTAATGCGTACTTTTCCAATCAAGAGGTGCGCTTCTTTTCAACGCAAGATGCGACAGAGCTTCAGCGAGTCATTCACCAATTCGGACAAGACCACGAAGAGCGTTTCCTGATGACCGAACGCGCGCAGGCGCGGATGGCACCGGACGATCTGAGCTCTCAAGCTTACGTGCGACAGCATGTGGAGATTTCACGTGAACTGCTGTTGGAGCAGCGCTGCACCAGCGGCTGAAGTGTCAGCCGAGATATTTGCTGCCCCAGATCGAACCGTCGAGATTAACAATCCTCTTGTCGAAACGTCCGGTAACCAAATTGTCTATCCACTATAGAAGCACCGGTAGACCAATCGTTCGTCGGACGTGATCAGTGAACCACAGGTAGCCGCGCCAACGCATCTTCAAACCTTAGCCTGTCACGAAACAAAGAGCGCGAGCGGATACATGACACTAGAGTATATTGGAATTCTAAGTCTCCTTGTCGGCGTCATAAGCTTGTTCTCTAAACCATCGTTCATTGTCTATTTTTTCTTCTGCTCCACTTTACTCGGTTCAGCGGCGGCTTTTGTTCTGGATTCCCTTGGGGGAACCAATATATCGCCTTCCCATCTGCTGCTTGGATTCTTAACATTCAAATTATTCCACGACGAGCGCGTTGCGAGAGGAATCGCACGCGAAGTTTCGGTCGGCCGACCAGGTTTTTGGCTCCTGTTGACTGTCGTTTATAGCATCATTGGTGCCTTCTACTTGCCCCGGCTATTGGCGGGCCAAACCATGACCTACGCGGTTCGGGCCCAAGGCGCTTTTGTTATCCCTCTCGCGCCGGCCATGTCCAATCTGACGCAGTCGATTTATTTCACAGCCGATTTCGTCTGTTTCATCGTACTCAGCGGCTACGCGAGCACTACGGACGGAAGAAAAGTCTTGGGTGGGGCTGCATTGGCCTGCGCCACACTAAACCTGGTCTTTGCCGCGCTCGATCTGATGACTTATTTCACCAACACTACCGAATTGTTCTCCTTCATTCGCAACGCCAACTATGCGCTACTCAATGATACGGAGGTAGCGGGCCTGAAACGAATCGTAGGCTCGTTCACCGAAGCTTCATCATTTGGCGCTGCGACGCTCTGCTATTTCGCGTTCACCAGTAGGCTGTGGCTGCTAGGTATCCAGCCTCGCGTTACATTGACACTCGCCCTTCTTTCCTTGGCTGCACTCGTCTTTTCGACCTCCTCAACTGCCTACGTTGGCCTGTCGGTAATCCTCGCCTTAAGCTATCTCCAAGCGTTGCTGAAGGCATTGCGTCGTCCAGTGACGACTCAGATGGGCTCTTTTATCTTGGCTACGCCGTTCATCTTGTTGATGATTGTCCTGGTTATTGCCCTAAATGACGATTATTTCGCCTACGTCAAAAATTATCTGGATGGGACGATCTTCAATAAATTGTCCACCGCCTCGGGGGTGGAGCGTTCAGCCATGAACAGCCAGGCATGGCAGAACTTTATTGATACATTCGGATTCGGAGTTGGCAACGGAAGCGTGCGGGCTTCCAGTTTTCTGATAGCCGTTCTCGCCAGCCTTGGCATTACCGGAGCGCTGATGTTCTGCCTCTTTTTCGTCACCCTGTTTGCTCGCAGAGCGAGGCACCAGTCTGACGCAGTTGATGATGCGTATCGTCAAGCCGCAAGAATGGCCTGTATCGCATGGCTTGTGACCGCGACCACGTCGGGCGCGTTGATTGACCTTGGACTAGCCTTCTACGTCTTTGCGGCCTTCGCTAGTGCGCAGCCTGCGTCGATTTTGTCGAATAGCCGAAATTTAGAAGTCGACAGATTTCTTGGAGATCCTGCGGAGGCGTGAATATTACGTGCCGACCGTCAAAGATGGCCTGGCGGGCTCCGCCGCACAAGATCGGCGGATCTCCGTCTAAGCTCTCGTAAGTTCAGATTTGATCGTGTCGGCGAGGCGGATTGCTAGGCCGAGGATCATAAGAGTGGGGTTGGCGTGGCCGCTGGTCGGAAATGTCGACGCACCCGCGATATAAAGCCCACCAACGCCGTGAACCTGGCAGTTAACATCGACGACGCCTGACTGTGGATTGTCTGACATACGCGTGGTGCCCAGGGTGTGCGCGAAGTCGATAATGGCACTCTCTTCCAGTCGTCCTTCGGCCACCCATGGTTCTAGGATCGGCGCCGGTAAGCCGGCGCGTGCGAAGGCATCCCGAGTAAGATGGGCTAGGCGAACGATGGTGCGATATTCATCGTGGTTGATGCGCCAGTCCGCACGAGCCAATGGTACGCCGAGCTTGTCCGTCCGTTCCGACAACGTGATACGGCTATCGCGGTCAGGTCGCTGTTCCGAAATGACATCGATCGAGACTGCAGTGAGCTTGTGAGGCAAGCCACGATTCTGAAATTCCTCGACTACGACGTTTGGAATATGCTGGATCGCTGCATTGACAATGAGGTTCTTCAGGAGGGTGGGAATGGCATTGCTGGAAAGCGCCATCATGCCAAGGCCCTTCGCGAGCAATCCCGCACCGGAGATCACGGAACGGACATCCTGGACCGGATGCGAACCGTCTCGTCGCATGAGCCGTTTGAGCGCATCCCAAGGATCGTCTGGCGACCGTTCTGGCATGAAATAGGCTGCAGAGTTAAGCAACTGCTCGCGCTCTTGAACACGGGGCGTCGGTGCCAGTCCGTGCATGTACATGTGGGTGCGACCGCCGTGCCGGACGCCATAAAAGCCAAAACGCCTGATGATATGCATCATATCATCTCGTTTGAACTTACCAACCCGCGCAACTGCGTGGTCCATCAAGAAGCGGCCGACCAGATCATATGCGTTGCCAATACCGCGCGGTTGAACTGTATTCGAGGCCAGGAGGAGTCGGGCATTCTCAATAGCGCTTGCCGCGATCACCGCCGACTTTGCTTTTACCTTATACTGCGCACCAAGGATGGTAGACATTTCGAGTCCATCGAAACTGCGGCCGTCCGCAGTGAGGCCGATTTGCGTCACGGTCGCATTCAACAAAACGCGGACATTGTCTGCCTTCAGAGTTACAAACTCGCGGCCAAACCTCATGATATCGAGCGGATCGAGGCGCGAGCGCGCGAACTGCCAGAAGAAGGAACGGAGGCCATCCATGTCGAGCGACGGCTCGGGACGTGGAACGCCGATCAGCTCCCACAACCGGTCATCGTACGAATTGGGACCGAGATTTAGAACCCGGGCAGCACGATCGAGATAGCAGTCCATCGCTACACGCGTGATTGGCCAACCGGAGTGAGGAACCCAGGACCTCTTGGCAAAATCAATGGGATCGAAGGCGGCCGATTTGCCGGCCCAGGCATGGGTCGATCCGCCCAGCGCGCGGCAACGCACTCCGTAGGGCTGCACCTCTTGCGACCAGCTGGATGAACTCGCCCCATGGAAAGCGTTTCGCTTTTGCCTTTGTATAAGCGTTCTCGGCTCGCCAATGCTTTCCAGCTCGGCGAGAGCGGCATGGTCTGACGTCTCGTCCAGTAGGCCGCTTTCCAATACGAGCACCCGCGTCGACGTACCGATAAATTCTCGCGCGATCGTCAGTCCAGCTGGACCACCGCCCACAATGACGAGGTCGGCCTCGAAAAGCATGCCGGGATCAAACGTTGCAAGATCGGCAATTTCCATCGAACTCCCCAGCGACAATCTCTGGCAGCACCGCTGCATAACAAACGTAAAAAATCCTGGCGTCGTCTTACTTGCGTGTCAGCGTTAACCTCTCCGAGCCGCAGCCACGACGACCATGACTCACTTCAAGCGCTATGCGGGTAACCCATTCGCAAATACCAAATCCAACCAGGACTTTTATCCTATAACGATCATCTGCCTATTTAGCATGTTTGTCATCTAGCCTTGAATGGAAGCGCAAGAGTTGGTTACTGGTGTAAGAGCGCCCGTTGAGGAGATGTTTCATGCCGCGGGTTGGTATTAGGGAAATGGTAGCCCTCGGCCGGGTGATCGCGAGCGGAAAGCTGGCGCGTTACGCCGCTGGCGACAACGGTTTGACTGCGCAATTCGAAGCCCGACTCAGCAAGAAACTGGGAGCAAAACACGTGCTCACAGTTAACAGCGGTACCAGCGCACTGATCTCGGCACTCGTGGGAGCCGGTATCGGTCCGGGCGATGAAGTATTGGTTCCGGCTTATACCTGGGTCTCGACCGCAATAGCGCCATTAGCCGTTGGCGCGGTGCCAGTGCTCGTTGATATCGACGAAAGTCTGACTATTGATCCCGAGGACATCAAGCGAAAGATTACGCCGAACACCAAGGCAATCATCCCTGTCCACATGAGGAATCTCGTATGCAACATGGACGCGATCACGGCGATCGCGCGGCGCCACAGACTGACAATTATCGAAGACGCTTGTCAGGCGGTCGGCGTTAGCTACAAAGGGCGCCGTGTTGGTACTATTGGCGAGGCAGGAGCCTTCAGCTTCAATCAATTCAAGAACATCAATTCCGGTGAAGGTGGCGCTGTTGTCACCAATGACGATCGCATTTTCACGCGAGCTCGCATGTATCATGACGTGGGCAGCTACACGCGCGAACACGAATTCGAGGGCAACGAGCCGATCTTCGCAGGCATGAATTTGCGAGTTTCCGAATTGACCGGCGCGGTCCTGTTTGCCCAGCTACCGCGGCTTGACCCTCTTCTGCAGCGTTTACGCCGACGTCACAAGGTTATGACGAAATATCTTTCCCAGAGTCAGAAGTTCAGGATTTCGCCGCATCATGATCCGGCGAGTGCAGTCGGACTAAGCGTTATCTTCGAACGAGCGGAAGACGCGAAGGCCTTTGCGACTCAGAGAGGCATTGAACGACCGATCGACACTGGTCGACATGTGTATACCAACTGGGAGCCAATCTTCGCGCAGCGAGCCTTCCATGTACACATGGATCCCTACAAATGGGCGCACCGCGAGATCGCCTACTCGGCAGACATGTGTCGTGCAACGCTCGATATCCTCGAACGGACTTGCTACGTGTCATTAGGCCAGCAGTTTCCACTCACTTTAATGCGGTTGAGAGCCCGAGCCCTGCTTAGCACAGCATCTTAGGGTATCGCGCCCTTTGTTGATTTAATGGGGTTCAGGCAATTCGCATACCAGTCAGGATGATGTAGAGCAATGAACATCAACATCAAGGGCCGTCGCAAAACGTCGACGTCTTCTTCAAGTGGGAACGTCGAAGGCGAAAAAAAGACGACAGTGGAGATCGTGGTTATAAGCCTCTTGAATGCTACAGATCGCCGCCGTCGGATTGAAGCGATGTTCGAAGGGTCCGGGCTGAATTGGACCTACTTCAATGCCCACGCCTCGCTTCGGCATGCCGAGTTGCAGTACGATCCCGAGCACGCCAAAAAGAGGTTCGGACGTGCGCTGTCCGTCCCGGAAGTTGCCATCTGTTCAAGCCACGTCGCCGCTCTAGACGAGTTCGTCAAGCGAGACTCGTCGAAATATGTGCTCATCTTCGAGGATGATGTTATCCTCGACGTCGACTTCCCGATCGGGAAGTTCACCACATTCTGTGCAGAGAAAGGATTCGACTACGTCAGGCTTTTCGGCAAGCAATACGCCGAGGCCGTTCAATTGGGATACTTTTTTGATCGCCATATCGTCAGATTTAAGACCAGCCCTACCGGCGCCCAAGCTTACCTGATGTCTAAATCCGGCGCCCGATCATTCATAGAAAGCTTTCGATCGATCGACCAACCTGTTGATCTTGCTATCGACGCATTCTGGCGTACGCGATTGCCAATATATTCTATTTTTCCGTATCCTATCATTGAGCGGTATTCGCCATCATCAAATCTGATTCCGTCTCACACAAACGAGCTTGATGCTTGCCAACAGCTGGCCCGATTCTACCATCGCGCTATCAATAAGACGAAAAAACACTGGGCTAATGTCGCGCTAAGAACAAATGACCGTCAGTTGAAGCGAGACATTGGAGGCTTTAGACAAATTGTCGATGGGTGACGGGCGCGAGCGCGGAGATAAGGCACTATATCATCATAGTTTAAGAGCATACATCGGGTCTAACTTTCCCTTTGCCGCGTGCAGCAGACCGATCATGTTGCCTTTAAGGCGGCCCCAACGATCTATGTACTCTTCGGGAAATGCGGACTTGGCGGCGTTCGCAACAATGTTCTTGAAAATCAGAAACGATGCCCTTCGCAGCGACATATTTCCTTTTCTAAAGATATAGAGGGGATTTA
>WNGJ01004049.1_pt1 | contig 25289 bp, 21 predicted proteins | sample 5400611 | NCBI WGS metagenome assembly WNGJ01 (sample SAMN13153375, study PRJNA577476) | soil metagenome | isolation source: 40 cm soil or saprolite under Garry oak tree replicate 1 | place: USA:California | collected 2016-06-15
TTTTGCAAGAGATCGCCGCGCACGCACGGCAGGAGGTGATAGGCCTTCAGCGCGCCCTCCCGCGCCAGCCGGTCGACAATCGCAAGGCCGGCTTCCGGACCGTCCACGATCCCGACGGCAACGGCCCGGTTCAACTCGATGACCGGCGAATGCACCAGCGCCGCCAGCTCGGCATAGAGCGCGGCGCTGCGCCGCCAGTCGGTTTCCTCAGGTGTGTTCGCCTGGGCGTGACAGGACACGATCGCCGCCTGCAGCACATAGAAGCCGCTGGCGCCGCCGAGCTCGTGCGCCCGCGACAACGCCTTGATCCCGCGGCGGATCTGCAAGGAGTCCCAGAGCGCGCGGTTCTGCTCCATCAGCAGAATCGGATGCCCCGCCGCATCGACCCGCGCCGCCGCGCGCGATGCGTTCAGTTCCATCAGCCCCAACAGGCCATGCGCTTCCGGCTCTAGCGGCGCGATGGAAACAAGCACGCGACCCATGCGCAGCGCTTCATCGCAGAGCTGCGGACGCAGCCATTCCTCGCCGCGCGCGGCCGTGTATCCCTCGTTGAAGATGAGATAGACGACCTCCAGCACCGAGGCGAGCCGCTCCGACAACGCCGCGCCGCGCGGGGTCTCGTAATGAAGGCCCGATTCGGAGAGCGTTCGCTTGGCGCGCACGATGCGCTGGGCGACGGTCTTTTCCGGCACCAGGAAGGCGCGCGCGATCTCCTCCGTGGTCAGGCCGCAAATCATCCGCAGCGCCAGCGCCGCGCGCGCTTCGCGCGACAATAGCGGATGGCACGCCGTAAAGATCAGCCGGAGCAACTCATCGCCGATATCGTCATCCAACGCGGCGTCCCAATCCGGCATGGCCTGCTGCTCGCGCTCCATGTCGCACGCCAGCATCTCATGCGTGCGCGCGAGCATCTTGCCGCGGCGCAGATGATCCAGCGCGCGGCGCTTCGCCGTCGCCATCAGCCACGCGCCAGGCTTGTCCGGAACGCCTGTCGCGGGCCAGGATTCCAGCGCCGCCAACAGAGCGTCCTGGGTCAACTCCTCGGCGAGCGGCACGTCGCGCAGCATCCGCGACAGCGTCGTGATCAGGCGCGGCTGCTCGATGCGCCAGGCGCCGCGGATCGCGCGGTCGATGTCGGCGGCGGTCATCGCCGCCGACGAGTGGTGCCGGATTCGTGCATCAGTGCGGCGGGCTGGCAAAGGCGCGGAGCTCGCACGTCCCCTCCCAGCCCGGCATGTTGTCCAAGTGCAATTGCATGAACTCCTTGGCCATCGCCAAGGCCTCTTCCTTGTCGCGCAATTCGAAGATGGCGTAGCCGCCAATGACCTCCTTGGCCTCCACGAAGGGGCCATCGATGACGCTGAGCTTGCCGTCGGCGATCTTGACCTGCGCGCCGGTCTGCAGCGGCATCAGCCCGCCATTGTCGACCATGCGGCCGGCCTTGATCTCCCGCTCCGAAATCTTCTGAACGGCCGCCAGCAGTTCCGGCGACGGGCCGGTCATCGGTTGCGGGGAGGTGACGATATACATGAAGCGCATCGAAAAACTCCTGTTGAGGCGAGGCCGCCAACACCGGCCCGCATACAGGAAGACGATCCAGCCAGCGGCGGATCGACACGCGTGTCGAAAAAAATTGGGCTGCCTGGGGGCGGAGCGGCCGCCCTGCCTATTGCCCCTTGTCCTACTACCCTTTGCCCTACTGCCGCAGCATGATCAGCGGATCGGCGCTGTCGGGCACCAATCGCCATTGCGCGTTGTCGTCGGCCTCGAACCGCCAGGTCTCGCCCTTGTCTGACATCAGCATGATCTGGCCGCGCTCGAGCCGCCACTGCGTCGGCGCGAAAGCTGAGACCGCCGCGTCGCATTTCGGCTTCAGGAACACCTGGAAATTGTCGTTGCCGGCATCGTTGTTGGTGAGCGTCAGGCCGCAGACCGTGTTGCCATTGCCGCGCACCATCGCCCAGTCGCCGATCATCTGGTCCATCGACTTGGCGAGCGAACGGGCGGCGGCGAGATTTTGCAGGATGTAGACGCCCTCGTTGGTTCGCAGGCCTTCGAAAATGCCGGTTTCGACCTCGGTGAAGTCGATCACCGCTTCTCCCGTGCCGTCCTGCAGGCGGACGATATCGAGGCCCCTGACGTTCCAGGCCTTGATATCCTTGGTGAAGGGCAGCGACGCCGCGCAAGTAGGCTCAAGCTCGAGCTTCAGCCCTTGCGGCGTCGTGTCCGGCTTCAGCGTGATCACGCAAGTCTTGCTGCGCTCGGTGGTGGACAGTTCCCACTGACCGACCATGTCCTTCTTCAAGCCCGCGGCATCCCGCTGCGCCCATGCGGGCGCCCCTGTCACCACCGCGGGCGCCAGCAGCACTGCCAACGCGAGAGAGAAGCGGAATTTCATCAACGGGCCTTTGCGGGGGTCTCCGGAACCGGAGTCAGCGGCGGCTTTCCGGCAAACCAGGCCTTCAGATTATCGACCACCAACTGATCCATGGCGTTGCGCGTTACCACCGAAGCCGAGCCGATATGTGGCAGCAATACGACGTTCTGCATCGCCTTCAGCTCGTCCGGCACCTGCGGCTCCCGTTCGAACACGTCGAGGCCGGCGGCGAGAATGGTCCCCGACTTCAGCGCCGCGATCAGCGCCTGCTCGTCCACCACGGTGCCGCGCGCGACATTGATGACCACGCCGCGCGGCCCCAGCGCCTTCATGACATCGGCATTGATCATCTTGGCGGTTCCCGCGCCGCCTGGGACGATGACGACCAGCGTATCCACCGCCTTCGCCATCTCGATCAGGTCGGGGAAATGCTTGTACGATACCTCCGACGAAGGATTGCGCGTGTGATACACCACGGGCACCTTGGAGGCATCAAGCCTGCGCGCGATCGCTTGCCCGATCCGGCCCATGCCGACCATGCCCACCTTTCGGTCGCGCAGCGAACCGACGCTCAGGGGAAACTGCTGGGTCTGCCAGAGGCCGGACCGCAAATAGCGGTCGGCCTTGATGAACTCGCGCAAGGTGGCGATCAAAAGCCCCATCGCGATGTCGGCGACCTCTTCGGTCAGCACATCAGGCGTGTTGGTGACCATGATGTTGTGGTCGCGCGCGTAGGCGGCATCGACGTGGTCATAGCCGACGCCGAAGGCGGAGACGATCTCGAGCTTCGGAAACCGCCCGAGCGTCTTGGCGTCGCCGCGCACGGAGTTATAGGTGATCGCCATGCCGCGCACCCTGGCGGCGACGTCGCCCGTCAGGCGTTCCAGATCGTGGGTGGTCTCAAAGTGATGCAGCACGAACTGGTCGGGAAAACCGTTGTCGACGATCGGCTTGCTCGGGCCATGGACCAGAAGATCGATTTTTTCAGAAGAAAGTGTGCCCGCCGCCATCAGTTGTCCTTTCCAAGCGCGCTTTCATGCCAGCGCCGCAATGCGAGATGGGAAATTAGCGCCAGCAGGGCGTAAATGACAATCCCGGCGAGCGAGAGCAAAAACAGGGCCGCGAACATTCTGGGGATGTTGAGGCGATAGCCGGATTCGGCGATTCGATAGGCAAGTCCGGAGCCCGCGCCCGCCGTGCCCGCGGCGATCTCGGCCACCACGGCGCCGATCAGCGACAGGCCGCCCGCGATCCTCAAGCCGCCCAGAATATAGGGTAGCGCGGCCGGCAGCTTGAGATGGCGCAGCGTCTGCAGGCGCGACGCACCGTAGAGCTGAAACAGGCCGGCGAGGTTGCGATCGACCGAATTCAGCCCCAGCGTGGTGTTGGACAGCACCGGAAAGAACGCCACGATCCAGGCGCAGACGATGACGGCGGTCTGCTGCGGAAGGTAGATCAGAAGCAACGGAGCGATCGCGATGACAGGCGTGACCTGCAGGATCACGGCATAGGGGAACAGCGAATATTCTAACAGCCTCGAAAGGTTGAACAACAGCGCCAATGCAACTCCGCCGATCGCGGCGGCGATGAAGCCTTCGACCGTGGTCGTGAGCGTCGTCAGCAGCGATTGTGACAGCACGCCCCAGTCACCGATCAGCGTCTGGAACACGGCCACCGGCCCGGGCAGCACATAGGGCTGAATATCGTAAAGCCGCACCATCAGTTCCCAGATCGCCGTGGCCGCCGCGGCCACGATCGCCGGAAGCAGGATCCGCAAGGCGCGGAGCGCTACTCCCTCCGGCTCCGGTTTGTCTTGCGGAGAATTCATAGCGCCAACTGCCCGGTATAGGACGGCGCCAGCGCGCTCGAGACCTCACGGCAGTAGCCGAGATAAGCGGCCGACGTCCTGAACTCCTCGGCCCGGGGTTCGCTGGTCTCGATGCGGATTTCCGCGCCGATCCGGCCAGGCCGCTGCGTCATCACCACCACGCGCTGCGACAGGTAGACGGATTCAAACACCGAATGGGTGACGAAGATGACGGTCTTGCGCAAGGTCCGCCACAGCGCGAGCAGATCGTTATTGAGGCGGAAGCGGGTGATTTCATCCAGCGCGGCGAACGGCTCGTCCATCAGGAGGATGTCCGGATCGGTGACGAGCGCACGCGCCAGCGAGACCCGCATCTTCATGCCGCCCGACAATTCGCGCGGATAGCTGTCGGCGAAATCGGTCAGTCCGACGCGCGCCAGCGCCTCCGAAACAAGCGCGTCCGCGTCGACGGGCCGAACATGCGCAAGCTTCAGCGGCAGCCGCACATTCTCGCGCACGCTGGTCCACGGCATCAGCGTCGGTTCCTGAAAGACGAAGCCGACGGCATGGCCGGACCGCGCTTGCCCGGCATGGCGCGACACATCACGCGACACCTGACGCGATACTTCACGCGATACTTGGACGTTTCCCCGGGTCGGCGCGGCAAGACCCGCGATCAGCCGCAGCGCGGTCGACTTGCCGCACCCCGATGGCCCGAGCAGCGAGACAAACTCGCCCTGGCGGACGTCAAGGTCGAGCGGACCGAGCGCCATGAGGCCGTTGCCGTAGGCCTTGGTGACGCCGCGCAGACTGACCGCGAGGCCGGATAGATCGGCGCCGCGATGGGGCGGGGCGTCCTCGGCCATCTCATTCTCGACCATCTATTTGTTCGGCCGCAGCTCGACGCCGACGCCCTTGTTGACGAAGCGAAGCGTATAGGACTTGCGATAGTCGATATCCGACTTCACGACGCCGGCCCGCACCATCTTGTCGAAGAAGCTCGTCACCCGCTCGTCTGTCATCGCGCCGATGCCATTACGCAACGCATCGCCGGAATCGACGATGCCATAGTCCCTCATCTTGCTGACGGAATAGGTCAGGAGATCGTCGGTCATTTCCGGATTCATCTTCTTGATCATCGCATTGCCGGCGGAGTTATCGCCGTAGATGTAATTGTACCATCCGACGGCGGAGGCATCGACGAAGCGCTGGACCAGATCCGGCTTCTTGTCGATCACGTCGCGGCGCGTCTCGATCAGGGTCGAATAGGACGTGTAGCCGTAATCGGCCAGCAGGATCACACCCGGCTTGAAGCCGGCGCTTTTTTCGACCGCGAACGGCTCGGAGGTGACATAGCCCTGCATCGCGCTTTGCGCGGTGGCGATGAACGGCTGCGGGTTGAACGTGTAGGGCCTGACGTTCTTATCGCTGAAGCCGTATTCGGATTTCAGCCATTGAAAATAGCTGCCCATCCCGTCCTTGGAGACGAACAGCGTCAACGGCTTCAGCTCGTCGAGCTTGGTGATCTTGGATTCCGGGTGCGTCAGGAAGACCTGCGGATCCTTCTGGAAGATCGCGGCCACCGCCACCACGGGGACGTTATTGGCGACCGCGTCGAATGACATCAAGGTGTTCGCGGTCATGAAGAAATCGATCTTGCCGGCGATCAGGAGCATGCGGTTGTTGTCGTTCGGGCCGCCGGGCACGATGGTGACGTCGAGCCCGTATTTCTTGTACGTGCCGTCAGCCACCGCCTGGAAAAATCCGCCGTGCTCGGCCTCGGCCACCCAGTTGGTTCCGAACGAGACCTTATCCAGATTTCCTGGGTCCAGTTTGTCTTCGGCGGAGGCCGGCAGGGGCGTCAGAAGGGCGGCTGTCAGGAGGGCGGCGGTAAAGGCTGCTGTTAACGCTCGCGGCAAAAGAGCCGTTTTCATGATTGGACTCCGTCGTTCGTTCTGGCCCATGATATGGGCACACTAACCATCAAATCCGCCGAATGAAACATCCCGCCCGATGAGCTCGACCGTCCCTGCCCGCGACTGGAGCGACATCCACTGGCCCGATATCGGCACAGCCGAGCCGGCGCGCTGGATCGCGGTGCTGCCGCTGGCTGCGACCGAGCAGCACGGCCCGCATCTGCCCTTGGGGACCGACGTGATGATTGCGCGGGCGTATCTTAAGCACGTGCGCGATCGCCTGCCTGCGAACCTGCCCGTGACGTTCCTGCCGCTGCAGCCGGTCGGGATATCCACCGAGCATATCGATTATCCGGGCACGCTGACGCTTTCGACCGACATCGCGTTGAAGAGCTGGATGGCGCTCGGCGAGAGCGTCGCGCGCGCGGGGCTGAAGAAGCTCGTCATCGTCACGAGCCATGGCGGCAACAGCGCCGCGATGACATTGGTCGCGCAGGATCTGCGCGCGCATCTTAAGCTTTTCGTCGTCACGACCTCCTGGTCGCGCTTCGGGACGCCGGACGGCTTGTTCGACGCCGATGAATTGCGCCACGGCATTCATGGCGGCGCGGTGGAAACCTCGATCATGCTGGCGCGATTTGCCGAGCATGTGCGCCAGGACAAGATCGCGGATTTTCGCCCCTTCAGCGTCGCGATGGAGAGAAAATATCGCTGGCTTTCCACGCAGCGGCCGGCGCCATTCGCCTGGCAGGCGCAGGACCTCCACCCCAGCGGCGCCACTGGCGACGCCACGCAAGCCTCCGCCGAGAAAGGCTGGCGCCTGCTCGATCATGGCGCCCGCGCGTTCATCGAATTGCTTGGCGATGTCGATAAATTCGACATGAAGGCGCTGTCGACCAGCCCGAAGGCTTAGTCTGATCCTGGCCCGATCCCGGCCGGATCCTGGCACCTAACCTATTGCCATGGTTAAATTAATTTACCTTACCGAAAATTCACGACGGGCGCCGCGAACCGGAATCGATCATCCTCCGTCCAACCAGACATGCGGACCACAACGGGCCGCACTCAAATCGGATGGAGATCATCATCATGTCGATCAAGACCAAGATTGCCGCTGTCGCCGTTGCCGCGCTTGCCGTTACCAGCAGCATCGCGTCCACCACGACGCCTGCCGAAGCCCACGGATTTCACCACGGCTGGGGCCTCGGCGCCGGCCTCCTCGGCGCCGCCGTCGTCGGCAGCGCGATCGCGGCCAGCAATTCCTATCCCACCTATGACCGCTATCACCGCTGCGGCTGGGTTCGTCAGTTCGACGCCTTCGGCAATTACATCGGCACCGCGCGTAGCTGTTACTGATCGATCGACATGATTTGATCTGACGCGTTTTCATCGCGCGAGCCGGCCCCCGCTCCGGATCGTCTCCGATGCAAGCTTTCGCTTGAAAACGCGATCAATCGTGGATCCTGCGTCCGGCACGGGCGCCTCATCCATCCCCGTGTCGTACCCGACCCGCCCGGTCGTCCCCCCGGGCGGGTCACCCTTTTGAGGCCTGCTGGCGGTCGAACAGGACGTTGTCGACGCTTACCGTCCCCAGCGGTCCTGCCACATTTTCTCGCCGATCATGCAGGGCACCCGCGGCTCTTTCTCGGCGACCGGAACGGTCCGATGCTCCGGCGTCCTTCCTGCGACCTCAAGTGTGAGCTTGGTCCGGATCGCTTCCTTGAACTTGTCGCGATCCTTGATCGAAAGCACGAACGAGCCGGGGCCCCCGATCACGCAGTCCTCGTAATACAGATCGAGATTATCGATATCCATCGTCGAATAGGATGGTTCCTTCACCATGATCGGCAGACCGTTGATGACAACGCCCTTCTCCAACGCCGCGTCACGCGCGCCGGTGACCGGCGCGCCATTGTTGTTGGGGCCATCCCCGGAAATGTCGATGACCCGTCTTGCGCCGCGATAGGGATCGTCGTCGAACAGGGGCATCGCAAAATCGATCGCGCCGGAGATCGAGGTGCGCGACCCCCGGCGAACCGGCGTTCTCATGATCTCGGCGGCCACGGCGTCGGCCGATTCCGGGCCGTCGATCACGCGCCAGGGAATGATGATTTTCTGGTCGGTCGATGCCGACCACTCGAAATAGGTGACCGCTATCTTGCTGTTCGGGCCGTTCTTCAGGGCCTGCAGAAATTCCTTCGAAACTATCGCCTGGGCGTAGCCCTCGCGCTGAACGGCGAGTTCGTCCAAGTCCATCGAATAGGAGACATCCACGGCAATCACCAGTTCGACATCGACGGACGGCTTGTCCTTGCTGTCGACGGCCTGCTGAGATGTGGGGCTCGGCGCGGCGATGCCGACAACGTCGCCCGCTGCTAGCGCGCCCGCAACGAGCACCGCCCCGATCGAGATACACCAACGCATACGGGCACCTCCCGTTGATCTCGGCAGATGGTGACATGCAAAGACACGCCGCGTAAGGCAGGAACCCGTGTTTTGCTTCACGTTCCGGTTAGTGCCGGCGGGTCATAGGTATTTGGCAATCAATTTAAATTCCTTGAGGTGAGCGCGGCCCGCTGGGCCGGCAGCCTTCAGCGGGCGTTCCAGGCATTGGCTGATATGATCGTGGATCAACGCTTTCTTGGCGTTCTCGATCGCGCTCTCGACTGCTTGCAACTGCTGCGCAAGCTCCAGGCATGGCCGGTTCCGTTCGATCATTTCAATGATCATCCGCAGGTGGCCGCCGGCGCGCTTCAGTCGCCTGACGATTGCGGGATGGTTGGCGTGGGGCATGCGTTCTCCTATCCTTATGGTCTCCTATCCTGTTCTCCTATCCTCTTTGGAAGATATCAACGATCCTCCCGGGAGGATAGGAGACGCCACTTGACAGCGATTTTGGTCAGGCGTAGTGGCCGATCGTTGTCGAGGAAGTCGCGTTCAAGACATGCCTTTCTACCCGAGCGATCTTTCAACCCCAACGAAGAGCCCATGGGCAGTACTCCCGATGGCATCGCCGAGCCGATCACGACAGCCGGACCCGCGCTGCCGCAAGATATCGAAATCAACCGCGCAGGCCTTGGCCGCGTGAGGGGTGATGGTCGCGCCTAGAGCGCGATGACTTTTCTTCGAATCGTCATCCCGCTCTACCTTTTGTTTGAGCATGATCTCCGCGCAAACGCGTTCCGCGTTTGTTAGCTAAGGGAAAACCGGTATCCACCCATCGGGTCGTAAGCCCGAGGGCATGCTTTTCCGGATCATGCTCTAGCTGACCGTCCGCTCACCGGCCTGCCGCGCAGAGCGGAAGTGGAGGTGAGCGATGTTCGCAAGACTTTGGGCGTGTCGAAGTCACTGCCCAGCTCATGGCGGCCCAGCTCACGGCCCGGCCGAAGAGCGACGCGATTCTCGAACAGATTGTGGGCCGCCTCGGCCTCGAACCCACGGTCTCAGCCGCAAGCCGGAACGTTGGGCCGATGCTCGAATAGCAATCATCAACAGATGACTAACTTGCTATTGCGAATTAGTTGCAATAAGGCTTGAGATGATTGTCACGTTTCTTTGATCTAACGTTGGCTGGGCGACGGGGGCGGTATGAAGGGTTTTTACAAGTTTCTTTGCGGTATTTGGGTAGCGCTTGCAACGGACCCAGGCGCGACCGCGGCGGATCTGCCAGCCACCCTTCCCCTCAAGGCGCCAATTCGCTCGGTTATCTACGATTGGACCGGATTTTATGTCGGCGGCCATTTCGGGTATGGCGACGCGAGTTTTGGACCCGGCACCAATCCGCTTCCGCTGCAGGGTGTCTTCCTTCCGCACAGCTCAACCGGCCTGATTGGCGGCTTTCAGATGGGCTACAACCGCCAGTTGGCAAATCGTATCGTGCTTGGCGTCGATGCGGATGCGTCGTTCACAAGCCCGCTGAATGGGCCTGCACTGACGCCGGCGCCCTTCAACACGACCCTCGACTATGTCGGCACGGTGCGCGGCCGCGTCGGATACGCGTTCGGTAGGTGGCTGCCCTATGTGGCCGGCGGCCTCGCCTGGGGCCATACCCACGCCGACATCAATGATGGCAGCGGGGCGATCATAGGGCGCTACCAGACCGGCTGGACCGCAGGCGTCGGGCTGGAATTTGCCGTCAGCGGAAACTGGAGCGCCAGGCTCGAATATGACCATGTCGATCTCTCGCGCCAGACCTACGATCTGAGCGCCTTCGGATTGCCTGGCGTCAACGTCGATCCCCGCATCGATTTCTTCAAGCTCGGCCTGAACTACCGCTTCGGCGACACGCCCTGGACCGCGCCGGTTGCCGCCGCCAATGCGCCGACCGCGTTGCCGGAATCGGACGTCTGGAACGTCCACGCCCAAACGACGTTCCTTCCGCAGGGTTATGCGTCCTTCCGCTCGCCCTATGCCGGCGCATTCAGTCTTCCCGGAGCCGGACAGCTCCAGGAGACCTGGACAACGACGGCCTTTCTCGGCGTCCGGCTCTGGCAGGGCGGCGAGTTTTATTTCAACCCCGAGCTTGCGCAGGGCTTTGGTGTCAACGGCACGCTCGGTCTCGCCGGTTTTCCGAACGGCGAGGCGCAGAAAGCCGGCGCCCCGTTTCCGAAAATCCGTCCGCAGCGCTATTATATCAAGCAGACCTTCGGTCTCGGCGGCGAGCAGGAAGATGTCGCCGACGGCCCCAATCAACTGCAGGGCAAGCGCGACATCGACCGCGTTACCCTGATTGTCGGCCGATTTGCGGTCGGAGACTTTTTCGATAACAACGCCTACGCTCACGATCCGCGCGCCGACTTCATGAACTGGGCGATGTGGTCGTCGGCCGCCTACGATTTTCCCGCCGACCTGCCGGGCTACACGCGCGGCGCGATCGTCGAGCTCAATCGCAAGGACTGGGCAGTGCGCGCCGGCTATTTCCAGGTGCCCGACGCGCCCAACACCGACGTCCTCACCGTCAAGCCCGGCGGCACGGTGGCCGAATTCGAAGAACGCCACACGATCTTCGATCAGCCCGGCAAGCTACGGCTGGGCGCATTCGCCAACAGCGGCCATACCGGCAACTACCGGGAGGCGCTGGCGATCGCGGCTGCCGACCCGGCGCTCAACATCAACGCGGTGATGACGGGTATTCAGCACAGCAACCTCAAATACGGTTTCTACGCCAACCTCGAACAGCAGATCGCCAACGACGTCGGCCTGTTCGCGCGCGCGAGCTGGAACGACGGCCAGAACCAAATCCTGTCATTCACCGATATCGACCGCAGTCTGTCGGGCGGGCTTTCCGTCAAGGGCAGCTACTGGGGACGACCGAACGATACGATCGGCATCGGCGGCGCCATCAATGGGCTTTCCGCGGCGAACCGCGACTTCCTCGCCGCCGGCGGCCTTGGCCTGTTGATCGGCGACGGCCAGCTCAACTACCGCCCTGAGCGGATTCTCGAGACCTACTACGCCTATTCGCTGAACAACAACGTCACGCTGACCGCCGACTATCAACTGATCGCAAATCCCGCCTATAACGCCGATCGCGGACCGGTCTCGATTTTCTCAGGACGCCTGCACGGCGCGTTTTGATATCCGCGTCGCCGGGAGAAGCTAGCGCGATCGCCCGCGCCGCGGCGCCACGGTCTGCCGAACAGGCTAGTCCTTCGCAACAATTGCGCTCGTTCTCGATTGCCGTTCACCGGAACCGGCGTGGCCTGAGCGCCCCGAAGCTTCCGGCAAGGCCGATCCAAGCTGCGTCAAATTGTCGATCAACCGGCTCCCCGAAAAGCGAGCAAACTGCCTATATGGAGATGAGGATGGCAGACGATGTCGACCGTCCGCGCCTCTCTCTGGGCATAGCAGGCGTTATACACCGCAATGTTGTCGCTTGAACTTGCAATCATCGCCGCATTGATCGTCGTGAATGGTCTGCTTTCGATGTCGGAGCTGGCCGTCGTTTCGTCACGTCCAGCGCGGCTTGCGCTTCTCGCCGAGAAGAGGGTAAGCGGCGCCCAACGCGCGTTGGCGCTCGCCTCCGATCCCGGAAAATTCCTATCAACCGTCCAAATCGGGATCACCCTGGTGGGAATCCTGTCGGGCGCGTTTTCAGGCGCGACGCTCGGTCAACGGCTCACGCAAAAGCTGATCGAAATCGGTGTGTCGCCCTCGGTCGCCGACGTGTTGGGTGTTGGTATCGTCGTGACGATCATTACCTACGCAACGCTCATCGTCGGCGAACTGGTGCCAAAACAGGTGGCGCTGCGAGACCCGGAAAGTATTGCCGTCAGAGTAGCCCCGCTGATGGACCTGCTCGCAAAAATCTCGCTGCCTCTTGTCGTCGTGCTGGACATCTCGGGAAAACTCCTTCTCACCCTGCTTGGCAGGCGCGGCGAGGCCGAGGAACGGATTTCCGAGGAGGAGATTCATCATCTCGTGCAACAAGCTGAAAGCGCGGGCGTGCTCGAGCCCGGAGAAAAGGAGATGATAGCGGGCGTCATGCGGCTTGGGGACCGGCCGGTCGGCGCGGTCATGACGCCTCGCACCGAGGTCGATGTCATTAATCTCAACGACGATCCGAAGGCAATCCGCGAAATGCTCGCGCAGAGCCCGCATTCCCGCCTGCCGGTGTCCGACGGCGATCGCGATCGCCCCATCGGGGTGTTGCAGGCAAAAGATATCCTCGCGGCCTATCTGCGGGATCAAACGCCGGACTTCAGAGCTCTCGTTCGCGAGGTGCCCATCATCCCGGCTTCCGTCGATGCGCGCGACGTCATCGCTATACTCAAGGCCGCGCCCGTGCACATGGGGCTGGTGCATGATGAGTACGGCGTATTCGAAGGCGTTGTCACCGCGGCCGACATCCTGGAATCGATCGTCGGCGCCTTCAGTTCCGAACAGGGTCCGCCCGAGCCCGCCTATGTACGGCGGGTTGACGGGTCCTACCTCATTTCCGGCTGGATGCCGGTCGACGAGTTCGCGGAATTGCTGTCCGTTCCGGTGACCGGAAACCGCGGTTACCATACTGTCGCGGGCCTGGTGCTGCAGCATTTCGGCGCGTTGCCGCAGATCGGTGATTGGTTTGAACTCGACAGCTGGCGGATCGAGATCGTCGATATCGATGGACGCCGGATCGATAAGGTTCTGGCAACAAGGATCGATTCCGATATTCCGCGAACATGACCACGGCACGGCGAGCGTAGTATTACCCCGCCCAAGAACGTCACGCTCACCGCCGACTATCAACTCATCACAAATCCTGCTTATAACGCCGATCGTGGGCCGATCTCGATCTTCTCGGGCCGGCTGCACGGCGGGCGCTAGACAAGACGGTCCCATGGCGCATTTCGAGATCAGGGTGCCAGCCCTCGGGCAGGCGCTGCGGCCCAACATTTGGGACATCGTGGCGCTGATCCTCGTGATCGGCGCCATGGTGACGATCGTCTATGGCGGCGCGCAGACCACCCTTCCCTTGTCGGCGCTCGACGTGACGCCGGTCTCGCTCGATCCGGCCAACCTGCCCGTCTATGCGCTCCGCACCACGATGCGGATGCTGCTCGCGATCGTCTGCTCGACCGTTTTCACCTTCGTCTATGCCGCGATCGCCGCCAAGAGCCGGCGCGCCGAAATGGTGCTGATTCCGCTGCTCGACATCCTGCAGTCGGTACCGATCCTGGGCTTTCTCACCTTTACCGTCGTGTTCTTCATGAACCTGTTTCCAGGCAACGTGCTGGGCGCCGAGCTGGCTTCCGTGTTCGCGATCTTCACGAGCCAAGCCTGGAACATGACCTTCAGCATGTATCAGTCGATCCGCAACGTGCCGAAGGACCTGGAAGAGGCCTCGCAGAGCTTTCACCTGAGCGGATGGCAGCGCTTCTGGCGATTGGACGTGCCGTTCGCGATGCCCGGCCTGATCTGGAACGCGATGATGTCGATGTCGGGCGGCTGGTTCTTCGTGGTGGCGTCGGAGGCGATCACTGTCGGCAACACCACGGTGACGCTGCCGGGCATCGGCTCCTATGTCGCACTCGGAATCGAGAAACAGGATCGCGCCGCGATCGGCTACGCGATCCTGACCATGCTGCTGGTCATCATCGCTTACGACCAATTGCTGTTTCGCCCGATTGTGGCCTGGGCCGACAAATTCCGCTTCGAGCAGACCGCCTCCGGCGCCGCGCCGACGTCGTGGATGCTCGACCTGTTTCGAAGGACGCGAGCGCTGCGCGCGCTATCCTCTCCCTTTGACGCGCTCAACAGCGCGTTTTCGAATTTGCACATCGCGCTACCCGACAGGCTACGCCGGCCGGCGAAACGCCGCATGCCGTCGCGCCTGCTCGACGCGCTCTGGTTTGCCGTCATCGGCGCCGGCACAGGATACGCGGCCTGGCGGGTCTATGAATACCTTTCGGCGAGCCTAACCCTGCCGGACGTCCTCAGCGCCGTCGGATATGGCTTTATCACACTCGGGCGGGTGATCGTGCTGATCGCGCTGGCGACACTGATATGGGTGCCGGTCGGGGTCTGGATCGGTCTTCGGCCCAAGCTGGCCGAGCGCGTGCAGCCGCTCGCGCAGTTTCTGGCCGCATTCCCAGCCAATCTCGCCTTCCCGGTCTTCGTCTCCCTGATCGTCCACTATAGGCTCAACGCGAATGTGTGGCTGAGTCCGCTGATGATCCTGGGCACCCAGTGGTATATCCTGTTCAACGTCATCGCGGGCGCCAGTGCCTTTCCGACCGATTTGCGCGAGGCGGCATCAAGCTTCCATCTGAACGGCTGGCGATGGTGGATCAAGGTCGTGCTGCCCGGCATCTTCCCCTACTACATCACCGGCGCCATCACCGCCTCCGGCGGCTCATGGAACGCTTCCATTGTCGCCGAAGTCGCAAGCTGGGGCGACACCCATCTCACCGCCACGGGGCTCGGTGCCTACATCGCCAAGGCCACGGAAGCCGGCGATTTTCCGCGCGTCGTGCTCGGCATCGCCGTCATGTGCATTCTGGTAACTCTGTTCAACCGTCTGCTCTGGCGGCCGCTCTATGCCTTCGGAGAACGCCGCCTGCGCCTTGGTTGATCCAAGGCTTGGCTGATCCAAGGCTTGGCTGATCCAAGGCTTGGCTGATCCAAGCGTCGATCTGACGATCCGTTCCGGCGAAATCGTCGGTCTGCTCGGACGTTCCGGCTCGGGCAAGTCGACGCTGTTGCGCATCATCGCGGGACTGATCGCACCATCCTCGGGCGACGCCAGATGCCGTGGCGAGACCATCATGGGGCCGCCGAACGGCGTCGCCATGGTGTTTCAGTCGTTCGCGCTGTTTCCGTGGCTGACGGTGCTGCAGAACGTCGAATTAGGGCTCGAGGCGCTCGGGATCGACAGCAACGAGCGCCGCACGCGGGCGCTGGCCGCGATCGACCTGATCGGCCTCGACGGCTTCGAATCCGCTTACCCGAAGGAGCTCTCGGGCGGCATGCGCCAGCGCGTCGGGTTCGCCCGCGCGCTCGTGGTACATCCGGATCTGCTCCTGATGGACGAGCCGTTTTCCGCGCTCGACGTGCTGACCGCCGAGACGCTGCGCACCGACCTCGTCGATCTCTGGGTCGACGGCCGGCTGCCGATCAGGTCGGTACTGATGGTGACGCACAATATCGAGGAGGCGGTCTTGATGTGCGACCGCGTCCTGGTGTTTTCGTCGAACCCCGGGCGGGTGGCCGCCGAATTCAAGATCGACCTGCCGCATCCACGCAGCCGCCACGACCCGGTGTTCCGGCAGCTCGTCGACAGTCTCTACGCGCGCATGACGCAGCGCCCCGAGCCCAAGGCCCCGGCGGTCGGAGACACGCCCGGGCCCGGGGTCGGCATGGTGCTCAACCACGTTTCCTCCAACGTCCTTTCCGGCCTGATCGAGACGCTGGCGGCGCCGCCCTATCACGGGCATGCCGACCTGCCGGTGCTCGCCAACCATCTGCAGCTGGAAGCCGACGAGATATTTCATCTCGGCGAAGCGCTGCAGCTATTGAGGTTCGCTCAATTGAGCGAAGGCGATCTGATGCTGACGGAGGCCGGCAAGCGTTTCGCCAATCTCGAAACGGACGCCCGCAAGAAGCTGTTCGCCCAGCATCTGCTCGACCATGTGCCTGTCATGGGGCTGATCCGGCGCGTGCTCGACGAACGGCCGTCCCACACCGCGCCTGCGGCACGCTTCCGCAACGAGCTCGAGGACTACATGTCCGAAGACTATGCCGACGAGACGCTGAAGACCATCGTGTCGTGGGGGCGCTATGCCGAGCTGTTCGCCTATGACGAGCAGTCGGAAACCTTCAGCCTCGAAAATCCGCACTGACGCGGTTCTACTTAGGCTGTCATTCCGGGGCGTCGCGACAGCGACGAACCCGGAATCTCGCGCCGACAACCTCTGGATTCCGGGTTCGCTCGCTTTGCGAGCGCCCCGGAATGACGGCGTTGGGGCTATCCCACCGGCGCAAACGAATCCGCCCGCGCCATGGCCCAGGCGTCGCGGAAGCGGCGATCTTCGGTGCCCTCCAGCAATTCGCCAGGACGAAGCGCGGAATAAAGCTGTGCGAACGTGCAGACCTCGGTGGTGGAGCTTCGCTGCGAGAAATGGATCGGCCGCAGATCCTGCGGATGTTCGAGGCCAGCCGCCGCGATCAGCTCGGCCAGCGCGTGCAAGGTCGCGTGGTGGTAATTATAGACGCGCTCGATCTTATGCGGCACCACCAGCGCGCGATTGCGGATCGGGTCCTGCGTGGTCACGCCGGTCGGGCAGCGGTCGGTGTGGCAGCTCAACGACTGGATACAGCCGAGCGCGAACATGAAGCCGCGCGCCGAATTGCACCAGTCGGCGCCGATCGCCATCGCCCGCGCCATGTCGAAGGCGGTCGCGATCTTGCCGGACGCGCCGATCTTGATGCGGTCGCGGGCCTTGATGCCGACCAAGGCGTTGTGGACGAAATTGACGCCCTCGCGCATCGGCATGCCGAGATGATCCATGAACTCAAGCGGGGCAGCACCGGTGCCGCCCTCATTGCCGTCGATCACGATGAAGTCGGGATAGATGCCGCTCTCAAGCATCGCCTTGCAGATCGCCAGAAACTCCCAGGGGTGGCCGATACACATCTTGAATCCGGCGGGCTTGCCGCCGGAGAGCTTTCGCATGTTGCCGACAAAGGCCATCATCTCCAGCGGCGTCGAGAACGCCCGATGCGTCGCAGGCGAAATGCAATCCTCGCCTATGGGGACGCCGCGGATCTTGGAAATCTCTTCCGACACTTTCGCCGCCGGCAGCACGCCGCCATGGCCGGGCTTGGCACCCTGGCTGATCTTGAGCTCGACCATCTTGATCTGGTCGTCGCTGGCGACGCGCGCGAATTCATCCGGATTGAAACTGCCGTCGCGATGGCGGCAGCCGAAATAGCCGGAGCCGATCTCCCAGATGATGTCGCCGCCATTCTCGCGGTGGTAGGGGCTGACGCCGCCCTCGCCGGTGTCATGCGCGAAGCCACCCTTCTTGGCGCCGGCATTCAACGAACGCACCGCGTTCGGGCTGAGTGCCCCGAAGCTCATCGCCGAGATGTTGAAGACCGAGGCCGAGTATGGCCTGGTGCAATCCGGGCCGCCGATGGTGATGCGGAATTGCTCCTCGGCGCGGTCCTTCGGCGCCACCGAGTGGTGCATCCACTCATAGCCCTCGCGGTATACGTCCTCCTGCGTCCCGAACGGGCGCTTGTCGAGCACCATCTTGGCGCGCTGATAGACGAGGGCACGGATGTCGCGGGAAAACGGCATCCCGTCCTTTTCGCTCTCGAAGAAATATTGCCGCATCTCGGGGCGTATCTCTTCCAGCAGGAAGCGCATATGCGCCGAGATCGGATAGTTGCGCAAAACCGCGTGGCTCTTTTGCAGGAGATCGCGGATGCCGAGCAATGTCAGGCCACCGAAGATGATCATGGGGACCAGGACGATATCGAACACCTTGCGGTCGACGATCCCGATGCCGAACAACAGCGCGGTGACCACGGCGCAAATCGTCAGGACGATGAAGCGTGGCGAGAACGGAAGCATCAGCGTTTCCATGGCACCCCCTCGGACAAATTCTGATTTTTCAGCCGTAGCCTGATCCGACGATCAGAACGATCCCGCCAACGCTATCCGGCGCAGCGGTCATGGATATGACAGCGCATCGAGTCAACATAATCCCGCGATGGGTCATCAATCCACCGGGATGACGCCCTTTTTTGCAGTGCAACGTAGCCCGCGTCATCACGAATGGGTTAGAGCATGATCCAGGAAAGCGCGCCCTGAGGCTACGGCCCAAATGGGCAGGTTCCGGCTTTCCATTGCAATAGACGCGAAGCGTTTGCAGCTGAAATTAGTGACCGTGCGGACGCAGTACGCCCGGTATCGTGCTTTGGCTCAAACCATCTTGCGAGAGCCAGCCTCGGTGTTCTCCGCGGCGCGCACGATATGATCGGCGGTTCGCGAAAAGTCATAAGGCGACCCCACCAGCGGGCAGAGCGGCGGGACCACATAATATTCGATTCCCGGATCGAGGCTTTCCAGTTCGCTGACCAATTGCCGTGCGATCATAAGCGTCAGCGCGTGCGCGACCGCGCCAACGGGAGGCGCCTGGTTCGCGCAGGCATGCCCCGTCGGCAGAATGATCAGGCGGGTCGCGCCCTTCTCGACCGCGACCTTGATCGGCGTATTGGAGGAGATAGCGCCGTCCGCGAGATAGTGGTTCTTATAATGGATCGGCGTGAAGGCACCGGGGATCGCGGTGGAGGCGACGATCGCTTCCACTTTCCCCACCCCGCAGCTCAGGATTTTGCCGGCTATATGCAGCCCCCCGACGCCCCTTTGACGTCATGGTTCTTCCATCATCGCCAAATTTTCGACCCACTGTGACCAAATTTGATCGACAGGCTACGAGCGAAAGCTTTTTCTTTCGTTGAACCTCGCGTGTATTTTTTTGAGGTGGTCGATGACAAAACAGATTCAGTCAATCGCTTTCGCCGCTTGCGTTGCTCCTCTCTTTCCAATTGGCGTGATCTTTTTCTTTGACATGCCGGCGGCGCACGCAAAACAATGCAGCGTCGCGATGCCATCAAATCACCACGGGCAATGGTGGTCCTATCGGATTATCGATGGACGAAAATGCTGGTACGAAGGCAAGCCCCTGCTTCCGAAATCATCGTTGCGGTGGCCCACGCACGCTCCTGCACAATCGGGTTCCGGTGGAGCAGCTGTGAGCCTCGCTACCGACAACCAAGATCTGGATAGGTGCTGTTGGCCTGCACTCGACGAGTCCATTACATTCGAAGAGCGCTGGCGCGGCGTCAGCGCCAGCATGGGAAGGAATTAGCGTCGGCCCCTTGAGGGCATCGTCGCCGGGTAGATCGTCCCGTTGCGGCGATTGACGACCATATAGATGGAGAGCTGCGTCGGTCCAACCGTCATTCCAGGATGGTCCCAAGGACCAGACCCGGAATATCGGGATTCCGGGTCCGACGCCATCGCGTCGCCCCGGAATGACCGCCGAGGTATCAGCGCTCGACGAACGCCTTCTCGATCACGAAATGGCCGGGTTCGCCGTGGCTGCCTTCGAGGAAGGCGCGGGCCTCGAACATCTGCTTCAATTCTTCGAGCATGCCGGGGCTACCGCACATCATGATGCGGTCGGTCGCGATATCGAGCGCGGACTGGCCGATATCGTTGAACAACTGCTCCGACGTGATCAGGTCGGTGATGCGGCCGCGGTTCTTGAACGGCTCGCGGGTCACGGTCGGATAATAAACCAGCTTCTCCGACAACAACGGGCCGAACAATTCGTCGTCGCGCAGCTTAGCCACCACCTGTTCGCCATAGGCCAGTTCGGAGACCTGCCGGCAGCCATGCACCAGCACGATGGTCTCGAAGCGGTCATAGACGTCCGGGTCCTTGATCAGGCTCGCGAACGGTGCAAGGCCGGTGCCGGTCGACAATAGCAGCAGGCGCTTGCCCGGGATCAGATTGTCGGCGATCAGCGTCCCCGTCGCCTTGCGGCCGACCAGGATGGTGTCGCCCTCCCTGATCTTCTGCAGCCGCGAGGTCAGCGGGCCGTCGGCGACCTTGATGCTGAAAAATTCCAGCTCTTCCTCGTAATTGGCGCTCGCCATGCTGTAGGCACGCAGCAACGGGCGGCCGTCGACCTCGAGGCCGATCATCGCGAACTGCCCATTGAGGAACCGAAAGCCGGAATCGCGGGTGGCTCTGAAGCTGAAAAGCGTATCGGTCCAGTGCTGGACGGAAAGAACTTTCTCTTTATAGAACGCGCTCATGATGTTTGATTTTTCCGATTGACCTGACGTTAGAACGAACGAACTGCCTCGCCCCGAAAAGGTACGAACTCCCTGAAGGATTTGGTGATTTTGGCGTTTGATCTACCCGCTTTGGAGAGATAATCAACCCGCGCCGACGCGCAATGGAGGCCCGTCAAACGCATGCCGATTGATCCGCGCCGGTGGTTTGATCCTCTCAGTCACCGCGCATTCACGCCTGGGATCACGCAATTTACTTGCCGGAACGTACCTCGATCCGGCACTTAGTTGCCGCACCGAAGCGAACGAGTGAGCGATGCTTAACAGCCAGCGAATTTTCGTCGATGCCGTCAAAAGGTACTGCTCCGATCACAGGATCGCGGTCGAGGTCCGATCCCAAGGCTGGCTCATCGTCATGCGTCATGAACTCAGGACTGAACTCAAGACTGAACTCAGGACGCGCTTCACCTTCGGTTATGACGTCGGTCTGAACAGTGCGATGGCTCACAGAATAGCCAGCGACAAATCGGCGACGGCGGAGGTATTGGCGCTGTCCGGCATCGCCTGCGTCCCTCACACGCTGTTTCTCCATCCAAGGCTGAACGCACACATTCCGTCGCAGGGATCATGGGAGGCGATGCTTCGTCTGTTGGACGAAAATCCCCGGGGACTAGTGGTCAAGCCCAATGAAGGCACGTCAGGCAGGGACCTCGTCCTGGCGACGAAGCGGCTGGCGCTGGAACTCGCGGTGAACAGGATTTTCTCGTCGCATCCGGGCCTCGCGATCTCGCCCTATGTCGAGATCGAAGACGAGATCCGCGTGGTCCTGATCGACGACATGGCCGCCGTGGTCTACCGCAAGGACCGTCCCTCGGTGTTGGGCGACGGCGAGCTCTCGCTGCTTGAATTGGCGCTCGCGGCCACGCCGCCCGAACGGCGGTCGACCGTGCTCCCCGGCATGCTCGCCGATATCGACCGTGCCGAACTTGATGCGATCCTGCCACGCGGTCGCCGTCGCGTCCTGAACTGGCGCCATAATCTCGATTCTGGTGCTGTGCCCGTCGTGCTGGACGACGGCGATATCAGACAAACTTGCGTTCAGCTCGCGGTGACAGCCGCGAAGGCCATCGGCATCCGCTTCGCATCGGTCGACGTGGTTCGCGTCGATGGCGGCTGGCGCGTGCTCGAAATCAATTCTGGGGTGATGATGGAAGCGCTGAGCAGGCTCCATCCCGAGCTGGTTTACGCGACCTACAGTGCCGCGCTGGACAAGGTGTTTGAATGATCGGTATTTGAATGATCGTCGTCCCGGCGAACAGCAGGGACCCATAACCCCAACTCTTTGTTTGGTATCAAGCTGGGGCCGCCGGCTTGTGTGACAACAAGCGCCGGTGGCTATGGGTCCCCGCTTTCGCGGGGACGACAGCGAGTTTTGTTGAAGGGCTAGAGGCACGACATCCGCAGCTCAGTGCGGGGTCTGGTTAAGCGCCCACTCCCACGTCGTCCCGGCCTTGAGCCGGGACCCATAACCACTGACGTTCTCTGTTGCGGGAGGTATCGACCCCGACCGCCCCGAATCGCGAGATCGCGCGTAGACCCCCGCCTTCGCGGGGACGACATACATCTCAATTGTTAGCACCTCAATTATTCGCGCCGGCCGAATCGTCGAGCACGTGAAACGCTTCCTCGAGCTGCGGCGAGATCGCGACATTGAGTCTCTCGCCGGTCGGTAGCCGCGAGACGAACCATTTGTTGTAGAGCGGAATCAGATCATGGTTCGAGCCGAGCTTGCGGAAGGCGCGCTCGACCACGGCGGTCAATTGCGGCTCGCCCTTGCGGAACATGATGCCATAGGGATCGTAGGACAGATATTCGCCGGTGACGCGAAACTTGTCCTGCGACTTATGGCGCACGATCAGGCCGTAGAGGAGAATATCGTCGGTTGCGAACGCATCGGCCTTGCCGTCGACCAGCATCTGATAGGACTGCTCGTGATCGGGCGAGGTGACGATGTTGAGTCCGAGCGAAAATTTCTTGTCGACATTGTGCATGGCCTGCTCGTTGGTAGTGCCTTTGGTCACCACCACGGTCTTGCCTTTCAGATCGGTCGCTGACGAAATGCCGGAGGCCTTCGGCACCATCAATTTGGTGCCAGCCACGAACATCAGCGGCGAGAACGCCACCTGCCTGGCGCGCTCGGCGTTCGCCGTGGTCGATCCGCATTCGAGATCGATCTTGTTCTGCAGCACGGCCTGGATACGGTCGTCGGAGGTCACCTTGACGTATTCGATCTTCAAATTCGGATCGTCAACTTCGACGCCGATCTCGTCGACAACGGCCTCGCAGAGTTCGAGGCTGTAGCCGATCGGCCGGTTGGCCTGGTCGAGAAACGAGAACGGCGGCGAGCTCTCGCGATAGCCGAGGCGCACGACGTGCGCGCTCTTGATGGCGGCGAGCGTCGGGCTGAGCCCTTCGCTGCTGCCGCCACTACTACTTCCATCACTCTCGGCGGCGGCTGCCGTCGTCAGCAGGCACGCCGCCAGCAAGACAAACCCGGCCCGAATGCCAAAACCATGGCGCATCGTGTGCTCCCGATCAGTGGCTGGCCATCGCAGGCACTTCGCCCGGAACCATGTCGGGCGGAACGACATCGTCGGGGCCGAGCGCATGCTCCGGCGCGAGTTCGCCCTCCCACTTTGCCACCACCGAGGTCGCGAGCGAATTGCCGATCACGTTGGTGGCGCTGCGTCCCATGTCGAGGAAAGTGTCGATGCCCATGATCATCAGGAGGCCGGCTTCGGGAATGCCGAACTGGCTCAAGGTCGAGGCGATCACCACCAGCGAGGCACGGGGAACGCCCGCGACGCCCTTGGAGGTCACCATCAAGGTCGCCAGCATCGCAAGCTGCGTCCCGAGCGACATTTCGATCTTGTAGGTCTGCGCGATGAAGATGGAGGCGAAGGTGCAATACATCATCGTGCCGTCGAGGTTGAAGGAATAGCCGAGCGGCAGCACGAAGCTCGAAATCCGCGACGAGGCGCCGAAGCGGTTGAGGCCCTCCAGCGTCTTCGGATAGGCAGCTTCCGAACTCGCGGTCGAGAACGCGATCATCAGGGGTTCGCGAATCAGCCGCAGCAGGTGGCTATAGCGCGGCCCGATCACGATGAAGCCGACCATCACCAGGATGCCCCACAGGATCAACAGCGACAGATAGAAGCCGCCCATGAACACGATGAGCTTCCACAGCACCAGGAGGCCGTTCTTCGCCACCGTCGCCGTGATCGCCGCCCACACCGCGACCGGCGCGAACAGCATGACGTAACCCGTGACCTTCAGCATGATGTGGCCGATGTCATCGATCAGGGCCAACAGCCCCTTGGAGCGCTCGGGCAGCGCGCCCATCGCGACCGAGAAGAACACCGCGAAGATCACGATCTGCAGGATTTCGTTCTGCGCCATCGCATCCGCGATCGAGGTCGGAATCAGATGGGTCAGGAATTTCTCGATCGAGAAAGCCGAGACCGGCAGGCCCGTCGACTGCGTCTTGTCGGGCAGCGTGCCGGGGAAGTTCGCGCCGGGCTGCAGCAGATTGACCATCACGAGGCCGAGCAGCAGCGAGACAAAGGACGCGCTGACGAACCAGCCCATGGTCTTGGCGAAGATGCGCCCGAGCTTGGCGCCAGAGCCCATGTGAGCGATGCCGCCGACAAGCGTTGCGAACACCAGGGGTGCGATGATCATCTTGATCAGGCGCAGGAACAGCATTGCGATCAGGTTGATGTCGGAAGCGAGCTCGACCCGGCTGTCCGGCAAGAAATTGAAGATCAGCGTGCCCATCACGATGCCCAGCACCATCGCGATCAGGATGTATTGCGTGAACCTGTTCGACATTCGCTTACCCCCGTAAGATCCGGCGGTTTGAAGTTTGGCAGATTTTGACAGCGACGCAACACGCTTCGCACAACAGCTCCGTACCCTGGCGCCGCTTTGCCGGAATGTTCCCGTTGTCAGATGGGCGCGCGCCGAATACCGTCGGCGCAACGCGCAATAAAAGCAGCTGCTCGTTTCCTGCGCGACGGCTGCATCAATAATCGCCAATCGCGAACGAGGGAGAGGCCCATGAACAGCGTCACCAGCGGAACCATCAATCGCCAGATTCTGCTTGCGGAGAAGCCAGCCGGAAAACTTGGGCCCGAGCATTTCAAGATGCAGAACGGCGCAATTCCGGAACCCAAGGACGGCGAGGCACTGCTGCGGGTGCGCTACATCTCGCTCGATGCCGCCAACCGCGCCTGGATGCATGGCGCGACCTATCGCTCGGCGGTCGAGGCCAATACGGTCATGGCCGGCGGCGGCATCGCCGAAGTGGTTTCCTCGAAGGCGCCCGGCCTGTCACCCGGCGACATCGTGTTCGGCGATACCGGCTGGCAGGATTATGCCGCGGTGCCGGCCAAGCACCTGACCAAGATGCCACGGGTCGAACCGATGACGCATCTGCTGAGCGTCTACGGCATCGCCGGGCTGACCGCCTATTTCGGGCTGCTCGAAATCGGCAAGCCGAAGGCCGGCGAAACCATGGTGGTGTCGGCCGCGGCCGGCTCGGTCGGATCGATCGTCGGCCAGATCGCCAAGATCAAGGGGTGCCGCGTCGTCGGCATTGCCGGCGGCAAGGACAAGTGTCACTGGCTGACATCCGAACTCGGCTTTGACGCCGCGGTCGACTACAAGGACGGCGCGGTCTTCAAGGCATTGCGGGCGGCGGCGCCTGATGGCATCGACGTCTATTTCGACAATGTCGGCGGCGACATTCTCGAAGCATGTCTCCCCCAGATGAACAATCATGGCCGGATCGCCTGTTGCGGCGCGATCTCGCAATATGACGGCGCGCCGTCGG
>WNGJ01001175.1_pt1 | contig 25282 bp, 22 predicted proteins | sample 5400611 | NCBI WGS metagenome assembly WNGJ01 (sample SAMN13153375, study PRJNA577476) | soil metagenome | isolation source: 40 cm soil or saprolite under Garry oak tree replicate 1 | place: USA:California | collected 2016-06-15
CGGGCAAGCGGCTGCGCCATGCGCAACGCATAGCGCGTTTTAAGGATTCACGACAACGCCAGTAGCGCGATCACCTGGCGGGATCGATCACCTGGCGGGATCGGGATCACCTGGCGGGATCGGGATAGACCAGACTGCGCCAGCCTGAGCGGTCGAACGGCTTCCACTTGCCTTCGCCCTGCGCCAGACGATCGGCCACTGCATAGACCGCCGCGGGATGATGGCCCATGCCGCAATGGCTGCTTTCGACCTCGATGTTCTCGGAGCGCGCCGACGGCTTTTCCATGCAGCCCTGCCACGCACAGATGCCGTCGGTGCGGCTGAAGATCGCGGTGGTCGGCACCGGCGGCGTTTCCGATAACGACCCGCCGAACCGCCCGTCCTCTTCGTCGGCGCGGCGGCCACTCGCCAGTTCGTAGACGCGCCAGGCGTTGGTCGCCTTGGGGTCGCTGGCAAACGGACTGCCAAGCGTGATCACCGAGCGCACGCGATCGGGCATCATCTTCGCCAGCTGTCGCGCATAAAGACCGCCAAGGCTCCAGCCCACCAGGCTGATTTTTCGTCCATACGTGTCGCTGAGTTCTTGCACCAGATCGACCATGGCGTTCTGCACGCCGTCGCGCAGGCCGAGATTGCGGCCCTGGCGCCAGCCGCTGACGGCATAGCCTCGGTTTTTCAAGAAGCTGCGCAGCGGTCGCGTCGAGGTGTCGGAAGCCACCAGCCCGGGCAGCACCAGCACCGGATGACCGTCGCCCTTCGGCGCCAGGCTGAGAAGCGGCAAGGCGCCGAGAAACGCGCCGAGTTCGTGGATCGCGCGTCCTTCCAAAAACATCAGAGTTTTGGAGGGCGGGCGCAGCGCGTGGGCAGTCGCGGACATTATAGCTCCTCTCAAAGCCGGCCCCTTAAGTCTCGGCAGCCGGCAAATGGACCATGGCAAGACGCAAACCTGGTAGAATCGTTCCGCAACGCAACAAGCCCAATTAAAGCTAGGGAACCGCTTTTGACCTTTCAAGCGGGCCGGATCGGCTCGGCGCGGACGGCCGCATTTAAAGGCGACGCCGTGGTTAATTGGTCACAGCAGCCGTAGCAGAAGTTCAACGCTATAAAGCCCCAAGCCCGCCAATCCTCCGATCAGCGAGCCGTTAAAGCGGATATATTGCAGATCCTTGCCGATGTTGATTTCGATCAGCGAAATCAACTGCCCCATGTCCCAGGCCTTGACCTGATCGGAGATGAAGCCCGAGACGCCGCTTTTTTGATCGGCGATAAAGCTTCCGAGCACGGCGACAACACCCTTGTTGATCTCGCCGCGCAACTCCGGATCGCCGGCGAGCGCCTCGCCGGCCGCGACGAACATTCGGGCGAGGTATTGCTGCAGCACTTGCGTCTCGCCGGTGGCGCTGCGCTCGATAAACGATCGCGTATTCAACCAGATATTGCGCGCGAGATCGCCGAGTTCGGGGCGCGCCAGGAGGTCGCGCTTCAATCCGCCGATGCGATCGGCAAAGCTTTGATCGCTGCCGAGCCGGTCCACGAACGACAAGATCATGCGATCGAACTCACCGCGGAATGGATGATTGGGATCATTGCGGACCTCCTCAAAAAACGTGGTCGCGGAGGCGACGATCTTGTTCACCAGAAACTTGTCGGCTCGATAGAGCTTTAGCAGCGTCGGCAATTCAGCGCGGATTTTGTCGCGGATGACGGCCATGGTTTCCGGCTGGGTCAGCGTCTGGTGCACGGCGCGCAGCACGTCATCGAGCAAGCCCTGATGCCGGCCCTCGGCGACGAAACCGCGTAGCGTGGCGGCGGCCAGCGGCGCGAGATCGATCGACTGCAGTTGGGTGGTGATGCGGCGGGTGATGAACGTCATCAGGCCCGATGATTCCGTCGCCGACACCGCTTCGGGCAAAAGACGCAGCGTGAAGCGGGCGAGATCGGTGCTGCGTTTGCGGTCGCGCAGCCAGTCCGCGACAAAGGAGCCGAAGTCGATCTGGCGCAGTTTGGCATCGACCGGGGCGACTTCGAGAAAATGCACCTCGATGAATTCGCCGAGCTTGTCGGCGATGCGGTGCTGATTGCCCTGAATGATCGCGGTGTGCGGGATCGGCAATCCCAAAGGCCTGCGAAACAGCGCCACCACGGCGTACCAGTCGGCCAGCCCGCCGATGGTGGCGGCTTCCGCGAACGCCGCGACAAAGCCGAACACCGGGTGCACGGCCAACAACATCTTGGCCGTGATGAACACCGCGAAAGTAGCCGCCAGCACCAGCGTCGCCAGCGCTTTGACCCGCCGCAGTTCGGCCGCCCGCGCAGCGTCGCCGGGAGCGTCAAAGGAGAATGTGGCCGGCACGTTCATGGCGACTTTCGGAGCAAACCTGGGTACGCGCTGGCTCAACGATAGCAGCTTCCGTCATTGCGAGTGAAGCGAAGCAATCCATAGCGGCGCGAAGCCACGAACATGGATTGCTTCGGCGCTTACGCTCCTCGCAATGACGGAGGATGCGACCGTGATCTGTTGGGATGACCGTCAAAAAGAAGGCCCGCGCAAAGCGGGCCTTCGAAGGATCGGCGGGTCGACTGATCCGAAAAGCGATCAGGCGGTCTTGTTGTAGACCTTGGACAAATTGTCCTGGGCGGTCTTGGCACCGTCGGCGACGAGCTTGCCGAGATATTCGGTGGTGGACTTCGCCCGTGAGATCAACACTTCGCCGCGCGCACGCACCATATCGGACTGGATCTGAACCGCTTCATTGAGCGACTTGGCGGACGCCAGCTTGTCGATGCCGGCGAAGAACGCTTCGGTGTCCTGATAGAGCGCCTGCTGGATATTGCGCGTGATCTTGGCGGCCTCGCTGACCGAATCGGCAACGGCGGTCTCGATCGCGGCAGTCACCTTCTCCGAACCGGCATGAAGGTCGGCGGCGCGCTCCTTGGCAGTAGAGGCAGTGCGCTTGACGAAGTCACGGGCAGCCTCGGGAACTTCCAGGTTCTGGATATTCTTGAGCGCGTCGGTGACGGGTGCGAAAGCTTCCTTGACGGAGTTCAGCACGGAATTGGTGTCGGTGGTCATTGGGGTCTCTCCATCCTCAGGTTTGAGCTATGGGCTCACCCCGTCCGGATTGGCCCGGGGCGAAATGGTTGTGCCATAGTTAATGGTGCGATGCAACATCAATGTTGCAGCGCGATATCACGAACTCGTGATAGACCCGATTATTATGCGACCTGCCCGATAAACCGGCCATTCAGCCGTAGCCCGCTACCAACGGCCCTTCCACCGGTTCCAGGCGTACAAAAGATCGGCAAACCCATCATACGAAAACCCCGCTACGGGCCGGATGACCGGCAGGCCAACCAGCCGCCCCAGCCAGATGTCCCCAGGCGTCCGCAGCCAAATCGCGATCGCGCAGTCGATTCCCGCATAGAGCCGATTCTCGCCGTCGATCGCATGCAGCCTGCGCCTGATATCGTTGACCCCGATGCCAAAGCTTGCGAGCGCGTCGGGCTCGAGATTGATGTCGCGAAAATCGATCGCGCCGGCACGCGCCGCGCGAACCAGCCGGTTGTGCTGCCAGCCGATGCCGGCGTTACACACCGGGCATTTGGTATTGTACCAGACCGTGAGCTTTTGGGTCATTCCGCCGCCGCGTCCAGGACCGCTCGAACATCACCCAGAATTCCGGCCTTTCCGTGCCTGGCGGCCTCGTCGTCGTCATCACCGGCCGCACTAATGCTGCACGGCGTCCGGCAACCCATAGGCTTCCATCTGGGCCCGGACCTGCGCCACATTATGCGCGAGCACGACGATATCATGCTTCTTGCCGGTCGAATCGCGCACGTGGTCGTGCAGCAGCGCTTCGGCCTTGAATCCGAGGCCTTCGAAAATCGCGATGGCGCCGGTCTGGTCGACGGTCATCTGCACCAAGAGCTTTTCCAATCCCACGCTCAAGGCCAGCGCGAAGGTTTCCTGTGACAGCGTCCGGCCGACGCCCTGGCCGCGCACATCCGGCGAGACCACGTTGCGGATTTCGCCGACATGCGGCGACCACGACAACGGATCGCGCACGATCGTTCCGCAGCCGACCACCCTTCCTGACATCACCGCCAGCAGGCTCGTGATCGAGCCACGCTCGATCTCCTTGATCCAGGCCGACAAGACCTTCGGCTCGCTGATGTTGCGAGGCAGGAACAACAGGTCGTGCACCGGGAGCTTCTGCGCGAATTCGAGCACCGCCGCCTCGTCGGCCGCCTTCATCATTCGAAACTCGATGTCGCCCGCATCGGTTTTGACGTGGAGCGGATAGCTGCGTATGTCCCTGGGGCTCATGTCGATCTCTCACCTAGCCAGGAATCCAGTTTCGGCCACAGCCGCTTGATGGCGTTGGCACCGGCGACGAGGCTGACATGGCCGCCCTTCAGCATCACCTCTTCCTTGTCGGTCGAGCCGATCTTCGCAATCAGGGGCTTGGCGGCATCATAGGGAACGATGTGATCGTGCTCGGCGACCGCGTGCAGGATCGGCACCTTGATCCTGGAGATATCCGCAACCCTTCCGCCGACCGACATGGTGTCGTTATAGAGCTTGTTCTCCCACATCAGATCCTTGGTGATGGCGCGGAAATACTCGCCGGCCAGCGGCAGGGTATCGGTGGCCCAGCGGTCGAACATGCGGTACGACTTGACGTATTCGTCGTTCCAGATGTTTTCCCACAATTGCACCTGGCTCATGGCGCGCGCCGCCGGGCGCAACATCTCGAACGACGAAAGGATCATCTCGGGCGGCACGTTGCCGACGCTGTCGATCAATTTGTCGACGTCGAAATAGCGCCGGTCCGAGAAATTCTGGAACAGCTTCATTGCCCGGAAATCGACCGGCGTAGTGAAGCAGATCAGGTTCTTCATCGGACGGTCGGCGAAGATCGAGCCGTAAAGCAGCGATAGCACGCCGCCGAAACAATAGCCGATCACCGTGACGTCGGTCTCGCCGCAATCCTGCTGCACGCGGCGGACGCAATCCGGGATGAAGTCGAGGACGTAATCCTCCATCCGCAGCGACTTCTCTTCCGGCCTCGGCGCGGTCCAGTCCAGCATGTAGACGTCGTAGCCCCGCTTGAGCAGGAACTCGATGAAGCTCTGGCCCGGCACCATATCGAGGATGTAGCCGCGATTGGTGGTCGCCATCACGATCAGGATCGGCACGCGGTAGATTTCGTCCGATACCGGCCGGTAGTGGTACAGGTTCATCGTGCCGCGAACGTGCAGGATGTCCTTCGGTGTCGATCCGAGCGACGGGCCCGGCGCGGAGATGTATTCGACACCCTTGATGCTGCGCTGGATGGCGCGCTGCACCTCGGACTGAATCCGGTCCGGGATCGACTGAAGATCCAGGCCCGCGGCGGCGTTCATTTTGGCTCTCCGCCCGCAGCCGGCGGGCGTTTGGTGCGCGGCGGTCTCGGCGCCGCCGCAACGCCGCTCCCCGGCGCGCTGGAATTTTGATGGACCTGGTGCAGCAGCGCCTTGATCTCGTTGAGCTGCCCTTCGATCGATTGCAGCCGCTCGGCCATGCTGACCATTTGGGCCCGGCTCGGCAGATTCATGCCGACAAGATACTTCTCCATGAGATCGCCGAGCTGCTTTTGCGCCCCCGCCGTGACCCCGCCGACCTGATTGACGACCTTGCTGAATTCCGGCGATTCCATCGCTTTGCCGGCAAAGGAATTAAATCCCTTCTCCATCTCGCCGAGCATGTTTTGCCACATCGCGACGGGATCGTTGCTCTTGTCTGCCATTGGCGCTCCCCGGGTTATCGGCGAGTCCCTCGCCCTTTTTGATGATACCACATCCTTGCGACGGGCCGGTCAACTTCAGCGGATTTGTCAACCTTACTGTCGCAGCAAGCCTTCTGCGGTGCACGAAACCATGCCATAAATTCTTCGCAAACCCAATTTGAAGGGAAATCCAAGGTGAGTGTACTCGCCCATCAGCCGCCGCAGATCGCCCGCGCCAACGGTATCGAGATTTGCTACGAGATCTTCGGCGACGCGGCCGCGGAACCGATGCTGCTGATCATGGGGCTTGGCGCCCAGATGATCCATTGGGACGACGATTTCTGCTGGCAGCTTGCGGCACGCGGGTTTCGCGTGATCCGGTTCGACAACCGCGACATCGGCAAGTCCAGCAAGATGACCGGCGGCAAGCGCATCAGCCTCGCCGAATTCCTGAAAATGAGATTTCTGAAAATTCCGATCGCGGCCCCCTACAAGCTGCGCGACATGGCCGACGACGCGATCGGGCTGATGGATGTGCTCGGTATCGAGTCGGCCCATGTGGTTGGTCTGTCAATGGGCGGCATGATCGCCCAGGAACTGGCGATTTCGTTTCCGCAGCGGGTGCGCTCGCTGACCTCGATCATGTCGACGACCGGCAATCCGAAAGTGCCGCCGCCGACCCGCGAGGCATCGGCCGTGCTGATGGCCCCGCCGCCTGCCACCAAAGAGGAATATTTCGTGCGCTTCGCGCAGACCTGGAAGATCCTGCGCGTCGGCAGTTTTCCGCAGGACGAAGCGCTCGATCGCTCCCGTGCCGAACGAACCTATGCACGCGGACTCAATCCTGCCGGCGTCGGCCGGCAGCTCCGCGCCATCCTGGCCTCAGGCAGCCGCAAGCAGCGGCTGGCCGCGATCAAGGCGCCGACGCTGGTGATCCACGGCACCGTCGATCCTTTGGTGCATCCCGAGGGCGGCAAGGATACCGCGGCCTCGATTCCCGGCGCGAAGCTTTTGATGATCGAAGACATGGGTCACGCGCTGCCGATCCCGATGTGGCCCGAGATCATCGAGGCAATCGACAAGCACGCCCATGGCGCGGCGGCGAAGGCGGCGTAGCGCTTTGCTCTAACCTATCGTCGTCCCTGCGAAGGCCGGGACCACAACCACCGGCGTCCAACGCTACGCGCTAGACCTTTTGCAAAACCGCGACGGCACAGAGTATGGCTCCTTGCTTTCGCAAGGACAACGGCGGAAAGTTTACCCACCCGCCCAGACATCCAACACGTAGCGATTTTTCGTGCCGAGATCCTCGATCCAGCGCAGCCCGGCATCCGCATCGGCGCCGGTGCGCCCGCAATAGATCGCGACCAGCGCCGCCTTGACGTCCGGCTCCATCTTGCCGCCGTCGCCGCAGACATAGATGATCGCACCTTTCTCAATAAGGTCCCAGACCCGCTCCTGGTGCGCCGCCACCAGATTCTGCACATAGGTCTTCGGACTCCCCGCGCGTGAGAACGCGGTATGCAATTCGGTGATCTCGCCGGCGGCGAAGGCTTTCAACTCCTCGGCGTAGAGATAATCCTGGTCGGGATGACGGCAACCGAAAAACAGCATCGCCGGGCCAAGCTTGGCGCCTCTCGCTTTCAGCGCGGCGCGCTCCTGCAGGAAGCCGCGGAACGGCGCCAGACCGGTGCCGGGGCCGACCATGATGATCGGCACGGAAGGATCATCGGGCAGCCGGAAGCCGGCCTTGGTTTCGCGTACCGTGGCGAGGACCGCTTCGCCGGCGCGGCGGCCGGACAGGTAATTCGAGCAGATGCCTTTGTAGATGCCGCGTCCCGAACCCGCCGGCGCCTGGACCACGGCGACGGTGATGCTGCAGCGCGCGGGATCGACCGACGGCGAGGACGAGATCGAATAATAGCGCGGCGCGAGTAGCGACAGCATTTCCAGATAGGCGTGGAATGGCAGTTCGCAGGCCGGATGTTCGTCCAGCAGATCGAACACCGATTTCCGCTTGCCAAGGATATCGGAGCGATAGTGCTCCGAGGCTGCCGCATCGTCGCCGACATAGGCAAGAAGCTTGGGCTTGGTCACCGGACAGCGCGTATGTTCGGACATGATCTGGATCTGCTTGCGGGTCGCGACCTGTTGCAGCTCGACAAACTCGGAAAGCAGCCGTCCGACCGACACAGTGTCGCCCACCGGCAATTGCGCGCGGCGGCCTTCGGCGACCTGCAGCCGGATCTGGTCGGCCGGCAAAAATCCGAACCGGCGCGCCACAGAATCCACCAGCGCCGGATCGTTGCGCGGCACCACGCTGAGATGGTCGCCGACGCGGTAGGTGATGTCGGATGGCAGCTGCACCTCGATATGCCGGGTCGATCGATCGGACGGGTTGGCCCCCATCTTGTTCTGCAATTCGCTGTTGGCCAGGAGCTTCATCGACGCGACGCCGCCCAGTGCCACGATGGCATTGACGGCTGAGGGAGCCACCGGCTCGATCGTGTAAAGCGGCTCGTCGTCGGCGCTGCGGCTGAAATTGGAATCGATACCGAATTCCTTGGTCGCCAGTGGCGCGAGCTTGGCGAACCAGCTCTCGAATTGGCCGTCGAGATCGCTGCGGGCGTCGCCCTCGCCGCGCTCATACACGCTGCGCCCGCCATGTGCCGCCAGTTGTTCGTCGATCAGCCGCGGGATCGACTGATAGGTCGCGGCCCAGTCGCTGTTGCCGCAGCCGAACACCGCGTAGCGCAGTTTTGAAAATGCATCTTTCCGCAGGCCGCTGCCGAGCCATTTGACGAATTGCGTGGCGTTGTCCGGCGGGGCGCCATTGTAGGAGGCGCAGAAAATCAACACGCCGCCCTGCTCCGGCAGTTTTCCCACGACATCATCGAGCGCCGCGAGTTTGGTGGCAAAGCCATTGACCTCGGCCAAATCGGCGACGCGGGTTGCGAGTTCCTCGGCGGTGCCGAGATTGGATCCGTACAGCACCAGCAACAGCGTATTGTGCCCGGGCCGGGTCCGGGCGCGCGGCGCCTGCGGCGCGCCCGATGGCACCGCAGCCGCTGCGGTCCGGCCGGCATAGGCGCCGCGATCCTTCTCGGTGCGCGGCCGCACCTTGATCTTGAAACCGTCCGGCTTGATCGTCAGCGTTTCCTTCAGCTGCATCTGATAGCGATTGACATCGATCAGCCTGAAGCGCTGCAGGATCATGCCGATCGCGAGCGCCGCTTCATGCATGGCGAAACCGCGGCCGATGCAGGCGCGCTGGCCGTTGCCGAACGGCTTCCAGGCGTTGACCGGACGCGCCGCCTCGGCCTCCTTGCTGAAATTCTCCGGATCGAAGGCGTCGGGATTAGGTCCCCACACGCTGGGGTCACGATGCAGCGCCAGCACAAGCACGGTGATAAAGGTGTATTTCTTGAGCTTGTATTTGCCGCCGATGGTCTCGTCCTGAAGCGGCGAGATGCCGTAGGCCGGCGCCGGCGGCCACAGCCGCAGCGCCTCTTTCAGAATCTGCGTGATGTAGGTGAGCTGCGTGACCTGCTGATAGGTCGGCCTGGCCGCAAGATCGGGCCCGAACACCCGATCGACCTCTTCATAGGCCTTCCTGAGCACCTCGGGATGTTTGAGCAGCGCATAGAGCGTGCATGACAACAACCCGCTGGTAGTCTCATGACCCGCGATCAGGAAGGTGTTGATCTGGTAGCGGATGTTGACGTCATCGAGCTGCTCGCCGGTTGCGCGGTCGACGCCGGTCATCATGGCGCCGAGCATGTCCTTCTTGTCCGCGGCGGCTTCCGTGTTCTTGCGGCGCTCGGCGACGATCTCGTCGACCATCTTGTTCATGAAGGCGACGTCGCCGGCGAGATCGCGCCTTCGCTTCTGCATCCACAGATTTTCCAGCGGCAGACCGCGGATCATCATGATGGTTTCAAGCGAGCGCACCAGCGACTCGACGAACGGATGATAGTCGCGCCGATAGAACGAATTGAAACGGTAATCGAAGCCGCACAGCCCGATGGTGTCGAGCGTCAGCGCGGTCATGTCGTGGACGACATCGATCTCCTCGTCGCCGTTGAGCCGCTCCCACTTCTTGACCAACTGGTCGGCGATATCGACCATGCTCGGGTGATAGGATTGCATGGCGCGGTTGCCGAACGGCTGCAACAGGATGTTGTGCGCCTTGCTCCAGTTCGGCTCCGAGGTGTCGGCGGTGAACAGGCCATCGCCGGCGACCGCACGCACGCGGCGCAGCGGTCCGCGCACCGCCTTGTCGAAGCGCTTTTCGTCGGAGAGTTCCTCGACGAGGTCGTGGCCGGAGACGATGACGATCGGCGCGCCCATCATGTCGAGCCAGAAGATCGGCCCCAACTCCTTGGCCAGCCGCGCCAGGTTCTGCACCGGCGCGCTCGAATCCAGCGACAGCATATTGCCGACCACCGGCTTGGTCGGCGGCTGGGGGATCGGACTCAGTCGGTTGGTGGACGCCATCGCGATAGTGTCTCCTGCTAGTATCGGCGCTGTGGTCTCAACCGTCATTGCGAGCGAAGCGAAGCAATCCATGGCGACCAAGAAAGAGTGGATTGCTTCGTCGCTTTGCTCCTCGCAATGACGGTGTGTGTGAATTTACCCAAATCTTCGTTTACGCCATTCGATCAGCTTGGCGCTGACCTCCTCCGGCTTTTCCTGCTGCGTCCAATGACCGCTGCCGCGAACCAGATACTTTTCGAGATCGGGAACGATCTTTTCCATGCCGTCGGCCGCGGACGGCGGCAACACATGGTCATTCTCGGCCAGGATCATCAGCGACGGCACGCGCACCGTATGGTCGATCGCAGCCGAGCGCTGCCAGTTACGCGACATGTTGCGATACCAGTTGATGCCGCCGGTGAAGCCGGTCCTGGTGAAGGTATCGACAAACACCTTCTTTTCCTCCGGCGACAGGATCGGCGTTCGCGGATCGTGTTTGGCGTCGTAGTTGGCGATCATCTGCGGAAAGGCCAGATTGAGTCGCGGCGAAGCACCGATGCCCGCGACCGGCTGCTCCGGCGGCGCGTCGTCGCTGCGCGGGACCAGCTTGCGCATGAAGGCGTCGAAGGTCTGCTCGACCCGGCTACCGAATATCCTGTCGGGCTCGCGCGCGGGATCCTGGAACTGGACGATGTACATCTTCTCGCCGAAGCGCTTGCGGAACAGTTCGATCGGATCCGCCGACGCACGATCGGCGTGGGGCGTGTTGATTCCGACCACGCCGGCGACGCGGTCGATGTGCCGCAGCGGCATCTGCCAGACGACGAAGCCGCCCCAGTCGTGGCCGACGAAGATCGCCTTGTCGATTTTGAGATGGTCGAGCAGCCCGACGAGGTCGCCGGTCAGGTGCTCGATGTCATAGGCCTCGACGGCTTCGGGCCGCTCGGTTGCGCCGTAGCCGCGCTGATCCGGCGCGATCACCCGGATTCCGTCATCGCCCAGCGCCTTGATCTGATGCCGCCACGAAAACGCGATCTCCGGCCAGCCATGGCAGAGAACGACCGGCGGCTTATCCGTCTTCGGGCCGGCTTCGTAATAGCCCAGGCGAATGCCGTTGGTCTGGGCGAACTGCAGCGGCGGCATTTCTATCATCGTCGACCACACCTTTCAGGATCTTGTCGGAGTCTTGGCTCAGCTCGCCGCGCTCTTCAGATCGGCCGGCGGCGCAAACGCCGCCTCGAGCGCTGCGAATTCCCCCGGCAGCATGTCGCACAACACCTGCACATGGGGAATGATGTTGGCGCCGGCGATGAAGCCAAAGTCGAGCTGATCGCGGTAGCTCTGCACGGTGATGTTGAGCGCCAGCCCGTGGGTCGAAATCGACACCGGGAAAATGTGCAACAACTCCGCACCGGAGGCATAGAGCGTCTCGCGCGGTCCGGGAACGTTGGACACCGTGATGTTCGCAGCCGGCGGGAGCACGTCCGACAGGCTGGAGCGTGAGTACAACAGCGCCAGGATCTGCACCAGGATCGGTGCGCCGAGCATCGAGAGATTGGACACCTGCGGCATCAAGGCCCGCAGCGGATGCGACATCTCCTTCGACTTGGTGGACTGCGCGATGATCGCCTCGAGCCGCGCCTTGGGGTCTTCGATGTTGGTGGCGATCGAGCAGATCATGCCGAACACCTGATTGTTGGCGTCGGTGTTGCCCTCTTCGCGCAGCGAGATCGGCACCGCCGCCGTCATCGGCTTCGCCGGCAGCGCACCGCGCTCCAAGAGATAGCGCCGCACCACGCCGCTCGAGATCGCCAGCACCACGTCATTCAGCTTGCCGCCGGCCTGCTTGGCCAGCGCTTTCGCTCGGCTCAGCGGGATCGATACGCCGGCAAAGCTGCGCTCCGACGAGATCGCCTTGTTCAGGATGGTCGACGGCGACACCATGCTGGCGAGGCTGTCGCGCGACTTCGGATCGGAAATCTTTCCGACCACTTCGGAGACGCTCTTGAGCATGGTGGGGAGGTTGCCGGCGAACTTCACCGCGTTTTCGATCTGGAACATGGCGTTGTCGAACAGGATCGATCCGAGATCGCTTTTCCCGGTGCGCGGCAGTTCGATGCCTTTGCCGGCCGCCGACGCATCGAGCGGCTGACGCCAAAGCTGCTGATAGGAATCGATGAAGTTGGCGGCGATGTCGCGCGGCTCCTGAGCGGCTTTCGCCTTCGCCGTCGGCGGTTCGATCACCCGCGGAACCGGCGTCACATCGTAGATCATGTTGGTCAGCGCCGCCCCCGCGCCGCCGTCGATGCAGGCGTGATGCATCTTGGAATACAGCCCGATCTCGTTGTTCTTCATACCTTCGAAGACATAGAACTCCCACAGCGGCCGGGCGCGGTTGAGAAGCTTGGCATGCATCCAGCCGACGATGCGTTCCAGCGTCGCGCGATCGTGCGGCGCAGGCAGGCTGCCGCGGAAAATATGGCGGTCGATGTCGAATTGGTCGTCCTCGACCCAGGAGGGATGATCGATGTCGAGCGGCGCCTTTTCCAGGCGTGCCTTGAGGATCGGCGCGACGTGCAGCCGCGAGGCGATCATCGCCTTGAAGTCCTCAAAGAAGTCGCCGTTGTAATCTTCAGGAAGGCGGAAGATCGCCATGCTCCCGACATGCATCGGCATTTCCGGCGTTTCCAGGTACAGAAACGACGCGTCCATCGAGGACAGCTTTTTGGCGTTACTCATCTTTCCCTCCCGGCACAATCACGGGGCGCCTTGGCGGCGCTTCTGGCGTTCAGACCGTCCCTTTAAGTCCAGGACATTGGTCAGGATTGTGCATTTTCCGGAGGCGCATATGCAATGGCAAACGGCCCCGATCGGTCAAATTGCTTAAATTCGCCCTCGATCTGGGCCAGACGATCCGCCACCGCCCACAAGGCGGCGGGGTTGACGCCCAGTCCGACATGGCTGGCGAGGTGGACCTCGATATTTTCGGCGGTATCGGAGGGGCGCAACAGGCACGTCCGCCAGTTGACGATGCCATCGCTGCGTGAATAGATTGAGGTGACCGGGATCGGCAGATCGCCGGATATGGCCGCTCGAAGTTCCGGATTGTCGTCGGCTGCTTCGCCGGACAGCGCCTCATAGAGCCGCGTTGCATTGGTCGCTCGCACATCGTTTGCGAACGGACTTCCCAGCGTCACGACGTATCGCATCATGTCGGGCGCCTGCAGCGCCAGATCGCGCGCATAGACGCCGCCGAGGCTCCATCCGACGACACTGACCTTGCGGCCGGTTGCGGCATGGATCTCCGCGAGCCGGTCCCGCAGCGCGGCCCGCATGCGCGAGACGCCGCCGACGTTGCGGCCCATTTGCCAGGCGTAGGTGTCGTATCCAAGCTCTTTCAGATATCGCCGCATTGGCGCCATCGACAGATCGCTGGCGAGGAAGCCCGGCAACGCCAACACCGGATGACCGTCGCCCTTTGGCGCGCGCAACAACAGCGGCGAAAGCAGCAGGCTGGCGTTGAATTCGAATATCCCCCTGACCTCGGCCAAAAGCAGCCCGAGCCCCGGCGGCTGAAGCCGGCCCGCCGGCGGCGGTACACTTCGGTCAAGCGGCATCGCTATTTCTTGTCACTGGAGCGCGCACCGCCCAGCCCCGCCATGGTCACGAACATGTCGCCGAACCGCTCGGCGATCTTGGGATCGAACGTGAACCAGCTCTGCATCAAGGCCTCCGGGGAAACCTTTTCGATATTGGCTGTCATCTGATGCTGCAGTTTCTCCATCACCGCGGTTTGCATCGGCTGCACATCCGGAAGTCCGAAAAACTGCCGGGCCTCGAGCGGCGTGCATTCTACTTCAACGTTTACCTTCATGTCCGCTCCTGATCGCGTTGGGACCCCCTGCCACAGTATCGGCACGACAGGCCGCGCCACGCAAGCTGGCTGAAGGGATAGGCGGTATCCTGAGCTTTCATTCGCCGGATATGGTCAACCAAAACGCTCGACGGCAAAGGGGGTGGGATCAGCAAACGGCGTCTCGCCGGTCATCATTTCCGCCAGCAGGCGGCCGGTCGCGGGCCCCAGTGTCAGACCATGGTGCTGGTGTCCAAAATCGAACCACAGCCCGGCATGGCGGGGCGCCTTGCCGATCACCGGCAGCATGTCCGGCAGGCACGGCCGCGCGCCCATCCAGGGCTTTGCGTCGACGGCCTCCCCCAAAGGAAACAGCGCGTGCGCCCGCGGCAAGGCCCGTTCGATCTGGATGGAGGTGGGAGGCCGGTCGCGGCGCGCAAACTCCACGCCGGTGGTGAGACGAATGCCGCGGTTCATCGGCGCCAGCACATAGCCGAGATCCGAATCCAGCACGGGATGATTGAGCACGGCATTGCGGCGTGGCGCCAGATGCAGATGGTATCCGCGCTTGACGCCGAGCGGGATGGAATATCCGAGCGGGCGAAACACCAGATCGGACCAGGGACCCAGCGCGACGACAACTTCGCGCGCGATCGCCGCGCCGTCCGCTCCGGCCACGCGCCAGCCGCCAGAACCCTGTTCGAGCGTCCTGGCGTCGCCGACGACAAACCGTCCACCCTTGCGCTTGAGAAGCGCCGCATAGGCCTTGGCCAGTCCACCCGGATCCGGCACGAATCCGGGTGCGGGAAAATGGATGGCGCCGGCGAAATCTCCGGTCAGATGAGGCTCGCGCGCCGCGATCGCATCACCGTCGAGAACGTCACCCGCCACGCCGTACTGCCTTGCCCGCTCGAAATCGCGCATCGCATTGGCGAGCATCGCCTCTGAGCGATACAACTTGATCCAGCCGGTTCGCCGCAACAGCTCCGGCACTTCGGCTTCAGCAATCAGCGCCTGATGTTCGATCAGGCTGCGCCGGATCAAAGGCAATTCGGCCATCGCGCTGTGCAGCGCCCGATCCGGCGAGGAAGCGAGATAATAGCGCAGCAGCCATGGCAGAAAGACCGGCAGGTCGGCGAGCTGGTAGCGCACCTGCGGCGAGCTGTTCATTGCATATTGCAGGATCTGCGCGAAATTCCGCGGAAACATATAGGGGAAGACCGAGGCGGATTCGATCAGCCCGGCGTTTCCGAAACTGGTCTCCTCGCCGGCGCGGTCGTGCCTGTCGACCAGGACGACGTCACGTCCCCGCTGCTGCAGGTGCAAGGCGGCGCTGACGCCGACCATGCCTGCCCCCAACACCAGGACATCGGCCTTGAGTTCCGCCATCCGGCACCCCGTTGAATGTTATGTCGCTGCTCGCGCCGCATGCAACGAAGCTAGTTAATGCGGCAGGGCCGCGCAAACCGGCTTCGCTTTAAGGGAAATCGCTCTTGCGCGGCGGCCAAACTCTGGCAACATGGATTGGTCAAGGCTGTCGATAATCGGAAAATCGACGGCACGCCACCGCGGAGAACGTGAACAAATGTCGGTATGTCAAACCTTGCGTGTAGCGACCGTCGTCTCGATCGTCGCTTTTGCGATGACGCCGGCATCGGCGCAGACGCTGCGTTATGCCAACCAGGGCGACCTCAAATCGCTCGATCCCTATACGCTCAACGAAACCACCACCCACGCACATCTCGGACAGGTTTTTGAAGGGCTGACCGCGCGCGGCAAAGATCTCAAGATCATCCCGGCGCTCGCCGAAAGTTGGGAAACGCCGGAGCCGACCCGCTGGCGATTTCATCTGCGCAAGAACGTCAAATTCCAGAACGGCGATCCCTTCACCGCCGACGATGTGGTGTTTTCGGCGGACCGGGTTCGCGCCAAGGGCTCCAACCTGCAGACCCGCATCGACGCCGACACGAAGGTCGTCAAGGTCGATGACTACACCGTCGATTTCATCCTGACCAAGCCAAATCCCATCCTGAATTCGCAGTGGGACACCTGGTACATCATGGACAAGAAGTGGGCCGAGGCCAACAACGCCGTGGCTCCGACGCCGGTCGCAGCAACCTCGCCGAGTTTTGCGTCGCTGAATGCCAACGGCACCGGCCCCTTCACCATTGAGAGTCATCAGCCCGGTGTGAAAACCGTATTCAAGGCAAACCCGAACTGGTGGGGCAAGCCCGAACACAATCTCAAGGAAATTATTTTCACGCCAATCGGCTCCGACGCCACGCGCGTTGCGGCCTTGCTTTCGGGCGAGGTAGACATCATCGAACCGGTTCCGATTCAGGATATTTCGCGGGTGGACTCCAGTCCGAACGCGCAAGTGCTGAAGGGGCCGGAACTAAGAACCATCTTTCTCGGCATGGACCAGACCCGCGACGAATTGCTGTTCTCGAACGTCAAGGGTAAGAATCCCTTCAAGGATATCCGCGTCCGCGAGGCCTTCTTCAAGGCGATCGACATCGAACTGATCAAGACCCGCGTGATGCGCGGTCTCTCAACGCCATCGGCGTTAATGATCGCACCGCAGCTGTTCGCGCTTTCAAAGGATTTTACGCGGCCGAAATTCGATCCCGACGGCGCCAAGAAACTCCTGACTGAAGCGGGCTATCCTGACGGGTTCGAAGTCACCATGGATTGCCCGAACGATCGCTACGTCAACGACGCGGCGATCTGCCAGGCGGTGGTCGGCATGCTGGCCCGCATCGGCGTCAAGATCAATCTGCTGGCGCAACCCAAGGCGCAGTATTTCGCCAAGGTGCTGAAGCCCGGCAATTACCAGACGTCGTTCTATATGCTGGGATGGACCCCCGGCACGCTCGACTCGCACAACGTGATGAACGACATCATTGGTTGTCGCGACGATCCGAAGAGTGCGCGCGGCGAAACCAATCTCGGCGGCTATTGCAACAAGGATTTCGACGCCATCACCGACAAGGTGCTGCAGGAGTCCGATCCTGCCAAGCGCGACTTGCTGATCAAGAGCGGCTTCGAAATCGTGCTGAAGGATTTCGGCTATATACCGCTGCACCAGCAGGCCCTGGCCTGGGGCGTGTCGAAAAAACTGAAAGTGGTGCAGCGTTCGGACAATCAGGTCCTGCCCTACTGGATGACCAAACAGGACGAATAAGGCGACTTCAATACCCGGTCCCGGTGGCTACGCGCCTCCGGGACTTTTCGTTTCCGGCGGCGGCACAGCGACGTCCGCCCCACCAAGAGAAAAGTGAAAGGATCACATGCTCGCTTTCACTCTTCGCCGGGCTATCCAGGCCGTTGGCGTCATGATCGCGGTCGGGATCATCTCGTTCTCGATGTTCCGGTTCGCCGGCGATCCGGTCAACCAGGTCGTCTCCATCGATACGCCGGCCGCCGAGCGCGCAGCGGTTCGCAAATCGCTCGGGCTCGACGATCCCGTGCCGGTCCAGTTCGCGCGCTATTTCGGCAATGCCGTCCAGTTCAAGTTCGGGGTCTCGTACCAGTTTCGTCAGCCGGTCGCGAACCTCTTGATGGAGCGAATGCCGGCCACGCTGGAGCTCGCCACCTGCGCCACGATACTTGCGATGGTGTTCGGCATCCTGATGGGGGTTTATTCGGCGCTGAAGCGCGACACACTGCTTGCGAAGATTTTCCAGGCGGTCTCGCTGATTGGAATCTCGCTGCCGACCTTCCTGATCGGCATTCTCCTGATCTATCTGTTCGCCGTGACGTTAGGCTGGCTGCCGTCGTTCGGCCGCGGCGACGTGGTGCGGATCGGCTGGTGGACCACCGGACTGCTCACGGTGTCGGGTCTCAAGGCCCTGATCATGCCCTCGATCACGCTCGGCCTGTTCCAGATGACCCTGATAATGCGGCTGGTGCGGGCAGAGATGCTGGAGGTCCTCCGAACGGACTACATCCGGTTTGCGCGGGCGCGCGGATTGACGACGCGGGCGATCCATTTCGGTCACGCGCTGAAGAACACCCTGGTTCCCGTCATCACCGTCGCCGGTCTGCAGTTTGGCTCGGTTATTGCATTTGCGATTATTACAGAAACCGTGTTTCAGTGGCCCGGCATGGGGCTGCTGTTCGTGCAGGCCGTGCAAAATGTCGATATCCCAATTATGGCAGCGTACCTGCTGATGGTTTCCCTGATCTTCGTCACCATCAATCTCGTGGTCGATATTCTCTACACCATCGTCGATCCGCGCCTGCGCTCCACCATCAGCCGCCCGGCCTGAAGGCGAGATAGTCCATGTCCGATGCCGTTGTCCCGCACCCAGCCGAACATAGCGTACCGCGCGAGCGGCGCGTGCCGGGGCGCTGGTTCGCGCGCGCGGTCGAGAGCGACGTGTTTTATTCGTTTCGGCGCTCCAGGTTGACCATGGTCGCGGCCGCCATCACCGCATTGTTCTTTCTGCTTGCCATCCTGGCGCCGCTTCTCGCCGTGCAGAACCCGTTCGATCCGGCCCAGCTTCAACTGATGAATTCCAGGATCGCGCCGCTCTGGACCGTCGACGGGCAAAGCCCGTTCCTGCTGGGCACCGACGAACAGGGCCGCGACGTGTTTTCCGCCATTCTCTATGGATTGCGAATCTCGCTGACGGTCGGCGTTCTCGGCGTCCTGTTCTCCGGCGCGCTGGGCATCGTGCTCGGGCTGATCGCGGGTTATGTCGGTGGTGCCGTCGACGGCCTGATCATGCGCATCGCCGATGTCCAGCTGACGTTTCCCGCCATCCTGATCGCGCTGCTCGTCAACGGCGTCGTCAAATCGGTGTTCGGCAATCGCCTCGATGCCATGAGCACGCTCGCGGTACTGGTGTTTGCGATCGGATTGAGTTTCTGGGTGCAATATGCGCGCACGGTGCGCGGCTCCGTCATGGTGGAAAAGAACAAGGATTACGTGGCGGCGGCACAGCTGATCGGACTGCCCGCGCCTGTCATCATGCTGCGCCACGTGCTGCCCAACGCGATGGGGCCGATCCTGGTGATCGCCACCATCAACCTCGCGCTCGCGATCATCACCGAGGCGACGCTGTCGTTTCTCGGCGCCGGCATGCCCGACACCATGCCTTCGCTGGGAACGCTGATTCGGATCGGCAATAATTATCTGTTCGCGGGCGAATGGTGGATCGTGGCCTTTCCGGGCTTTGCCCTGGCGGGATTGATCCTCTCCATTAACCTGCTCGGCGACTGGCTGCGCGACGCGCTCAATCCAAAGCTCCGATGAAAAGCGCCGTCGCTTGCATGTGCGTGATCGCATGACCGTACCTGTTCTCTCAGTGCGTAATCTCGGGGTGGAATTCGTCACCCGCCACGACACGCTCCGCGCCATCGACGGCATTTCTTTCGACATCGCCAAGGGCGAAGTGCTCGGCGTGGTCGGCGAATCCGGCGCCGGGAAATCCGTCACTGGCCTCGCCGTGATCGGCCTGATCGATCCGCCCGGCCGCATCAGCAGCGGCGAGATCTATCTGTCGGGCCTGCGGATCGACAATCTGCCCCCGGAAGAAATGCGCCGCGTCAGGGGAAAGCGGATCGGCATGATTTTTCAGGACCCGCTCACCAGCCTCAATCCGCTGTACCGGATCGGCGACCAGCTGGTCGAAACCATCCGCACCCATCTTAATCTTTCGGAATCGGGCGCGCGCAAACGCGCCATCGATCTGCTCGCCGAAGTCGGCATTCCCGCCCCCGAAAAGCGCATCGATGCCTATCCGCATGAATTCTCCGGCGGCATGCGCCAGCGCGTCGTGATCGCGCTGGCAATCTGCGCCGAGCCGGAACTGATCATCGCCGACGAACCGACGACGGCACTCGACGTCTCCGTGCAGGCGCAGATCATCTCCTTGATCAAGCGCCTCGGACGCGATCACGGCACCGCCGTGATGCTGGTGACCCACGATATGGGCGTGATCGCCGAGACTTCGGACCGCGTCGCGGTGATGTATTCCGGCCGCATCGCCGAAATCGGCCCGGTGCAGGATGTCGTGCAAAACCCGTTGCACCCCTACGCCAAGGGCTTGATGGGCGCGATCCCGACGCTTGCCGGCGACGCCGAGCGCCTGGTCCAGATCCCCGGTTCGATGCCGCGGCTTTCGGCGATCCCGCCGGGCTGCTCGTTCAACCCACGCTGCGGGTTTGTGTTCGACCGCTGCCGGATCGAACGGCCCGAGCCGATCGAGCACGGCACGCAAGCCGTGGCCTGCCATCTCTATGATTCCGCCGCGAAGGAATCCGCGGCATGACATCAGCGCCCTTAATCGATGTCAGGAACCTGCGCCGCGTCTTCGACGTTTCGAAACCGTGGCTCAACCGCGTGCTCGAAGGCGGCCATCTGGAGTTCCTGAAAGCGGTCGACGGTGTCACCTTCGACATCGCCAAGGGCGAGACGTTTGCCCTGGTCGGCGAATCCGGCTCCGGCAAGACCACCGTCGCGCGGATGGTCGTCGGGCTGCTGCCGCCGACCTCCGGCGAGGTCATCATCGACGGCGTCTCGATGAGCGACCCCGGCCAATTGCAGGCGCGTCAGCTTCTGCGCCGCCGCATTCAGATGATCTTCCAGGACCCCTATGCCAGCCTCAACCCGCGCTTTCGGGTCGATGCCATCGTCGCCGAACCGATCCGCGCGTTCGACCTCATTCAGGGCGAGCGCAATATCAAGGCGCGGGTCGGCGAGCTATTGAACCTGGTCGGCCTGCACCCCGACGATGGCTGGAAATATCCGCACGAATTCTCCGGCGGACAGCGGCAGCGGATCGCGATTGCCCGCGCGCTGGCCTCGGAAGCCGAGTTCATCGTCTGCGACGAACCGACGTCCGCGCTCGATGTCTCCGTGCAGGCGCAGATCCTCAATCTGATGCGCAACCTGCAGGACAAATTCGGCCTCACCTATCTCTTCATCAGCCACAACCTTGCCGTGGTGCGGCACATGGCGAGCCGCATCGGCGTGATGTATCTCGGGCGCATCGTCGAGATAGCGGAAGGGCGCGAACTGTTCAACAACCCGCGAATGCCCTACACCAAGATGCTGCTGGGTGCGGTGCCGGATCTGGCGATGTCCGGCCGGCAGCGGATTCCGGTCAAGGGCGAAATCCCCAATCCGATCGACCCGCCGCCGGGATGCGCATTCAACCCGCGCTGCCCGCTGGCGTTCGATCTCTGCCGCCGGCAGGCGCCGGCGCTGATCGACGGCGTCGCCTGCCACGCCGTCAACGCGCCCGTTCCCGCCGCGGCATCGGCGTGATCACGATGATGAGAGCAAGACGGCGCCTGGCGCCCGTTGGCAGGCCGCCCCGGCTATGGTCAAGTGCCGCCGCCAACCGGCACCCGCGCAACGATGGATTCCAATGAGCAACATCAATCCCGATCCGTTCACCACAAGGCCGGAAATCGAAGGCACTTTTGGCGTCGTCACCTCGACCCACTGGATCGCCACCGCAGTCGGGATGGCCACTCTGGAGAAAGGCGGCAATGCCTTTGACGCCGGGGTCGCCACGGCCTTTGCGCTGCAGGTGGTCGAACCGCATCTGAACGGTCCGGGCGGCGACGTGCCGATCATCGTCCACGACACCCGGCGCGGACGCACCGAGGTGATCTGCGGCCAGGGTCCTGCCCCATCCGGCGCCACTATCGCGCATTACCGCAGCGAGGGCCTCGAGATGGTGCCCGGCACCGGGCTTCTGGCCGCCTGCGTTCCCGGCACGTTCGAATCCTGGATGCTGCTGCTGCGCGATTACGGCACGCTGCGGCTGCGCGACGTACTGGAGCCGGCCATCGCCTACGCCCGCGACGGCTATCCGCTGGTGGAACGGGCGTCGGCGACGATCGCGACCGTCGAACAGATGTTCCGCAAGCACTGGAAGACCTCCGCCGCGGTCTATCTGCCGGACAACGAAGTGCCAAAACCCGGCACGCTCTTCACCAACAAGACGCTATCCGAAACCTACGCCCGCATCCTCAAAGAGGCCGAGAGCGCCGGCTCCGACCGCGTCGCCCAGATCGAGCGCGCGCGAAAAGCCTGGTCGCATGGCTTCGTCGCCGAGGCGATCGACACCTTCTGCCGCACGCAGGACATCATGGACGTCTCGGGCTCGCCGCACCGCGGCGTGCTTCGCGCCGACGACATGGCGCGCTGGCAGCCGACGGTTGAAGCGCCGCTGACCTACGATTACGGCCGCTACACCGTCTGCAAAGCCGGCGTCTGGAGCCAGGGTCCGGTGATGCTGCAACAGCTCGCGCTGTTGAAGGGATTCGAACTCGACGGGCTTGATCCCGCGGGACCGGAATTCATTCATCTGCAGATCGAATGCGCCAAGCTCGCCTTTGCCGACCGCGAGAAATTCTATGGCGATCCGAATTTCACCGAAATCCCGATCGCGACGCTGTTGTCCGATGCCTATAATGACGCGCGCCGCAAGCTGATCTCGGACAACGCCTCGCTCGATTTCGTCCCCGGCTCGGTCGAAGGCTTCGGTTCTGTGGTCAAGCTGCGCCGTCAGGAAGGCAACCGAGAGGCGGTCGGCGCCATGGGCGCGGGCGAGCCGACCGTCGGCCGGTTCGGCGAGGTGCGCGGCGACACCGTGCATTTCGATATCATCGATCAGGCCGGCAACATGATCTCGGCGACCCCGTCCGGTGGCTGGCTGCAATCATCCCCGGTGATTCCGGAACTCGGCTTCTGCCTTGGCAGCCGTGCGCAGATGTTCTGGCTGGAGGAAAATCACCCGGCCGCGCTGGCGCCGGGCAAGCGCCCGCGCACCACGCTCAGTCCGACCATGGCGCTGCGCGACGGCGAGCCATATCTGGCGTGGGGTTCGCCCGGCGGCGATCAGCAGGATCAATGGACCACGCAATTCTTTCTGCGGCATGTGCATGCGAAAATGAATCTGCAGGAGGCGATCGACGCGCCGGCGTGGCATTCGGAGCATTTCCCGATTTCGTTCTGGCCGCGCACCGCGCGACCCGGCGTGCTGGTGGTGGAGAACCGCGTGCCGAAGGCAACCGTCGATACGCTGAAAAGCCGCGGCCATATCGTGGAGACTGGCCCCGACTGGTCCGAGGGCCGCCTCACCGCCGCCTCGAAGGTCGGCCGCCGCCGTCGCGCGGCCGCCAATCCCCGCGGTATGCAGGGCTATGCGGCTGGACGCTAAGTGCTGTGACGGCGTGAGAGAACCGAAATGACCTGGTCGATCATCGCCCGCGACTATTCAACCGGCCAGTTCGGTATCGCGGTCGCGACGCGTTTTTTCGCGGTCGGCGCCCGCGTGCCGCATATATCCGCCGGGTTCGGCGCGATCGCAACCCAGGCGCTGGTCAATCCCTATTACGGCATCGACGGCTTGAAGCTTCTGCGTGAGGGACGTTCCCCGCGGGATGTCGTCGACACCCTGATCGCAGCCGATAGCGGCCACGAGAGCCGGCAATTGCACATCATGGACGCCGCTGGCCGCATCGCTTCCCATACCGGCCGCGACTGCGTCGACTGGTGCGGTCATGTCGAGGGCGATGGATTTTCGATCGCCGGCAACATGCTGGCCGGCGCCCGCGTATTGGACGACACCGCGCAAGCCTATCTCGCCAACAAGAACCTCACCTTCGCACAGCGCCTGATTGCGGCGATGCGCGCGGGCGAAGCCGCCGGCGGCGACAAGCGCGGCAGGCAATCGGCGGCGCTTTTGATCTATGGCGACGAGGATTGGTCCGATCTCGACCTGCGCGTCGACGATCACGCCGATCCGCTCGCCGAACTCGAACGGCTGGAGGCGGTCAGCCGCGAGCGTTGGGTGCACTTCCGAAAATATCTTCCCACCCGCAAGAACCCGGCAGGGATTACCGACCGCGAAACCATCGATGCCGGCGTCGAAGCGGCGATTGCGGGTCGGAGATGACGGACGCACCGCTGATCGAGATCGAAGGCTTGCGCGTCACCTTCCATGGCGACGACGGCCGCACCACCCATGCCGTCGACTGCGTCGACCTCAGCGTCGCCAATGGCGCCACGCTTGGCCTGGTCGGCGAATCCGGCTGCGGCAAGAGCGTCACGTCGCTCGCCATCATGGGCCTGTTGTCGAAACATTCGGTCGAGGTCAGCGGCTCGATCCGTTTTGACGGCTTCGATCTGCTCGAGGTGCCCGACCAGACCCTGCAGGACCTGCGCGGCAATCGCCTGGCGATGATCTTCCAGGAGCCGATGACCTCGCTCAATCCGAGCTTTACGATCGGAGACCAGATCATCGAGACCATCCTGCGTCATCGCGGCGGATCGCGGCGCAGTGCGCGCGATCGGGCGATCGCGCTATTGCGCCGCGTCCATATCCCCTCGCCTGAGCGGCGGATCGACGAATATCCGCACAAGCTCTCGGGCGGCATGCGCCAGCGTGTCATGATCGCGATGGCGCTAGCCTGCGATCCCCGGCTGCTGATCGCGGACGAGCCGACCACCGCGCTCGACGTCACCCTGCAGGCGCAAATCCTCGACCTGATGCGCGAGTTGAAGGCCGCGAGCGGTGCGGCCATCATCCTGATCACCCACGATCTCGGCGTGGTCGCCGAGGTCTGCGACGAGGTCGCGGTGATGTATGCCGGCGAGATCGTCGAGCGCGCTGCCGTCGACGAATTGTTCGCGTCGCCGCAGCATCCCTACACCGTCGGCCTGCTCGGCTCGATCCCTCGGCTCGACCGGCGCACCTCGCACTTGGCCACCATCGAAGGCATGGTTCCGAACATGACGAAGCCGCCATCGGGCTGTCGTTTTGCCGCGCGCTGTCCGTTCGTCAGCGAAATATGCATCGAGGCGCCGCCGCCGATGGTCAGTATAGGCCCCGGTCACTGGTCGCGCTGCATCAAGGCGCCGCTCGAGAGGCTGGTGTCGTGACCGCCCTGCTCGAAGTCAAACATCTGGTAAAACATTTCGTCGCTGCTCGTTCGGTGTTCGGCCGGCCGACCGCCTTCGTCAAGGCGGTCGACGGCGTCAGCTTCAGCGTCGAGGCCGGCAGGACACTGGCGCTGGTCGGCGAATCCGGCTGCGGCAAATCCACCGTCAGCCGGCTGGTGCTGCGGCTGATCGAACCGGACGCGGGCCGCATCAGCTTCGAGGGCCGCGACCTGCTGGCGCTGGGCGCCGACGAATTGCGCGCCTTCCGCCGCGATGCGC
>WNGJ01003818.1_pt1 | contig 25278 bp, 23 predicted proteins | sample 5400611 | NCBI WGS metagenome assembly WNGJ01 (sample SAMN13153375, study PRJNA577476) | soil metagenome | isolation source: 40 cm soil or saprolite under Garry oak tree replicate 1 | place: USA:California | collected 2016-06-15
CCTGACCGGCCTCCTTGAGTAACCGCTCCACTGCTATTCCATCGATGCCCATGATGAGAGCACCGAGGCTGCCCTCGGTGCGCTCAACTATTGTTTCAAGTGTTTCTTTGAACATGTCAACGTACCTCGCGGCCTTACGGACGCTGACCACCTAACGTGCCAGGACGTGCGTTGGATCCTGCTGCGGACGGAGCGTTTGGTGTCGGCGCAGTCAACCCCGTCGGTGTTGTCTGTGGCGAGGACTGCTGCTGTAACTGCGTCGGGGTCGGGGTGTTACTGGGTGGATTGCCCAACGGAACAGGTTGCGAAATAGTGGTTGTACGGGGACCGCTGGTCGGGTTGGTCCCGGTTGGACGGCCTTGGTAATCGGGCCGGTAGATGTGGGGAGTGATGAAGAAGAGAATTTCGCTATTTTGGCGCGTGACCAGCTTGCGCTTGAAAAGATTGCCAACAAGCGGAATTGAGGCGAGGCCAGGTGTGCGTTGTCGAGTTTCACCTTCCGTGTCAGCTAATACTCCACCCATTACTGTAGTCCCACCATCTGGTACGAGCACTTCAGTCTGCATGCGCTGGGTGTCGATACCTGGGACACCCCCGACTGCGATACCGGTGTTAATCGTATTGTTCTCGATGGTCACGCGGAGAATGACCGTGCCGGCATCAGTAATCTGCGGCGTGATTGAAAGACGTAAAGGAACTGAAACGAAAGTGGTCGTGACTACTGCGGTACCGGCTGCAGCCTGTGTAGTCTGGACGGGGATCTGTGAACCACTTTCGATTTGTGCTGGACGATTATTCAAGGCAGTGACGCGCGGCGTTGCTACTGTTTTCGCCTCGCCTCGTGTTTCAGCTAAACTGAGCAACGCACTGATTTGCGCACTGCCGAAGAGTCCCGTTGTCAGACCTATCACGGTGCTGGCTGCGGCTGCCCCAAGAGAGTTCAACGGTTGACTGGTGCCGGCGAGGCCACCAAAGACACCAAACGGATTAGGTCCACTGTGCGCGCCGGACGCGCCCGATGCGCCACTTCCGGAACCACTTCCTGACCCCCCGGAACCAGAACCACTGCCGGCGCTGGGAAGCGTTGTAAGGTTAGCCAGTCCACCGCGGCCGAGGTTTACGACTCCCGCCGAAAGCTGAGCGCCAAGATCGCGGCTAAAGTTATGCTGAGCTATCACAATCCGCGTTTCAATTTCCACTTGCGGCTCTGGCTGGTCCAGAATTGTGACAAGCTGGCGAATCGCGTCGATGTTCTCTTTTACGTCTGTGATGATTAGCGTATTGCTACGGCCATCAACTTCGATCGAGCCGCGACGAGAAAGCCTGCGAGAGATAATTGGCAGTAAGCCCTGGTCACCGCTGCCTCCTGTTGCATCGCCTCCAGCGCCACCGCTGAAACTAAGATTCGTTGAACCGCCAGAAAACGCCCCAGTTGATCCCGCAGCTTGCGCAAGGGTTCCCGAGGCACGCGCATAGTTCAATCGAATGAACTCGGTTACCAGCTGTGAAGCGTCGAGTCTGGAATCGTTGATCACCTTTTGTGTTTCCGATTCCTTGGCAAGTACTTCGTTTGTTGCGACTCGCAGAATGTTGCCATTTGTTTCGACACCCAGGCGATTGGCTTTGAGAACAGCGTCAAGCGCAATGTTCCACGGCACATCCTGAACGTTCACTGTAACGGGCACGGCTCCGACAGAGCTGTCGATTACGAAGTTCACGCCATACTGCTCAGTAATGTAGTTAAGTATGTCGCGAATGTCAGCATTGACCACGTTCAAATTTATCGGTTCACCAACAAAACCAGGCTGACCGTATTGCCGTCCTTGTTGAGACTGCGCCGTCTTATCAGCCGCTGGCGACATTGAAGCGCTGGGCGCAACCACAGGCGGTGGAGAAGGCTTCTGTTGGACCACAGGATCTTCAAGTGTGGCAGCGAAATTAGCCGAGTTGTCGGAGTCTACTTTAGAGTTGTGAACTGCGGCCAAAATGTTAGCGCCGCAAAGACACATTAATATCAGGACGAGCGTAGTCCTTCTCGTGGCATTTGTGATTCGGGACTGATAAACCATCTTTCCCTCCTTAAGGGAATTGAGAGACTCTGACCGCCACGCGCTACGCTCATTGTTCTCTTTAGCCAAAAGCGCGCGCCGCACAACGCGGCATCGTCCGGGGTTGATTGTCAAACTGCGTAGCTTACTTATCGATGTTCTGATGGGCTAACTACGCGCGTGGAAGGAATTTCGAACCAATATGTTTTGGTTCGAAACTGAAAATTCAAGGCTTGTCGGTGGCTGGTCTTTCTGACTTCTTTTCCGGCTCGACCGTTGTTGTACTGTCAGAAGCGGTCTTGGCCGCAGCCGCCGCAAGGGCATCAACGGCAGTGGCTTGTCTGAGCGGTTTCATCTCAACCGAACGTTCCCTTTTTCCGTCGGAATAAACTGTCTCGCGGCGAAAGACGAGACGATTGTCTTCGATGGCGACCAGTTGGCCGTCATAGAATCGCTCGCCCGGATAAATAACATATGCCAACTTTATCGGACTTGCCTCCACGATCGCTGCGTAACCACGCGGCGTTCGGGAGATACCGACAACTTGGACCTCGCTCAGAAGGAATGCCGTGGTGGGCTTTGGAGCTGCTATTCGGGCACTCATTGCTGCCAGCTTCTGAGCCTTGTACTGCTCGATTCGTTCCTGAATCGATGGGGGCATAACCAAGCCGCCTGCCTTTTTCACGATTGTGCGGGGCGGCTCATACTTCCTGAACGGATCACGGCCTCCTTGATTAGAAAGAACCGGCCCTGCCTTCGATCGACTCGTTGTTTGTCCGTTAGCAATTTGAATGACGCCGCTGAGTGCGACAAAGGCTACGGTAACGAGGATCGCAAATACGGACCGGAGAATTTTTGTTTGCTTCATAATGATTACTTTCCCAAACAGTGTATGATTTTGTTCGATTTACTTCGCAGCCTGTGGCGCGGGAGCGGGTGGAACCTGTCCGGAGCCCGCGGGCTGTGCAGCCCCCGGTTTCTGAAGTTTCTCGGCGGAAACGTAGTAGGCGGTTAGATCAAATGTTGCATCCACTGTCCTGGATGAAGACTGCTTGTCCACTTGGGTGAGTTGGAAGTTTGTGATCGACACAATACGCTGGTAATGAGCGAGCTGCTCAAAGAAGTTACGAAGAGAGGCGAAGGAACTCGTAACACTGACTTCGATTTTCTTGCCGCTGTAGTTTTCTTGTTGCACGTCATCCTTGGGAAGAAACTTTCTTAGCACAAGTCCGTTTGTGCGAGCTCGATCCTGAACACTCTGTAGCACCATTGTCAGCTCCCGCTGTTCAGGCAGTAGGGCCTTGAGCTCTTCATACTCTTCCGCCCTGGCCTTGTAGACCGCACGGAACTCATTCAATCTCTGCGAGGCAATCTGGGCTTGTGCGTTACGCGGAAGAAGTTGTGCGATCTCGTCTCTGGATATTTTCGTCTCGGCGCTAATTGGTTTCGTAATAAAATACCAGAATCCGCCATACATGACTGCAGCGACGACTACGAATACTACTAGTCGCAGGTACCAGGGCATTGAGTGAAGACTACCGATTTTCATCTGTTTGGATTCCTTCCCCGATTATTTGACGGGTCCAGGCGAGTTATTGTGACTGTCTATTTCTTTAACGCAACTTGGTTTCCGCTGGGGCTTGCGCCTGTTTGCGGCTGAGATTTGGCTCCGTAGTTGCACTTCACTGTGAAGCTAACAACCTCCGGCTGTTGAACTACAACGACCGAATCAGACGGCGTCGGTGCAGACTTATCTTCTACGGTTCCCTGAACCAATTCGCGCTGGGTTTCAATGTTTAGGTTCGTAAAGAGTCCCGACGAGAACTCAAGGCTTTGCCCGAATCGGGTTACAGCAGATTCGCTAGGTGACATCCCTTTGATGGTGAGTTCGCCATCCTTCTGTTCAAGACTCTTCAAGTAGAGTCCGGGCACATTGTCGAATCGCGCTTTTATTTCTCGAAGGACTGCACTTGGACCTTGCTGTGATTCGCGCAATCTCTTGATGGCATCGATGCGGACCTGGATATCTTGAGCTTTCTTCTCCAGCTCAGCTTGCTCTCGATTTACCGCAAGCATTTGTTGGTTAATCTGTCGCTGGGTATCCAGCTCGCGCTGAGCGGCTGCGTGATCTGATCTTGAACTAACATAATCGTAGCTAATACCGACGACTAAGAGACCAAACACGGTGAGAGCCAGCAGCAATGTCTGCACGAGCGGCGTGGCCACCCGCGCTTCGACCATCGCTGCCCCTGTCGGCCTGTCAGTAATAGACTCAAGTAAATTGATCTTGATCATGCCGCTTCCACTCCTCTCAAGGCGAGACCGACGGCAATTGCCATATCAGGAACGATCTCTTTCATGTAATCGGGATCAAACTTTCTGCCGTCAACATGTATTTGGCGGAAAGGGTCAAAAGGTTCAACCGGAATTTCGAATCGCTTTGCGAGGTAATCAGGCAGACCCGGCAGCTTTGAACTACCGCCCGCCACGAGAATTTTCTGGATGGCTTCTTCGCCTTCTTCCGCAGTCGCACGGTAGAAGTCCATTGTCTTGCGGATCTCTAGTGCCAGGATATCGGAAACCGCCTCGATAATCGGTTGGATTGGCCGAGGCTCGATACCTTCCGGCAAGGGGTAACCGCGCTTCACGGCTTCAGCCTGTTCGAAAGTCAAACCCAGTTCTTTCTGCAGCAGACTAGTGTACTGGCTCCCACCTACAGAAGCGTCACGAGCGAAAACCGAACGTGTGCCGTTGAGTATGTTGATGTTCATCGTTGAAGCCCCGATATTCAGCAACGCGACAACTTCCCCGGATTTCGGCTGATAGTTCAGTTCATAGCAATTCTGCAGGGCGAATGTATCTACATCGATAACTACCGGCTGCTTGCCGGCCAACTGAATCGCCTGTTTGACGTTTGCAATCTTGTCGCTCTTGCACGCTGCCATCAAAACGTTCAACGCATCAGAAGAACTGCTGGTGACGTGATAGTCCAGGTTCACATCCGAAATATCAAACGGAATGTGTTCCTCTGCATGCCAGCTAAATGACTCTCGTAACTCGTCCTCGTTCATCTGTGGAAGGACGATGTTTTTCACGATCACCGAGTGACCACTGACTCCAGCGGCTACCTTTAGAGTCCTAATCTGGTGCTCAGCAAAGATGTTTGTAATAACATCCGAAACGTTATTAAGCTCCATAATCTGTCCGTCAACTACTGTGTCAGGCTGGAGATTCTCGAAACCCAGGTTAACCAAATGATAACTGCTGCCCTTCTTTTGAAGTTCGACCGCCTTAATTGAACTGGAACCAATGTCGAGGCCAACTAGATTCTTCTTGCCGTTAGTTTTTTTGAACATGATCTATTTATTCCTCGCCAGAAAAAGAGAGCGGATTCTGTGCTGATGACGCAGTCGAGCACGAGCTTTCATCGCCCTCGATAGTCGGCTCTTGACGGTTTTGTTTACCTGCGTAGATTGCTTGGCGTTTTTCAAAGCGATGGTCCTCGAGGCTGTCTGAGAAATTCTGCAGATGAAGGGAAGCTACGGGATTGGACGCGCGTGTGCTTTTAGCTTTTACACAAGACTAAGATCTCTGGATGGATTGACCTTCCGCAAACCGAAGGCGAGTGAAACCGGCACGAGGAGCAGAGGCAAGAGCCTTAGGAAAGGCAGCATCCTCACCGCCGTCAGAGTCAGACTACCGTAGGCGCTAAACATTGTCAACTGCTATTTTGTGTAGTTAAACCATGCTAATCGCGCTTATCCAAGGTCTGCGTTAGCGTATTTTGCATGTTCGTTTAGGCATTTTCTGGAAGCGTTGGGCGAACCTCCATGTTTGGATTCCTGGAAGCGCAGCTTGCGCGGTGTGACACCTGAGGTTAGCATTCGACCCAATGAGACGAAGACACTGGATCTCGCTGTTCATCTTTCTTATTTTTGCGGCCTTGGTAACTTGGTTGTGGTGGGTACGGCCAAAACAGGTGAACATGGCAGCATATGCGCCTGCTGATTCAATGCTTTATTTGGAAGCTAATCAGCCGCTAGAGATAGCCGAAACAATATACGGCACTGGAGCGTGGAAGGCTTTTGAGAACTTTTTGGGGAAACCGATTAGCGGACGCAGAAGCCCTGGGCTTCAACGGTTTATCCGGTGGACTGGAGTGGGGCCAATCGAGTCGGTCATTCTTGCCAGGGCGCAAATCGCCGTAGTTATCACCGACATGGGAACAACAGAACAAGGGGATACGCTGAGAATAAGGCCTGAGGGTGCCGTTCTTATGGAGACCCACACTTCTGAACGCCGAATCCGAGCGCCGGTTGAGCAAGCTATCAAGACGTTTGCAGAAAAGACCTATGGGCAACCAATTCTGCGTCGAACCACGCTTGACGGTGTTGAATTACTCGAATGGAGTGCTCCAACAGATTCCCGGCAGATAGTTGGAGCCATAATTGGCAGCCTCGTAATTCTCGGAAATAGCGAACATGCCGTGCAAAATTGTGTCGCAGTATCCCTGGGGCGGCGGGAAAGTTTGAAGGACGATCCAGAATTGACTCGAGTGCGGCGTCAGCTTGGAGTAGAGCGTCCACTAACTTTTGGTTATGTACCTGCCGGAAAGAGCGCCCGCCTACTTGCAGTCGGAATACCCGTATTACTAGATCGAGCTCCAGGAGATTCTGAATTTCAGCGATTTATTACAGCCGGCGCGGAAAAAATCTTTGGAAGCGTTGGCTGGACTTCAAGCGCTTATTCGACCGGGATCGAAGACAGATACCTGATTGCTCTTCAACCTTCGGTTGTTACGCGTCTTAAACCTAACTTTGATTCTGTCGACAATTCTAACTTCCAGATCGAGCACCTGTTGCCGAATGATGTCTACTCCGTGACTTCCTACAGGTTCTCGAATCCTGCTGCAACCTGGCAGAGTTTGAAAACAGCCGTGTCGTCCCAAGTCGACGCTTTATCAACGATCGTGTTTTCTTCGCTATTGAAATCATCGCTGCTCTCTTACGGGATCAACGATCCTGAGTTATTTCTCGATGCTGTGGATGGCGAGCTATTAACACTACGCTTTGATGACAATGGAGAGCGCTCTGTTCTTATTGCTGGCATGCGAGATTCCTCGACGCTACGGCAAATTCTTACCAAGAAAATGGGATTGATTCCACGAACCAATAACTATTCTCAGACAGAGAGCTTTGAAGATTCTCGTGAGGAAGTTGCAGCTGTCTTTATTAGTAACCTCATTGTTCTTGGATCGCCAGCAGACGTTCGACGCTATGCCATTAACAAGCAAGGGAACACAGAATCGAGTGTCGAAAAGATCAAGCGAATGACTTTCTTTGTCCCGCTATCCAGCTCCGCCAATATCGTTACATACACGGATGATAGCAATCGCGTTCGTAGTTTCATCTCTGCGATTATTGTAGCCAGCGGCAGAGCAGCCGTCCCGGCGGTCCGGATGGAAGAAGGGTTAGCTAGTTTACCCTTTTCTGTTACCGAAACCACTCTGGACGATCCAGGAATAAAACGAATTACCAGGTCGCCGCTGGGGCAGTTCAGCTCGGTTCTTCCGTTACTGATTCCAGAGCCACCCGGCCTCACCCAACCAGGTTCCCGTTAATTCCAGGCCTTCATGAGCTCTAGTAATCGCTTGGAAATGTTAGTGGCAACTTATAATCCTGGAAAGATCCGCGAGATTAATGAGGCGTTCGATTTGTTGCCGATCAAGCTGCGTTACCTCGATGAATTCCCGAATGTCTCCTTCGTCGATGAAGTTGGCCAAACCTATCAAGACAATGCTGTGCTTAAGGCATTGGAGTATTCAAGGCAGACGGGCATTTGTTCACTGGCCGATGATTCGGGTTTAGAGGTGGACGCTCTGGACGGAATGCCAGGCACTCTCTCAGCTCGTTTCGCTGGCGCTCATGCTTCTGATGCATCGCGCATCGAGAGACTTCTTAGGAAACTCTCCCGGCTTCCGGACAAGAAGCGGACGGCACGCTTCGTTTGCTCAATGGCGATGGCCGGGTGGGAACCCCAGGAAAAACCCATAAATGCAGATCCCTGCCTGTTGACAGTCACTGAAGGAAAATGTGAAGGGGTTATCACTTCTAGTCCACGCGGCTTGGACGGTTTTGGATTTGACCCAATATTTGTGCCTGCAGGCTACGATGCTACATTTGCAGAGTTACCATCTGACGTAAAGGCGACGATCAGTCACCGAGCGATTGCTCTCGCCGCGATGAGGTCCTTCATCGAGCACTGGCTGGAGTTAACTTGACCACTGATCCGACCCCACCTAAAATGCTGGCTTACTCCTTCGTTGAAGGTAGTCCGGGGCGTAGCACAGCCTGGTAGTGCGCTCGGTTTGGGACCGAGAGGTCGGAGGTTCGAATCCTCTCGCCCCGACCATCAATAACTTACAATGCGCGCTCTAAGAACCTCGCTACGTAGGTAACCAAGTCATTCACGCCCCAGAATCGATCCTCGAACGCCAAACGAGGGCGATTTTGGAAAAAAACCGCCAGAAATCGAGATTTTATCGAGACTTTGCCCGTTGAGTATGATATACGAATGCTTGAAAAGCTTTTTAATTAAGTCTCATCGGAGGTGTCACACCAGATTATGGCGACCAAAGCCGCGACAGGCAGAAAGCGCATGACTCAGTCGGAAGTCTTTAATCATTTTGCGGAAAAGACCGAAATGAAACGCGCGCAGGTTAAGGAATTTTTCGACGAGCTATACAACCTCGCCTCAAGCGAAGTTAAGACTAACGGAGAATTCGTCCTTCCCGGTTTTGGGAAGCTCGTCAAGTCCGAAAGGAAGGCCCGCGAGGGAAGAAATCCCGCGACTGGCGAAACGATCCAAATCCCAGCTAAAACGACTCTCAAGTTTCGTGTTGGCAAAAGTATGAAAGATTCGGTTTTACCTAAGAAATAATGTAAATCGCTTCTCGATTCTCGGACCAATTAAGGCGCCGCCCCATTCGTCCTCGTTGAGTGGACTCAGGGCGGCGCTTACGTTTTTGCCCTAAAAATCCAATTTGTTCGCGTTTGAATCAATGGAGTTCGGTTCCAACTTTTAACATCGGTCAATCGGTCCCGCGCGCCTTACATAACTGTTAACCCGAAAAGGATAGCAATTCGTGTTGTGCTCAGGTATAATCTCTTGTTTTGCTGATCCACTAAACGAAAGCTATCGCAGACTGTGCATTTCGGAAGACTTAAATTGTTCCAAAATGCAACGGATCTGCATCCTCAGCGTGAACTGAGGCATCTAAGATTTGCACCTAAAAAATAACCGTGATATGCGGTTTTGGAGGGGAAAAGGTACCGTGACTTTCGATAGACATTTACCGCTGGACGAGCGGATTTTGAGAATTGACCACATTCAGGCGAGACGTTATTCAAAATTGGGTGGCGTGGCCTTGGAAATTGCTACACAGGGCATTATTCGCCACTTGCGCGCGTGTGATCGAATGGATGTTAATCCCGACACTTCGGCGGTTCGGGAAATAATCGATGATGCCTTAAACGGTCGTCGAGTTTTTGCCGAAACCGGCGAACAGGAACAGACTCAAGCAGCTTAGTCAACTTTGTCAATACAATCCAGAGAGATCGCCTCCTGTGGCGATCTCTTTACTTTTTCCTTCACGAACTTCCAGAGTTGACCATCGGAGTCGTCTACATGCTAACATCGCCGCTCCAGGCATGTGCCCCTGTAGCTCAGCGGATAGAGCATCTGCCTTGTTGGAGCCTTAATGAGGAACGGTCATGACGAAGAACTCATTAAGTGGACGGCCCCATATGCGGGGACGCCCTTAGAGCCTCTGGTACTCAAATCGATTTGAGTAACAATCCATGAGGATTGGGTAATCCGCAGGAAACCTTCTTACATGAATGACATGAAGAGGGGCTCCTCAGAGACTATACGGGCCGGGACTGCGACGTCCAAGATATAGTCCTTGGTGGACTCTAAAGGCTGCGGAAAATCGCCTAAGCCTAATGACACTCACTACTCCATCGCTGAGCACACCGAAAATATCTACAAAATTATTTTGGAAGAGAATCTAACCAACCTGACTTTGGTTGGAAATTCCCTTGGTGGCGCGATCGCCATGCTCATCGCCATCAGACTCCTTGAACAGGATCCTGCACGCCTGTCCAGGCTGGTATTAATTGACAGCGCGGGAGATAAGAATTACCTGCCAATTCATCTCAAGCTTGTGAGGTCCTTTTTCGGGCCGTTAGTTATTTATTTATCACCTAGCAGCCTGGCCGCGAAGATGGTGTTAAGGATGTGCTACTACGACAGGAGGAAGATAACGGCCGAAGACGTTGAGGCCTATGCCAGACCGATAGCAAGTTCGGGAGGACGTCATGCGCTATTGCAAACTTCGCGTCAATGTATTCCACCAAATGCTGACGAGATCATCGCCAAAGTCAAGACCATAACCGTGCCTACTTTAATTCTATGGGGACGGCAGGATGGTGTCATTCCGCTCAAAGTCGGAGAGCTGTTACATCAGGCGATTCCCAACTCAAAACTCGAAGTAATTGAGCGCTGCGGACACATTCCTCATGAAGAAAAACCTGTTGAAACAATCGCCAGGATTGCCGACTTTCTCTCGGTGACAGCTCGGGGCTGAAAGCTGCTACTACCGGCGATCCTTCCTGCCTCCTTATCTTCTCTTCTTTTCACAACCGTTCGTTAGATCTTCGCGAGGATAGTTTTCCATCTGGCCCACGCTTCATCGTGTGCCTTCTTGTTGGCGGGATATTCGTCTCGCGTTTTTTGATCAGCGTCATTTGTCGGCGGCGGTGCATCACCAGCGCGCATAAATCCGTGTCCGGCACCCTCATAAGTCACAGGATCAAATTGTTTATTCAGCACTTTCATCGCCTCAATGGTGGCTGGTAGTGTTCCATCAATTCGCATGTCGTTTCCCGCATAAAAACCATAAACGGGCGCTTTGATTCGCGCCAATGCTGAATTGTCGATTGTCTTCTGGTCCTCTTTCATGGGCGCCGCGCCGTAAAACACAAACGCCTCTTTTATCTTGGGATTATTCGTTGCGTAGCGAAACGATTGGGAACCGCCCCAGCAAAAACCAGTTACTGCCAGCTTCCCATTAGTCGCCGGCAGATTTGAAACGTAATCTGCGACAGCATTCAGATCTGCAGTTATTTGATCAGGCGGCAGATCTCGGATGGCTTTCCCCAGAGCGTTGCTATCTTGAGCACGTATTTCAGCACTGCCGCCACCCTGAGGACCCATTCCCGACAATAGATCGGGCGCGATGGCCACATAACCAGCTTCAGCCAACTGATCCGTAAGTCTTTGCACCCACTCGGTCATACCAAAGATTTCATGAATCACGATCACCGCCGCTGCTTTGTTTTTCACTTCCGGGTAAACAACGAAGGCACTCACCTCGCGCTCAGGTTTGCCTCCCGCGGGCCTGTATTTAATTTTCACCCACTCCTGATGCCGCGGTGACTTCGCCAATTGCTGTTTCGCCCAATCCTGCACAGCGCCGGCATTTGGACCTGCATCTGATATTGAACCCTTGTCAGCGTGGTGATTCATGTGCAAATCGGACTGCCCCTGATCGACCGCAGTACAGCTCGAGAACATGAATAGACTGATAATGATGAGAATGAGGTTACTGATAGCTAGTGGATCTTTCTCGCTTATACTCTTCATCCCTGGTGCCTCCCTAAAAAGTCTGGACTGACTCTCGCCCAATAAAGTAATCAAGATTCATGACTAAACTGTATCATCGGGCGGAATCAATCTCGTTTGCTGATTGCCCCACTTTAGGAAATAATGACTATTTGAGATCAATTGAGCGAGACCCAAAGCTGCTTATCCCGATAGCACATTCAAGGAGACCACGTGCCAGACGAGCAAAGAACCGCAAATAACTCCCAAACTTACTGCGTCGATGCCGACGAGTTTATCTATGAAACGGTCGAGCAGGAAAATGGGCAGGCCACTGTCGTTCGATTTCAGCTCAACGATCCTCGATATCATGCCGGCGACGTCGTGGTAGTTCTTTCAGCAGACGAAATCCATTTTCATGGAATGATCGGTCGACTCGCGGACGGTTGGGCCACCGCGACCGACCGGCGCGGCTCATTGCTACCTGCTACGGTCCAGTAGGCTCGCCTTATAACCAGCCAATTCTTCACGTCCTCAGCGGTTGTACCCGGCTGGATAACTGATTTCTACCCCGGGACTTGATGACCTAATCTTCACTCTATGGAATCCCTTATTAAGATGAGTTGAAAGGTATGTAAGCGCTATTTGCCTATCCAGTGCTGAGTTTAATCCTTTGATGAATGGATCGAAACTAGTGGGCACGCCAAATCCCTGGAAAAAAGCTCGGCCTCCAGTTTCATCAGATATTCTCTGTAGCGAACTTTGCGCGTTCGGTATCAGGTTTCCATCAGTGGCCGTCGTGACTGTGGGTGCGTAAAACGAGTAAATTGCAACCCCTCTTCGTTGCGCTTCATTGATGGCGCGCTGTAAATCCAAACTCTGTGTTGGCCCGCTTGAGTCAACGCCATGTGAAGTATCCAATCCATCAGAAACCAGCAAGATCGCCCGACGGCCTGCTGGTTGCGCATCGAATCTCTTGAGCGCTTCGATAACTTCGACATAGGGATTATAGGGAGCAACGCTAGACACCCCGATGGGTCCTCTAAGAGATTTGGCGGCCTTTTCCAGATCAGAAGTAAACTTTTGACGAACCTGCAAGCTTCCGGTCCGCAACGACCCGACCGATACACGCGAGCCGCGAGGGAGCTGGCGTATGAAATCGCCCAACGATTTTATTTCCAGTCCAATAGACGAGACAACATCATCCTGAATGAGAACTATCAAATTAATTGGCGAGCTCGTACCCATCGCCCGCACAGACAAAATTGTTTGTGGTTCGCCGTCTTCGTTGACGGTCAAGTCCACAGTCTGTAATTCCAATTCGCTTGGAGCCACTTCGCCTTTAATGCGAATCGTCAGGGGAATAATCACTGGCCTTGCAGGACTTCCAGAGGAAACAAGAGTAGTGGTTTGATCCTTCGATTGGGCTAAAGTCCCTCGCCCGCCGTCGATAAAAACCAGCGACAGAAAAAGCACGATCATGCCGGCAACTGTGCTGCGTGTTTGACCTCGCCTCATATCTGCTCCTATTCGTCTTAAACGAACTAAACCATTATACAAGTATCCATCCGATAGTGGTTACTGGGACCTCACCGCGAGCTCCTTGCCACAGGCTCATGTAAGCTGGTGAACCTAAGACTTAGCAGCTAAGATCGGTGACAACTCTCGATCGAATAAAGCGTCTAAGGAAAACATGCTAGAGAATGCTCCAGGAAAACTGAACCAAGGCGATGAAAGGGTCGCACAATTGTTAAGCTGGTTCCCATGGCTCTCAGTTATTCTGATCACGTTGCCTCTTCCCGTCGTTTTTCTGGTGCTCTTTCTTGCGGCTGGTTCTACCGAATCTGCAGCGATCTTTCTTCTGCTTTCCTTTGTTTCAATGGGCCTGGGATTAGTTGTCGGCCTGATGGTGCTTATTTTTCTCTTGCTGTATCGCAGACGTTGGTATGGGCGATTGCGGAACCGGCTTGCGACCGACGGAATAACCGCCGCTGAGGTCCCATGGTTTACTTCGGAGCTGTCTTCTGAGGAGCGAAAGATCTGGAGTGAACTCAAACAAAAGAATCCACTGTTAGCGGACGCCTACTGTGAAACCCTGGCAGCTCGACTGACTGCAACCAGGATCATCGCCAGAGCGCGTGGAGAGACACTGAGAATTGAACGGCAGATTAACAGGACCCGAAACATAGGCGGAGTTGACACGAGTTCGCTGCTAAGTGACTTAATGGCGGATCGCCAACGCTCGCAGGAACTTTACAAGGAAGCGACCGTTCGTTTGTCCGCCGCCAAGACTCGGCTGCAAACAATCGAAGCAGCAGCGAATCGCAGCCTGAGTCAAAAAGAAACTGATCTAATGCTGCGACGTTTGGCAGCTTCTCAGGAATATTTTCCACTAGCACTCGAAATTGCCAGTTTGGAACAAGAGTCGCTATTGGAGATAGGGCAACGGGAGGTAAGCCAGCCATCGTCCGCGCCTGATGAGTCGCGAAAGGGCTGACAGCGATATTGACCACGTCGCAACTTTTTAACGAGTAAACTTTCTGTTACGAGTCTATTTGTTTCAAACGATATACGCCGGGTGCTACACGCGTAGCAAAACCTTCATCAACCAGCTCCCAGTTTCCGATTCCCGCGTCTGGATTTGACAACCCGGTAGCGCGGGCCAGCTCGCCACGAAGCGTCATCCCAGCGCCTATGAGATATGCTCGGGCAATCTCTTTCAGGGCCTCTTCCCTGCTCACCACCATCGCCAACTCATCCTGGAACCTGCTTTCCGTGAGCGTCCAAATGTAAGTGAACTTTGGCACGTAAACAATTTCAGCCGGAATCACCTTGAATGATCTTTGTAGCTCATCGATTGCTTTGGTAAGAACGCTTCGTTCTCTAATGCCGCTTGCATCACGAAGGTCTCCTGTGGCCATCTCCCACTCTTTGCGCAGCACCTTGAGCACGTCTTGAGCGGGCTCCGATAGCCTGGATTTCTCGTCACCAGGCGCAAGGCCCAATAACGCATTGAAATGCGGAACCAATCTGCGGGCAATGAAGTTAGAACGGCCTCCACGGAGCTTTCCGTAATAGACACGACCTCTGCGAACGATCTCGTCTTTTATGGTCCATGCCAAACTGGTTTCTGGATCTTTCTGAACATTACGGGGCGTGTGCGCATCGCGGCGTCCACAAACTGCGATGTATAAAGAAGGTCCAGTGCGACGGGCGTCTGTCAGCGCAGCACAAAAACCCAGCCGATCAATAAATCTTTCAGCAGCCGGCGCTTCCTCAATGCGCAATTCCGGTTCGCGGCACCACACTCTGTCGCGGAACAACTCGATCTCTTCAGGAAGGAGTGATTGGGTAGATTTCACCGCGGCATGCTATCAGATTGACAACAAAGCAGACCAATCTGACCGCAACCGCAAACTTTGAACACCGCAAGACGTCGGTTAGAAACCCTACAAATCCCTGTATAACAAAGGTTTCCCGCCGCCAGTTCCAATGGCACGGGCGATGCCAATAGAAACGCGCCCACTGATGTTTCTACCGAGTGGCCCATGATTAAGTAACCTGCTGTCGTGGAGAGCAATGATGAAGAGAAGTAAAGCCTCTATAGCGATAACCTGGCTGACATGTTTGTCCCTGGTACTTTCGTTGTGCGCGGGGATTATCCTGATCGACGTTGTCAAAGCTGCTCCCCATCGAGAACATGGCTCTATCAGCGGGCGCATCAAGGATAAAGTCGCTTCAGACCTGCGCCAGCAAAAGAGCAAGAACGGAGGCCGCGATGCTGTCAGGATTATTGTCCAACTCAATGATCGAATGAGCGAACCTCTCAAAGCGCTGCTCGAAGGAAACGGCATTAAGGTCAAACGAAGGTTCATTAACTTTAATAGCTTTGCAGTCGAGTTGCCGGCGAGCGTCGTTGATTCGCTTGTGTCGTTCCCGGAAGTGAAATTTGCATCGCTCGACAACGATGTCAGGTCAATGGGAGGACACATCGCTCAAACGACTGGTGCAGACAATGTTAGATTGATGGGCCCTGCCGGTAGTTCGCTGGATGGCTCTGGCATTTCTATCGCGGTTTTGGATTCCGGGATTTTCATCGCTCATGACTCTTTTGACGATGCTCAAACTGGCCAATCGCGCGTAATTGTGAGCCAAGACTTCACCGGTGAAGGTCGCACCGATGATCCCTACGGTCACGGCACACATGTCGCAGCAGCCGCAGCCGGAAATGGCGTTGTTTCCCAGGGCAAGTACATTGGCATTGCGCCGAAGGCAAACCTCATCAATCTGCGCGTTCTCAACTCGCAAGGCATCGGCACAGTCTCGGCATTACTCGCGGCTCTCGATTGGGTCATGACGAATCGTTCGCTTCACAACATCCGTGTTGTCAACATGAGCCTCGGCATGCCAGCCGTAAACTCTTATGAGACTGACCCCGTCTGTTTAGCTTCGCGACAGCTTGTCGATGCCGGCATAGTTGTTGTGGCTGCGGCCGGCAACAATGGCAAGAACAGCCTGGGTGAAAAACTTTATGGACATATACACTCACCCGGTAATGAACCATCGGTGCTCACAGTTGGCGCTGTGGATACCAAAGGCACTGATAACAGAGCCGATGATTCCATCGCCACATATAGCTCTCGTGGTCCTACGAGAAGCTTTTGGACTGATGAAAATGATGTAAAGCACTTCGATAACATGATCAAACCCGATCTCGCTGCGCCAGGCAACAAAACTGTTTTTGCTCAATCACCTAACAATGCCTTGGTAACTCAGAACCCCTCTTTGGAAGCCAACGTAAGTGCCGATCCTGAGCGAGAGCAGATGACTCTCAGTGGTACTTCGATGGCTTCCCCCATCGTGGCCGGGACGGCTGCACTGCTCTTGCAGGCTAACCCGACTCTGACCCCGAACATGGTCAAGACCGCACTTATGTATTCAGCGCAACAGCTTCCTGGATTCAACATGTTGGAGCAGGGCGCGGGAGAGCTGAACATTGACGGCGCAGTCAGATTGGCTAAGCTCGTTCGGACAGATCTAACCTCAGCCACCACAGTTGGTGATCCCTTGCTAACAGCAGAACTGCCCACACCTCAATCAAGTATTTCTTACAGCGACCAGATCAAAGGCACCAACGCGTGGGGAGTTCCCATAACCATCACCAATTCCGGAACCTACACTTTCTCATGGTCACAAGGAATAATCGTTGATAAGGCGTATATGACCGGTGATTCATTGATTACCGATTATCAAAACATTTATGCTGACGGAGTTCTTCTAAGTGATGGAGTTCTCTTAAGTGACGGTGTCCTGCTCTCTGACGCTACTATGCTTTCCAGTGGGGTCTTGTTGGGAGACAGCATTCCCATTGGCAACGGAACCACTATGGGGGAAGGCGGTTTATTCCTTTCCAATGGCGTCCTGCTTGGCGATGGAGTCTTACTATCAGACGGCGTTTTGTTATCCGACGGGGTACTACTCAGCGATGGCGTTTTGCTTAGCGATGGTGTTCTTCTAGGCGACTCGGTGCTTCAAGCTTGTTCGGCAATGCTCGAAGGAGATCCCTCCGCACGTATGTCCATCAAGATTGACAGTGGCGATAACTATCTCGGCTACTAGCGTACGGTCACAGTTAAGCGGAGATTTTCCACGGCCCATCTGAGGACCCGCACCATGAATCAACAGAACTCCCTGACATTACTCAAAAAGCCTTACCGGCAGGTTTCTGCTGATCAGTTTATGATTGCCGTCACAAAGCTTGACGCTAGTCATGAGCAGGAAGTCCTTGAGTTTCTTTCCCACCGTCCGCTTCACACGGTGGCGATGGTCGGATTCATTCTTGATAACGGTCTCGTGAGCCCACTTAATCGGGGCAGTTTCTACGGTTGTCGCAACGATCAGGGTAAGCTTGAAGGCGTCGCTTTAATTGGGCACGCAACCTTATTGGAAACTATCTCCAATCGTGCCGTGGAAGCATTGGCAGAAATAGCCCAGACCTGTACCACTGCTCACATGATCATAGGTGAGAAGGAACGAATAAACCATTTCTGGGATTTCTATGCCGATGCTGGCCAGAATATGCGTCATGCCGGCCGGGAATTGCTTTTCGAACTCAAATGGCCCCTGGAAGCCTTTGAAGAAGTTCCCAATCTCCGACTGGCAACCTTCGCTGATCTTGAGTTGGTCGTACCAATACACGCGCGGATGGCGTTTGACGAAAGCGGCATCAATCCACTGGAGCGAGATCCGGAAGGCTTTCGCCGGCGGTGTGCTCGCCGTATTGAACAGAGTCGAACCTGGGTTTGGACTGAAGGCGATGAAGTTATTTTCAAGGCGGATGTCGCATCTGACGCGGGTTCGGTCGTCTATCTTGAGGGTGTCTGGACAAACCCAGAACAGCGCTCTCGAGGTTATGGATTGCGTTGCATGTCGCAACTTGCCCGCACCTTGCTACGAAGCACGAGATCCATCTGCGTTCTGGTCAACGAGAAGAACAAAAAAGCACATATCTTTTATCAGCGCGCTGGCTTTAGACTCCGCGCAATCTATGACACGATCTTCCTAGACTAATTACCCTTCCAGAGCCACAGTGCGGAAATGACCTTAGTCAAACTTGTTTTGAACCAATCAATGCTCGCGGAACTTATTGAATATGGCGCGAGATACGGAGTCTGTCATTGCTCTGAGACAGCTCCGCATAATTTTTTACGTCTGCCGATTTTGGAGCGATGTCGTCATTCGCATAAAGTTTGCGGCCGCCGTTTGGCTCGCTCCACGAGCCGCCACTGACTTCAATGCCAGCCCCTTCCGGAATCAAATATGAGAAATTAGTCGCCGTGTATATGTGGGTCACCGCGAGCGCGGGCGGCTTGATCTACTTTGTGGCGGCCTACCGGATGGACTTGAAAAAAGTCGATCTTCAACTCGCCCTTCTCGCTGCCATAACAGTCTTTCTTAGTTCACGAATCAGTATCAAGATTCCTCAATTTCGTTCCCAAATCTCGGTCTCTGATACATTCATCTTTCTGACTCTCGTGCTCTATGGTTGCGAGGCCGCAATACTAATGGCCGCCACCGAAGCGCTCCTCTCCTCCTTTCGATTTAGCCGGAAGGGCATAACTATACTATTCAATTGGGGCTGCGCTGCCTGCTCCACCTGCGTTACTTCCTTGCTTCTGCGCTTCTTTTATGGTGATCCCGTCACGCTCAATGCCGGGCCCTTGTCAGCTAAATTCATTACCGCCGTAGCTTTGATGGCGCTTGTCCAGTACGCATCAAACTCCGGCATCGTCGCCATCTGCGGCGCGCTCAAAGCGGGAGTGCCGATCTGGCAAACATGGAAGAAGCACTATCTTTGGACCTCTATTACATATTTCGCAGGCGCTTCAGCCGCTGCTGTCATTGCCAAGCTGATGGGACAGTTTGGATTTTATGCGCTGATCATAACCTTGCCGATCATCGCCATTGTCTTCTTCACTTATCAAACCTATCTGAAGAATATAGAAGCCTCAGCAAAGCAAGCTGAACAGGCCGAGCGACACGTGGAGGAGTTGTCCCACTTCATAGCGGAACAGGAACGGATTCGTGAACAGTTCTCGCAAATGGAGAAGCTTTCCGCATTGGGCGAACTGGCGTCGGGCGTAGCTCACGATTTCAACAACACGCTAGCCGGTATTCTCGGGCGGGCACAACTAATTCTGCGAACCAACGATCCGGAAAAGATTCAGCGCGGACTGAACATCATTATCAAGACTGCTGAAGATGGTGCTAAGACAGTAAAAAGGATCCAGGATTTCGCGCGGCAACGGCGCGACCATGATTTTGAACCTGTTTCCATTGACCAGATCCTTTTTGATGTCAGCGAAATTACCAGGCCGCGGTGGAAAGATCGCGCTGAGGCGTCGAACGTTCAAATTGCTCTTGACCTCCAGATTCGCTCTAAGGCAAAAGTCATGGGGGATGAATCGGAGTTACGCGAAGTGTTGGTCAACATGGTCTTCAATGCGGTCGATGCGATGCCTCAGGGAGGACACCTAACGTTAACAGCGGAGGATGTTGACGATACCGTTGTGATTTCCGTTGGCGATACCGGCACGGGTATGGCCCCCGAGGTTAAGACGCGAATCTTCGATCCGTTTTTCACTACAAAAGGCAAAGCTGGAATGGGTTTGGGCCTGGCAGTAAGCTTCGGAATCATTCGGCGACATGAAGGCTCGGTTGAGGTTGATTCCGAGGTAGGCGTTGGCACCCGATTCAGAATAAGTCTTCCTAAAGCCCTGGTGAACGACGAGCCAATCTCTCTTGAACTTGGATCAGATACGGCAAAGCAGCCGTATGAAACATCTGCTTACACGAATACTTCACGTTTGTTCGAAGGCTATCAACCTAAGATCCTGGTCGTTGACGATGAGGAAGCCGTACGGGAATTACTGCGGGATCTGCTTGAAACTGAAGGTTGTAGGGTTTATCTCGCCCCGGGAGGCCGTGAGGCACTTAATCTCTTTGGTGCGCAACAATTCGATGGCATCTTCACAGATGTTGGTATGCCGGGGATGAGCGGTTGGGAACTTGCTCACGCCGTCCGTGAACGGAACGAAAGCATCCCGATCGCCGTAATTACCGGATGGGGAGAAGCCGTTGGCTCTGACGAACAAAAAGAAGCACGTGTTGACTGGGTTGTTACGAAGCCTTTTCGTGCGGAACGCATTAGTGAGTTGGCCCAGGAAATCTCCAAAAAGAGCACGGCGACGAAGCGCGCTGCCTTTTCAATCGTTGCCGCGTAACAAAGAAATTCGTCGGCGGGAAGCCTCATACAGAGTTTTTCTTCACAATCTTCCAGTCGCTCGCTTCAACTTGAGTTTTTTCTCCTTCGGGTTCTTCAGCCGCAGAACCTTCCTGTAAGCGTTTGCGATACTCGACGGCTCTCTTCACACTTTTCTCGACCACTTCTAAAGTAAAAGGCTTCAAAACGAAATCGAAAGCGCCCAGCTTGATTAAGCCTTGAGCGTGCTCGCGATCGCCAATGCCTGAAATAATTATTACCGGAGTTTCTGAGAACCTTTGGCGGATATGCCCGAGCAATTCCAGGCCGCTTAAGCCAGGCATTGAGATATCGGTCAGCACAACGTCGTAAACGTCAGCCTCGAGTCTGGCAAATGCTTTCTCGGCCGTCTCAGCGGTCTGGCAGACATAATCTTCGGAAAGAAGATCGTAGAGTGTGTCGCGGATGGTATCGTCATCGTCGACCACCAGGATTCTTGACATATCTTGGACCTCCCACGCATGTACGCCGGATCATTTTACGCAACCAACACGCGTGAAGTTTTCGCGCTATCACACTTCGAGCATCGATCAATTAGAGCAGGATTCGAAACCAGGAAATAGTAACACACACAGTGTTTGCCAAAGAGAACAAGGGCCGGCGACTTTCATCACCGGCCCTTATCCTTCTTATTCAAAACAGTCGGAGCTTATTAACGTGGACCAGTAGCGCGAATGACTAACTCTGTTCCTCGGTCCAGTTCGAGATCGTCACGACCCTGAACATAAACAGATCCCGCACCCCCACCGGCTCCGACGATGGCGCCAATAGCAGCGCCTTTACCGCCACCGGCAATCGCGCCAATTATCGCGCCGACGGCAGTGCCAACGGCTGCTCTCTCAGCAGTCTTGGTAGTTTGATTGTCATCTCTGACAGTTCCCTCATTGTCTATTCTTACCGTTTCACCTTGAGCATTTCTTACCGAGTCGATGATCCCAGCAAAGCGGTATGATTGGCCGTCACGCAGATGAATAGTATCGAAATTCAGGGTCATCTGAGACCTTCCTGTAATTCGACCACTGCGCTGCACGCTCGAAACATGACCTTCAATCGTGGCTCCCTCATATTGCGATGGCTGCCTCACTGTAGCTGTGAAGCGGTCACCCACCCTGGCATTCGCACTTGAAAGGCCGTTGTCCAGAACAGCAACCAAAGTTTCCCCGCTAGCCACAATAAAATCCGTGCCTGACGGGTTGTTGTTGTTCGGATATGGCTGCGCTCCGGTATTGATATCAAAACGAGCCACGTCAGACGTCTTGTCATACGTGCTTTGCACCACGACAGGACTTGAGACGCCCTGAACATATACTCTCCGGGTGACACTTAGTCTGCGACCGTTATCAATCGGGTTGAACGTAACATTGAACTCGCTGTCGCGATCTCCAGTTGAGCTGACAATCAGTTGATCGCCGTTCAGCGTCGCACGTGCCCGAATAGTTCGACCAGTGCCCGAAGTCTCAATCCGTTCAATGCCATCGGCCGAAAAGGTGATTTGCGGCGCGCGAGACGAGGCAAGCGTTACACTTCTACCGCGTAGTTCGATGGCGATTTGATCCGGAGACTCGAGCCGGGCCGCCAGTTGATCTCGCAACCGAGTACGATCCCCATAGGGAAGAGATTGAGTAGCTCGGTCGGCCGCCAGAGTCGGATCGTCACTGTTTGATGGATCCAGCCGGTAGGTGCCGGTCATAAGATTGGCGCCATACGCTGAACCGTTAGTTGGATAGTTATCGCTGGGATAGCCTTGACCAATTGACGGCCAGGTCAGCCTGTAAACACTAGCCAGTTCATTTAAGTCGGCACGTAGGTTGGTCCAACTACGCAGCACTACGGTGCTCCGAATATTTCGATCTGTGATGAACCGATCGATTAAGGCAGCACGGTTAAGGACGTCCTGCGCGTCAGCCGAAGTTGACTGTCTCCTGTCGAAGCGTTGCTGTAATTGAACGACCGCCCGATCAAGGTCGTCAGCACGGTTAAGTAAGTCTCCCCCGTTTGTTCCGTAAACACGGTTTTGATTCTGTGCGTTCAGAGTATTACGAAACGTGGCGGTACGATTTTGGATTCGAAGGATCAACTGGCGCACGGCACTGTTGGTGCGTCGATAGGTTTGACGTTGAGCTTGAGTAAGCGTAGTTCCCGCGGATATCAATGCCACCGCGAGAAATGCCAGCAGCGTTTTTCTAATTACAATCATCTCTTTTCCTCCAGATTTCTTGGCAACACATAGGCGCAGACACTTAGTTAGGCCCAATGCGGATTTGTTTCATTAACGTCACCCACTCATGTCACAGATTTGAGACGAAAATGGCGCGACGATATCTGATGAACGTAACAAGCATTGTGCCAAACCGAGCCTGAAAACCTTTTCGTCGCAAAACTGTTGTAATTAAGTGATGCTTGAACGTGAAACGGCGAATTTTGCATAGTCATTCGCTGAACGGCCTGTATGCTATTCTTTGCCAGGAATCGCCGTAAATGAGTACCGACAATCCCAAAGCGGTAGTTCAGTTGGTAGGCAACGACTTTTTCGTTGGCTTCGGCCCTTCGGGTCATGCTGTCCCGATTGACACAGATCGCGCGCGCAACTCTGCGCCGAGTCCGATGGAACTTCTATTGCTGGCGCTTGGATCTTGCACTGGCATCGACGTGATTTCTATTCTTCGGAAGAAACGTCAAAGCGTGACGGATTATCGCGTTGAGGTGCGCGGCGAGCGTCGAGAGGATTATCCCCGGAGCTATAAGCGGATGGAAGTGCATCACATTGTCACAGGCCGTAATATTTCAGAGCAATCAGTCGCGCAGGCAATCCAGCTTTCGGAAGAGAAATACTGCAGCGTCGCAGCGACATTGAGACCAACTACGGAAATCGTTTCAAGCTTCGAGATCATCCAAGACTAGAGTAATAGCCGGATGTGCGGTGGCATAGCTAAATCCTGGGGAGTTTTCGTTTAGTGTTTTTTTCAACGCGTTTATTGTTGCTGTTGTTTTTCATCGCAGTATTTGGCGCCAGCACGCTTTCCCGCCTAGCCACTGCGACGGCACTGTTGCTGGTGCAGAGTCAAAACAAGCAAAGCAATAGCGACGCCAGCCTGGCAGCGGTGCGCCGGCAGGATCGCGAAGCACGCAACTCGCGCGGAGTGATCACCCGGCTGCCTCCCGAGGAACATCTTAGGCGCGCAGCCGTCTATCACGCCAACCGTGCTTTTGATGAGGCCCGCGAACATTGGCAGGCGCTGATGAACTACTATCCCGAGGATCCTCGCGTAGCCGAGGCACTCCTGGGCATCGGCCGGTCATACTTTCAAGCAAGACGCTACTACGAAGCCTACAACGCATATGACCGACTTGCCCGTAGTTACCCGTCCACAAAAGAAGGTCGCGAGGGACTCAATTTCAGCGCGGCTTCTCTGCTGCGGATGGGCAAGACTTCAGAGGCCGCTGACCGCTACCTTGAATATATCAATCGTTTTCCCGATGGCGAACGAATTGAGACTGCCCACTTAAATGCAATTGACACCTTAAGGGAAGCCGGACGTTTGCAGGACGCTAGTGCCTGGATTTCCCGAACCAGACAACGATTCTCCGGCACGCCCAGCGATACTAACGCATTGTTTGCGCAGCTCCGCATGGATATTGCCGAGGGTAATTGGAAACGCGCTATAGCGGCAGCTGACGAACTGAGCAGGAAAACTCTTCAAAAGGGTGTGGCCACCAGTCCGGCGGAAGTTGCTTACTTGAAGGCGTTCAGTTTGGATCGTGCGGGCCATCGTGACGACGCAACTGCGGCCTATTTGGCTGTGCCCAACGGTATCGAGTCCTATTATGGCTGGTTGGCAAACGACCGGTTGGAAAACATAGTCGACAGCACGAGGCGGCCGTTGGTTGACGAACGGGCTAACCGCAATCGGTTGCAGGCGGCTTCATTAGCAGATCGCTATCCGGCACCCTACCGGCAGTCAATAATTTCAACGGCCAGGGCGCGCAAACTTGACCCCCGCTTTATACTTGCTCTTGTTCGGCAGGAGAGCGTCTTTCGACCACTCGCAAAATCTCCGGCAGGCGCTCGTGGCTTGCTGCAGTTAACGATCGACGCGGCCCAAAAGTATGCATCAAACGCCGGCATGCAGCCGGTAGAAGAGAACCAGCTCTATCAACCAGACACCTCAATCCGTTTGGGCGGTGAATATCTGGCCGAGTTGTCGGCCATGTTTCCAAATCTACCTGAAGCTGTGGCCGCCTCTTACAATGGAGGCGAAGATAATGTTGCTCGTTGGGTGAGACGAGCAAAACAAAAAGACCCGGGCGTGTTTACATCCGAAGTAGGCTTCGATGAAACGAAGGTATACGTGCAAAAGGTAATGAATAACTATCGCGTCTATCAGCAACTTTATACGGTTGATCTCACGCGAAGGTGACCCGCCCTACCTTCCGCTCTCGTACGCTTCACGCCCTTTCGTGCGTAGGCAAACCGAGGAAGTCCATCAGGATGGAGCAAGACAGCAAAACAGCAGGCCTTGGACGCCTGCTGAAATGCTGCATACTCAGTCACTCAGTCTTAAAGTTTGTCTTCGTCGTCGATCGTCAACCGCTCTGGCTCGTTGACACCCTGCTGGTTGTAATAACCGCCCGGCGCGAACTGACCGTGTTCTCCCAGATCCAACGATCGTTCTTCCGTCTTCAAAGCTTCCTCGCCAGTCGGTGCTTCAGCCTCCCAACCTTCTTCGCCTTTCTTTTTCCTCTTCT
>WNGJ01008069.1_pt1 | contig 25268 bp, 28 predicted proteins | sample 5400611 | NCBI WGS metagenome assembly WNGJ01 (sample SAMN13153375, study PRJNA577476) | soil metagenome | isolation source: 40 cm soil or saprolite under Garry oak tree replicate 1 | place: USA:California | collected 2016-06-15
CCCGTCAGGTCGAGTTCCATCACGGCTTCGCTGACCGAAAGCCGCTTCAAAGAGGTGGTTGCTTCCGCAATAATGACCGGGTTGTAGGCGGTGACTTCGTCGTCGCCTTCCACCGGCGCCTCGATGATATAGCTTGGCGCGTCCAGCGTCGGCGCATCCATCTCGGCAAGCGCCGCGGAAGCCGCGTAGGCCTTGCGGGCCGAACGATCCTTGAGACGGCTCTTGTAGCGGCGCAGGCGTTTCTCGATCATCAGCAACGCCTGGTCGGCGCTGGCATAGGCGTCGGCGGCATTGGAATCGGCCTCGAGGGTGATCCCGGAATCCAGATGCAGCGCGCAGTCGGTGCGGAAGCCGAAACCATCCTTGCTCAGCGTGATATGGCCGGAGTAATTGCCATCGAAATATTTGCGCAGGACTTCGTCGGTGCGCTCGCTGGCGCGCCCGCGCAGCGCGTCGCCGACACTGATGCTTTTACCCGAAATCCGAAGAGTCATGTTGCTGCCTCGATTGGATTGGATCGGAACCGACACTAGTCCGATTTGGCTGGAGCGCAATCAGGCCGGCGCCGGATCGCGCGACCGGTCGGAGGATGCTGCCGGCGCCGAAAGGGCGTTGCCGAGCATGCTTTGTTTGTCGCGGCGGCGCTGCACCGAGGACGGAATTCGCATCGCCTCGCGATACTTCGCGACCGTGCGGCGAGCGATATCAATACCCGATACGCGCAATCGTTCCACGATGGTATCGTCGGAGAGGATCAGCGCGGGATCTTCCGCATCGATCAGCTGCTTGATGTGATGACGCACCGCCTCCGCCGAATGGGCTTCGCCGCCATCGGCCGATGCAATCGAGGCAGTAAAGAAATATTTTAATTCAAAACTGCCGCGATTGGTCGCCATGTATTTGTTGGCAGTAACGCGCGATACCGTCGATTCATGCATCTGGATCGCATCCGCCACCGCCTTCAGATTGAGCGGCCGCAGATGCGCAACGCCATGGGTGAAGAAGCCGTCCTGCTGGCGCACGATCTCGGTCGCGACTTTCAGAATCGTGCGGGCGCGCTGGTCGAGCGCGCGCACCAGCCACGTCGCGTTCTGCAGACAATCGGTGAAGTAGGACTTGTCGCCATCCTTGCGAATCGTCTTCGACAGTTCGGTGTAGTAGACTTGATTGACCAGCACGCGCGGTAACGTGTCGCTGTTGAGTTCGACATGCCAGCCGCCATCGGGGCCTGGCCGCACATAGACATCCGGCACCACGGTCTGCATCCGGGCCGAACCGAATTTCAAGCCCGGCTTGGGATCGAGACGGCGGATTTCACCGATCATGTCGGTGATATCCTCATCGTCGACGCCACAAAGCTTTCGCAACCCCGCGACATCGCGCTTCGCCAGCAAATCCAGATGCTCGACCAGCGCCTGCATCGCGGGGTCGTAACGATTGAGTTCGCGGAGCTGGATCGCGAGGCATTCGGCGAGATTTCGCGCGCAGATGCCGGGCGGATCGAATTTCTGCAGCACCGCGAGAACCGCTTCGACGTCCTGTTGCGATGCCCCTAACCGCTCCGCGGCCTGCCCCAGATCCGGCGGCAAATAACCGGCCTCGTCGACCAGATCGATCAAATATTGCCCGATCATGCGCTGCGCCGGCGCGGTGAAAGCCACCGCCAGTTGTTCGGCCAGATGACTGCCGAGCGTGATCTCGGAGGCGACAAAGGCTTCGAGATTGTAGCTGTCGTCGTTGGAAGCGCCGCCGCCCCATTCGGTGTAGGCGGTCGGCGCCGCGTCTTGTGCAGTGCGGGCTGCGGCCTCGGCGGGCTCCTCGGAAAATACATTGTCGAGACCGGCGTCCAGGGTCTGCTCGATCTCGGTGCGGCTGCCGAGGTCCCGGTTCATCCAGTCTTCCTGCGCCGGCTCGAAACCCTCGCCGGCGGAACCGGCGACCATGCCATCGGCGACGACATCGTCGCCATAGGCCGAACCGGAATCGTCGTCGCCGGAATATTCGCCGCGCTCGGGTGCGGCGGGTTCGCCCGCGACGGGCGGGTCGGTACCGTCACTGGCGCGCTCAAGCAGCGGATTTCGCTCCAGTTCCTCCTCGACAAAGGCCGAAAGGTCGAGATTCGACAGCTGCAGCAGCTTGATCGCCTGCATCAGCTGCGGCGTCATTACCAGCGACTGCGACTGGCGGAACTCTAATCTTTGCGTCAGGGCCATCGAAGCAAGAACCGATCCTTAAAGTTGGTCCGATTCTTGCTTAAACTAGTCCAATGCCGATGTACACGGCTTGACGAATGGGAAAAATAATCTAAAGGCGGAATTCCTCGCCAAGGTAAAGGCGGCGCACATCCGGATTGTTGACGATTTCGTCCGGACTGCCTTCTGTCAAGATCTCTCCAGCATAGACGATATAGGCGCGATCGGTCAGCCCGAGCGTTTCCCGCACATTGTGGTCGGTAATCAACACGCCGATGCCGCGATTGGTCAGATGTCGGACAAGATCCTGGATGTCGCCAACCGCGATCGGATCGATGCCGGCGAACGGTTCGTCGAGCAGCATGTAATTGGGGCGGGTCGCCAGCGCGCGCGCGATTTCGACACGCCGCCGCTCGCCGCCCGACAGCGCGATCGACGGGGACTTGCGCAGCCGCGTGATGTTGAATTCATCGAGCAGCGAGTTGAGTTCGGCCTCGCGCTTTCGCCTGTTGGGCTCGACCACCTCGAGCACCGCACGGATATTCTGCTCTACCGTGAGGCCGCGGAAAATCGATGCTTCCTGCGGCAGATAGCCGATGCCTAGCCGCGCGCGCTGATACATCGGCAGGCTGGTGACGTCATGGCCATCGAGCTCGATGGCACCGCGATCGGCCTTGATCAGGCCGGTGATCATGTAAAAAACCGTGGTTTTTCCGGCGCCGTTCGGACCGAGCAAACCAACGGCCTCGCCGCGGCGAACATAGATGCTGACGCCGCGCACGACCTGGCGGGTTCCAAAGCTCTTTTCCACGCTATGCACAGCCAGATAGCCTGCCCGCGGTGCCGGCCGTGGCGCGGTCGCGCCATTGGTCTTGGCTCGCGGGGGGCGCGGCTTTTCCGGATGACGCTGCGCCGGCCTTTCATAGACGGAGTCCCGGGAGCCATCGCGAACGATTGAAGGTGCGTCACGCACCGGGCTGGCCAGCATGTCGCCCATCCTGTCGCCAAGCGCAGTGATATCCTCACGCGCGCGCGCAAATCCTGGCGCATTGCGTTTTGCCGGGCGTCGACGGAACATGCCGAGTAAATCCACCATCCCCGCTTAGCTCAGCCTTTCACGGTGACACCGCGACCCGCCGCGGCGAATTCGATTCGCTCGCGCAACATGAATGAATGGATGTCCGTTGCCCAGCGAAACACCCTGGAACCGAGGCGCGGTCTGACGTCGCCAAGCTCAGCCTAGATACAGGCTCGCTCCGCCAGCTTCAACCTCGCGGCTTGCCGATAGCAGACAAGTGATTGATTTTATTTTGGTTTATTTGGGGCGCCGAGGGACGGCAGGGGCGATCCCGAACCGGACGATGACGGCCCGCAGCCCTGGCTCTGGATGAACAGGCCCTGGACTTTTCCGCTGTCCGATTCGACCCGCGATACGCCTGTCGTCATGTCGACCAGCAGGCGGTCGCCGCGCAACACGTTCTTGCATTGGGTCAGCACGACGCCGCCGAGCATGGTGATGAGATTGGCCCTGGTATCGAACACCGCGGTTTCGCCGGTCACGACCTGATCCTTTTGCGTCACAACCACGTTGCCTTTGGCCTCGAGCCGGCGGATCGACGAACTGCCGCCGGGGCCGGGGGTGGCGGACTGGATCGGCGCGGATTTTGTAGCAGCCTTTGGATTGGCAGCAGGGGCGGGGGCTGCGGCGGGCGTCGATGTGGAATCATAGAACACCACGAGGATTTTCGATGTCATGGTGGTGTCGCCCTGCACCACCTTCACATTGCCGGCGAATGTCGCTTCCTTTTTCTTGTCGCGCATCTCGAGCGTCGCGGCTTCGATCTGGATCGGCTGGTCGCGATTCTGCGAAAACCCCTGCATGGCGTTGGGCACGCCCTGCACCGCGCTCTGCGCACCGGCTTCACTGGCGGCGATCAGCGCGAGCGCGAATGCGGCCGTGCAGGCGCGATGCGCGATCCGCCGACTGAAAGTGCTGCGCGGAGAAAACTTCATCATCAGATCATTTCGGATTGGCGGATTTGCCGGACGATCGCATTTTGGCTGGCGGGGCAGGGTCTGCGGGTGCCAATGCGTTGGCGTTGGCCACCTCGCCGGTGGGAGACGGACTGTCCATGATCAAATTCATCACGACATTGCCTTCGAACCGGACTACCTCGCCGCCGCCGGTTATCCTGAGCTTGTCCGCGGTCAGATTTCCGTTCAACAATTTGACGTCGACAGGCTCTTCCGACGTCACCGTGCCCTTACCGATATCGACGAAGGCCTGGGTCAGGCGCGCTTCGTACCCGGTCGAGGATTGCAGGAAGATGTCCTTATGCAGGTCCAGAAGCTGCTGCTTGCTGTCGAACAACCCGTTGCGGGCGTCGAGCGTGACGGTGGTCTGATCTTCCATCAGGACCTTGGCCCGCAACGCGTTGAGATCGACATGGTCCGGATCGGTCAGATCCTGGGTCGCGGTCTTGGCCCACAACTCATAAGGCCGCTGATCGGTCGAATAGCCCGACAGATGCGGCGTTTCCATCGTGATCTTGGTGCCGGAAACCACCAGGTTGTCCATGTCGACCGGCAGCTTGGGCAGCAGCATCCGGAACGGATTGAAGATCGACACGAAAACGATCGCCGCCATCGCCAATATCACGGCGGCGGGGACCGCGACGCGCAGCAGCCGCACCAGCCGGCTGTGGCGCGCGGCCATGGCAAAGCGCGCCTCCAGTCCGGATTGATAGGCTGGGATTTGAACCGAATTCACCGCTGCTCCAAAGCGCTGGCGTCATCAAGCGCATGATCGCGCTTCCCGCCATTCTACCCGGCCTTGCCGGATAATGCAGCCTGGACCTCGTGCCAGGAGTGTGACCGAAACGGGGCCGAAGCGCGCCTGCGAGGCGCTTCAAAAGGTCCCGGTTCAGGAATGCGCGAAGATGTCCTCGGTGTCCCAGCCCTGCAGGTCGAGCTTGGCCCGCGTCGGCAGAAATTCGAAACAGGCTTGCGCCAGCCCCAGCCGGCCCTCGCGCGCCAGCATGGCATCGAGCCGTTCGCGCAAGGAATGTAGATGCAGCACGTCCGACGCCGCGTAGGCCAGTTGCGCCTCGCTCAGGGTTTGCGAACCCCAGTCGCTCGACTGCTGCTGCTTCGACAGATCGATGTTGAGCACCTCGCGCACCAGATCCTTTAAGCCATGGCGATCGGTGTAGGTCCGGGTCAGCCGTGAAGCGATCTTGGTGCAGTACACAGGCTGCGGCATCACGCCGAAGGTGTGGTACAGGGCCGCCAGATCGAACCGCGCAAAGTGAAAAATCTTGGTGACCTTCGGATTGGCCAGCAGCGCCTTCAAATTCGGCGCGTCGGCAGGATCCTTTCCATGATCCCTGGGGATTTGCACCACGTCGGCGCTGCCGTCGCCGTTCGACAGCTGCACCACGCAGAGCCGGTCGCGATGCGGATGCAGCCCCATGGTCTCGGTATCGATCGCCACGGAATCGGTGTAGCGGGACAAATCGGGCAGATCGCCGCGATGCAGGCGGATGGTCATAATGGTCGGGACCTCGTCGAATCGGTATGGACTAAGCTAACGTCGAAATCGTCAACAAACGAGGGGCGCGCCGCATTCGCCCGCTTCGGACCACATTGGCCGTTCCCAGTCGGAATAACCGCGGTTCGGTTGGCAAGCTAATGAAAGATAAGAGTTTTCGCCACTGAGAATGTTCCGGTGTCGCGTATTCAAACGTATTTTTCGGAATCAGAAGAATTGGGCCAATATGCATCGGCCGCCATCAGGATCGAAGGTGCCGTGATGAATGCCGAACAGCAACGCCTGCCCCGCTTCGCCGTGCTCATCGATGCGGACAACACTTCGCCGCAAATCGCAGGCGGATTATTCGAGGAAGTGGCGAAGTTCGGCGAGGCCAGCGTTCGTCGCATCTACGGGGATTTTTCCAATTCGCAGCTCAAGTCGTGGGCGGATATCCTGCAGAAGCACGCCATCGATCCGTACCAGCAGTTCGCCTACACCAAGGGCAAGAACGCGTCCGACATTGCACTGGTCATCGACGCCATGGACCTGCTGCATAGCGGCCGGTTCGATGGCTTTTGCCTGGTGTCTTCCGACAGCGATTTCACCCGACTTGCCTCACGCCTGCGCGAACAGGGCGCCGACGTCTACGGTTTCGGCGCCCAGAAAACGCCGGAGAGCTTCCGGCAGGCATGTCGCCGGTTTATCTACACCGAGAACCTGTTGCCGGCAGCTGTAGCGTCGGGCGCCAGCACGGCATCGAAGCCAAATTCATTGCAGCCTCCGGGCGCCGCAATACCGATTCTGGAAAAGGCCATTTCTCAGATTGAGAGCGAGGATGGCTGGGTGATGCTCGGGCCGGTCGGCCAGCATATCTCAAACCTGTTCTCGGATTTCGACGTCCGCTCTTACGGCCATAGCAAACTCAGCGATCTCGCGCGGAAAACAGGCGCCTTCGACGTCGAAAAGATCGAAGGCGGACACATGCGGATCCGGGCCAAGCCTGGCAACGACGGCGCCAAAGCAAAGACGAAGTGACGGTTCGTTGCGGCCGAACTGAGTTCGGACGGAAATTCAGGCAAGCAGGCCGCGGATCATGTCCGGGTTGGGAGCGCCCGCCACCACATCAGTCCCGCCGATAGAAGGATGAGTGCCAGCGCGATGGGGTGAAAGACCGGCGGCGTGACGCCGCTCAGCGACAGAAACGACATGTCGAACACCGGCAGCGCCGCAGTGGCGGTCAGGAGGACGGCCAGCGCCGTCCATTGCCGCGACAGCAGGAAGATCGCGCCGGAAACGACGATGACGAGATTGCGGGACAGATAGACCCGATAAAACAGGGCGCCGGCGGGATCCGACACCGGCAGGCCAAACCGCGCCGATGCCGGTTGCGGGGCGATGAACCCGCGAAGCGACAGCGCGGCAAACCCGAGCAGCAACAGCGAGGTCAGGACGATGGCGGCAACGTCGAGCGTCCGTTTCATGTCGCGTGCTCCGGGGGTCGAGAAAAATCACTGGCGGCTGGCGATTTACCGCTGAATTTTCCCGTGAATTATCGATATGTATGTCATTCCACATATTATGAAGGTCGACATACTGATTGGCAAATGATATTTTTGGACATGGCAAAGGGCACTGATTCCAAAGGGAAAACGCTGGCGGCGGCGGCAAAGCTGTTTCGCCAGCAGGGCTATCACGGCACTGCGCTGCAAGACATTCTGGCCGCGGGAGGCTCCCCACGCGGCTCGCTGTATTTCCATTTTCCCAAAGGGAAGGAGGAAATCGGGCAGACGGCTTTGACACTTGCGGGCGAGGCCGTACGCCAAGGCATCGCTCAGGCCGCAGCGGCCTCGGAGACCGCCGAAATCTTCCTGCTGCGGATCGTCCGCAGCATGGCCTCCGATCTGGAAAAGTCCGATTACCGGGAAGGTTGTCCGATCGCGACCACCGCGCTGGAAACCGCGGCGCAATCCGACGTGCTGGGCACTGTAACCCGCACGGCCTTCCAGAAATGGGAGCTTGAGATCAAACGCGGGCTGTTCCGCTTCGGCATACCAGCTGGTGATGCCGACCTGATCGCAACCATGGTGCTGAGCCAGCTCGAAGGCGCGTTATTGCTGGCGCGGACCTACCGCAGCCTGGAGCCGCTGCGCCGCGCCGAGCAAGCGGTGAGGTTGCTGGCGCGCATCGGAGGATCGGGGCAGGGTTGATGATGGGCTTGGGCGAGATGGTGCCCAGGAAAGGACTCGAACCTTCACGGCCGTTAAGCCACTGGCACCTGAAGCCAGCGCGTCTACCAATTCCGCCACCTGGGCCCGGGCCGGTTAGTACGGATCGGTCGCGCGCTTGTCAAATTGACGTACTGCCGGCCAAATTCGCTGTACAGCGCTGACCTGATGGCGTATCGCGAATCCGCTAAATGGCCCTGCGATCTCTCGAATTTCACCCTGGGAAATGAACACCATGGCATCGAATCTGGACACCCTGGTCACGGTTTTCGGAGGATCGGGTTTTCTGGGCCGAAGCGTGGTCCGCGCGCTCTGCAAGCGCGATTACCGCGTCCGGGTGGCGGTGCGGCGGCCGGAACTGGCCGGACATCTGCAGCCGCTCGGCAAGGTCGGTCAGATCCACCCCGTGCAGGCCAATCTGCGTTACCCGGCCTCCGTCGAGGCGGCGATGCGCGCTTCGCATGTCGCCATCAACCTGGTCGGCATCCTGGCCGAGAGCGGGGCGCAGACTTTCGAGGCGGTGCAGGGCAGGGGCGCAGGCGCCGTGGCCATGGCGGCCGCGGCGGTGGGCGCGCGGATGGTGCATGTCTCCGCCATCGGCGCCGACGAGAATTCGCCGTCGGGTTACGCCCGTACCAAGGCGGCGGGCGAAAAGGCAGTGCTGTCGGCCACGCCTGAGGCCACCATCCTGCGGCCTTCCGTGGTGTTCGGTCCCGAGGATCAATTCACCAACCGTTTTGCGGCCCTTGCGCGGATGTCACCGGTACTGCCGCTGATCGGCGGCGGCCTGACAAAACTGCAGCCGGTCTATGTCGGCGATGTCGCGACCGCCGTGGCGGATGCCGTCGACGGCAAGACCAAGGCCGGCGCCGCCTACGAGCTCGGCGGCCCGGAAGTACTGACCATGCGCGAGATCATGGACATCATCCTCGCGACGACCGAGCGCAAGCGCATGCTGCTGTCGCTGCCGTTTGGCCTGGCGAAATTGCAGGCGCTGTTGCTGCAGTTCGCGCCGGGGGCGTTGAAACTGACACCGGACCAGGTGGAGCTGCTGCGATCGGACAATGTGGTGTCGGACGCGGCGAAAGCCGCGGGGCTCACGCTGGAAGGATTGGGGATCGCCGCGGATTCGCTGGAAGCGATCGCGCCGCAATATCTCTGGCGCTTCCGCGCCGCCGGCCAGTTTCAGCGCGTAATTTAGGGGTCCGTCATCCCTGCGTAACGGCTTCGCCGTTACCGCCGGAGGTGCGAGCCCCCGACGGCGCATCCTTCGAGGCGCGAGGGCGCGCACCTCAGGATGACGGCGTGCTCTCGATCTACTTCCCCATCGCCAGCGCCACCAGGCCGAGCGTGCCGACAATAACTCGCCACCATGCGAAAAGCACAAACCCGTGGCGGGTAACGTAGGTCAAAAACGTCTTCACCACGATCATCGCGGTGATGAACGACACCACGAATCCGATCGCGACGATGCCCAGATGATCGGTCGTCATCTCGCCGCGGTTCTTGTAGAGATCATAGGCGAACGCACCCACCATGGTCGGGATCGCGAGAAAGAACGAAAATTCCGCCGCCGCGCGCTTGTCGGCGCCGAGCAGCATCGCTCCGACGATGCTGGCGCCCGAACGCGACACGCCCGGAATCATCGCCAGGCACTGCGCGAACCCGATTGCAAGATACATCGGCAATGGAAATGTCGTGGCGTCGTGTTCGTGCGGATCGAAATCGATCTGATCGACCCACAGCAGGATCGCGCCGCCGACAATCAGTGAAAAACACACCACCCACGGATTGAACAGGAATGCCTTGATGTAGCTGCCGGCAGCAGCGCCGATCACCGCCGCGGGCAAGAACGCCACCAGCAGGCCGATGACGAATCGCCTATCATCAGGTTTGGAAAACATGCCGAGCGCAATCCGCCACAATTTGACGAAATAGATCGCGACAATGGCGAGAATCGCACCGAGCTGAATCAGTACGGCGAAACTGTTCCAGAAATTGCCCTCGCCAAGGTCGAAAAATCGTTCCGCCAGTAGCAAATGACCCGTCGAGGACACGGGCAGGAATTCCGTGACGCCTTCGACGACGCCGAGTATCACCGCCCTCACTGCATCAGACATCATGATATGGGTCCATTATGATCGATATCGACCGAGAACAGCCGGGTTCTTCTCGCTCATTCGTTCGCCTGCCGCAATGTCAAAAACACGAAAACACAGGTTGCCTGGTTGGTCCGCTTATGTAGTTTGGCGCGCCTCGGGCGGTTGAGGTTTTGTTAAGCACCGCCAAATATTCAAGGACTTCATGTTCACGCTGTTTCATCATCCCTTCTGTCCGCATTCGCGATTCATCCGTCTCGCGCTCGGCGAACATGGCTTCGATCTCCGCCTGGTGGAGGAGCGGGCCTGGGAGCGGCGCGAGGCGTTTCTGGTGCTGAACCCCGCGGGCACCACGCCGGTGCTGATCGACGAAAGCCGGCCGGCGATTCCCGGTGCCGGAATCATCGCCGAATATCTCGATGAAACCCATGGCGCTGCCATGAACGAGCGCCGCCTGCTGCCGACCAAGATGGGCGAGCGCATCGAGGTCCGCCGGCTGATGGCCTGGTTCAATGAAAAGTTCTTTGAAGAAGCCTCCAATCCCCTGGTGACCGAGCGCATCTACAAGCGTTTCATGAGCGAGGAAAACGGCGGCGGCGCGCCGTCGATGGATGTGATTCGCGCGGCCAAGGCAAATGTGCGCTATCATCTGGCTTATATCGGCTGGCTGGCGCAGACGCGGAACTTTTTGGCCGGCGACCAGCTGACCTACGCGGACCTCGCCGCCGCGGCGCATCTTTCGGCGATCGATTATCTGGGCGACGTGCCATGGATCGAGGACGAGGCGGCAAAGGCGTGGTACGCGCGGGTGAAGTCCCGCCCGTCGTTCCGTCCGCTGCTGAGCGAGTGGCTGGCGGGCGTGCCGGCGTCGCGCACTTACGTGGACCTGGATTTCTGAAGGCGCCGGTCAAGCTTTCTTCCGTAGATCTGAAGGCCGCGCTGGCCGACGAGGCGCGCACGCTCGGTTTCGATTGCATCGGCATTACCGCTCCGGATGCGATCGCGGACGCGGCGAAACATTTTCGCGCTTTCCTCGACGCCGGCGCGCATGGCGATATGGATTGGCTCGCCGCGCATCCGGAACGCCGTGCAGATCCACGTGTGCTGTGGCCTGGCGTGCGTTCGGTGATCATGCTCGGCGTCAATTACGGGCCCGACGAAAATCCGCTTGATCAAGGCGCTGGCGCGATGGCTGGTCGCCACCTTAGGCGGCGAGGTCAAGGTATTCGTCGACACTGCGGCCGTGATGGAAAAACCGCTGGCGCAGGCGGCCGGACTGGGCTGGCAGGGCAAGCATACCAACCTCGTGTCGCGCGAATTCGGTTCATGGCTGTTTCTCGGCGCGATCTTTTCCGAGTTGGACCTGCCGCGCGACGACACCGAGGCCGACCATTGCGGCACCTGCCAGGCCTGCCTCGATATCTGTCCGACCGCGGCATTCCCGGCACCCTACAAGCTCGATGCCAGGCGCTGCATCTCGTATCTCACGATCGAGAACAAGGGCCCGATCCCGCACGAATTCCGCAAAGCCATCGGCAACCGCATCTATGGCTGCGACGATTGCCTCGCGGTCTGTCCGTGGAACAAATTCGCGCAATCCGGACGCGAAACAAAGCTCGCCGCGCGCGATGAATTGCGCGCACCCGTTCTCGCCGATCTTGCGCGGCTCGACGACGCGGCGTTTCGCGCGCGATTCACAAAATCGCCGGTCAAGCGCATCGGCCGCGACCGTTTCATCCGCAATGTGCTGATCGCGATCGGCAACTCGAACGACGAAGCTTTGGTGGCTGAGGCCGAACGCCTGCTCGATGACGCAAGCCCGCTGGTGCGAGGTGCTGCGGTGTGGGCGCTGTCGCAGTTGATGGGGCGAGAAAAGTTTGAGGCACGTGCTGCGACGGCTGTTACCATTGAGCCCGACGAAACGGTGCGCGGAGAGTGGGCGCACGTCTAAATGTATTCAGTCGTCATGCTCCGCGAAAGCGGGGCATCCAGTATTCCTGAGCACTTCGCGATGGATCGCGACGTCACGGCGTACTCGATCGTCCGCCTTCGCGGACGATGACAACCTTATCTGTATGGGACGTCTGTTCTAGCCGCTCTTGATTTCACGCAGCAAATTCCGTCATGGTCCCGCGCCATGACAGATCGACCTTTCTTCACCAGAGATCGCGACGCCTACATTCCCACAAAGGTCGCGAACGGACCGTGGGACCCCGACTCGCTGCACGGCCGCGTCATCATCGGCCTCTTGGCCTTCGTGATCGAGCAGCGCCATGGCAGCGATGACTTCGTGCCGGCGCGGCTGACGGTCGATATGTTTCGCCTGCCGAACATGGCGCCGATCGAAGTCAAAACGCGTCTGATCCGCGATGGCCTGCGTATCAAGCTGGTCGAGGCCGAATTTTTCAGCGGCGGCACCAGCATGGCGCGTGCCTCCTGCCAATTGTTGCGGAAGACCGAAAACGCGCCGGGCAATGTCTGGTCGCCGCCGAATTGGGACGTGCCGGTACCGGCGGACATTCCAGCTCCGAGCGACCCGCGGCTTGGCTTGCACGGCAAATGGACCATGGATGAGCGAGGTGCGCGAACTCGTCGAGGGCGCGCCGCTGACGCCATTCGCGCGGGTCGCCGTGGCGGCGGATTTTGCCAGTCCCTTTGCCAACGCCGGCGACCAGGGCCTTGGCTACATCAACAGCGACGTCACGCTGTACCTGCACCGCCTGCCGGCGACGCAATGGGTGGGCTTCGAGGTGGTGAACCACCACGCCACCGACGGCGTCGCAATCGGCGAGTGCAATCTCTACGACGAGCAGGGCCCGATCGGCACATCGACGGTCGCAGCGCTGGCGCAGCGCAAGCCGATGGCAAAATCGCCGCCGCCGTGACCTCAAATCGTCATGCCCCGCGAAGGCGGGGCATCCAGTATTCCAGAAAGCTCGAAATGGATTGAGGTGTCACGGCGTACTGGATCGTCCGCTGGAGCCTGTCATCGGGCTCGCGAAGCGAGACCCGGTGGCGGACGATGACAGGGCGGGGCTGAAACGAGCGGTCGTGAACCGCCGCGAACATTTATTCCGCCAGATGCCGCTTCATCTCCGGCCGCGCTTTCAGCGCTGCGCCCTGTTTTGCAAATATCTTCGCGATGCGTTCCGGCGCAAAGTTCATATCGACAAAACCGGTCGCGGTGTTGGCGACCTCATGATACTCCGCGATGAGACCGTCGCGCAGCATCATGATCGCGACGCCCTCGAACATCGCGCGCGCCCCGTTGGCCTCCGGCAGCGTCGAGCGATAGCTGAACGTGTAGCGCGCATAGAGCGTCTTGCCGTCGCTGACCGGCGAATGCATGTCCCAGCGGAAATCCGTTGCCGTACGATAGAACCGGTCGTCGATCATCTCCGCAATCTTCGAGCGGCCGGCGAAAGCGCCATAAAACACGTCGTGATAGACGCCATCCTCGGTGAAGAGATCGGCGAAATCAGCGCCCTTGCGTTGTTCGACGGCATCGCAGAACGCGCGGAGCATTTTGGCTGTGTCCATGTTAATCCCTCCCGCTTTAGCCGATCATATCTCCGCCACCGCCGCGAGGATCCGCCCGATGTCCTGCGGCCGCGACAGGCGGTGATCGCCGTCCTGGATCATGGTCAGTACCACGTCATCGCTGGGCAGCCGGTGCGCCAGCGCGAAGGCATGCTGCCACGGCACGTCCGGATCCCGCGCGCCCTGCAGGATGCGAACCGGGCATCCCACGTCGATGGCGCTGCCGAGCAAAAGATGATTGCGGCCTTCCTCGATCAGCGCACGCGTGATCGGATAGGGCTCGCCATATTGCGACGGTCGCAGCCACACGCCCTTGGTTTCAAGCTCCCGGCGAATCTCGGCCGAAAACCCCTTCCACATCAGCTCCTCGGTAAAATCCGGCGCGGGAGCGATCAGCACCAGCCCGGCCAGCGAAGCGCGGCTCTCCGGGCGCCTGGCCATTTCCCGCGCCAGCAACAGCGCCATCCAGCCGCCCATCGAGGAGCCGATCACCACCTGCGGGCCTGTGCAGAACTGCTCGAATACCGCGACGCTCTCCTCCAGCCAGCGCCCGATGGTGCCGTCGATAAACGCGCCGCCGGATTCGCCATGACCGGAATAGTCGAACCGCACGCAGGCGCGGCCGTGGTCGGCCGCCCATTTATCCAGCGCCAGCGCCTTGATGCCCTGCATGTCCGAATTGAAGCCGCCCAGCCAGAACAGCCCGGGGGCACCGCCGGCACGGGCACGGACCGCGATCCGCCGCTGGCCATCATCCTGACCGACCTCGATGAAGGTCGGCGGCGAGGGTGCGGCAGAATTGGTCATGAATCGTTACCCTTGTTCGGCTGCTGTTTGAGTGAGCACGCACAATTCGTCAACGGAAGGCTGATACCGGCCGAATGCCTGCGAGGAGCTTGCGGAACAGAAGCCCGGCCTCTATTTGGGCTGATCTGAACTATACCGCCATGTCGGCGTTGGCTGACGTGACCAAAATGCCTCGCATTTGATGGTTTTCTCGCGTCGCCATGCGAGTTTGCTTGCCCGTTGAGCCGTAATCCTTCACACTGCCGCCCTCGTTCACAACCTTGGAGAACTACCCATTCGCCGTCCTAACAGAGCCCCGCCCGCTGCCACCAAAGACGGGCCGCGCACCAATGATGAAATCCGCAATCACGAAATCCAGCTGATCGACCAGACAGGCCTGAATCACGGCAATGTCGAAACGATCGCCGCCATCAAGATGGCGATGGAAGCCGGGATGGACCTTGTGGAGATTTCGCCCAATACCAATCCTCCCGTTTGCAAGATCATGGACTACGGGAAGTTCAAATATTCGGCGCAGAAGAAAGCCGCCGAAGCCCGCAAGAAACAGAAGGTCGTCGAGATCAAGGAGATCAAGCTCCGGCCGATGATCGACGATCACGATTACGACGTAAAGATGCGTGCGATGCAGCGGTTTTTCGAAGAAGGCGACAAGGTCAAGGTCACCTTGCGCTACCGCGGCCGCGAGATGGCGCACCAGGAGATCGGCACCAAACTTCTGGACAAGGTCAAGAGCGACGTCGCGGAGATCGCCAAGGTCGAGCAGGATGCGCGCTTCGAAGGCCGCCAGGTGGTGATGGTTCTGGCGCCGCGCTGATTCGCGAATCGCCCCGCGTTTAACTTTGCGCGTTTATGAATTTTGGATGACGGCCCGTCAGGCGATCTGGCGGGCCATTTTCTTGATCGAAGATCATCAGCCCCGCGTGGCCTGCCAGCGGCCGCTGCAGTTTCCCGACGACACTCTGGCGCTCCAGCGGCCGGCGCCGGTGCGGCCGCTGAGCCGGCCGCTGCCTGACGCCACCGACCCCCCGGCCGAAATCCTGACGGCGACATTGCCACCGCGGCCAACGCTTCCGGACACGTCGGCCGGTCCCGCCGACAAAATGCGGCCACCGGTGACCCGGAACGGATAGCTGTAGGCGGGATCGCAACTGCCGGCCTGCGTGATGATCAGAACATTCCAGATCCCATCATAGCCGCCACCCCCTGCGGCGCCGGCGGCGCCGGGCGCGGCCACCGCAGCGAGAACGGCAGCGGCCGCAATCCATCGCAAGGCGTGCATAATGGTGAAATCGGCGAAAACGGCCATCGGCCGGGCTGATATCCTCATGTTCTTCCTGCTTTTCTGGCTATGGTTGAGGGTGTGAGCCGATACGTCGAATCAGCAAGTTCCTCGGTTCATCATTGCCAATCTGGCCTCGCTCTGCCATAAGCGCAGCCTTCATCGCCCGGCTGATCAAGGGCTGCCGTGTCGATGTCCGTGCGGGTTATCTCACTTCAGAAATAGCCAAGCACTTTCAACGCTCTAACGAGCATTTTAGCCGGCCGAACGCCTTCACGGGTGCTTTCGTGTTGCGGCCACAGGAGAGCCAAATGCCCAAGCTGAAGACCAAGTCGGGCGCTAAAAAGCGCTTCAAGGTGACTGCCACCGGCAAAGTGATGCACGCCCAGCGCGGCAAGCGCCACGGCATGATCAAGCGGACCAAGAAGCAGATTCGTCAGCTCCGCGGCACCCGCGTGCTGTTCAAGACCGACGGCGACAACATCAAGAAATATTTCTTGCCGAACGCCTGATCGTTCAGGCCGTCCACACCGTCCATCACAGCAAAGCCGCGTCCGCGCGGCGATCCGTCACCATTCCAGATCAAGGAGATCCGTCATGTCTCGCGTCAAACGCGGTGTGACCTCTCACGCCAAGCACAAGAAAGTCTACAAGGCCGCCAAGGGTTTTTACGGTCGCCGCAAGAACACCATCCGCGCCGCCAAGGCCGCGGTCGAGAAGGCCGGCCAATACGCCTTCCGCGACCGCAAGCGCAAGAAGCGGACCTTCCGGGCCCTGTGGATCCAGCGCCTCAACGCCGCGGTGCGGCCGTTCGGCATGACCTACAGCGTCTTCATCAACGGCCTTTCCAAATCGGGCATCACGGTCGACCGCAAGGTGTTGTCGGATCTCGCCATTCATGAGCCGGCGGCGTTCCAGGCGATCGCCGAGAAGGCCAAGGCCGCGCTGGCGGCGTAAGTTCAGATCGCTGCCGCGTCTCGCAACTCCGGTGTCATGCCTCGCGAAAGCGGGGCATCCAGTAGCCACCGACCATCATTTTGACCCCGGGGGTTACTGGATCATCCGCCTTCGCGGATGATGACGGCCTTGTGCCCGGAGCTGCGAGCGCGATCGCAACAGGTGACCGTCGCATGACCGACCTAGCAACACTCGAATCCCAAATCCTTAGCGACATCGTCGCCGCAAACGACGAAGCAGCCCTTGAGGCCGTGCGCGTCGCAGCCCTCGGCAAGAAAGGTTCGATCTCGGCCTTGCTGGCGACGCTCGGCAAGATGTCGCCGGACGAACGCAAGACGCAAGGCGCCGCGATCAATCTCGCCAAGGACAAGGTCACGCAGGCGCTGACCGCGCGCCGCGATATCCTCAAATCCGAAGCGCTCGACGCCCGGCTGGCTTCCGAGACCATCGACGTCACCTTGCCCTTACGCGAGAGCCCGGCCGAGCAGGGCCGGATCCATCCGCTCAGCCAGGGGTTCGAAGAGGTCAACGTCATCTTCGCCGATATGGGATTTTCGATCGCCGAAGGCCCCGACATCGAAACCGACGATTATAATTTCACCAAACTGAATTTCCCCGAAGGCCATCCGGCGCGGGAAATGCACGACACGTTCTTCTTCAATCCGAAGCAAGACGGCTCGCGCATGCTGTTGCGCACCCACACCTCGCCGGTGCAGGTGCGCACCATGCTGAGCCAGAAGCCGCCGATCCGGATCATCTGCCCGGGCCGCACCTACCGGATCGATTCCGACGCCACCCACACGCCGCAGTTTCACCAGGTCGAAGGCCTGGTGATCGACAAGACCTCACATCTCGGCCATCTCAAATGGATCCTGCACGAGTTCTGCAAGGCGTTCTTCGAGGTCGACCACATCAACATGCGGTTCCGTCCGTCGTTCTTTCCGTTCACCGAGCCATCGCTCGAGGTCGACATTCAGTGCCGGCGCGACAAGGGCGAGATTCGCTTCGGTGAGGGCGAGGACTGGCTGGAAATTCTCGGCTGCGGCATGGTGCATCCGAACGTTCTGCGCGCCTGCGGCATCGATCCCGACGTCTATCAGGGCTTTGCCTGGGGCATGGGCATCGACCGTATCGCGATGCTGAAATACGGCATGTCCGATCTGCGGCAATTGTTCGAGAGCGACGTGCGCTGGCTCAGCCATTACGGCTTCAAGCCGCTCGACATCCCGAGCTTGGCGGGAGGATTGAGTTCTTGAGCCTCGCGGAGACCGCCATTGCCGCACGAGCCCCCACCCTAACCCTCCCCCGCAAACGGGAGAGGGGACCGACCGATATTGGCGCAACCGAAATTTGCGCAGATGCGCTTGAAAACAAAGATACCTCCCGAGGCCAGCCATGAAATTCACGCTCTCCTGGCTGAAGGAACATCTCGACACCGACGAGCCATTGGAAAAGCTTGCCGACAAGCTGACCATGATCGGGCTTGAGGTCGAGCACATCGACGACAAGGCCAAGGCGCTGGCGCCGTTCACTATCGCGCGGGTGATCTCCGCCGAGCAGCATCCCAATGCAGATCGCCTGCGGGTCTGCATGGTGGACACCGGCGACGGTGGGGCACCGGTGCAGGTGGTTTGCGGCGCGCCGAATGCACGCGCCGGGCTCGTCAGCGTGTTCTCTTCGCCCGGCACTTTCATTCCCGGCAAGAACATCACGCTCGGTGTCGGCACCATCAGGGGCGTCGAGAGCCGCGGCATGCTGTGTTCGGCGGCCGAACTGCTAATCTCGGAAGATCACGACGGCATCATGGAGCTGCCGGACGACGCGCCGGTTGGCGCGCCTTACGCGCCATGGGCGGGACTTGGCGATCCCGTGCTGGAAATCAACCTGACGCCGAACCGGCAGGATTGCACCGGCGTGCACGGCATCGCCCGCGATCTGTCTGCCGCCGACATGGGCCGGTTCAAAGACCCCGGGATCAAGCCGATCAAGGGCGAGTTTCCCTGCCCGGTGAAGGTGACGGTCGAGGACGCGACGCTGTGTCCGGGTTTTGCCTTGCGGCTGGTGCGCGGCGTCAAGAACGGTCCGTCGCCAGAATGGCTGCAGAAACGCCTCGCTTCGATCGGACTGCGGCCGATCAACGCGCTGGTCGATATCACCAACTTCATGACCTATGACCGCGCCCGGCCGCTGCATGTGTTCGATGCCGCGAAGGTGAGGGGCGATCTGACCGTGCGCCGCGCGAGCAGACCAGCGACGTGCTGATCGAATCGGCGCTGTGGAACGAGATCAACATCGCGCAGACCGGCCGCAAGCTCGGCATCAATTCTGACGCGCGTTATCGGTTCGAGCGCGGCGTCGATCCCGCCTTCATGGTGCCGGGGCTGGAAATGGCGACCCGGCTGGTGATGGAGCTGTGCGGCGGCACGCCGTCGGAGAACGTCGTGGTCGGCAACGCCTTCGGCGACGATCGCGTGATCGATTTTTCGCTCACCGAGGTCAAACGACTGGCCGGAATCGACGTGCCCCTGGCAGAGATGAAGCGCATTCTCGGCCATCTCGGTTTCATGATGGCCGGCAGCGGCCCGGTGGTGAAGATCGCGGTGCCCTCGTGGCGATCCGACGTCCACGGCAAGGCCGACATCGTCGAGGAGATCGTGCGCATTGTCGGCGTCGACAAGGTGCCGATGACGCCGTTCGAGCGCGGCGACGCCCCGCGCAAGCCGGTGCTCACCGCCATCCAGCTCCGCACCCGCCGCGCCAAGCGCGCGCTGGCGGCACAGGGCCTGGTCGAGGCGGTGACGTGGTCGTTCATCGCAAAACCTTCGGCCGAATTGTTCGGCGGAGGGCAGGGTGAACTCGCGCTCGCCAATCCGATCGCGTCCGACCTGTCCGACATGCGGCCGAGCCTGCTGCCGGGCCTCGTCGCGGCGGTTCAAGCGAATTCAGACCGCGGCTTTCCGGATGTGGCGCTGTTCGAGGTCGGACAGATTTTCAAGGGCGACAAGCCCGGCGATCAACTACTCGCCGCCGCGGGCATCCGCCACGGCTTTGCTTCCTCCAAAGGCATGGGAAGGCACTGGTCCGGCTCGGCCACAACGGACGCGCTGGACGCCAAGGCCGACGCGTTCGCGGTACTGTCCGCCGCCGGCGCGCCGATGCAGGCGCTGCAGATCGTCCCTGGCGGCACGGACTGGCTGCATCCAGGCCGTTCGGGCACCATCCAGATCGGCCCGCAAAACATGCTGGGATATTTCGGCGAGCTGCATCCGCGGGCGCTGGAAGCGCTTGGCGCCGACGGCCCGCTGGTCGCGTTCGAGGTGATCCTCGATCGCATTCCCGACGCCAAGCAGCGGCCGACCCGCGCCAAGCCGGTGCTTGAACTGTCGTCGTTTCAGCCGGTGTCGCGCGACTTTGCCTTCATCGTCGATCGCAGCGTCAAGGCGGGTGACATCGTGCGCGCGGCGCAGGGCGTCGACAAGAAACTGATCACCGGCGTCACCGTGTTCGACGTCTATGAAGGCAAGGGCATCGACGAGGCCAAGAAGTCGATTGCAATCGCCGTGACGATCCAGCCGCGCGAGAAGACCCTGACCGATCAGGAAATCGACGCGGTTGCCGCCAAGATCGTGGCGGAAGTAACAAAGAAGACCGGCGGCACGTTGCGAGCATGACACTGAAGCGTTCGAAGCGGTTTTCGGGAAAACATCATGCTCCGGTCGGTTAGAGCATGAGTCTCACTGTTACTGGTCTCATCCCGACTGATGTCACGGCCAACACCGCCCTCGCCATCGGCGTGATCGCGTTCGTGTCGGGAACGGCGCGCGGTTTTTCCGGCTTCGGCTCCGCGCTGATTTTCATGCCGCTGGCCAGCAGCGTGGCACCGCCGCCGCTGGTCGCCGCGGTGCTGCTGATCATCGATATCGTCGCGGCAGCACCGCTCATTCCCAACGCGTGGCGGCTGGCCAATCGCAAGGCAGTCGCCATCATGGCGCTTGGCGCGCTGGTCGGCACGCCGCTTGGCACCTACGCACTGATCCGGCTCGATCCCTCGACGACACGCTGGATCATCTCCGTCTTCGTGCTCGCGCTGCTGGCGCTCCTGGTGTCGGGCTGGCGCTATCGCGGCAAGGACCATTTGCCGGTCGCGGTGGGAATTGGCGGCCTTTCCGGATTTTGCAGCGGGCTCGCGCAAACCGGCGGGCCGCCGATCGTGGCTTACTGGCTCGGCCGCCCGATCCTCTCGGCCATCGCGCGCGCCAACATCCTGCTATTCTTCGCAGCGTCGGATATTTTTTCGGCGGCGAGCTATTCGCTGGCCGGCCTCATCACGCCTGGCGCCATCAAGTTTTCGCTCGTGGTCGGTCCCGCCTATGCGATTGGCGTCCTGCTCGGTGCCACGCTGTTCGGCAAAGCGAGCGAGAAACTATTCCGCTCGATCTGTTACGCCCTGATCGCGCTCGCGGCCCTGGTCGGCCTCCCCATTCTTGACGGCGTGCTGCGCTGAGGCTTGCGCGAAAGGCCGAGGCGGCTAAGCTTCTCCCAACATCAATTCAAGGGGAAACGCCATGATCGACCGCCGCGATGTGCTCAGGCTTGCGCTCAGCAGCGCCGCCGCGCTGTCCTCGCCCGCGCTGGCGCAGACGCCTGCGAAACCGCGCACGCGGATGGTGTTCCTGGGTACCAAAGGCGGGCCGCGTGTCGGCATTGGCGCATCCAATCCGGCCAACCTGGTGATGGTGAACGATACGCCTTACGTGATCGACTGCGGCATGGGCGTCAGCCGCCGGCTGATTGAGGCTGGCGTACCCATCCCGTCGGTAAAATATATCTTCGTCAGCCATCACCATTCCGATCACAATCTCGAATACGGCAATCTGTTCTACAACGCCTGGGCCGCCGGACTTTCGACGCCGGTCCACTCCTTCGGGCCCAAGGGCATCGAGGCAATGACCCGGAGCTATTGGGAGCTGAACAAATTCGATGTCGAAACCCGGATCGGGGATGAGGGCCGCCCCGATCCGCGCAAGCTTTTGATCGCCAAGGATATCACCGAGGATGGCGTGGTGCTGCAGACATCCGATGTGAAGGTGACTGCCTTCCGCACGCCGCATCCACCGATAACAGATAACTTCGCCTACAAATTCGAGACGCCGGACGGCACCATCATCTTCTCCAGCGATACCGCCTACAATCCCAAGCTCGCGGAATTCGCAAAGGGCGCCGACGTGCTGGTGCACGAATGCCTTTATGTGCCGGCGGTCGATCGCCTCGTGATCAAGACCAAGAACGGCGCGACGCTGAAGAAGCATCTGCTCGAGAGCCACACCACCACCGAAGACGTCGGCCGCATCGCCGCGGCCGCCGGGGTGAAGGTGTTGGTGCTGAGCCATTTCGTTCCCGGCGACGACCCGCTGGTCACCGACGACAACTGGACCGAAGACGTGAAGAAGAATTTTGCGGGCCGAATCGTGGTTGCAAAGGATTTGATGGAGCTGAAACTGCCGGTGTAACGCGATAGGTTGAGCACCCGGCTGCAAAGGCGATCTTTGCGCTGTGCCCACCATCTCGAGCACCGAGCCCTCAATTGACCGGCGCTCCCGGGACGCGCCGGCGTTGCTTCGGTGCGCGCGCCGGTGCCGCGGCGGGTTCATCCTTCAAGGCGCCGATCTTTCGCAACGCCGCCTCGGCGGCGCGCTCTCCGCTTTCCCAGGCGCCGTCGACGGTGCCCCACAACGTCTCGTGGGTCGCCTCGCCCGCGAGGAACATGCAGCCGATCGGCTCCGTCAAGATCTTTCGCGATGGCTGCGCGCCGGGTGCGGCTGACGACATCGCGCCGAGCGCGAACGGCGCGGCGTTCCAGCGCGTCGCGCTCGATTTCTTGATGGCGGAGGCGGCTTCGCTGCCGAACAGCTTGGCCAGCCATTCCACCGCGAAGGCCACCATGGCCGGCTCGCCCTGCGCGGACAGATCGCGGCCGAACGCGCCCGCGACATCGACCGAGCACAGCGACGACGCCCCCATATTGGCGAACAGCAGCGCCGTCCGCGTCGAACCGCTCTGCTCAACGACGACGTCGTCGCGCGCAAGCCCCAGCGGATTGCCCGGCAGTTGCAGGGCGATGCGATCGTAGCTGCCGAGGCTCAATTTCGCCGCGGCGTCGAGCTGGCGCTTCGGAAGATCCGGCGCGAATTTGATATTGCCTGATGTCAGCAGATTGCTCGACACCGTGATGATGGCGGCGCGCGCGGCGATCCTGCCGGCCGGCGTCTCCACCATAACCTCACGGCCGCTCCAGACGATGCGGCTTGCTGGCGTCGACAATGCCAGCGGGACCTGCTCGCCCAGCTTTCCGATCAATGTGCCGAGGCCCTGGCGGCAGGCCATCGGCATATTGTTGCGATTCTGTCCGCGGGCCTTGTCGATCGCGGAGATTTCTTTCAGATCCTTCGACGTAGCAATGGCGCCCAGCATGAATTCCGCCGTCCATGCCCAGTCGGCGAGATCCTTTGGCAATGCCGCCGCGCAGGATACATCGGCCTTGCCGCGCGAGGCATCGTCGATGGCGCGGTTGGCGCGCACAATCGCGGCGAGGAATTGCTCGATCTCGCCGGCGCGTGCGTTGCGGCGGCCGACCCGGATTTTCTGACCCGGCGGCGCCGGAGCGACGTCGAGCCCGGCGCTGCGCGCGAGTTTGACGATCGGGTTGGTGTCGGGATTGTGCAACCACCGCGCGCCGCGATCGAACGGCACTTCGAATGTCGCGCTGTCGGTGAGGCAACGGCCTCCGATCTGCCCGGTCGCTTCGATAACGATAACCTTGCGGTTCGCCGCCTGGATGCGCCGCGCCGCAGCAATACCGGCGGCCCCGGCGCCGATCACAACAATATCGGCCTCGCGCGGCAACGACGCCCCCGATGCGGGCGCTGCGAAAGCCGGCGCCACCGCAAGCGCTGCGGACGCCGACAGGAATTCGCGGCGTGTCATTGTCATGTCATGGTTTCCGGAACTTTGAAAAGCAGAAGAAATAAGGCAGAACGACTGGCGAACTTGCCGCATCCGGGCGCGGGCGGCAACCTTCATGGTGAATCAATCATGATTGATCCATCCGGCGCATGAACCAAATTGCAACGCCTTTCGACCATGCTAAGGAAAGGGAAAAAGGCGGTCAGAAAGGCCCCTGGGGGGTGAGTGTTATGGGCGTAGTGCTTGATACCGTCGGCAAGTTGATCGCGGAGTACCTTCAGAAGGAAGTACCCGGCTACGAGCCGTTCACGCCAAGCGACCCCGAACATTTACGGGGCATCATCGAGCCCGGCGACGTCATGCTGGTCGAGGGCAATAATCGCGTTTCCGGTATCATCAAATATCTGACGCAGTCGACCTGGTCGCATGCCGCGCTTTTTGTCGGGCCGATCGACGGCGCGGCGGAACCCGACGGCGAACCGCATGTCCTGATCGAGGCCAATATCGGCGAGGGCGTAACTTCGGCGCCGCTGTCGAAATATTTTCCCTATCACACGCGGCTGTGCCGCCCGGTCGGCCTCTCGTTCGAAGATCGCAACACCGTGTGCCGCTACGCCATCAACCGGATCGGCTTCGGTTACGACACCAAGAACATCGTCGACCTGATGCGCTATCTGATTCCGTTGCCGGTGCCGCAGCGCTGGCGACGGCGCATCATCGCGTTCGGCTCCGGCGACCCCACCAAGATCATCTGCTCGGCGTTGATCGCGCAGGCGTTCGACGCCGTGCGCTATCCGATCCTGCCCAAGATCACCCGCGCCGCCAGCCGAAAGGCCCGACGGGAAATCCTGCATATCCGCGATTCGTCGCTGTACATGCCGCGCGATTTCGACATCTCGCCCTATTTCGAAATCGTCAAACCCACCATCGTGCACGGCTTCGACTACACCGCCTTGCACTGGGCCGACAAGCAAAAGCCGCTCCAGGAGGTAGCGGGCGAATTCGGCGTGTTTCCAGAGACACTCTCGCCGCCACTTGTTCCTGAAGAGATTAACGAAGAAGCGCCGCTTCCGTTTGAAGAAGTAACGTCAGTTGCCGAGACCGCACGGGTGGTCGAGCGCGTCACGGTGTCGGAGCATTTCATGGTCGTCGAATATGTTTCGGTGCGCCCGCCGGAACGCCGCGCCCAACCGCGCGAGTCGAAGCCGGAGCTTGTGGCGTAACGCGTGTTTTGAAGTCAACGCCGATAACAATATTTCAGCGTCTAGCACCAACTGGCTTGATCGCCACCGGGCGCCCGCAATAGTTTCTGAATATTGGCTTCGATGATCCGGAAGCCAACATTGCCGTAGAGCTTTTGACGGCCCTCATTCAAGACAAAGCTTGGGCTGCCTTCGATGCGCAGCTTCTCGGCATCCTGGTAGTCGGTAGCCAGCCTAGCAAATGCGGTTCCATCGTGAATGCTTTTTTCGACCGCGTTGATGTCAACGCCGGGAGCTTCAGCCATTGCACGTCCCAACGGGCGATGTCGCGGCCATCGCGAAAAAAGGCACAACGGAAGGCCCACAGCAATCGATCGAAGATGGCCGCCGCTGTTAGACCTTGACCTTCTCTTTCGCTCTCCTGCTACCATTGCCGGACCGCGATCATGAACACGTGCGCGCTCGTTGATGT
>WNGJ01007739.1_pt1 | contig 25252 bp, 7 predicted proteins | sample 5400611 | NCBI WGS metagenome assembly WNGJ01 (sample SAMN13153375, study PRJNA577476) | soil metagenome | isolation source: 40 cm soil or saprolite under Garry oak tree replicate 1 | place: USA:California | collected 2016-06-15
ACCGAGGTGCACTGGCTGCCGAAGCCATAGTGGCGCGTGATCGTCTTCTGGTTGAACGGCGCCGAGGTTGCGTTGGGTCCGGAGAAATTCGGGTTCTGCACGACCTTGTCGCCCAGCGCCGTCAGCGTCAGCGTGCTGCCGGCTGCGGCTGCGACCCAAGGGCCCTGGGTACTGCTGCTGACCGCCATCGCAATGGCCGGCGTGCCGTCCGGGTACTCCGAGTCGGGCAGGTTGTAGCCGTCCGCGAACGCCTGGGTCGGAATCACCGGCGTGTCCATGTAGGCGGTGAAGCCCGGCATGAACGGCATCTCGTAGCAGAAATTGCTGTAGGCCGGGTTGTAGCTCGGATCGGTCATCGTCGCCGCCTGGTCGGCCGTCGCCACCGTGGCCCCCGAGGCATCGACGTACTGGCCGGCCGCATTGGTCCTGGCGACTGGGCCCGGATCGTTCATGCAGGTGATCGCCATCTGCGGCGCGTAGCCGGTCGGGTTGGGCGGATTGACTTCCCAGCTCGAGAAGTACAGGCCGTTGTAGATGCCCCACTGGTCCGAATACACGCGCCCCATCTCGTTGTTGGAGAAGTCGCGCAGGCCCACCGGCAGGTTCGGCGGCCCGAATTTCTCGCCGAACTGCGGCGAGAACGGATCGAATTCCGACGCGAAGTCGTTGGTGATCGTGCCGGTGAAGTGGCCGGCGATGTGGGCCGGGGTGAAGACGTAGAACTTCGCCAGCACCGAATTCTTGTCCTGCAGCGTCACCTCCTTGCGGTCGCACAGCGGCCGCGAGGCCCCGGCGAAGGGGGCGGTCTGCTGCACGCCCGGGAACAGGCTGTTGTAGTCCGGCACGATGCGCATCGCGCCGACGCACGGCCAGTACGACTCGATCGTGCCGGTGTCGCCCTCGTGGCGCGGGTACGTGACCGATCCCAGGTTGCTGGTGGCGTTGAGCGGGTTGTTCTTGTTGTAGAACGCGTTCACCGCCGCCTGGTCCGGCATGATGAAGACGTTGCCGAAACCGGCGAACTGCGTCGTCACCGGCGCGACGTAAATGTCGCCCATCAGGATGTTCTTGTCCTCTTCCTTCACCAGCTCGAAGCCGGGCGGAACGATGACTTCGACCACGTACTTGCCGGGCGGCAGCATCCAGGTGCCGTCCGGCATCCCGATGCAGGCCGTGCAGTTCGTGCCCGAAGGCTTGCCGGTGGTCGGATCGGTCCCGGTGTAGCTCGGGAACTTGTACATGCCGTCATACGGCGCCGGCTGCGCCTGGTTCAGCTGCGACCAGCCGTCGTAGCACTTGAACTGGGCGTTGTGCGGGATCGTCGTCTTCGGGTTGGCGCTATCGAGCCACTGCGTGCTGTTCTGCAGCGTCGCGAAGAACGGGCTCGACGCGTCCTGCCCCGGACAGTTCATGTTGGGGATCATCGTCCGTCCGTCGGCCCCTAGGTGAAAGCCCTGGGCCCAGTCGTCCCAGCTGGTGGTCCTGGTCGTGTCCACCCGTTTCAGCGTCTGCTCGCCGTCGGCGGCCGTGCCTTCCTGGTACAGGTTGATCGTCACGCGCGGAACGCCGGGCTCCCACGACAATTGAAGCAACAACGACGGGTCGTCGAACGGCCGGGTCGAGGCGTAGATCACGTGGCCGCGGATGCCGCCGTTTTCGGCGGGCAGCGCCGGATTGTTGCCGCTGGCCGGAACCGCATCGGCGAACGGCTTCATGCCGAACTCGACGAACGTATTCTGGCCGAGCAGGCCCTGCCAGCCCATCGTCGATCCCCAGGGCAGCGGCGGATCGATGCGGCCGCTGGACAGAAGGGTCGTCGACGGATCGGGTCCCGAAGACCCGGTCGCTCCGAGGTAATAGGTACCGTTCTGGATCGTGGCGCCCGTGCAATCCGCATCCGCGCAGTACACGGAGCCCGGGTAGCGCAGATCCATCGGAAGAGGAGTCTTCTCGACCGTATTGGCCAGGCTGGCGGCGATCGTGGAGTTGCCGGCGCCGGTCTGGCCCGAGCCGTCGACGGGGCCGCCGGCGTCATACACCACGTGCGTGCCGGTCGGCTTGTAGCGCGTGGTATCGGTCTCGACGACCAGCCAGTTCATGAACGGGAACACCTCGTTCCAGCCGGCGAAGCCGTTCAGGTCGGTGTTGTTGAAGAAGCCGAAGCTGCCATCGCGATAGCGGATGTTGGTGGCCACCAGCGGCAGGCCGGGCTCGAGCGGGTTGCCGCTGCCGTCCACGTCGGAAACGCCGTTGCCATTGCTGTCGATGAAGGTCCGGGTGAACAGGTTCGTGCGCCATTGCGTGGCCGGGAATTCGAGGCGATTGGCCGCCGTGGTACCCGCCGCATTGGCGCAACTAGCCAACGTGCTGGTCGCCCTGCAGACATGGATGGTCGACACCAGGCCGTCCAGCATGATGTCGTTCCACTGATCGAACACCGACAGCATCCAGTCGCCCTCCGGGACGCCCCGGAAGTCGAAGTTTCCATCGGGATCGCACTTGGAAAGCCCGAAGGTCGGACCGTCGGCCTGGCTGATCGCCACATAGCACTGCGTGAAGCTGTAGTTGGTGTAGTCGCCGCTGCTGTAGGTGCGCTGGTCCGGCGTGCGGCTCATGTGCGTGTTGGTGACGCGGCCGTACACGTTGGCAGGGCACTGGGTCGAGGGCGACGGATCGCAGATCCCGCTGTTCGCGCTGTTGTGCCGGCGCTCGTTGATCATCTTCGGATTCGCGAATCCGATCGAGACGTGGAATCCGCCCGGCCCGAACTCCTGGAAGTAGCCCGGCTCGTTGGGTTTGATGAAAGCCTCGTGCGGCTTGCCGCCGTCCAGGGTATTGGTCTGCAGCCACTCCTCGCCTCGGCCGATGCGGTCCGCGGCCGGCATGGCCTGGACCTCATACAGCCCCGGGTACAGGTTGTTGATGACCGCCTGACCCTCCAGCGGCGACATCGTCACGCCATCGGACTCGAAGTGCGGGCAGGTCGGGATCATTCCGATGATGCCGTCGGGCCTGGCCGTGATCGGGCAGGCGTTCAGGCCGGTGATCGGATCGATCGTCCCCGCCAGCGAGTTCGTCAGCGGCTGGTTGAACATGTCGTAGGTCGGCTGGCCCGTGTTGTCGCCGAGGCCGCCGGCCTGGTCGAACAGCACGATGTTGAAGCCGCCCAGGCCCGGCTCGTTCGGCGAGAGCGTGTCGATACCGCCGCCGGCATCGTTCTCGCCGTTCAGCGGCTGGTCGTCCTGGAAGACGAACACGGCGACCTGAGCGGTCGGCAGCGGCGTGCGCTGCAGCTTGATATTGACGGTGGACACGTTGCCCAGACGGCTATCGGCGCTGTCGGCGGCAACCTTGGCGCCGGCGATCTGCGCGCCACCCATCGTGTGGCCGCAGTTTCCAATGCCGACCGCAAAGCCGGTACAGTCGCCCATGCCCGGGGCCTGGCCCGGCACGTCGGCAATGATGTTGCCGGTGTCGGGGTCGACCGTTCCGCCGGTCGAGAACCGCCGCTGCGCTCCGTACCAGAGGCTGATCGGAGCGCCCTGACCGTTCAAGGTCGGGTTGATGCCGTCGGCCGGCATCACCGTCAGGTAGTAGTGCTTGGCCGGGTCGAGGTAGACCTGGCCCGGATCGACCGCGACCTTCTCGGTCGCGTCGGTATGGCACACGCCGTCGCCCTGGTCGCAGGCGGCGGCGAGGTGCGAACTGGACTTCGGGTCGAAGACCATCTGTCCGGACTCGCAGGACACGTCGCCCACGCAGCCGGTCGCGACCACCGGCATGTTGGCGGTGTGGAAGTTGTAGCCCAGACTCTGGACCGGAAGCGCGGGGCAGGGGCGGCCGTACGAATCCATCGGCCTGGCGGCCGAATTGATCTGGCACTTCGGATCGACCTGGAAGGTGCGATCTTCCTCGATGATCCAGCGATAGTCGGTGATGGCCGAACCGTCGGTGGCGTCGGTCAGAACGACCTTCAGGCCGCTGCCCTTCGGGAACGTCAGCGTGACGGTGGCGGTCGAGGCGCTCGGGGTGCCTTGCGAGTTCTTCACGCCGTACTTGAAGGTGTAGGTGCCCGGTGCGGTGGCGGTCGCGGTGAACGAGCCGTCGGCATTCATCACGACGGTCGCCGCCGTGTTGGTCGGCTGGACGACCGAGGTCAGGTCGACCGTCAGCGGCAGGCCGGACTGATCGACGTCGTTGGCCAGAACGCCAGGCGCGCCGATGTGCAGCCGGGTGGCCACGGTGCTGGTGTAGCTGTCGTCCTTGGCCGACGGTGCCGCACCCAGCGCCGAGCAAGCCGATCCGTTTGCGGTTGCATCGCATTGGGTGATCGTCGCGGTGCTGGACACTTTAGCGTTGACGACGAAGCCGAAGGTGCCGCCGCAGGCCGCGGGTGCCGCGGGCGGCGTGTACGAGAAGGTGCCGTCCGATTGCACCGTCAGCACGGCGCCGTTGACGGCCAGTGCACCGGTCAACGACCCCGCCTGCAGCGCCACCCCGTTGGCGCCCCTGACGCCGGCCAGCAAACCCTTGGACGGATCGGTCACCGACAGGGTGGTTCCGGCGATGCAGTAGAAGGCCGGCGCATTCGCGGGCAGCGCCAGCGTCGTCGAGGCGCCGGACGAACCGACCCCCGAGGCCGCACCGCCGTTGACATCGATATAGGCCTGCATGCCACCGTCGCGCTGATTGTTGGTCGACAGGCTCAGCTGGCGGTCGAACACCGCATAGGTGGAGGCGGCGTAGTTAGCGGGGGTGACCGTATCGCGAGCCGGCTGGATCGACACGTCGTAGGTCTTGCCCGCGGCCAGGAATACTTCGGCCTGCCTTCTGGGAGAACCCGGCAGCAGGTTGCCGTCCTCGGCCCACAGGGTCATCGCGGAATTGACGATCGACGGCACGTGCATGCGCAGGCCGGCGTTGACAAAGCGCAGCAGCAGCTTGCCGTCGGAGGCCGTCGCGGCCGCGCCGGCCAGCGTCCGCAGCTTGGTCGCGCTGGAAATGCTGGTGCGATCGAACGAAACGCCGTTGACCAGGTAGTAGGCCGGGCTGTAGTTGACCGCCGGCGGGTAGCAGGTGTTGTACGTCGACGAAGCCGGATCGCCGCACTGGCCGGGCTGTCCGCTCCAGACGTTGGTCTCCGCGAATCCTGCGGTGCCAACCGCCGCTGCGACCGCCCGGTTCTGCACCGGGTCGATTTCGCTGAGCAGCAGCGGCAGGTCGGCGTCATAGGTCAATGCGCAAGGCGTGCCCGGGTAGGCGCAGCCGGTCGAAGTGCCGATGACCGGAGCGCTCGTCACGACCAGCATGCCGTACAGGCCCATCGGCCCCTGGATCGACGGGTGCGTGCCGGACTCGATCAGGTACGTGCCTGCCCTCAGGTTGCTCCAGGTCAGCGCCATCGTGTTCCCTGCGGCAACCTCGGTACCGAACGACTGCACCCGATCCGGTTGCATCGGGGGCAGGAACGTCGGGTTGCCGGCCGAGGTCGGATCGCCGCCCGGAACCGTGCTCGTATCGGGAGCGCTGGCAGCGGGCCAGGTTGCGCCGAGCGGCTGGTGCACCGGACTGGTCGTGGTCGTGCCGCCGCCGCCCAGACCGCCGCCCACCTGTCCGACGATCACGAGCGAGGTCGGCACCGAATTGCCGTTGGCGAACATCAGCTGGTTCGTCAGGTTGATCGTCAGGCTGCTGCCCGGCGCGACCGTGATGACCGGAGGGACCCATCCGCCGGCGGGGGTCGCAAGGCCGGTGCCCGTGGCCACAGCACAGCTGGCGCCGGTGCCGGCGTCGTTGCAGAACAGCCCCCACATGGGCACCGTCTGCCCGTCGGGCAGTGTCGTCTGCGTGGAGGCCGCGGTCAGATTGACCACGGCCTGCGCGAACGCCGCTCCGCCGCTCAGGAGGAGAACGGAAGCCGCCACCACCGACTTGAGCAGGCGCGGCTTGAAAGTCTTGGATCGCATCAAAGTTCTCCTCGTACTCAATTCGATTCGTCGATCGTGTAGGCGCGCGGATCGCACAACATCATCATCAGCATGCCGCCGGGGAAGATGTTGTTGGTCGTGATCTCGCGTTCGTTATGCGAGTGCCACATGTAGGCGAACCCGGCTTCGCCGGTCGGACTGTTGGCGACCGTTCCCGACGGCGGGATCGGCGTGGCGCCCACCGAGCGGCCGGTCGCATCCGGGCCGAGGTACGGGCTGCCGCTGTACCAGGGGCCGTTCACCAGGATGTTCGGGTCCGGCAGCGTCACCGGGCCGCCGCTTCCGACCTGGCCGAACGGGTGCTTCTCCAGGGGCTTGTCGTGGTCGGCACACCACTCGTAGTAGTTCGGCTCTGCGGCCGCCGACGTGCCATCGGCTTTCAGTGTGTAGTAGCCGTTCGCGTCCGGAACGCAGGGCGTCGTGTCGCCGGCATAGCCGTGCGCGTACGCGTCCCAGTTCAAGCCCTTGCCGGTCCACTGGAAGATCCCGTCCATCGCCTGCCCGGGCGTGGTGGTGGTCGTGAACATCACGTCGGGCATCGAGCGGCCGTTGATCATGAAATAAGCGGGGTGGTATGGCTCGGTCGCGATCGACAGGCAACCCGACGAATTGGTACAGGTGTTGTTGTCGGCCAGCACCTGGTCCGCCGCCGCCTGGTGGATGCGCGGATCCATCTCGGAGAACTGGAACAGGTACTCGCGGTCGTAGCAGGTGGCGCTGTGGCTGTACGCGGATTTAGCCAGGCGGAAATCCGATTCGCCCGAGGTCGCCTCTGCCATCAGGTTGGAGGCGGCCAGGCCGACCGCGCAATTGGCCGGCACCGTCTTGGGCAACACGATCAGCGCACCGAACATCCCCATCTCGACCTGCAGGTCGCTCTGCGTGCCACTGTAGTAGGCGTGGGTGCCCTCGGTGTCGGCCACGAACGTGTAATCGACGGAGCAGCCGTGTGCGGCCTCGGTGGTCAGGATGCCGATCTGCGCCGTCGCGCAGCCGCTGCTCTGGCCCGCGGTGGCCTTCGCGCTCACGTTGAAGCCCGGAAACAGGATCGACGTGCTGCCGGCGGCCGGCGGCAGGTTGTTGGTCAGCGTCACCGTGACGGTCGCGCCGGCATTGACGATCAGAGTCGGGCCGGGCAGCTGCATCGACGCGCAGCTGGCGGCCGTCCCGATCGCTCCCACGTTGGGCAGGAAATGCGGGGCCGCGCCCGCACACCCGTAGCCCCAGGAATAGATCGACTGGCCGTCCGGTTGAGAAATGGTGCCGTCGGTTGCGTCCAGGTTGAACACCGGCGAAGCGGTGCCGTCCAGGCCCGGGGCCGCCGCGTGGGCGGTGCCGAACGGCAGCGACGCCAGCGCCGACAACGCGAGGAGGCGCCCGAACGATTGCTTGATGGCTGATTGAGTCATGGCTGCTCTCCTACGAACCGCAGGCCTTGCTGATGGGGTCGACGCTTGCGCAGATGTGGACCTCGGTCATCAGGCCGCCGAAGTTCTCCGCATCGTTCGAAAGGTGGTCGAGATTGGGCGTGTACAGGTAGAACTTCTGACCGGCTGCGTATCCGCTCGCGTCGAGGATCACGTCGATCGACTCGCCGCCGGCCAGCGTGATCGAATTCGTGTTGTAGGCCGTGTTGTTGCCGGCCAGGTCGCGCAGCAACCGGGCGTTGAGCCCGATCACCTTCATCGGAATGCCGAGCGAGGCGAGCGTCTGGTACTCGGTGACGTCCAGGTCCGAGATCCTGAGCAGCGCACGGCCGCCGGCGGGAATGTTGATGATCGTCGGAACCGGCTGCGAGGCGTGCAGCGTGCCGTCGGTCGACTGGGTCGTCATCGTTCCCGGCGACACGGTGTCGGGGTAGCTGCGGCCGTTCAGCAGGAAGTACTTGTCCTTCATGTCGGTGAAGGACTCGGGATTGAACGTCATCCCGACGAAGTGGAAATTCGGGTCGAAGCCGTGGATCTGGACCGGATACTCGACGTCGTAGGCGGTCGAGCCGTCGCCGTCGTTGTACGCGTAGTAGGTGGGCGCGCCGCTCTTGTTGTTCTGGTGGGTGACGCCGTTGTCCGAGGGCGGCAGCGGGGTCGAGCAAAGGACGTCGGTTCCGCACCTGGTGCGCGGGTCAAGCTGCTGAGCGATCAGCGACGAGGCCAGCGTCGTGGTGCCATTCGCCAGCACGCGGTTCTGACGCGGCCGCACGTACAGCTGCCCCACCATCCCCATCTGCAGGTGCTCGGGCGGAGAGATGTGGCAGTGCCAGAAGTAGGTGCCGGCGTCAGGCGCCAGGTAGTAGTAGGTGAAGCTGCCGCCGATATTGATCGCGACGCTCGCGTCGGGCACGCCGTCGTAGAACGAGGAGGCGTTCGGGTAGCCGTGGAAGTGCACCGTGTGCTGCTCGAACAGGTCGGGCCGCATCACCATGCCGACGTTGGTCAGCGTCAGGAAGAACTCGTCGTCCTCGTCGATCGCCATCATCGGCGCCGGCTGGTTGGCGTTCATCACGCCCACGTCCATGATCAGGCGCGGGTCGACGTGACCGTCGATCGGCACGGCCAGGTGCGACACCGTCCCGCCGGCACTGGCGACGGCGGCCGCCGTCGGCACGCTGTAGGTGAACGCGGTGGCCGATCCGGCCGAGGCGACGGTGAACACGCCGTTCAGGGCGGGCACGCTCGAGGTCACGCTGACCGAGTCGCCGACCGCCATGCCGTGCGGCGCCGCGGTGGTGACGCTGACCGTCGCCGTTCCGGCCTGGGCGATCGTGCTGATCGTGAAGGGTCCCCCCAGCACCGTATTGGCCGACAGGTCGGGCACCAGCCCGATCGCGCCGTTGTACGAGTAGTTTCCGATCGACGCCTGGGTCTGGTCGACCGGGGCACCGACGAAGATGTTCGGGCTGACCGATCCGTCCGCCTGCAGGTTGGACTGGTTGAACACCGACGCGTACTGGGTCCCGGGTCCGCCGTTTGCCAGGTCGGACAGGCCCGACAGCGGACCGAAACCGAACAGATACGTCACGGTGCCGTCGGCCATCGTGGCGTAGCCATCGCCGCCGGAAATCTGCTGGCACTTGATGCCGCCGCCGTTGCTGACGTAGTTGACGGCGGCCTTGTTGTCGGCGGTCAGGGCGCCGGTCATCGTCACCGGGCCGGTGTACGCAGGCGATCTCTCGCCGGGGTGCAGCGTCGTGCTGGCAGGGCACTGGACTCGAAACGACTGGGCCCAGGCCGGGACCGAAATCGCCACGCATGCCACGGCCAACCACGCACTGCACACCACTGGACTGTTTCGCATCGAAGCTGCTCCTGTTTTTCCCAAAGACCCGCCGATACCTGTCCGGTCCTCGTGCTTCGGCGCCAACCTGGCCTCGCGACGCACAAGCCTTCCCGCCAGGAGGGGCGGGGCCCTCCTGCCGATGCACCCAAACGTCTTGCCCCCTCGACGGAGTGGCTGACTGACTTCCACTCCCCCTATCCGCTACCCGTTCGTCGCGATGGGGGGGCCCATGAATCCCATATTCACGGCTACCATTTAATCTTCGTAGTCGAGATGAGGTGAGGGGACGGATTCTATTTACCCGCTATCATTAGCGTCTCTGGGGGATCACCAGATGTTGTGTATTCGGATGGTACCCAGCCATGAGGAACGAATGGTTGGGTTTGTGCTACTTGCTGCCTTAGCCGGTATGTTGCCCTCCTTTGATCCGGCAAAAGGCTTGTCTGGAAAACTTGCAGTAAATCAACAACTTAAATAACTATGTCCATCGGAAGTGTTCGGCGTCACCGGCACCCCTGACCGCTTAAGAGGGCGGCATGCTGGCATGGCCCGATGGGCCGGCCAGCGTGGGCAGGCATCCCGCTGATGCGCTTACTGAAGTCCAGGAACGCCGTTCAGAAACGGGGATGCCCGCATCGAACGAGGGCACCTTGAGCCAAACCCGCCGTTGCAGGCCGGACCGGCGCTACCGCGCGAGGAGCTTCGGGGATGGCGCCAGGCCGGCAGGGGCCGAGCGCTTACGGCACGGTCCAGCCGCCGTCGGCGACGATCTTCGGGCCCTGGGGAGCTTCGAAGCGGACCAGGTATCCGCCCTTCGATGCGAAGTGCTGGTTCTGTGCCAGCGTCAGGTGCGGATAAAAGCCGGTCATGATCCGATGGTCGAGCATCCGCTGCAGGCGTTCGATCAGGTAGGGGCGCACAAAGGCGTCGGTCATGTGGCTCAGAGTCTCCGCAACCAGGCCGCACGCCAGGTACGTATCCACCTGCACCTGCTCGGCCACGATCGGAATATGTCGGACCGTGAACCAGCCGAGCGGGAAGTCGACGCGCACGCGCCGCCGCTCGGGCAGGTCGAACGGGTAGGCCAGCAACGTGCGGGCGCGCCAGCTCGGCGGCAACGGCGAACTTTCCATCCCGCCCATCAGGCCGGACATGTACACGGCGGCCGGCTGCGGGGGCGGGCTGGCGAGCGCAGCCACGTCGGGCGGGCGCAGCCACAGTACCAGCGCCTGCGCGTTCGACGCCCGGCTCAGCGCTTCGGCCGGCCCCTTGCCGGGCGCACCTGCCGGCAGCACATGGTCGTGCACGGCGATGCCGTGGCGCTTCAGGGCCGCGCTCAGCGCTGCCGCTGCCTGCTCGCCGCTGTCGCCGGCCCGGTAGATCTGGTGCACCTCCTTGACCGGCGGCCCGGCGGCGGTTGCCAGGACTTTCCTGGCGATCAGCTCCGCCTCGAGCAGCACGCCCTTGGAAAAGTAGATCGAATAGAAATCGTCCGCGGCCTCGACCGGCACCTCCACATTGGGAAACAGGCACGGCAGGGCGCTTTTCTCGCAGAACTCGTGCACCGGCGCCCAGTTCTCGCCCCCCAGCCCCGAGATCACGGCGAACACCGGTTCCTGCGCCAGATGCCGCTCGAGCTGCGCCTGCCAGGTGGCGGCCGCGCCGGTCAGCTCCCACACATGCACGGTCGGCGAAGTATTGCTGCATCACGGCCAGCATGCCGCGCCGCTTCACCGGGTCCGCATCGGGCGTGATGATGGTGGCGAAGTGCAGCACCGACTCGGTCACCCCGGGCGCGCGCTGCGCGTCGAGCGTTTTCAGGTAGGCGATCAGCGCGGCCATGTCGGCGTCGTCCAGCGCGAAACGGGGCATCAGGTAGCCGAGCGTTTTGCCATCGGAGTCGGTCCCCTCGCGAATCGCCCGCGCCAGCGTGGCGTCGGTATACGGTTCGCGATTGGCGCGCATCCCCTCCACGTACGGCAGGTTCGATTGATCGGTGCCCCGGGCCCGCGGGTGGAACAGGTATCGCCCAGCGATCGGCGGGATCAGGCTGCGCCCTTCGTTGGCACCCAGGCCGCTGCGCTGGTGGCAGTTCACGCAGGCCGCCTCCGCACCCTTGGCGCGCAGGTCACCGGCCTGCCGCTCGCCCTCGAGCGGGGCGCCCGAGCCCAGCACGCCGCGCAGGTAGATGGCCTGCCCCACCGCCGCGGACGGCCCGGCCGGCGGCGCGCCGGCTGACCAGCCTGCCTGCGCCAGCAATCCGAGCAACGCGAAGCCGGCGACGACGGCCCGCCCGCTGCGCGGCGGGCCCTGGCAACCGGGGCGGTCGCGACTCAACGGCAGTTCCTCCAGGTGAACCGTGCAGCGCGGACGGTGTCCGAGGACCGTCCCGGCCGCTTATCTTGGCACGGAGCCGGCCGCAGGACCGGCCGGCAGCGCTGCCGGCGGATGCATCGGCGTGCCCCCGGCGGCCGGCGCAGGGGGCTCGATCGTGACCGAGTGGCGCCGGCTCGGACGGCCGGGTCGGGCGAACACCCGGTCGTCCAACGGCGGATTCAGCGCGATCTTCTCGATGACCATCTTGTCGGGGGCTTTGCCCGACCCCGTACCGATTTCGAGAACGGACGGGATCTGCAGCCCGTCGATCGACTTGTAGTCCCTGTAGAACACCGACACCGTCCCCGGCACCCCGGCGAGGTTGTAGGACGTGCGGTCGTACCGGATCTCCAGGAAGGTCTGCGCATCGACCCAGACGCTGTGCTGCTCCCCGGAGGCAAGCCGCAGGCGCAGCCGATAGGCCTTGCGCCCTTCGACCTCCTCGACCCCCTGCAGCGCCACCGAAGTACCCTTGGCCTGGTAGTCGATCAGCGGGCCGTCGATCACCGACTCGTCCCGCGCGAACTTCGCCTCCTGGGGCGTGTACTGCTGCACATCCGGGCTGCCGTCCGCGGCCGGCCGCGCCTTCCAGCCGTGTGCCCCGTTGAACACGCGCACGGATCGCTGGCCGACCGCATTGACCTCGAAGCGTGTCTTGTTCGGACGCTTCTGCTGCAGCACGAACGGCACGCTCGCCATCGGACCGCCCGCCCGTTCCATGTGACCGACCCAGACCATCGTCTCGATCTTGCGCCAGGGTTCCAATCCGCCGCGGGCGGCCACGTTCTTCTCGACGATCTGCTCCGCGGTCAGCTCCGGCGCGGGGACAGATTTGGAAGCGGGCGCGGGAGCGGGCACGGCGCCCAAGGCGCGGACCGCAATACAGCTTGCGAACGCCGCAACGACGAACCAACGCATAAAAGGCACCTATCGATCTAAAGGACAGACTACAAGACAAACTCCCCTCTCCCGCATTGCGGGAGAGGGGCCGGGGGTGAGGGCGGCAGCGAAGGCAAACCCCCGCGCAGCGCCCCCGACGCCGCGATCTTACGCGTTGGGCTTGCTGAAGCGGGCGTCGTCCAGCTTCGGGTTCACCGCGACCTTCTCGATCAGCATCTTGTGCGTGCCGGGGAAGCCGTCGACCGCGGTTTCCAGCACGAAGGGCATCATCAGGCCATCGACCTTGCGGAAGTCGCGCTGGTAGATCCAGACGTTGCGCATCTTGCCGTCCATACGGCGCGGTATGCCGTCGATCTTGACGTCCAGAAAGCTCTGCGCGTCGATCCAGATGTGCTGCACCTTGCCGCTTTTCATCGTCAGCTTCAGCTTGTAGGCGTCGCGGCCTTCCACCGCCTCGACCTTCTCGAGATCCACCTTGGTTCCCTTGGCCGCATAGTCGACCAGGGGGCCTTCCAGGTCGCCCTTGTCCGCTTCCGACTTCGCCTCTTCGGCCGTGAACGGCTCCACGTCGTCCCGATTCAGGTACGGGCGCAGCTTCCAGCCGTGCGCACCGTCATAGACCTGCACCGCCGTCTTGCCCGCGAATTCGACCTCCACGCGCGACTTGGCCGGGCGCTTCATCTCCATCACGAACGGCAATTGCACCTGCGCGTCGGCTTTGTCCTTGTCGGCCGCCGCCGGGGCGTCGGCCTGTTCGGCCAGCTTGCCGGTCGGTGCCCGGCGGCTGCGGGAGACCTTGACGGAGCGGGCGATCGAATCACCGCCGCCGGCTTCCATTTTGCCGCTGACGGACAGGGCCTGGACCGCCCGCCACGCCTGAAGCCCGCCGCGGGCCGCGACGTGCTTTTCGACGATCTGGGCGGCGCTGAGTTGCGGGTGGGCCGCCGTTTTGCTGTCGGCCGCCAGCAGGGCCGCAGAGCTGCACAGGCTGGCCAGGGCACCCAGGATCAGAACCGCCCGGCCAGCGGGGGCCCGATGCGGTTGCGGGAACGAACAAAGCGTTGCCATCATCGACCTCGACTCGGTAAGAAGTGCTTGCGTCATGCTAGGAAAACAGGGGCTAATCCACGACCAGTCCATCGGCTTGAAACGGCCCGATCTGTACGATCACGTGGTCGCCGTGCTTGACCGGGCGGCCTTTGTTGGAAAATGCCATCCAGTACATGCGGCCCGCCTCGGGCGCGCTGCTCTGGCGCAGCTGGCCGACCTTCTCCATCGACGGCACCACCAGCTTGACCCCGGCTTGCGGATCGATCAGGACCGGCTCGTTTTTCTTGTCGTTCAACGCCTTGGCCTTGCTCGGATCCAGCACCCGGTAGGTGAATCGAAGCACTTCACCCGATTCGACCGATTTCACGCGCAGCGAGTCCACGCCCCAGACCAGCCGGTAATAGCTGCCCGCGCGGCCGGCGAACCGGTCCGGCTGGTAGCGCGATCGAGCCTGGGGCGCGCCAAACCGGTCCTGCTCATGTTTGCTTACTTGCCGCCAGTAGAGCGATGAGAACTGCCCGCTTGCTGAAGAGTCTTTCCACGTTTGATTCCACGCGCCGGGCGATGGTACCGCGCCGGCTTAAGAACTGAAAGCTCGCCTACCGCTGTCTCTGGCCCCTGAAAAGGCCGATGCTACTCGCGATTTCTCGCGAAGCAGCATCGGTTTCAGCTTCTAAAGCTTAGAACGGCGCCCGGTCAGTTCGCATTGATCACCCGATTGAGGATCGTCGCCGGTTGTACCGCCCCGGCGGTGCCATAGCCCATCAACGTCACGCGTGCCGTCCCGTTCAGTGCCGTCCCTGTCGCTCCCGCCGGTGGCGTATACGTGGCGGTCACCGTGCAAGTCCCGTTCGGCACCGCCGGAGAGGGCGGCGTCGTCGACGGGACCGCGGCGATTCCCGGGTTGATCGCAGTACCCACCGCGCACGTTCCACCCGCCGCCCAGGTCCCCGTGCCGGTGAGCGGCGTCAGCGTGATCGCCGTCGGGACAATCGGCCCGGCATCGACACTCGTGCCCGCCGGGCAGGGTGCCGCGAGGCAGCGCGTGGCGGTGTTCGTCACGGTTATGGTGCCGGTGATCGCGACGGTGCTGGCCGGAGTTGGATTCATCACCGGAGTGGTTTGCGTTGCCGGCGAGACAGCGAACGTGGCGATCGTGTCGTGGCCGGTGAGCGACACCGTCTGACTGAGGCCGCCCGCGTTCACGACCAGATTGGCGTTCCTCGCTGCCTGCGACGAGCTGACGGGGACGAAGACCACCGTGATCGTGCAGTTCTGTCCCGCCCCGAGTGTCGCGTTGGTGCAGTTGTCGGATTGGGGTTGGATGGCGAAGCTTGGCAGATTGCAAGTCGGCACACCCGCGCAGTTGAAGTTGAAGCTGATGCCGGTCAGCGGAAGGACGTCCGAGTTGGTGACGATGATGTCCTGATCCACGGTTGTGGGAGCGCCATGCGGCACATAACCGAAGTCGACCACCGGCGGTGAGACAGTGAACTGGCTGTGGCCGGGAGTGCCTGCCAACCTGACCGCGCCTGCGTCAGTCGAGCCACCGGGTTTCCTCGGATTGTCGAAGAAGTCGTATTCCGGAGCGTCAGTGAAGTTTGCCCCAGTGACCCGACCTGCCGCCGCCGATCCCGTCGTTATGCTGTAGTTGCCCAGTGGCAGGCCGCCGCCGTAATTCGCGTTCGTTCCGCCCACGGTCGAGGGATTGGACATCGACAACGGACCCCAGGCCATGTTGATCCAGTTGTTACCCTCGTCCACCGTAGCGGCCGGAGTCAGGTTGAAGACGGGGTTGGGCACGCTCGCGTCCGAAATCCCAGGAGGCACTTGCCAGCCCGACGCATGAAGTTCCGGCGGCGTGCGCGAACCGTCACAGTAGAAGCTGACGAAGTTCGGGTTGCCGGTCAACGTGTTACTTCCGGCATAACCGCTGCCTGACGACAGCACCGAAGCGGTCGGGTTGAGCGTGAACGTGGAACCATGGTTGGTCGGTCCCGTGTCGCCGCGTACGCCGAGGTCCCAATAACTGGCACCCGTAACGCATGCACCGGTTACCGTCTGGTTCGCCACCGCCGTGCCGTGGCCAGTGCCGGTGAACGCGGCGTTATACAGTGTGACCACGTTCTGCTGATTCAGCGTGCCGACACCGAGAGTACCCACACCGATCTGGTACGAGCTGTTGTGATAGATGATGTTGTTTTCCAGCTTCGCATACGAGACTGACCTGCATGCCCCATTGGTGGCGGCGTTTGGACCGCCGGCCACGAAATGACCCGGAGGGCAAACGACGGGCGTCGCCGCAAGATTCGCCATCAAAACCGCGCTGTTCTGGATCGCCGCCACTCCGGCGACTTGCGGGTTCGACGCCGTGCCGCAGTTTGCCGTGCAGGTAGGCCCACCCTGGCTGGCAATGGGACCACCGAGGGTGTTGAAAAGCACCCCGGACGAGGCCGTGCTGGCGTTGTACGCGATCGTGTTGTTGATGATGTTCACATTGGACGAATCCACCAGCGAGATCCCCGCCCCATCCCACCCGGCGACGTTGTCGACGATGATGTTGTTGGTGACGGTCACCAAGTTCCACTGGCCCGGATCATCGGGGAAAGCGACCATGTCCGACCCGTTGACGGCCTGGAAGCCAATGCCGCCCCCGGTGCCACTCTCGGCGCCGTTCCCCATGATCAGATTACCGTTGATGATGAGCCCCGGACCGACGCCATCGCTGGGCCCAATCGCGGCCGCCACGATACCGGCGGGCGTCGAAGGCGGCCCGCAATCGATGTCGGTGAGGGCATTGCCATTGCAAATGATGTCCGCATCGGGAGTGCCCATGATGATCATGCCGCCGCCGTTGGCCGGGATCGTCGGGTTGATGCTCTGATTGAACAGGATCGAGTTGTGCTCGATGTCGCCGTTGTAGCTGAACCCAAGGTGGCCGAACCCGCCGCCGTCACCGGTGCTGAGGTTGCCGCACACCCAGTTGTAGTTGAACTCGTAGTAGTCGGAGCCGGTGCAGATGCTGACGCCGCCCGCTCCTGCCGGCGTGGCCGAGAACAACTCGTCGCCGGTGGAAGAGTTCAACGTGACATAGTTGTTTTGGATGGTCACGTTCACGTTATGGCAGTACGGCAGCACGATGCCCGGTACCGGGCTCTCCTCGCACGAGCCGGGAGGCGCGTTGGTGGCGTCGCCCTGGAGGTACGGGGGAGGATATTCGCCCTGCCCCACGCTGATACCGCCGCTGAGCGTGCCGGTGTTGTTGGTGATCCGGTTGTTCCCGATCTGCAGCTCATGCCCCCAGGCGTGCACCAAGACGCCGCCGCCACCCTGCGAGCTGTTCTCGATGGTCAGGCCGTCGATGCTCGACGGGTTGCAATAGAAGTTGCTCGGGTACGGATTGGCTGCAGTCCCGCACCCGTGGTTCGGGTCGGTGCTGCCGTCCATCAGGATCGTGCCGGTCGGCAAGGCCCCGGCTTCCGCGGCGGACGGCGCCGTTCCAAACGCATCCGATCCGGCCGGGAACAGCATGCCCTTGCCCAGCACGGTGACGCCGGCCCCTTCCAGGGCGCCCATCAGGGACGGCTCTTGCAGCAGCTGGGCCATGTTGCCGTTCTGGGAGGCGTTCCAACCCACGATGGCTTCCAGCGGAAGACGATCGATCTGCGGATTGATGTGGGAGGTCCCGTTGTATGCGACAAAGTCACGCAGCGTCGTGATGACTCCCGAGAAATTGCCGCTACCATCCGCGCAGCTGTAGACGCCACTCGGGTCGTAGGGATTGCCGCTCGTCATCGGCTGACCGTTGATCGCCAGCCCGAACAGGCAGTTCACCTGCCGGCGCCACACATCCAGCTTGCCTGCCGGATGGGTATTGGCGTCGAGCACGCTGCTCACCGCACCGACGCCCTGCAGCCGGATCGGCTTCCACATCAGCAACAGCTCCTCGTGCACCGCCGGCACGGCCGCCGTCGTGGCGGTCGCCTGCTGGGTCGGGTTGATCATCAGCATGTCGCCCGGACGGGCCGTGTCGATCGCGGCCTGGATGCTGTCGGTGGCCAGCACGTGATGCGGCGCCTTGCCGCCGATCGTGACGGTCACGGCGTCAATCGAACGCCTCCCCGAGAAGATTTGCCGGGGCGCGGCCGTGGCGGTTCCGAGGGCGGTCGATGTACCTCCCGTCAGCCCGGGACTGAACGTCACGCTGGGCGCGGTGGTATATCCAGAGCCACCGCCGTTCGTGAGGGTTACCGACGCTACGACGCGGTCGCCGACTGCGGCTGTTGCGGTTGCGCCGCTCCCACCGCCTCCGGTGAACCCGACGGTCGGTGCGCTCGTATACCCGGTTCCGGTGCCCGCTGCAGCTACCGTCACTACAGATACGAATCCGGTCGTGTCACCCGCTGCCGTCGTGTTTCCCGTCGCCCTGGTACCGCCAGTCGCCGGGACACTGAAAGTCGGGACAATCGTGGCCCCGATCGCGTAGTTGCCTGGAGTGGTGATGGTGACGCCCGTCACGCGGCGTGGCGACGCGGTTGTACCGGCGCCGCCGTTCGTGGTCACTGTGCCGAGTGCCGTCGTTCCTCCTGCACCAGCCGCGCTGAAGGTGACTGTGATCGCGCCCGTGCCCGGATAGGAGTTGGTCGCGAGATTAGTAACGGTCACTGCGGTAACGCGCTTGCGTACCGTGGCGGTTGCGGTTGCGCCGCTGCCGCCGCCTCCGGTGAACGTGACCGTAGGCGCGCTCGTGAAGCCGGTTCCACCGTTGGTAACCGCCACCGAGGTTACGCGGCCACCGCCCAGATTGGCGGTACCCGTCGCAGTCGTTCCGCCCGCCGGGGCTGCACCGAAAGTCACCGTAGGCGCAGTGTTATAGCTGCCGCCTCGCGTGATTGTCACTCCAGTGACGGTACCGCCCGCGGCCGTGGCGGCGGTCGTGATCACCAGTTCGCCGCACAGTGCGGCAGAGCCGCCGTATATCGCCTGCTGTTGAACCTCACACGCCGGTACCCCGGCAGGCACGGCGACTACGATCTGCGAGTCGCTCCAGCTATTAACGGTTGCCGCAATCCCGCCGATGGAGACGGATCCGCTCGTACTGTTGACTCCGGTCGCACTGCCAAAGCCGTAGTGGCGCCGGATCGTCTTCTGATTGTATGGAGCCGTCGTTCCGGAGGGACCGACGTAGGCGTTGTTCGGCACCATCTGGTCGCCCAATGCGTAGATCGTGAGTGTGTGACCAGTTGCGCTCACCCATGGGCCGATCCCATCGCCATCCACCTCGCTGACGGCCGGCGTAGCATCCGGATAGGAGCAGTCCACGTTGTTGTACCCTGCACCCGCGAAAGCGGACGTCGGCGTCACCGGCGTATCCATGTACTGGGTCTGCCCCGGCATGAACGGGATCTCGTAGCAGAACTGGCTGTAGACCGGGTTGAACAGCGGATCCGTGATCATCTGCCCGAGAGTCGGATTCGCAACGGCCACGCCCGCCGGATTGAGGATTGTCTGACGGGTATCCAGGGTCGGGCCCGCGTCGTTCATGCACGTGACCATCATCGTCGGCGCGTAGCCGGTCGGGTTGGGCGGGTTGACCTCCCAGGTCGAGTAGGTCAGCCCGTCGTAGGAACCCCACTGGTCCGAATACACGCGGGAGATTTCCGTTCCGGTCCAGTCCTTGATCGCCACCGGCAGGTTGGCCGGCGAGAACTTCTCGCCGAACGACGGCGAGAACGGATCGAACTCCGACGTGAAGTCGTCGGTGATGATGCCGGTGAAGTGGGCCGCGACGTGGGCCGACGTGAAGACCCAGAACTTCGCCAGCGCCGAGGTCTGGTCACCCAGCGTCACCAGCTTGCGGTCGCACAGGTTGCGCTTCGCCCCCGCGAACGGCGCCACTTCAGCCGACTGCGGGAACAGGCTGATGAAGTCGGGGACGATGCGCGTGGTGCCCACGCACGGCCAGAATATTTCGACGCTTCCGGTGTCACCCTCGCCGCTGGGCAGCGACGACATCCTTCCGAAAGACTGCGACGGATTCTGCGCGTTGGTCGGGTTGTAGCCGGACCGCGCACCCTGGTTGGCGTTGTAGACAGCCGCCACCGATGCCTGGTCGGGCAGGATGTAGATGGCCCCTCCCAGGCCCGGGAACTCCTGCGTGGCCGGCGCGATGTAGTTGTCGCCGATCAGGATGTTCTTGTCCTCTTCCTTCACCAGCTCGTAGCCCGGGGGCACGATCATTTCGACCACGTACTGGCCATTGGGCAGCATCGGCGTGCCGTCGACCGGATTGGCGACGCAGGCCGTGCAGTTCGTGCCCGTGACCGATCCGGTGCCACCGATGGCAGCGCCCGTCGTCGGGTCTCTACCGGCGATGCTCGGGAACGTGTACATCCCGTCATACGGCGCGGGCTGGACCTGGTTCCAGTTGTGCATGCCGTCGTAGCACTTGAACTGCGAGTTGTTCGGAATCGTGTGCGCCGGCGTGCCGGCGTTGTTGTACAGGTCCAGGTACATCGGCTGGTTGTACAGCGTGAAGAAGAACAGGTCGCCGGAGGCCGCGGTCGTGGGTGCCGGAAGCTGGCCCGGGCAGTTCATGTAGGGCTTGTTGGTGCCGGGGTAGAACCCCTGGGCCCAATCGTCCCAGCTGGCGGTCGTGGTCGTGTCGACCATCGTCAGCGACTGGCTGCCGTCGGGCGCCGTCCCCACCTTGTACAGGTTGATCGTCACACCCGGTACGTCCGGGGTCCAGCTCGTATGCAGCAGCAGCTGCGGGTCGTCGAACGGACGGGTCGAGGCGTAGATCACCTCACCCCGGATGCCCCCGTTCTCGCCGGCAGCGAAGGGCCTCTTGCCGAACTCGATGAACGAGTTCTGCCCGGAAAAGCCCTGCCAGCCTTCGCTCAGGACCCAGGGCGGATCGATACGTCCGGTCGACAAGGGAGTGCCGGTGCAGATCGTCGCGCCGGTGGTCGGGCTGATCGAGCATGCGCTGGGCGCATCGCTGCTGGCGGGACCGGCTGCAATCGAATGGGTGGTGCAATCCGCGTTGTTGCAATAGACCGCGCCCGGCACGCGCAGAGCCGCCGGCACCGACACTGTCTCGAAGCTGTTCGCCATGTTGCCGGCGATCGTCGAACTCTTGCAGGGCGCCGTCGCCCCGGTGCAGGTGCCGTCGGCCGGTCCACCCGCGTCGTACACCACGTGCGTGCCCGTGTTCTTGTAGCGGGTCGAATCGGTCTCGATCACGTACCAGCTGAACAGCGGGAAGATCTCGTTGAAGCCCGCGTTGCCGGCCAGGTCCGTATTGTTGAAATTCGAGTAGCTGCCGTCGCGGAACCGGATGTTGGTCGGCACCAGCGTCAGGCCCGTTTCGGTGGGGCCCCGCACTCCGTTGCCGTCGGCGTCGAAGAAGGTCGAGGTGTAGATGTTCGCCTGCCACTGGTTCATCGCGATCTGCCCCATATTGCAGGAATGCTGGGTGGATCCCGTGCCCGGGCAGAGGTTGCCCGCGCCGGTGGCTCCCAGCCTGACGGGCGTCGACAACCCGTCGACCAGCATGTCGTTCCACTGGTCGAAGACGGTGATTCTCCAGTCGCCGTCGGGCAGGCCCGACAGACTGAAGCTCCCGTCCGCGGCGCACTTGGTGAACGCGAAATCCTCGCCGTCAGGGTCGCCCACGCTCACAAAGCACTGGGTGAAGGCGAAGCTGTCGTTGGTTCCACTGCTGTACAGCCGCTCGTCCGGCGTGCGGCTCATGCGCTCGGTCGTGACCAGACCGGTCAGGGTGTTCCCGCAGCCGGTGATGCCTGTGAGATTCGGGTCCTGGCCGGCACACACGCCCGCCAGGCGGTTGTTGATGATCTTCGGGTTGGCAAAGCCGATCGCCACGTGGTAGCCGGCCGGCCCGAACTCCTGGAAGAAGCTCGGCTCGCTGACCCGCAGGAACGAATCGTGCGCCTTCTGGCCGTCCAGGGTATTGGTCTGCAGCCACTCCTCGCCGCGGGCGACCAGGTCGGCTCCCGCTATGGCCACCACGCCGTATCTTCCCGGCATCAGGTTGGCTATGACTGCCTGGCCTGCCAGCGGGGAAAGCGTCTGGCTGTCCGATTCGTACTTCGGGCAGGTCACGATCGTGCCGGTGATGCCCAGTTGAGTCGGGTCCTGGGGACCGATCCGCGAGATCTTCGTCACGGGACAGGCGTCCAACCCCGTGGCCGGATCGATCGTTCCCGCCAGGGCGTTCACCAGCGGCTGGTTGAACATGTCGTACGTCATCTGCCCGGTCGCGTCGCCCGTACCGCCGGCGTCGTCGAACAGCGTGATGTTGAAGCCTCCCAGCCCCGGCTCGTTCTGCGACAGCACGTCGAGTCCGCCTCCGCCGTCCTGCTCGCCGTTCAGCGGGAAGTCGTCCTGGAAGATGAACACCGACAGTTTCGACGGCGGGAACGGGTCGGGCTGAGTCACCACCGTGACGGCGCTGAAGGCGCACGTGGTCGCCGGCGGCGTGATCGTGCACCGGAGCGGGGTCCCGGCCATGCCGTGCCCGCAGGCGCCGGGGGCCGTCGCACTCGCGGACCCGTTCATGCAATCGGCCGACAGATTCGCATTCGCGAACGGATTGCCGGCGTCGCCCGGAAAGACCGTCAGGTAGTAGCGCTTGGCCGGATCCAGATACACCTCGCCGGGCGAATGCTGCGCGAAGCCGTTTCCGGCGGGGTCGGGCCGGCACACGCCGTTGCCGACGTCGCACACGGCCAGGTCGTGCGTTCCGGTGGCCGGATTGAAGATCGACTGGCCCCCCTCACATGAAAGGGTTCCCGTGCAGCCCGCCGCGATCAGCGGCATGTAGCTGGTATGGAAGTTGGCGCCGAAGGTCGGCACGATTCCCGTGGTTCCGACGCCGGGCGTGGTCGCGCCCGGGCAGCCCGCCGCCGGCGGGTTCGTCGTGCAGTTCGGGTCCACGTAGAACGTGCGATCTTCCTCGATGACCCAGCGATAGTCGGTGATGTGGGTCGGCGTGATCGACGGGTTGGTTTTCTTAGCCAGAACGTCTTTGCCGTCCAGAACCGTCACGCCCAGACCCGTGGCTGGAAAGAAAACCACGGTCACGGTCGCGGGGCCGCTGCTGACCGTGCCTTGCGAGTTCTGCGCGTTGTAGCTGAAGGTGAACGGGCAACCGGTGGCGGTCGCGCATGCCGCCGACGCGCTGAATCCCCCATTGGGGTCCACCGACAGCGTCGTAAAACCCGCTCCCGTCACGCTCGCTGGTGCGTTCACCGTCAGCGGATAGCCTGCTGCGTCCTTGTCAAAGGCCAGGATCCCGGGCGGCTGGATCTTCAGGAAGGTCCCGTGCGCGGTGTACGTGGTGCCGTTCATCGTGATGCCGGTGCCCGCCTCGATCGGCGCCGCACCGAGCGTCACCTGAGCGCAGGCCGCGCCCGAGGTTGCTCCGTTTCCGCAGTACGTGAACGTGGTCGTCGCACCGGTGTACGTGAACGTGCCGTTGGCATTCATGGTCAGTCCAGGGACCGTGCCTTGAACCTGGGCCCCGAAGACATTGACGTCGTTGGCGAGCACGCCCTTGCCCGGATCCGACACGGTGAGCGTCTGGCCGGTGATCACGGAGTTGTAGGTATCCGGATTGGCGGTCGCGGTTGCTGCAGCGACCGGGGCCACGGCGCCATTGGCGCCGATGTAAGCGAGCATCCCGGCATCGCGTGCCACCGAATTACCCGACAGGCTCAGCTCCCGGTCGAAGATCGGAAGGGCCGTCGCGCCTGCGGCCGGAACGTTAATCATCACGTCTTGGGTCTTGCCCGCGGGCATGAACACTTCGCTCTGCACGCGCGGCAGGCCCGGCAGAACGTTGCCGTCTTCGGCGATCAGCGAGAAGCCGGAAACCGCAGCGATGCCGCTGGTTTGCGCGCCGACGATCGAAGGCACGTGCATCCGCAGGCCGGCGTTCACGAGCCGCACCAGTACCGTGCCGCCAGCGGCCACCGTGCTCGGTGTCGGCGCGTACACCGAAAGGGCCGGGGCGGTCTTGTCGAATCCGCGGCCGTTGACCAGGTAATACATCGGGGTGTAGTTGACCGCCGGCGGATAACAAGTGTTCCAGGCCGAGTTCGCCGACCCGTCGGCGTTGAATTGTGCGCCGCAGCCACTGGCCCCAGCCGTCGGCAGCAGCGACTGACCAGACCACACCGTGGTCTCGCTGAATCCCACCGTTCCGACCGCGGCCTGGACCGCCGCGTTCTGGACCGGATCGATTTCGCTCAGCAGCAGCGGGATGTCGGCGTTGTACGTCACCGCCGCCGTGGTCCCGACGGCCGGATACGCCGTGGCCGGTGTGGTGGTCGTATCGGTCACCACCACGATTCCGTACAGGCCCATCGGGCCCTGGATCGATGGGTGCGTGCCGGACTCGATCAGGTAGGTGCCCGGTTTCAGCGCAGGCGCTCCGGTTGTGGAGCCGCAAACTCCCCAGCACAAGGTGGCCGGCGTGCCGACCGCGACTTCGCTGGAGAACGACTGCACCCGCGTGCCTTGCATGGGCGGGGTCCCGACCCCGGTCACCGGTGCGCCCGCCGCATCGCCCGCGATCGGCCAGGTCAGCGGCTGCGCGTTGGCGTGATTCGGGCTCGCGGTGGAGGTCGCCGTCGTCCCGAGCCCGCCGCCCAGCTGGCCGACGATCACCAGCGAAGTCGGCACCGTATTGGTCCCGGTACCGGCTGTAAACGTCAGAGCGTTGGTCAGGGTGATGGACAGATCCGATCCCGTCGGAACGGTGATCACGACGGGGGACCACAATGGTGTAGGCAGCGCCGCCGCCGCCGCTGGATTCAACGCGGCGCAGGTCGTGGGCGCGGTGGCCGCGGTACAGGTGTAGCCCCACATCGGCACGGTCGTGCCGTCCGGCAGCACCGTGTTGACCGGCCCCGCCGTCAAGCTGACCTGACCGAACGAGGCGCTGCCGGCCAGGAGAACGGAAGCTGCCAGTCCCGACTTGATCAGGGCTGATTTGAATTTGAAAGATCGCATTGCGCTCTCCTACCTTATTGGGATTCGTCGATCACGAATTCACGAGAATCGACGAGCATCATCATCAGCATGCCGCCGGGGAATATGTTGTTGGTGGTGATCTCGCGCTCGTTATGCGAGTGCCACATGAAGGCGAAACCGGCCTCGCCCGTCGGGGAGTTGGCGATCGTGCCCGACGGCGGCGTCGACCCGGTCGGACCTGTGGCTCGAACCGTCGCGTTCGGGCCCAGGTAGGGGCTGCCGCCGTACCACGCGCCATTCGTGAACAGGTTCGCGTCGGGCAAGGTCACCGGGCCGCCGGCCGCTATATCGCCGAACGGCTTGCCCTGCAGCGGCTTGTTGTGGTCCTGGCACCACTCGTAATAGTTGACCGCCAGCAGGTTTCCGGTGTTGTAGCCGTTCGCATCCGGGGTGCACGGCAGCGTGGCCACAGGATCCGCGGATCCCGGATGGTGGCCGTACGCATCCCAGTTCAGGCCCTTGCCGGTCCAGTAGAAGATCCCGTCCATCGCCAGTCCGGGGGTGGTCGTGGTCGTGAACAGCAGCGGCCCGGCCAGCTGGGTCGCGCTGGTGCTACTGACGATCAGGTTGCCGTCGCGCGCCAGGATCCGCACGTGGTT
>WNGJ01002556.1_pt1 | contig 25248 bp, 26 predicted proteins | sample 5400611 | NCBI WGS metagenome assembly WNGJ01 (sample SAMN13153375, study PRJNA577476) | soil metagenome | isolation source: 40 cm soil or saprolite under Garry oak tree replicate 1 | place: USA:California | collected 2016-06-15
CCGGGTAGACGCCGTTCCGGCGAGCCGGGAACTCGTGAGCCTTCGTCTCTGCGTACGCGAGCCGTTTGATCAGCTCGTCGCGGAGCGCGCTCCCCGGCACGATGTCATCGATCAGCATCTCGGAGGCGAGCTTGTACGTGTCGACGTCCTGCGCGTACTCGTCGCGCTTCTGCTTGATCCACGCCGCCCGCTCGCCCTCGGGCAGCTCCATGATCTTGTTGTAGTAGACGGCGTTCACGGCCGGCTCCGGCCCCATGATCGCGATCTGCCCCTGCGGCAGCGCGATCGCCGCGTCGGGCTCGAAGGCCGGGCCGCACATCGCGTAGAGACCGGCGCCGTAGCACTTGCGCACGATCACCGAGATCTTCGGCACCGTCGCCTGCGCGGTGGCGAAGACCATCTTGGCGCCGTGACGGATGATCCCCTGCTGCTCGACCTTCGTGCCCACCATGAACCCGGCGATGTCGGCGAGGTAGATCAGCGGAATGTTGAAGGCGTTGCAGAGCCAGATGAACCGCGCCGCCTTGTCGGACGAATCGACCATCAGCACGCCGCCCTTGACCTTGGGCTGATTGGCCACGATGCCGACCGCGCGTCCGCCGAGACGCGCGAAGCCGACGATGACCTCTTGCGCGAACAGTCGCTTGATCTCGAACCACGAGCCGGCGTCGATCAGTCGGTCGATGACCTCGTACATGTCGAAGTACTTCCGCTGGTCGTACGGCACGATCTCGTCGATGGACCGTCCGGGCTTCGGCTCGGCGGCGGCCGCCGCCGCCGGCGAGTCGCGAAAGGACTGCGGCATGTAGGTCAGATACCGGCGCGCGAGCGTGATCGCGTCCTCATCGGACGCGGCGAGCACGTCACCGCAGCCGGAGACCTTGCAGTGCATGAGCGCGCCACCGAGCTCCTCCAGGGTCGTCTTCTCGCCGATCGCCATCTCGACCATGCGCGGGCTGCCGACGTAGAGCGAGGCTTTGCCCTCGACCATGATGACGACGTCGGTCAGCGAGGGCAGGTAGGCCGAGCCCGCCGGCGACGGCCCGAAGAGGACGCACACCTGGGGAACGACGCCGGAGAGCTGGACCTCGTTGTAGAAGATGCGGCCGGCGTGGAAACGTCCCGGAAAGATCTTGATCTGCTCGGAGATGCGCCCGCCGGCGGCGTCCACCATATAGAGGAGGGGTATGCGCAGCCGCGCGGCCTTTTCCTGGATGCGGATGATCTTCTGGATGGTCTTCTCACCCCAGGAGCCCGCCTTGACCGTGTAGTCGTTGGCCATGACGCACACGGGGCGGCCGCCGACTTTGCCGACTCCGGTGACCACGCCGTCCGCCGGCGTGTCGGCTTCGTTCGAGCGGGCGAAGAGCCAGTCCTCCTGGAACTCGGCGCCCGGGTCGAGCAGGAGCTTGAGCCGGTCCCGGACGAAGAGCTTGCCCTCTTCGCGGAGCTTCTCGCGGTACTTCGTGTGGCCTTGCTCGATCCGCGCGCGCTCGCGGTAGTAGCGGTCCTCGCCGGAGCTCACCGGGGCCTGCCGATCACGGGTTGGGGTTGGTCCAGAGGATGATGATGAGCGTGCCCGAGCCGTGCTTGGGGCCGCCGATCACCGCCGGGTTGCCCGATTGCGCCTGGATGTTCGTGGACAGCTCCGTCACGGTGCCGCGCGTGAGCCGCATGTTGAAGCTCACCGCGCCGCCGCGCACGCTCTTGGGCGTGACCTCGAGCTTTCGGTCGCCCGGCACGGGCCAACGCTGCGTCGTGCCGACGGGCACCTCGGCGCGGTAGCGCTCGAGCGAGGTGTAGTTGTTGTAGCGGAAGAGCTGGCGCAGCTTCGGCAGGAAGGCCTCGAGGCGCTCGTCGGACGGCTCCGGCGCGAGGCTCGGCGCGTTGGGCGGGGGGCCATCGCTGGCCAGAATGATTCGCGTGCCGAACCTGACGACCGACTGCGCCTCGGTCACCGCGGCCAGCGCGAAGGCCAGCAGCAGCGCCAGGACCAGGACCAGGAGAGGCCCGAGGGCGTCCCGCAGACGCCGGCGGGCGTTGTGCAGCCGCGACATCACGGTCCCCATCGGTATGTTCAGTACCTCCGCGATCTCGCGGTACGAGAGCCCTTCGAGATCACTCAACATGATAATGGCCCGGTGCGGCTCCGACAAAGTGGCCAGCGCGCGCCCGATCCGCTCACGCTCCTCGATCTGCGTCGCGTGACTGTCGGGCGCGGTCCCCTGATCGACCAGGATGCGGTCCCAGTCCTGCTCGTCGACGCGCTCGGTGCCGAAGGCCCGGCCGCGCGCCGCGTGCTGTCGGACGCGGTCGCGCGCGACGTTCATCACGATCCGAAAGAGCCAGGTGTAGAAGGCCGAGTCGCCGCGGAACGACGGCAACGCCTGGAAGGCGCGGATGAAGGCGTCCTGGGCGACGTCCCAGGCCTCTTCGGGATCGCGCAGGACGTTGTAGGCGAGGCGATAGACGCGCTGGCGATACTTCTCGACCAGCGGCTCGAACGCCGCCAGGTCGCCGGCACGGCACCGCTCGATCAGGGCCGCTTCGTCCGTGTCCACCGGGATTCACTCGCTCGCCCTCCCGTCGTCGTTAGACGCCGGGGTCGCGATGGCGATTCACCGTCTCCGAATCGGTCGGCGCGAATCCGCCGTGAGGGCGTCGAAGCCGAGCAGATAGCTCTGCGGGCCGAACCCCGAGATCTGTCCGCGCGCGACGGCGGCGATCACGGAGTGGCGCCGGAACTCCTCGCGCCCGTGCACGTTCGACAGGTGGACCTCGACGACCGGCAGCGCGATCGCCGCGACGGCGTCGCGGAGCGCGAACGAGTAGTGCGTGAACGCGCCGGGATTGAAGACGACGCCGGCGAAGCCCTCGCGCCGCGCGGCCTGGAGCCAGTCGACGAGCTGGCCCTCGTGATTGGACTGGCGGCACTCGACCGTGTGACCGCGGCGGCGCGCGTGATCGCGGAGCATCGTATCGACCTGCGCGAGCGTCGTGCGGCCGTACACGCCGGGCTCGCGGGTGCCGAGCAGATTGAGATTCGGCCCATGCAGTACCAGGACCTTCATGACGAGTCGGAGCTTAGCATCAGTGCGCGCCGAGCGGAGACACGAGCCAGTCGGCGACCGCGAAGAGCAGGAGCCCCGCGAACACCGTCCAGCCGAGCGCGGGCCCGCCTTCGCGGTTCACCTCCGGGATGAGATCGGACGCGGCCACGTAGATGGTGACGCCGGCCGACAGTGCGAGCGCGTAACCGACGTGATGCTCGGCCACGAAGCGCGTGGCCACCGCGCCCGCGATGGTCAGCGCGCCCAGGAGCGCACCCGCGCCGATCGCCGTCGCGCGCGACTGACCGCTGGCCAGCATGATCGACGCGATCGTGACGCCCTCGGGCACCTTGTGCAGGCACACCGCGACGGACAGCAACACGCCGAGGGCGGGTCCGATCATGAACCCCGCCGCGATCGCGACGCCGTCGAAGAGCGTGTGGACGCCGAGACCGAGCAGCGCCAGGTATCCGGCCGAGGGACGGAGCAGCGCCTCCGGGTGGCTCTCCTCGCCGAAGTGGAAGTGCGGCGCCACCGTGTGCTCGAAGAGGTGCACGCCGAAGTAGCCGATCAGGACGAACAGGAACGCGTGCGGGACCCGCGCGCTCTCGGGAAGCATGCGCACGAACGCGGCCGCGAGCATGAATCCCGCGCCGCCGGCGACGAAATATCGTAACGGCGCCAGACCTTTCTGGTGCACGGTGGTCACGAGCAGGGCGCCGGCGAAATCGGCGACCGACGCGACGGCCACAAAGGCCAGGTATGCTAACATGCTCGGGAGCATAGCATGGGCATCACAGGGCTTTTCCGCCGGCTCGGCGAGATCCTGGTTCGGGAACGGCTGACCACCCCCGACGTCGTGGAGCAGGCGCTGGTGCGCGCCCGGACCACGGGCGAGCGGGTCGGCGAGGCCCTCGTCTCGCTCGGCGCCGTCAAGGACGACGACGTGCTCCGGGCGCTCGCGCAGCAGCAGAACCTCGCCTATCTCACCCGCGACGAGCTGCCGGCGCCCTTGCCGATCGTCAAAAATCTCTCGCCGAAGTATCTGCGCCAGTACGCGGTCTGCCCCGTGAGCGTCGAGGGCAGCGTGTTGACGGTCGCCACCGCGGACCCGCTGAATCCGATCATCGTCGACGACCTCGCGCAGTCGACCGGCCTCAGCGTCAAGGTCGTCGTGTGCCAGGCCGACGCGATCGTCGAGGCGATCGAGCGGACCTACGACGGCGTGGCGACACCGCTGCAACGCATCGTCGAGGGCATGGATGACGATCGCGGCGGCGAGGGTGACGAGGACGTCAACCAGCTGCGCGACATGGCGTTCGAGGCGCCGGTGGTCCGGCTCGTGAATCTATTGATCGAGAATGCCATCACCTCCGAGGCCTCCGACATCCACATCGAGCCCTTCGAGGACACGCTCCGGATCCGCTACCGCATCGACGGCGTGCTCTTCGACCAGGAAGCGCCGCCCCGCCGGTTGCAGGCGGCGGTGACCTCGCGCGTGAAGCTGATGGCCGAGATGAACATCGCGGAGCGACGGCTGCCCCAGGACGGCCGGATCCGCGTCACGCTCCACAACCGCCGTGTGGACATCCGCACCTCCACGATCCCGACGGTGCACGGCGAGTCGATCGTGATGCGTCTCCTCGATCGCCAGAGCGTGTTCCTGCCGCTCGAGAAGCTCGGCTTCTCGCCGGGGATGCTGCCGCGCTTCGAAGGGCTGATCCGCCGGCCTCACGGCATTCTCCTCGTCACCGGACCGACCGGGTCCGGCAAGACGACGACGCTCTACGGCGCGCTCGACAAGATCAACTCGCCGGACCGCAAGATCATCACGGTCGAGGATCCGGTCGAGTACCAGCTGAAGGGCGTCAACCAGATCGCCGTCAAGCCGAAGATCGGCCTGACCTTCGCCACCGGGCTCCGGCACATCGTCCGCCAGGATCCCGACGTGATCCTGATCGGCGAGATCCGTGACCTCGAGACGGCCGAGATCGCGATCCAGGCCTCGCTCACCGGCCACCTGGTCTTCTCGACCCTGCACACCAACGACGCGCCGGGCGCGATCACGCGGCTGCAAGACATGGGCGTCGAGCCCTATCTGGTGGCCTCGGTGCTGGAAGGCGTCCTCGCCCAGCGGCTGGTCCGGCGGATCTGCGCGACGTGCCGCGTCGCCGACACCCCGTCGCAGGCTGACCTCGGCGCGCTCGGCATCGCCGGCGCGGACGGCACGCGCCTCTACCGGGGCGCCGGCTGCGACGAGTGTCGCGGCACCGGTTACCGCGGGCGGACGGGCATCTACGAGCTGTTCCCCATCACGGAGGACGCCCGCAGTCTGATTCTGAGGAGAGCGCCCACCCGCGAGATCCGTCGCGTCGCGCTGGAGGCCGGCATGGTCACGTTGCGGCTCGACGGCTGGGCCAAGGCGTGCGCGGGCGTCACCACCGTCGAGGAAATTCTCCGAGTCACGCAGGAAGACGCCTAGTCCGCCATGCCCGTTTTCGTCTATCGGGCGGCCGACCGGCGCGGCCAGACGATCGACGGCGTGATGGAGGCGCCCGACGCGCGCGCCGTCGTCGAGCGGCTCCAGCGCGACTCGTACTTCCCGATCCGCGTCGCGCCCCACGCCGACCGCCAGAGTTGGCTTTCGCTCGGCGGCTCGGGGCGCATCAGCCAGGGCGACGTCCTGGCGTTCACCCAGCAGCTCGCGACGCTCTTCGAGTCGACCTTGCCGCTCGACCGCTCGCTGGCCATCCTCGAAGAGCTGGCGCCGAACGCCCGCGTCAAGGCGATCGTCGCCGATCTGCTGGTGAGCGTCCGGGGAGGCGCCTCGCTGAGCGAGGCGCTCGCCAAGCACCATCCCCGGCCGTTCTCCCGGCTCTACATCAACATGATCCGCGCCGGCGAGCGGGGCGGCGTGCTCGAGATCACGCTGCGTCGGCTCGCCGAGTTCCTCGAGGCGCGCGCCGCATTCAGCGAGGCCGTCATCACGGCGGTCGCCTACCCGGCGGTCGTCTTCACGTTCGGAATCGGCGCCATCATCTTCCTCATGACGTTCGTGATCCCGCGGTTCGCGACGATCTTCGCCGACCTCGGCCAGGCGATCCCGCTCCCGACGCAAATCTTATTGACGGTGAGCGCGATCTTTTCGTCCTACTGGTGGGTCGGGGTCCTCCTCGTCTTCGCGGCGATGCTCGCCTGGCGCATGTGGACCGGCAGCCCGCAGGGACGGCTGCAGTGGGACCAGACCATCCTCGGCATTCCGCTGATCGGGCCGCTCGTCATGAAGATCGAGACCGCGCGCTTCGCCCGGACGCTCGGGACCATGCTCAAGAGCGGCGTCCCGGTCATGAGCGCGCTCGCGGTCGTCGGCGACACGATGACGAATCAGTTGATCGGGCAGGCCGTGGCGCGGCTCTCGGACGGCGTGAAGCGCGGTGGTACCATCGCGGCCGGCATGCAGGAGCAGGCGCCGTTCCCGGTCCTGGCGATCCACATGGTACGGGTCGGCGAGGAGACGGGCCGGCTCGAGGACATGCTGATCAAGGTCGCCGAGACGTTCGAGACCGACGTCGGGACTGATCTCAAGCGCGTCCTGCGACTCCTCGAGCCCGTGATCATCTTCGGTATGGGGGTACTCGTGGCTTTCATCGTCGTCGCTATGATGCTCGCCATTTTTTCGATCAACGAGATTCCGCTTTGAGGCGGGAGCGTCGGGTGGGGCGGGGGTGGGGGAGCCCCTGCGCGCCGACGACTGCTCTCGTGGACGCGGCGTCGGATAGATCGCCCGGCGGCGACCGCGCGCTGACTACACGCGGCGCGCAGGGGCTCCCCCACCCCCGCCCCACCCGACGCTCCCGATCCACCGCTTCTCATGATCAATATCGCGATCGAGGGCGACGTGTTGGTCGTCATCATTGTGCTTGGGTTGCTGGTCGGGCTCGTGGGGCCGCGTCTGTTCGGCCGGGTCGGCCAGTCCAAGCAGGCGGCCGCGCGCGCCCAGATCGAGCTGCTCGGCGCGGCGCTCGACCAGTATCGTCTCGACATCGGCTCGTATCCGAACGCGGGCCAGGGCCTCGACGCACTCCAGCGGAATCCGAACGTCAACAACTGGAACGGCCCCTATCTCAAGAAGGCCGTGCCCAAGGATCCGTGGGGCAATCAGTACAAGTACCGCTGCTGCCCGGGCCAGAACGGCGAATACGACCTCTGGTCCGAGGGCGCCGATGGAGCGCCGGGTGGCGAAGGCGAGAACTCGGACATCACCTCATGGGACAGCAGCCAGAAGTAGATGCTCGGGGCTTCACCCTCCTCGAGCTGATTGTCACCCTGCTGGTCGTCGCGATCGCGGTGGGCCTCGTCGCGCCCACGATCGGGCGGAGCACCGAGGCCCTGCGCGTCCGCGCCGAGGTCGCGGGGTTCTCGGCGACCTTCCGTCACGCGCGCGAGCAGGCGATCACCACCCGGCAGCCGTACGCCGTGGTGATCAACCCGACGAATCACCTGCTGACGGTCACGACCGGCGAGGACGAGGTCCGCTGGACGCGCGCGCTCTCGACCAAGATCGCGATCTCACCCGAGACGCCGAGCGCCCTGACCGTTCGCTTCGAGCCGCAAGGCAGCTCCAGCGGCGGCCAGTTCCGTCTGACCTCGGGGAATATCAGCTATCGCGTCAGCGTCGACGCGGTCACCGGCCGCGTTCGGAACCAACGCGAATGAGCGCCGGCCTCAATTTGCAGTCGCGCCTCGGCCGGCGGGGCCCCAGCCCCGCGACGGCCAGCAGCGCGCACCGCGGCGCGCGCCGACGTTCGGCCGGGCCGGAGGCAGGCTTCACGCTCCTCGAGGTCCTGATCGCGTTCGCGATCCTGAGCGTCGCGGTGGTCGCCGTCATCCAGGGCTTCGCCCAGGGCCTGCGGCTCCTGAAGGTGGCCGGCGATCACCAGCAGGCCGTGCTCCTCGCCGATCAAAAGACGCGCGAGCTGGTGATTCCGGTCGAGGGACGCGACCAGGGCAAGGAGGGCAACTTCGACTGGGAGCGCGTCGTCACCGTCGTGGCGGCGCCCGATCTCACGCGCACGGCGGCGACCGCGAAGTGGCGCGTCTATCAGATCGACGTGAAGGTGAGCTGGGGCGACAAGCGCGGCGTCGAGATCGTGAGCCTCCGGACGTCGGCCGAGACCCCGAACACGGGGCTGCCGAGGTCATCGGTCGTGCCGGCCACATCGGGACTACCGCGGACACCGGGGGTGCTGCCGCGGACACCCGGGCCGCAGACACCGAGGATGACGCGGTGAGGCGCGATCAGCGTGGCTTCACCCTGCTCGAGCTCTTGCTGGCGCTCGCCATGGTCGGCGCCCTCGTCGTGATCGCGTTCAGCGGCGTGAGGATCGCGCTCGCGTCCTGGCGCCAGGGCGAGGATCGCGCCGAAGCGTATCAGCACCTTCGCGGGGTCGCGCTGACCCTGGCCCGGTCGGTCGGCTCCGCCTATCCGTACAACGCGCCCCGCGGGGACACCCCGACCGCGGTGCTGCTCTTCGGCGGCAGCGGGTCGAGCCTCGAATTCGTGACGCAGACCGCCCCGTATCCTCCGTCGATTCCCGTCGCGTTCACGGCCGTCGTGATCGAGCTCGGCGCCACCGGTGAGCAGCGGGGCCTCGTCATCCGGCAGCGCGTGCTGCCGAACCGCAATCCGTTCACCGACGCCGTGGTCGTGTTCAACGACCCGACCCTGACCGAGGTCTCGTTCGGCTATCTCGACGAGAGCGGCGCCTGGCAGGATTCGTGGGACGTCGAGACCCAGAAGCGCCTTCCGCGGGCCATCCGCATCAGCGTGGGCGGGACGCTCAACGGCCGCGCCCAGGCGCTCCTCCCCTTGACCGTGCCCCTCCGCGTGGGCGTCGAGCAACAGCAATGACGGCGCGTCGCGAAGCTGGGGCCCCGCCGGCCGAGGGGCGGCTATCGATCGAAGACGAACGCGGGTTCGCGCTGCTGGTCGTGCTGCTGGTGGTGGCGCTGGTGGCCGTCGTCGGCGCCGAGTTCGCGTACTCGATGCGGCTCGAGGCCTCGGCCGTGCGCGCGTACAAGAACGGAATCATCGGCAATCATCTCGCCGAGACCGGGCTCGAGCAGGCGATTCGCGAGATCGTCGCCGACGCCCCCCTCGTTGTCGAGGAGGACGACGGCCTCCTCACCTTCTACACCGCCGACCGGCGTCCGCTGCCGAGGCTCCGCCGCGCGAAGGCCGAGCTCGTCGGCGGCCAGTATTCGTATCGCATCACCGACGAGGAAGCCCGGCTCAACCTCAACACCTCTCCGCCCAATCGCATCGATCGTCTCCTGCTGACGCTCGGGATCGAAAAGGAGAACCGCGACATCATCGTCGACTCGCTCCAGGACTGGCGCGACCCCAACGAGGAGCACCGGGCCAACGGCGCCGAGAGCGACGACTACTACCTGAAGCTTCCGGTCCCGTACCGCGCCCGCAACGCGAACATCGAGTCGATCACGGAGCTCCTGCAGATCAGGGGCATCACCCCGGCGATCTACAACGGCTCCAAGGATCGCCTGGGGCTCGCGAGCCTCGTCACCGCGCGCAGCGCCGGCACCGTGAACATGAACACCGCCGGCTCCGCGGTGCTCACCGCGCTCGGGCTCTCGACCGCCGAGATCACGGAAGTTCTACAGTCACGGCACAACAGCGGGCCCTTCCCGAACGTGCCCGGCAAATTCGGCGGCCGCAACCTGGGGGTCACCACGCGGACGTTCCGTGTCGAGGCAGAGGGCGTCGTGGACGACCGCGTGGCCGCCCGGTTGACCGCGATCGTCCAGAAGCGCACCGACGTCGACCCGCCTTCAGTCGTCATTCTCGAGATGTCGGGGGCCCGTTGACACTTTCCGTACGATCGGTTAGGGGTGTTACGCTACGTTGATGAAATTCGCGGTCCCTAAACTCTCGCCGCTCCGGCTCGCCGTCGTGATGCTCGGTGACCGGCTCGGCGTCGCGGCGATCCAGCGCGATCGGGTGGAGACGTTCACCATCGACGCGGAAAATCCCGGCGCCGCGCTGCGCGCGGAGCTCGACGCGCGAGCGCTGCGCGCGCGCACGGTGGCGATCGGGCTCACGCGCTCGGCCGTCACCGTGAAGCCGATCGAGCTGCCGGCCGTCGCCGGCGGAACGCAGGACATGGTGAGGTTCGAGCTCGAGCGTCATCTGCCGATCCCGGCCGACGACGCCGCCTTCGACTTCGTCGCGCTGCCGGCCGACGCCGACGTCGAGGGGGCGAGCGAGGGCAAGCGCGTCCTGATCGCCGCGGCCGACCGCCGGCTGATCGACGCCGCGCTGCGCCTCGCCGAAGAAGCGAAGCTGCGCCCGGTGTCGATCACGGTGGCCGCGCACGACCTGGTCGCGCTGGTCGAGACCGATCGCCAGCAGCGCGTCGCGTGGCTGCACCGCAGCGGCGACACGGCCGACCTGCTCCTGCTCCACGGCCCGATGGTCGTGTTCAGCCGCAGCTTCACCGCCACCGACGACGCGACGCTCAACGCCGAGACGCGGCGAAGCTTCGCCGGCGCGCGCTGGCGTACCTGCAACGCGATCTGGGTCTCGGGCGACGGCGCCTCCGCGGCGCCGCTGCTCGACCTCGGCGTTCCGATTTCCGATCCGCCCTGGTCGCCGCGGGCCGAGCACCACCTGGCTCAGATCGGCGAGCCTCGCGGGGCGCTGGAGCTCGCCGTGGCGACGGCCTCGAACCGCCACATTCGCTCGCTCGACCTGATCCCCTCGGCCATCAAGCCGCGCCGGTTCACGCGGCAGGAACTGAGGACCGCCGGAGCGCTGGTGGCGACCGTGCTGCTGGCGCTGGCGGCCTTGCTGGTGCCCGGCTTCGTCGAGAGCCGACGTCTCGCGCGCCTGAACGGCGAGATCGCGCGTATCGATCCGGACGTGCGGGCGGTCGAGCGCGTCGCGCGCGAGCTCGATCAGAAGCGCCAGCTGCTCGACACCGTGCAGAAGATCAACACGACCGCGCTCCAGCCGCTGGCGGTGCTCCGCGAGCTGACCGAGATCCTGCCGAGCGATGCGTGGGTCACCTATCTCGCGCTCGACGCCAAGGGCGTCGAGATGACGGGACAGGCGGGCGCGGCCAGCAACTTGATCCCGCTCCTGGAGAACTCGCCGCGGCTCGAGCGCGTCGAGTTCGCGTCGCCGGTCACGCGCGGGCGGGATCGCGAGCAGTTCAGGATCCGCGCTGCGTGGGAGGCGCCGGCGCCTCCCGCGCCGGCCGCCGCGCCCCAGCCGCCGGCGGCCAGGCCGCCCGCCGCGCCGAGCGTCAGGCAGCCGCGCGGCAACGAGTCACCGCAGGTCGAGACCCCCGGGCGCCAGGGACTCCCGGCCCCTCAGCCCGGAGCGCCACGGCAGTGATCGGCAATCTCTCTCGCCGCGAGCGGATCGTGATCGGCCTGGCCGTCGCCGTCGGAGCCATCCTGGGCGGCTGGCTGCTGGTGATCGAGCCGATCCTCGAGCACAATCGGTCCGCCGGTGAGCTGGTGCCGGCGCGCGAGCAGGTGTTGCTGCAGAAGCGCGAGCTGATCGCGCGACGCGCCGCGATCAAAGCCGAGCTCGAGTCGACGGCGACGCGGTTCGACAAGCTCGCGGAGGGCTTCCTCACGTCGGCCACGCCCGCGGTCGCCGCCTCGGAGCTGCAGAAGATCGTCAAGGACATGGCCGCGCAGGCGAAGACCGAGGTCCGTAGCGAGCGGATCCTGCCGCCGGCGGACCGCGGCGAGCTCCTGGAGATCCCGGTCGAGATCGCCGTGTCCTGCGAGATCCGGCAGCTCGTCGATCTGCTCGCGCGGCTCGACGGCGCCACCAAGCTCCTGCCGGTCCAGGACCTCAAGGTCCGCGTCGTCAATCTGAGCCAGCCCAAGGAGCTCCTCGTCACGCTCACGATCTCGGGGTTCATCCTGCCCAGCGCGCAGGGCAAGGCCAGAAGCTGAATGCCGCGGCGGCTCCTCCTCATCAATGTCGTGCTCGCGGCCGTGTCCGTCCTCTGTATCGTGCTCATCGTGAAACAGCTGTTGACCGCGCGTCCGCCGGCCGCGCCGCGCGGTCGGCCGGCGGTCGGCTCATCGGCCGCGACCGCGCCGGCCGGCGACCCGCGCTTGCCCCCACAGGCCTACAACGTGATCGCCTCGCGCAATCTGTTCAGCCCGACGCGAAGCGAGACGGCGGGGCCGGCCATCGCCGGCGGTGCGCCGGTCATGGTCGCCAAGCCGGCCCTGCACGGCGTGGTCTTGCGCGAAGGCTCCCCGATCGCGTATCTAGAAGATCCGCTCACGAAGCGGATCGCCGGCTATCGCCTCGGCGATCCGATCGCCGGCGGCACTGTGCAAACAATTTCAGCGGATGCGGTCGTGATCGCTCGTCCGGACGGCATGGTCGACGTGCGCCTGCGAGACCCCTCGAAGCCGAGGCCGGCGCCACCGCAGCCCGGTGTCCAGCAACCGGTGCCCGGTCAGCAAAACCTGCCGGGCCCGGGGGGCGCAGGCCAGCTCCCGAATCAAGGCCTGATGCCGGTGCCCGGCCCGGCCCAGCCGTCTCCTCGCGCCTTCACACCGCCGGGGGTTCCGGTGCCGCAGCCGGTGACGCCCGGACAGCCCATGCCCCCGCCGACGGTACAGCAGCCCGCACCGGGACAACCAGTTCCGTTCGGTCGGCCGTCGCCGAGCCTCGGGCGCCGCATTCCCCCGATTCCTCAGGACCCGTCGGGCCAGCCGCTGCCGGCGCCGACGCAATAGAATGAAGCGCCTCGTCGCCACGCTCATGCTGATCGTCGTTGCCGCCGGCTGCGCCTCGCAGCGCCCGCGGCCGCGGCCGACGCTGATCACGCCCCCGGCGCCCGAGGCGGCGCCGCCGACGACCGGCCAGACGCTCCCGGCGCTGCCACCGGCGTCCGTCGGGCCACGCACGGCGCCCTCGGTGCCGGCGCCGGTGCCGCCCGAAGCCGCGCCGACTCCACCGCCGCCACCGCCCCCGACCGCTCCGCCGGTTCCGCCGGCGCAGCGAGGGCGCTTCGTGGTCCTCAATTTCGACAACGCCGACATCGAGACCGTCATCCAGGCGGCCAGCGAGATCGTCGGCTTCAACTACGTGCTGGCACCCGACGTGCGCGGCAAGGTCACCGTGCAGACCTCCGGCCGCATCGCTCAGGAAGAAGTGTTCGGTGTGCTGCTGGCGATCCTCGAGGTGCAGGGCTTCACGGCGGTGAAATCGGGGAACCTCTACAAGATCGTCCGCATCGAGGGCGCGCGCGAGCGCGCCGTGCCGACGATCGTCGGCCCGACGGCCGATCCGAACCGCACGACCGACGAGATCATCACGCAGATCGTGCCGATCAAGTACTCGTCGGTCGCGGATCTCAGCGCGCTGCTGCGTCCGCTCATTTCGACCCGGGGCACCCTGATCGCGCATCGCGAGACGAACGTCCTCATCATCACCGACGCGGCGTCGAACGTCACCCGGTTGCTCGACATCATCCGCCTCGTCGACGTGCAGGTGGCGCAGGAAGAGCTCCAGATCATCCCGATCTCGTACGCCGACGCCGGCGAGCTCGCGGCGATCTTGACCCAGCTCTTCGCCAGCGGCCGCGTCCGCTTCGCGGCGCCGGGGACGCCACCCGCCCCCGCGCCGGTGGCGCCGCCCACGCCCGGCGTGCCGCAGCCCGCGGCGCCGGGGCAGCCGGGCGGCGGCGCCGAGCGCGCGCCGCTGATCCTCCCCGAGCGCCGCTCGAACTCGCTGATCGTCCACGCCAAGAAGCACGAGGTCGAGACGATCAAGCGCCTGGTCACGCAGCTCGACGTCAATATCTACGGCGGGCGCCGGGTCTTCATTTACTACGCGGAGAATGCCAAGGCGAAGGACCTCGCCGCGACGCTGAACGCCATCTACGGCGCGCGCGACTCCTCGCCGACCACGTCGGCGGGCTCGCCCCCGACGCCGTCGACCACGCCCGGGCGGACGGGAGCGCCGCCGCCTCCGCCGCCGCCGATCTACGCTCCGCCGCCGGGTGGCGCGGGGCCGGCGGGCGGCGCGAACGCGCCCGATGTCCTGGCCGAGGGCCAGGTGCGCTTCATCGCCGACGAAGTCACCAATGCGGTGATCGTCACGACCTTCCCGCGGAGCTGGACCGAGATCGAGAACACCATCAAGCAGCTCGACCGGATGGCGCGCCAGGTGCTGATCGAGGTGCTGGTGGCCGAGATCACGCTGACCGATGATACGCGGCTGGGCATCGACTGGGCGGTGCGCCAGGGCCGCTTCAACTTCGTCAACACCAACACGGGGCCGCCCGGGCTCCCGACGACGCCGACATCCGACGGTGGCACCATGTCGTTTCCGGCCGGCGTCGCGGGCCCGGCGGCGCTCCTCGGGCCCTTCGGCCAGGGACTCACGGCCTTCACGTTCGCGACGGACCATTTCATCGCGATGCTCAACGCGCTGGCGAGCGACAACAAGGTCAACATCGTCTCGAACCCGCACGTCATGACCTCGGAGAACAAGAAGGCGGTCATCAACGTGTCGACGTCAGTCCCCGTCGTCACCAGCCAGACCACCGGACAGGTCGCCGCCGCTACCACGACCACCACGACCACCACGACCACCGCCGGGCTCAACCAGACCGTCGAGTACCGCGACGCGGGCGTGATCCTCACGGTGACGCCGCGCATCGGCGAGCAGGGCACCGTCGCGCTCGACGTGAAGCAGGAAGTGAACTCGATCGGACCGGCGGTGGCGCCGACGAACTCGCCCTCGTTCATCAAGCGCGAGGCGGAGACCTCGGTCGTGCTGCTGAGCCGTCAGACGCTCGTGCTGGGTGGGCTCATCCAGGACAAGCTGACGACCACCGACCGCGGGATCCCGCTCCTCAAGGACATCCCGCTGGTCGGTTACCTGTTCCGGTTCACCGAGCGACTGGTCGAGAAGACCGAGCTGCTGCTCTTGATCACGCCGCGCGTGATCGGCACCGCGATCGACGCGGCCAAGATCACCAACGAGATGCGCAAGGCCACGCCCGAGCTGGACGAAGCGCTGCGGCGCGCCCCGCGCCAGCCGGCGACCGACCCGCCGCCCGGCTACCGCCTGCCACCCCCGCCGCCGCCCGCGAAGTCGCCCGCGACGCCGTAGGCGGGCCTCGCTCGTCGCGCGCTACGCGCCCGAGCACTTGGGCGGGCGGGACGTGTCGAAACGCTGCATGACGCCGCGGCCGTCCGGGCGCGGCGTCTCCTCGTAGCGCCCTCCGGTGTACTCGCCGATGACGCGTCGCCAGAACTCCTGGGCCTCGACGTTGCTCGTGAGCTGCGTGACCTCCCACTTGCCGGGAAACGCGTCGAACATGCGCCGGGCGACCTCGCCGCCGATACCCCGACGGCGATGGCGCCGCAGGATGAAGAACTCGCTGATGTCGCGCGTGCCGTCCCCGGCGAAGTAGGCGCCGTCGCGCGAGAGGACGAAGCCCGCCAGCACGCCGTCGGCACGCACGAGGTAGGACGTCATCCGGGGATCCGTCCAGAATCCCTCGATCGTCGCGGCGTTGCCGTAGAGGCCGTCGTCGCTGATCGACCAGTCGTCGATGGCGGCGAAGTCGTAGAGGTAGAGCTGCATGAGCCGTCTCAATACCGAAAAATCCGAAGGCCGCGCCTGTCGAAGCTCGATCCTCATCGGCGTCATGCTAGGCTACCGCTGATGCGGCTCGCGCGCACGATCATCGGCATGGTCCACCTCCCGCCCCTGCCCGGCAGTCCACGCTGGGACGGGTCGATGGCCCGCGTCGTGGAATCCGCGCTCGCGGACGCGCGCGCGCTGGTCGAGGGCGGCGTCGACGCCGTCCTCGTCGAGAATTTCGGCGATGCGCCGTTCACCCCGGGCCGGGTCGAGCCCGCCACGGTGGCGGCGATGAGCGTCGTGGCGGCCGAGGTGAGGAAGGCGCTGCCGCGAACGCACCTGGGCGTGAACGTGCTGAAGAACGACGCGCGCGCGGCGCTGGCCGTGGCCGCCGCGGTCGGCGCCGAGTTCATCCGCGTCAACGTCCACGCGGGCGCGGTGCTCGCCGACCAGGGCATCGTCCAGTCCGACGCGTACGGCACGCTCCGCGACCGGCGCCTGCTCGGCGTCGACGTCGCGATCTTCGCCGACGTCGGCGGCAAACACGCGGTGCCGCTGGCGCCGACCGATCTCGAGCAGACCGCGCGGGACCTCGTGCACCGCGGTCTGGCCGACGCGCTCGTCGTCTCGGGCCCCGCGACGGGCCAGGTGACGCCGCTCGGCGACGTCAAGCGCGTGCGGAGCGCCGTCGGCGACGTGCCGCTCCTCGTCGGCAGCGGGGTCACCGCCGAGACCGCCGCGGAGCTCCTGTCGGTCGCCGACGGGCTGATCGTCGGCACCTCGGTCAAGCGTGACGGCGACGTCCGGCTCGCCGTCGAGCGCGCGCGCGTGGAGAGGCTCGTTGCGGCGGCTCGCCGCCGCTAGCCTCCTCGGCGTTCTCCTCACGGCCGGCTGCGGGGTCGCGCTCGCGCCCGACGGCGCGCGCCTGACCGTGCTCGAGCGCGAGCTCGGCTCCCTCGTCCTCGTGGGCTTCCACGGCACCGACGCGGCCGACAACCAGGAGCTGTCGAGGCTTCTGTGCGACCTCCGGGTCGGCGGCGTTCTCCTCCTCGGCCGCAACATCGTCGATTCCGACCAGCTGAGCCGGCTCACCGGCGCGCTCACGGCGCAAGCCTCGACGTGCACCGGCCGGAAGCTCCTCGTCGCGGTGGACGCCGAGGGCGGGAACGTCATGCGCCTCGCCCCGCGCTTCGGCTGGCCAGCCACGTTCTCCGCGCAGGAGCTCGGCGAGTCGAACGACTTCGTCCTGACCGAGCTGGAGGCGCGCCGCATCGGCGCGATGCTCCGGGCGGTGGGAATCAACTGGGACCTGGCGCCGGTCGTGGACGTCGGCTACAACCCGGCGAATCCCGTCATCGTCGGCGCCGCGCGCAGCTTCGGCGCGAATCCGCAGCAGGTCACCGAGCACGCCCGGGCTTTCGTGCAGGGTCTGCGCGCCGAGGGCGCGCTGACCGCGCTGAAGCATTTTCCGGGGCACGGCTCGAGCTTCGGCGACACGCACCGCGGCTTCACCGACGTGACGGACACGGCGGTGCCCGAGCTCGAGCTGGCGCCGTATCGCGCGTTGATCGCGGACGGACTGGCCGACAGCGTGATGATCGCGCACGTCTTCAACCGGCGGCTCGACGATCGATACCCGGCGACGTTGTCGCGCCCGACGATCGACGGGCTGCTCCGCGGCGTGCTCGGCTTCAAGGGTGTCGTCGTCAGCGACGATCTGCGAATGGGCGCGATCGAGAAGCAGTACGGGATCGGCGAGGCGGCGGTGCTGGCGCTCGACGCCGGCGTGGACGTGCTGCTCATCGTCGACGACCGGCTGCCCGATGGAAGCTCGGCGACGCAGCTAGCGCTGGCCGCCATCCGCGAGGCGCTCGCCAAGGGTTCGCTCGACCCGGCGCGAGTCGAGGCGGCCGTCGACCGCGTCCGCGCGTTCCGGGCGCGGGTGCGTTAGGTGGTTCGCAGGAGCCGATCGACCTCCGCGCGAGTCGGCAGCGACGGCTGGGCGCCGCGGCGCGTGCAGGCCAGCGCGGCGGCCGCGCTGGCGAATCGCAGTGCGTCCGGGAGCGTGTCTCCGCCGCCGAGCGCGGCTCCGAGGGCGCCGTTGAACGAGTCGCCGGCGGCGGTCGTATCGATCGCCTCGACCGGGTAGGCGGCAGTTCGAATGTCGTCCTGCGCCGTGCACGCGACGGAGCCCTGAGCGCCGAGCGTCACGATCACGGTGCCGACGCCGCGCGCGCGCAGCGCGTGTCCCGCGACGCCCGCGGAGCGCGCGTCCTGGACCGGAATCCCGCTGAGGCGCGCCGCCTCACCTTCGTTCGGCGTCAGATAGTCGACACGCCGCCAGACGTCGTCGGAAATACCCTCGCGGACCGGCGCCGGATTGAGCACCGTGACGAGGCCGCGCCGTCGCGCTTCCTCCAGCGCGAGCTCGAGGGTCTCGAGCGGCGTCTCGAGCTGACAGAGGACGACCTGCGCCCACGCGAAATCGTCCGAGCGCGAACGGACGTGCTCGACGGAAAGTCTCCAGTTCGCGCCGGGCGCGACCACGATCTGATTGCGCCCCTGGCCGTCGACGACGATGAGCGCCGTGCCCGTCGCCGCGTCGCGCGTGACCATCATGCCGTCGACACCGATGCCCTCGGCCTGCAGCGCCGCGCGGATGTCGCGGCCCGAGGCATCATCGCCGACGCAGGCGACGAGGCGGACTTCCGCGCCGAGCCGGCGAGCGGCGACGGCCTGATTCGCGCCCTTGCCCCCGTGATTGACGAGCAAGGTGCCGCCGCTGACGGTCTCACCCGCGCCCGGCAGACGCGGGGCCGCGACGGTGAAGTCGACGTTGGCCGAGCCGACTACGAGGACGCGTCGCGCGGTGCTGGGCCCGGGCACAGGCGGTCCAGAAACCAACGGATGAACCGGTCGCTGTCGATACCCTTCGCGACCCGGCAGTTCGGAGCTCCGCTGGTACGGAGCGTCTCACCGTCGGGCCCGATGGCCAGGCGCGCCGCCTCCCACTTGCCGAGCGATGGATCGATCGCGAGCCCGACGGCGAGCGGGTCGTGCAGCGCCATGCCCGGCTCGCCGTCGCCGTGGGCGATCCGGAAGCCGCGCTCGCTGAACCCCTGGATCCGCGAGGCCAGCAGACCCGGTGAGCGCGCGAGCGTGACGCGCATCCCGGCGCGCGGCAGCATCGCCTGGCGCGTCGCGTCAAGCGGGACCAGCTCGAGCGGTAACCCGGCGGCGAAGACCCGATGCGCGGCCTCGGGGTCGACGGACATGTTGAACTCGGCGGTCGGGGTGACGTTGCCGGGCACGTCCACGGCGCCCCCCATCGCGACGACTCGTCCGACCCTTCCGAGCGCGGCCGCGTCTTCCTTGAGCGCGAGCGCCAGGTTGGTGAGAGGTCCCAGCGCCACGATCGTGAGCTCCCGCTCGTGCCGTCGCGCGAGGTCGACGATGACCCTCGCGGCGTCCGGCGACCCGGGCAGGGGTGCCACGTCCGGCCAATCGGGCAGGTCGCCGAGCCCGTCTTCCCCGTGGTAGCGGGTCGCGGTCGTCAGCGCCCGGGCGAGTGGGCCCGAAGCACCGACGGCAACGAGAGGCCGAGGGACTGGTTTCCGGAGCGCCAGGAGGCGCTGCAGGTTCGTGGTCGCGATGTCCACCGAAACGTTCCCGGCGACCGTCGTGATCGCCTCCACCCGGATCTCGGGCGAGTTCCAGGCGAAGAGCAGAGCCAGGGCATCGTCAATTCCGGGATCGGTGTCGATCAGGACCGGCGCCACGGAATCTCCTCATCGATGTCCCGCATCGTACTAGAATGAGGGTCACTTTCAGCGAGGAGGCGCGGATGAACATCCAGATCAGATACTGCGGAGAGTGAAACTACCTGCCCCAGGCCTCCAGTTTGCAGGCCGCCATCAAGACCAAGTACGGACTCACCGCGGTTCTCAAGGAAGGGCACAGCGGGATCTTCGAAGTGTCGATCAACGACGACGTCGTCTACACGAACGAGACGACGTACCGGTTTCCGACGGACGAGGAAATCTTCGAGAAGATCGACGCCGCTAAGAAATAGCACGCTGAAGTAGCTCCTCTCGAAACCGGGGATGGGCGACGGCGATGAGCGCTTCCGCCCGTCCCCGTTCTCCTTTCCCTCGCAGCGCCGCCGCACCGTGCTCGGTCACCACCCAGTCCGCAAGCGCGCGCGGGCTCGTCACCGCCGCTCCTGGTTGTAGGGACGGGACGATCCGCGACACCGCGCCGTCGCGACCTGTCGACGGCAGCGCGATGACCGCCGCGCCCCCGTGTGAGCGCGAGGCGCCGAGGACGAAATCGAACTGGCCGCCGATCCCGGCCACCTGGCGCGGCCCGAGGCTCTCGGCCGTGACCTGTCCCGTCAGGTCGATCTCGAGCGCGGAGTTGATCGCCACGAATCGGTCGAGCTGCGCCACCGTCTCCGGGTCGTGAACGAAGCTCGAGGGCTCCATGTTGACGAGGGGGTTCTCGTGAAGGAAATCGAACAGCCGGCGCGTCCCCATCCCCTCGCCGACGTCCATGCGCCCGCGGTGCACGCGCTTGAGCGCGCTGGTGACGACGCCCCGTTCGACCAGCGAGACCGACGCGTCGACCAGGAGCGAGTGCAGCGACAGATCGCGATGGTCGCCGAGCGCCTCGAGGACGGCCTGCGGGATCGCACCGACGCCCACCTGCACCGTCGCGCCGTCGGGCACGAGCCCCGCGACGTGGCGCCCGATCGCACGCTCGACGTCGCCGATGGGCGTCGGCGGATAGGGCGTGAGCGGCTCGTCGACTTCCACCCAGCAGTCGATCTGGCTTCGGTGCAGGCACGCGTTTCCGCGCGTGCGCGGCATCGACGGATTGACCTGGGCGATCACGAGCGGAGCGCGTCGCGCCGCCGGCAGCGCCACGCTGACCGAGACGCCCAGGCTCAGGTAGCCCCGCGCGTCGGGTGGCGCACAGTGGACCAGGACGCAGTCCGGCGCCCACGTGCCGCCGGCGGCGAACTGCGTGACGAGATCGAAATAGCGGATCGGGACGAACTCGACGCGTCCGCGGCGCCGCGCTTCCTCCAGCCGCGGCGACATGTGCCACGTCGCGAAGCGGAGGGCCGCGTGCTCCGGACGCGCCCACGGATAGTCGCCGAGATGGATCCCGCCGAGCAACGTGAGGTCGCGCAGGCGCGCGGACTGACGGCAGATCTCGGCGACGAGCGCCACAGGCTCACCGCATGCCGGCGGCAGCAACACCTTCATCGCCGGCCCGAGCCGGGCGACGGCGTCAGCGAGCGAGCAACGGGCGAACGCGCGCGGCATGAATCGCGACGCTATATATACCTGATCCCGCGATAGAATGGCCGCATGAATCGGCGTCCGCGCTCGCTCGTGCTGCTGTTGCTGTTCCTCGCGCTCGCCGGTTGCGCGTCCTCGTCGTCGAGCCCGTCGTCGAGCGCAAGCCGGCCGTCGAGCAGCAGTCCCCCGCGCGTGCGCTGTCTGACGGACTCGGGGCGCGACAGCGCGTCGACCAGCCGTCCACTCTTCTTTCTGTTCTGCGCGGAGAGTCCGTGACGAATCCGCCCGGTCAGCCGGTCGCGCTCGTCACCGGCGCCGGACGCGGCATCGGCCGTGAGATCGCGCTGGCGCTGGCTCGGGAAGGCTGCCACGTCGCGGTCGCCGCGCGGTCGTCCAATCAGGTGGAAGCGACGGCGGCGGCGGTCTCCAGCCTCGGGGTGCCGTCGATGGCGCTCGTGCTCGACGTGACCGACGAGCGCGCGGTCGCGCGAGGAGTCACGGCGATCGTGGCGCGCCTGGGCCGGGTCGACGTCCTCGTCAACAACGCGGGGATCGCCGAGTCGGCGCCGTTCGCCAAGACCGACACGGCACTCTGGGAGCGCCACCTGCACGTCAACGCGACCGGGCCCTACCTGCTCGCGCGCGCCGTGCTCCCCGCGATGCTCGAGCGCCGCTGGGGACGCGTGATCAACATCGCCTCGCTGGCCGGGCTCGTCGGCGCGCCGTACGTCACCGCCTACACCGCCTCCAAGCACGCGCTCGTCGGCTTCACGCGGGCGCTCGCCGCCGAGGTCGCCGGCAAGGGCGTCACCGTGAACGCCATCTGCCCCGGGTTCGCGGCGACCGACATCGTGTGGAACGGCGCGCGCAACATCGCAGCGCGAACGGGGAAATCCTTCGAGGAGGCCATCGAGGCGTTGGCGCGGCTCAACCCGGGTGGCCGGCTCATCGAGCCCGTCGAGGTGGCGGCGGTGGCGGCCAAGCTGATCCGCGACGACTCCACCAACGGCGAAGCGATCGTGCTCGACGGTACGGCGTAGCGCATTCAGGAGGTTTTGATGACGCGCGAGATCGAGTTCCTCAACCCGCCGGAGCTCATGAAACCCGTGGGATTCTCCCATGCCGCCGAGACTCGGGGCGGCCGCACGCTGTTTCTCGCCGGCCAGGTCGCCAAGGATCGGGACGGCCGCGTCGTCGGCAAGGGCGACCTGGTCGCCCAGTTCCGTCAGGTGTGCGAGAACTTGAAGACGCTCGTCACGGCGGCGGGCGGGCGTCTGACCGACGTCGTGAAGCTGACGATCTACGTGCTCGACGCCGCCGAGTTCAAGCGCCAGGGCCGGCCGATCGGCGTCGTCTACCGCGAGTATTTTGGCAAGCACTACCCGGCGATGACCCTGGTGGGCGTGCGTGACCTCTACGACGCCTCCGAGGGGTGCATGATCGAGATCGACGGATTCGCCTGCCTGGCCGAGTGAGGCGGACGGCCGACCGCCATCTGGCGGTCAGCACCTGGCTGCGGCTGCTCCACGGCTGCGCGCTGATCGAGCGCGAGCTGCGCCGCGCCGTCGCCGACCACTGTACCTTTCCGCAGTTCGACGTCCTGAGCCAGCTCGACCGCGAGCGCGACGGGCTCACGTTCGTCGAGCTCTCGCGCCGGCTCCTGGTGACCGCGGGCAACCTCACGGGCATCGTGGATCGCCTCCACGCGGAGGGCCTCGTCCGGCGCAGCGTTCACCCGGCCGACCGCCGCGCCTTTCGCCTCACCTTGACCCCGAAGGGCCGCCGGCTCGTACGCCGGGCGCAGCGCCGTCATCACCGCGTGCTGACCGCGCTCCTGGCGGGGATGCCGGCCCGCGATCTCCGCGTGCTCCGTCGACTGCTCGACCGCCTCCGCGCCAGCGCTTCCTCGCGCGTGGCCCGAGCGGCAAGATAGGATATATTTGGATAGTCCAGGTTTAAACAAAGAGGTTTAGACAAGCTGGATCAGCTCGGGCATCGGATCCGTCATCCTCTCCCGCCGGCACGCTGGCCGACCGTGGAGGAGGCCGCGCGCTCTCGCTGGTTCTCCCCGGTCCGGCTCGGGCGGACCGTGACCGCCGCCGAGCGGACGTGGGTGCCGGCGATGGTGCCGTGGCGCGCCACCGCCGACGGCCTCGTCACCCCGGAGGTCCTCGAGTGGTATGCGCGGTTCGCGGAAGGGCAGCCCGGCGTGCTCGTCGTGGAGGCGACCGGCATCCGCGACATCGCGAGCGGCCCCCTGCTCCGCATCGGCGACGACCGGTTCATCCCGGGGCTGCGCACCCTGGTCGAGACGGTGCGCGAGCGGAGCCGCGGCCGGACCCGGCTCTTCATCCAGCTCCTCGACTTCGTCGCGGTCCGGCGGCGGCCCGAGCCTCGCCGATTCTTCGGCCGCTACCTCGAGATCACCGATTCGCTGCGGGCTCAGATCGCCCTCTGGCTCGACGATCCGCGCTGGCGCGAAGCCGAGGACGACGACGTGCGCGCCTACCTCAGCGGCGCCGACCGCGTCACCCTCGAGACCGTGCTGACCGACCGCGAGCTCGAGGCCCTCGACTACGGCTACCGCGAGCGGATCTGGGACATGCACCTGCCCCATATCCGGGAGCTCCCTGGCGTGCTGCCACCGCTCTTCGCCGAGGCGGCGCGACGGGCGCGCGAGGCGGGCTTCGACGGCGTCGAGCTGCACTACGCGCACGCCTACACGATGGCGTCGTTTCTCTCGCGCCTGAACGTGCGGCCGGATGGCTACGGCGGCGCGCGGGAGAACCGGGTCCGGCTGCCGCTCGAGGTGCTCGCGGCCGTCCGCGCCCTGGTCGGCGACGACTACGTCGTCGGTATCCGATACCTGGGCGACGAGGTCGTGGCCGGCGGCAGCGATCTCGAGGACGCGATCTGGTTCGGCGCGCGCTTCGCCGAGGCGGGCGCCGACTATCTCTCGGTCTCCAAGGGCGGGCGGTTCGAGGACGCCAAGCAGCCAAAAGTCGGCGAAGCCGTCTATCCCTACACCGGGGCGTCCGGCTACGAGTGCATGCCCACGGTCCTGTCGGACGAGCGCGGCCCGTTCGGGCGTAACGTGCCGCTGGCGGCGGCGATTCGCCGGGCGATCCACGACGCCGGCCTGTCGACGCCGGTCGTCACCAGCGGCGGCATCACCACCTTCGAGCAGGCCGAGAGCATTCTCGCGCGGGGCGAGGCCGACTGCGTGGCCGCCGCTCGCCAGACCCTCGCCGACCCCGACTGGTTCAGGAAGATCCGGCTCGGCCACGGTGACCGCGTGCGGCGCTGCGAGTTCACGAACTACTGCGAGGGCCTGGACCAGCGCCACAAGCAGGTCACCTGCAAGCTCTGGGATCGTCAGCTCGATCCCGCCGACCCGGCGGTCAGGCTCGCGACCGACGGAAAGCGGAGGCTCAGCGCGCCGTCGTGGTCGCCGCCCGGCGACGAGCCAGCCGGCTGAGCGGCGCGCCGGTCAGTCGCGTCAGGATCCACTGCCGCCGCAGCTTCGCCCCGAGCTTCTGATAGAACCTGATCGAGGGCGTGTTCCAATCCAGCACCGCCCATTCCATCCGCCCGCAGCCGCGCCGCTTCGCGATCCGCGCCAGCTCGCCGAGGAGCGCGCGGCCCGCACCCCGCCCGCGTTCCTCGGGGAGCACGAACAGGTCCTCCAGATAGAGACTCGGGCGGCCGAGGAAGGTCGAGTACGTGAAGAAGTACAGCGCGAAGCCGACGGGGGTGCGGCCCCGACGGCAGATGAGCGTTTCGAAATACCGCCGCCGCCCGAATCCGTGGCGTCGGATCTGGCTCGTGGTGGCCACCATCTCGTGGGCCAGGCGCTCGTACTCGGCGAGCCCGCGGATCAGCCGGAAGATCACCGGCACGTCGCGCGGCGTCCCGCGGCGGATCGACAGGGTGGGCACGCTAGCGCTTCACGTTGAAGAAGATCTCGCGCGCGGCCTTGCGTCGGGGATCGATGATGGCGCGGTCCGTCGCGACCAGCACGTAGAGCATGTTCAGCGCGGTCAGCGCCGAGGGCACCGCGCGACGGTTTTTCGAGCGCGAGTAGACCTGCCGCGCAGTGAGTCCGCGCCGGCCGCGGAGCCGGCGATGGAGCTGGTCCACCGCCGAACGGCTGACCAGATTGAAGTTGCCGGCGTCGCGCTTGCTCCGCGAGAGCGACATGACGAAATACTGCCGCGCGCTGGAGAGGACGTAGTAG
>WNGJ01009864.1_pt1 | contig 25248 bp, 24 predicted proteins | sample 5400611 | NCBI WGS metagenome assembly WNGJ01 (sample SAMN13153375, study PRJNA577476) | soil metagenome | isolation source: 40 cm soil or saprolite under Garry oak tree replicate 1 | place: USA:California | collected 2016-06-15
TCGGCGGCGAGCGAGCCGAGCGGGTCGCGTTCCCGGTCCGTCGCGTCGTCCCGGTCGGTCGAGCGTGACAGCTCTGACCAGGCCGCGTCCTGCACGGCCAGCGCCCGCGCGGCGGACCGGGCAATGTTCAGGGCGTCCGAGCCCAGCAGGAGCCGGACCGGCGGATCGGCCATCCCGGCCAGCCGGACGACGACCCCGGCCACCTTGGCCGGGTCGCCGAGAGCGGTGCCGCCCGCATCACCGCGTATCACCCGGGCCAGCGGACCGACGGTGTCCTGGTACGGCGCCGATGGCGCCGGAATCCGCATCGAGGAACCGGACCAGTCGGTGGTCATCCCGCCCGGCTCGATGACGGTTACCCTGATCCCCAGCGGCCGGGTCTCGGCCGCCAGGACCTCGCTGAACCCGGTGACCGCCCACTTGGCCGCCTGATACGCCGACAGGCCCGGCGTGCCGATCCGGCCGCCGAGCGAGGAGACGTTGATGAGATGGCCGCCGCCCTGTGCGCGCAGGACCGGGATGACGGCCCGGCTGACGTTGATAACCCCGGACAGGTTGGTGTCGAGCTGGGCGGTGAAAACCTCCGGCGCGGTGTCTTCGAAGGCGGCCAGGTCGGCGTACCCGGCGTTGTTTACCACCACGTCCAGGCGCCCGAACACCTCGATTGTCCGCTGCACGGCGCCGGCCGCCGTCGCGGCATCGGTGACGTCCAGCCGCAGTGGCAGGAGGGACTCACCGAACCCGGCGGCCAGGCCGGCGAGATCCCCGGGATGGCGTGCCGTGGCGGCCACCCGGTCGCCGGAGCGCAGGGCGGCCAGCACGATCTGGAGGCCGAGCCCGCGCGAGCTCCCGGTGACGAACCAGACCTTCCCGGTCATGCGGCGGCCTCTCCCGCGATATCGCCGGGGTGCGGGCGGCCCGGCGTGGCGCGGCGGCTACTTGACGAGCGGAAGGACATACCGGCCCACTCGGGTCGCGTTGTCCTCGTCCGGGTCGGTGGTGGGCACCCGGGTCAGCAGGACCAGGCGGTTGATGCCGAGGCCGGCGATCTCGCTGAGCCGGTCGGCGCACTCGCGCGGGTCACCGACCACCGCGAACCGGTCAACGTAATCGTCAGGCAGCCCGGATCCGGCGGCGAAGTCCGGTTTTTTCGGCATGCGCCGTCCGTAGTCGCGCGTCACCTCGAACGAGCGGAGTATGGCCTGCTGATCCGTTGCCGCGACATTGCCGAGCAGCTTGCCCTCGAAGGCCGAGAACCGCGAATGGCGCAGGACAACCCCCCGCACGATCTCGCGGGCCGTGTCACGGTCGACGCCCTCCACGCCATGGACCGCGATCGGCACGTACGCGCTGAGCGCCAGCGAGCCGGGCGTACGCGAGGTGCTGTCGTGCGCCTGGCCGGCCAGTTCGACGCACTCGCGCAGGCGGCTGACGTTCGCGCCGACGGCGAAGCTGACACCGTCCGCCGTTCGGGCGGCGTAGTCGATCATCCTGGGGCCGGTGGCCGATATGTCGACCGGGGGCTTGTCGAGGTCGAGCGAGGAGTCATGACCGAAGATGGCGCTGAGGTTGCTGGCGAATCCGTCGAGGTCGACGTCGAGGTGGCGGAGGTAGCGGTCCACCTGGGTCATATAGTCGGTGAATTCGCCGACCTTCATCGGCGGGCGCCCGATCTGGGCGAAGCCGCCATCGCCGCGGCCGAAGCTGACATAGGACCGCCTGCCGGTCAGCGCCCACAGGGTGATGATGGTGTTCGCGACGTCCATGGCGTGCCGGACGGGGATCGACACCCCGGTGCCGACCTTGAGGCGGGACGTGGCCGCCGCCGCGTAGGCGAGGAAGAGGTAGGAATCCGGACCGACCCCGATGTCCTGGCCGACCATGAGGCCGTCCCAGCCAAGATCCTCGAACCGTCGGGCGTAGGCCGCTACGTTGGTCGCTGGCGTCGGTGTCCCTCCGTGCCGCCAGTATTCGGCGTCGGACATCTGCGTGACCTCCTGTCCTGGCACGAAGCCCGGCGCGGCTCGCGCCGGCCGTGCCGTGAGTCTGGGGTACTATGCTTGAAAAATATGATTATGATTAGCCCATATCGGATCCCCGGCTGTCAAGGCGTCCGTTGAACCATGCCTCTCGCCGCGGCCGGGACGGCGGCGAGCCGGCTCATGCGGCGATGCCGCATCCCTCATGGCGGATGCTTTAGCTCCCCTATCCGTGCCTCTACCGGGGTGCTGGTTCGTTCGGTTCGCCGCATGTTGACCACACTATAAATATGCCTACAATATGGCTACTGTCCGGTCAGGCACGAACGGCACATCGCCGGAAGGAGGGCCGCCGTGAACCCGAGCGTGGTGGATCCGGTGCGGGCACACGACTACGTTGACATCACCGGCTACCGCGAGATCGAGGAGGTCCTCCGGCGCGGACGCGACTTCGTGTTCGGTGACGGCAAGGCCGAGTCCGCGGACCTGCTCGGGGGCACGATCGTCACCCTCGACGGCCCCGATCACCTGCAGCGCCGGCGGGTGCTGGCGAAGATGATCGACGTCAGGCAGCCGTGGGGACCCGAGGGCGCGCTCTTCGACGAGGCGTTCGCCCGCAACCTCGGCGAACTCCGGGCCGGGGAGGCCGCGGCCGATGGCCTGGTGCGCTTCGACCTGATGGACTTCGCCCGGAAGGTCTTCTGGCAGACGCTCGCCGCCATGATCGGCTTTGATTCGGTGGACAAGCCCGAACTGGTCGAGCTGCTGCAGAGCCTCGTCCTGCCCATCGTCAACGCGGCCAGCGTGGAGTTCAGCAAGCTCGACCACGACCAGATCGCGGCCGCCGGGCGCGCGGCGATGGATCAGGTCCGGGTCACCTTCTTCGACCCGGCGGTCGACCGCCGCATCCGGCAGGTCCTCGAGGCCGACGGTGACGCGGCGAAGCTGGGGGCGCTGCCGGGCGACCTCATCACGAGCATGGTCATCGGTGTTCGGCGACGATGCCGCGGCGTTCAACCCGCACCGCCGGGTGGACCAGCGGGGGGTCAAGCCCTACGGACTCGGTTTCGGGGCCGGCCCGCACGTCTGCCTCGGCCGGCCGCTGCTCATCTGGGGCCAGGGAGACGAGGCGGCGGCGCTCGGGCTCCAGGCGCGCATGCTCAAGGCGCTCGTGCACGCGGGCGTGCGCGTCGATCCCGGCGGCGCCAGAGAGATGGCCGCGCACGCCGCCGAACGATACGTACGTTTCGACGTTTTCCTGGGCGAGTCCCTGTCGCCTCCAGCCGGCCCGTGACCGGCGTCGAGGCGGACGCCGGCCGGTGCGCCGGCTCGGGGCTATGCGCCTACATCGCGGCGGGCCACTTCGCCCTGGACGAGGACAACCTCGTCACGGTGATCCGGCCGCAGGTCGACGACACCGAACACGAGGCCGTCGCCGAGGCGGCGCGGTCCTGCCCCACCCAGGCCCTGCGTCTCGTCGACGGCTAGAGATCGATCACCAGCCGCGGGGACTTCGAGCGCCCGACACAGATGATCATTGACTGTTCGGCCTCGTGCTGCGCGGCGCTGGCCACGCTGTCGCGGTGATCCGGCGTGCCGGCCAGGACCAGGACCTCGCAGGTGCCGCAGTAGCCTTCCGTGCAGGAGAAGACCGTATCCGGGACGACGCCCTCAAGGCTTTCCCTGATCGTGCGGTCCGCGTCCACGCGGACCGTGACGCCGGTCTGGCTAAGCTCGAGGTCGAACGCCGTATCGCCGCCGACCGGCGCGGTCACCGCGTCGGCGGCCGCCGCGAACCGTTCCATGTGCAGCCGGCCGGACAGCCCGCGATCGGCGCAGCGCGACTCCATCGCGTCGAGCAGTCCGGTAGGCCCGCAGCAGTACACGAGGGTCTGGGGGTCGAGCGAGCCGAGCAGCGAGTCGAGGTCGGGCCGGCCGTCGAGGTCCTCGCGGAGGAGCTGCACCGGGCGGCCGAGGCGCTCGAGCTCATCGGCGAAGGCCATGGCAACTCGGGTTCGCCCGCCGTAGACGAGCCGCCAGGCCGCCCCGGCGCGGCGTGCGGCGGTGATCATGGGAACGATCGGCGTGACGCCGATGCCGCCCGCCACGAACAGGTAGCTGCCGGCGGCGACGAGCTCGAAGTGGTTCCGCGGCCCGCGCATCTCCATCTCGGTGCCCACGGCGACCCGCTCGTGAATCTCCGCCGAGCCACCGCGGCCCGACGGCTCGAGCAGCACGGCGATGGCGTAGGACCCGATGTCATCGGCCGACCCGCACAGCGAGTACTGGCGCACCAGGCCGGACGGCAGGACCAGGTCGACATGGGCGCCCGGTGACCAGCGAGGAAGCGCGTCCCCGTCGGCGGCCGCCAGGGTCAGCAGCAGCACGTCGGCGGCGACCCGCCGCCGCGATCGTACCCGTACCCGCAGCGTCGGCGGATGGCCCGCGATCATTCCAGCGGCTCCCGCGCCGGTGACCGGAACGCCGCCGGGTACAGGTCACGCAGCCCGCGCCGGTCGACGGCCACGTTGCAGGCCTCGATCCACACGCCCAGGTCGCTCCCGCTGAACAGGCTGCGGACGGGCCCGTCCGCCTCGGCGGCGGAGCCGGCGCACGGCCATCCGGCGTCGGCGAGGCGACGCCGCTCGGCGGCTGGATCGTCCGTCCAGAACCCGATGTGATGGAACGGGTTACCGCCGCGGCGAGCCAGCGGCGAACCGGGAACGTCCTCGAACAGCTCGATGGCGAGCGGGCTGGTCGCCGAGTAGGTGATCCGGGTGCGGATCGCATGCGTGCGCCCGCCGGCGTCACGCATCGTCCCGGTCCACCGCTTGACCGGGCGCCAGTCCAGGCGCAGCGCCGGGCCCAGGTCGGCCATCGCGGCCTCAACGTCGGCGACCGCGAACGCCACGTGCCAGAAGATAGGTTCTTCTATAAATATAGTCATGATAATCATGATATGATGAGTCGACTCAGAACGGAAGACGGCGCCTGCGCACGCCGGGGGTAGCCGGCCTGACGAAACGAGGAGCCATGTTCGAGTCGGTATGGCTGGACCTGCTGGGCTGCGGCTTCGAGCAGCGGTTCTATGACGTCGCCGGGATCAGGACCCGGAGCCTAGAGGCTGGCACCGGGCCGGCCATCGTCTTCCTGCACGGCGGCGGAGGACACGCCGAGACGTGGGTCCGCAACCTGCCGGCCCATGCTCCCTACCGCCGGTGCTATGCCATCGACATGCTCGGCCACGGCTTCACCGACGCGCCGCCCGGCCCGAGGTACGTGACGAGCGAGATTCTCGAGCACGTCGTCCGGTTCCTTGACTGCGCCGGCATCGACCGCGCTGACTTCTGCGGCGAATCATTCGGCGGCCGGGTGGCCGCGTGGATGGCGATCCTCCATCCGGACCGGGTCGCCCGGCTAGTGCTGAACACGTCGGGCGGGCTCCCCGTCCAGGTGACGCGGCAGCGGGCGGACGTGGCCGACCTGCTCCGCCGGACGACGGCGGCGCTGGACGACCCCTCCGACGACGTCGTGCGGTCCCGGGTCGCCTGGCTGTTCGCCGACCCGGCCAAGGTGCCGGAGGAGTTCGTGAAGATCCGCCAGGCGATCTATTCGCGCCCGGGCATCCGCGAATCGCTGCGGGCGGTCTTCTCGCACGTGTTCGATCACGACGCTGCCCGCCACTGCCGAATACAACCAGGTGCAGCTCTCGTTCCTGCGGGCGACCGACGCCGAACTCCGCGAGACCTCGATCCACAGGTAGGAGCCCGGCACGATGCTGCGCCACATCGTCGTGATGACGTGGACCCGCCCGCTTTCCGACAACGAGCTCGCCGAGGTCGGGCAGAGCCTCGACCAGCTCCGGGCCCAGGCCGGTTCCATCCGGGCCCTCGAGCACGGCCCGGGCCTGGGCATCCGCGGTGCGGGTGCGGACTACGCGCTGACCGTCGACTTCGACGACGCGGACGGCTGGCGCTCCTACAGCGAGCATCCGGCTCACCGGGTGCCGCGCGCGGTGCTGGCCAAGTACGTCGCCAGCCAGATGGTGATCCAGATTCCGCTCTCCGAGGGCGCCTAGGGCCCCAGGATGTCCTCGGTATCGGCGCCGAGGCGAGGTGCCGGGGCCAGCTCCGGCGGCGGTTCGGAGTTGAAGGCCAGCGGCGTGCGCACGCGGCGGAGAAGGCCCTCGGTGGGATGCTGCTCGGTCGCGATCGTCCCGGCCGCGGTCAGGTGCGGGTCGTGCAGCAGATGCGCGAACGACAGCACGGGCGTGGCGGGCACGTCCAGCTCGCCGAAGATCTCCAGCCACTCCTGCGTCGTCCGCCCGGCGAGGACGCCGGCCAGGAAGCCGTAGACCTCGTCGATGGCGAGCGAGCGCGACGCGGTCCGCGTGAACTTCGGGTCCCCGAGCAGGTCGTCCCGCCCGAGCCAGGTCAGGAACTCCACCCAGTGCCGGTCGGTGTAGAGCATGACGGCGACGTATCCGTCCGCCGTGGCGAACGGCCGCCGGTGCGCGGACACGGCCCGCGGGTACAGCGGCGGCCCCTCCGGCGGCTCGAAGGTGAGCCCGCCCAGCTGCTCGAGCATGGTGTAGGCCACCAGCGTCTCGAACATCGGCACCCGCACGGAGCGGACCGGCACGCCCCGGGCCCGTCCGGCCAGGGCCGCGCAGACGCCGACCGCGGCGTACAGGCCGGCGGTCTTGTCGGCCACCACGGAGCGCACGTACTCGGGCTGGCCGTTCCGGCCCTGCAGCCACGCCATTCCCGAGATGGCCTGGATCGTGTCGTCGTAGGCGGGCCGGTCCTGGTAGGGACCGGGGCCGAAGCCGACGATCTCGCACAGCAAGGCGTCCGACCCGGCTGATCGCAGGCCATCCTCGGTCAGCCCCAGACGCGCCGCCGCGGCCGGCCGCATGTTGTGCGCGATGACGTCGTACCGCGGGAACAGCGCGATGAGCTGGGCCCGGCCCTGCGGCGCGGACAGGTCGAGGACGGCGCTGCGCTTGCCGGCGTTGAGCGCCAGGAAGATCGGGGTCATGCCGGCGGTCCGCCCGCGCATGAGATTCCGCACGATGTCACCGGCCGGCGGCTCGACCTTGTCGACCTGCGCACCGAGCTGCGCCATCAGCAGCGTGCAGAACGGTCCCGACATCGTGCCGGTGAGATCGAGCACGCGTATCCCGGCCAGGGGAGCGTTCGCGGGCCCCGCCCTGTCTCCGTCGGCGTCGCGTCCGCTCATCCCGCGGCCGGCGGCTGCCAGACGTCCTTGGCCCGCAGGACGCGGGGGTACGTGCCGGCCACGTGATCGGGTTCGACCATCGCGTGGCCGTGACAGAACTCAATGCCCAGGCCGGGCGGCAGCCCTTCGAAGTAAAACCCGACCGACCCGGACGGCGCGTGCTTGAGCAGGTCGTCGCGCAGCGTCAGCCCGGCGGACTTCACCACAGCCCGGGCTCGCATCAGGTCGTCGAAGGTCTGCGTCTGCATGCAGAAGTGGTCTACCTTGGGCTTGCCCGGCCTGGCCTGCAGCACCAGCGAATGGTGCGCCCGGTCGGTCGCGTGCAGGAATACCGACGTGTCCTCGATCCAGTCGGACTCACGCAGCCCCACCACATCCGTGTAGAAGTACAGTGACTTGCTCATGTCGCTGACCGAGATCGCGGCGTGCAGAACGCGTTCCAGGTTCACCCAGCGCGGGGCGCTCGGCCCGGGCACCTTGAGCATCCCCCGGTACAGGGCGATGTCGAAGCCGTCGGGATCCTTCAGGCACAGGCGATGCCGGACCCGGTCCGAGGTGACCGAGCCGGTGCGCTCGAACGGCACCCCCGCCTCGCGGAGATGCTCGTCGGCCTGGTCTACGGTGACCGAGGGGTCGAGTTCGAAGGCGATTCCGGCCAGGCCCTCCTCGGCACCGGGATCCGAGCGCAAGATCACCCAGTGGTGGGCCCCGGCGCTACCGAGGTAGGCGACGTTGGCCCGGCGCTCGTTGAGTTGAAGCTGGACCTGGTTCACGAACAGGTCGATGGCGGAATCGAGGTCGCAGACCTGCAGCGTCACGTAGCCCAGCCGGTGGGCGAGGCGGATCGGCACAGCTTGCTCCTTCACTAGGCCCGGCCTGACGGCGAGCTGTCGGGTTCGAACGGAAGGAAGAGATCCTCCAGGCGGGTCTGGCTCCACAGCAGGCCCTGCTGATCCATGTAGCGATGCAGGGCCCGCAGGGTCGGCAGGTTGCGGCGGATGCCGTAGGGCCACGGGTCCGGGCCCATCACGCGGCCAGCTTCCTCGACCGCGGCCAGCAGCCACGGCAGCGTGGCGTAGCTGACGCTGGCCGACCGGAGCTGGCGCTCCGCGGTGCGCTTGGCCGCGACGAAAGCGTCGAAGATCCGCCGCACATCGTCCGGCCGGTCCCGCACGAAGCGACGGCGCAGGACCAGGACGTGCATGATGGGGAACACCCCGGTACGGCGGTAGTACGCCTGCTCCTCGGCGACGTGACCGCGCAGCAGCCGGCGCAGGCCAGGCGGCGACGGCGCCGCGACGGCGCCGATCATCGCGTCCAGCGTGCCGGAGGCGATCTGGTCCGGCAGCGGGACGTCGCGGTCCGCCTCGACGATGGTCACATCGGCCGGATAGCGCAGCATGTCGGCGCTAAGCGCGGCCGGCGCGCGGCCCGCGTGCCATTCCACGTCCGACGGCTTCACGCCCGCCTCGTCATACAGGATGCCGCGCAGCCATACCGCCATGGTCATCCCGTACTCGGCCAGGCCGACCCGCCGTCCGGCCAGGTCGGCCACGGTATGCAGGCCGGAGTCTTCGCGGACGTAGACGTTCCCGTGCCGGAAGCTGCGCGAGATCCACACCGGCAGGGCGACGAAGTCGCAGTCCGGTCCCTGCCTGGACCGCTGGGTCAGGTAGAAGGAGGCCGACATCTCGCCGCCGTCCGCCTGCCCGGAGCGCGACAGGGTGGTGAACGCCGCCTTGGGGCCGTCCAGGATGACCGGGACGACCTCCAGCCCGGCGGCACGCCCTTCGCCGGGAAGGGAGCGGATGCGGTCGTAGTCGCCGCCGAAGACCAGCGTGACGGCCGGACCGTTCAAGGCCGCGTCACTCGGGTGCCGGCGGTGGCGGCCGGATATGCCGTAGATTTGTGGGCGGCAAGAGGTCGCGGCGAAGCTCCGCGCTCACCGAAGGGGACTCACTCGTGACCGTGACCGCCGACGAGAAGTCCGCATTGCTGTCGATGGTCGGCGAGTTCGCCTCGCGCGTCGTGGCGCCCCGGGTCGCCGCCTACGACGCGGACGAGCACATACCGCTCGACATCCTCGACGCAATGGCCAGCCTGGGCATGTTCGGCGGGACGGTGCCGGTGGAGTGGGCTGGCGCGGGCCTGGACCACCAGACGTTCGCGGAGACGATCGAGACGATCTCGCGGGTCGACCACTGCCTCGGGGTGCTGATGAGCATGCCCTCGGCGCTGGTGGGATCCGGGCTGGTGTCGCACGGCACCGGCGAGCAGCGCGAGCGCTGGCTCGTCCCGCTGGCATCGGGCCAGATCTTCGGCTGCGCCGGGGTCACCGAGCCGCAGTCGGGAAGCAACGTCGCCGCGATGCAGACGACGTACCGGCGAGACGGCGGGGACTACGTCATCACCGGCGCGAAGACCTGGATCACCAACCTGGACATCGCGTCCTTCGCGGTCACCTTCGCCAGCCGGGACCGCAACCTCGGCCGGCGCGGGGTGACCGCCTTCATCGTGCCGATGAACGCGCCGGGCGTCTGCGCGACGCCCTTCACGAACAAGCTCGGGTTCCGCCCGCTCTGCTCGGGTGAGCTGGTCTTCGACGAGGTGAGGCTGGGCCCGGAGCATGTGCTGGGCGCCGAGGGAGACGGATACCGCGTGGCGATGTCCGCCGTCGAGTGCGGCCGCCTGGCGGTGGCGGCACGGGCGGTGGGCCTGGCCCAGGGCTGCCTGGACGACTCGGTCCGCTACGCGAGGGAGCGCGTGATCGCCGGGGTCGCCATCGGCGAGCACCAGCTCATCCAGTCCAAGATCGCCGTCATGGCCACCGAGATCGAAGCGGCCCGGCTTCTGGTGCGCAAGTGCGCCGAGGAGATGGACGCCGGCCTGCACGCCCGGGCGTCCGCCAGCATGGCCAAGATGTTCGCCTCCGATGTCGCGCAGCGCGCGGCGACGCAGGCCGTGCAGATCCACGGTGCGTACGGCGTGTCACCCGAGTACCGGGTGGGCCGCGCCTACCGGGACGCGAAGGTCTTCCAGATCGTCGAGGGCACGAACGAGATCCACCAGACCCTCATCGCCAGGTCGCTGCTCGGGCCTCACGCCGCCGGGTCGCCTGGTTCACCGGCTGCGCGGGCCGGAGGGCCGGCACGATGACGCTAGTCCGGCGTGACCGGCTCTACATCGGCGGCGCGTGGGTACCTGCGGCCGGGCCCGGCTCCGTCGCCGTGCTGAACCCGTTCACCGAGACCGAGATCGGGCACGTGCCCGCCGGTACGCGCGAGGACGTGGATCGCGCGGTCGCGGCGGCCCGCGCGGCCTTCCCGCCGTGGCGCGACACGCCGCTGACGGACCGGCTGGCGTACCTGGAGAAGGCCCGCGCCATCCTGGCCGGCCGGTCCGGGGATCTCGCCCGGCTGATCACGCAGGAGGCGGGGACGCCGATTCTCGCCTCGCGCGCCACTCAGGTCGGCTATCCGCTTCGCGTCCTGGCCGGCCTGCGCGCGGCGGCCGGGAACGTCGCGTGGACGTACCGGCTCGGCACCACGCTCGTGGTCAGCGAGCCGGCCGGCGTCGCGGCCGCGATCACGCCATGGAACTACCCGCTGCAGCAGAGCATCGCCAAGGTCGGACCGGCGCTGGCGGCCGGCTGCACCGTGGTGCTCAAGCCGTCCGAGCTGGCGCCGCTCTGCCTGTTCGAGCTGGCCGGGATCCTGCACGAGGCGGGACTGCCCGGCGGGGTCTTCAACCTGGTGACCGGCGACGGCCCGGAGACCGGCGCGGCACTGGTCGCGCACGAGTCGGTGAGCGTGATCTCCTTCACCGGCTCCACCGCGACGGGCAGGGCCATCGGGGCCGCCGCCGCCGCGGGCGTCAAGCGGCTCGTCAGCGAACTCGGCGGCAAGTCGCCGTCGGTCGCGCTGGGCGACGGCGACGCCACGCAGGCGGCGATCGCCACGGCCGCGCGCTGCTTCGGCAACGCCGGCCAGACATGCGCGGCGCTCACCAGGCTCATCGTCCCGCGGGCGGCACTGGGCGAGGTAGAGCAGACGCTGGCAGCCGAGGCCGCCCGCCTGCGCATGGGTGATCCGGCGGAGGAGATCACGACCCTGGGGCCGGTCATCTCGGCCGGGCAGCGCGCCCGCATCGGCGCCTACGTGGCGGACGCGCTCGCCCAGGGAGCGCGGCTGATCGCCGGGGGCCCCGGCGCGCCGGTGCCCAGCCGGGGGCACTTCGTGGCCGCGACGGTGCTGTCCGACGTCACGGCCTCGATGACGGTCGCCCAGGAGGAGATCTTCGGCCCGGTGCTGTGCGTGCTGCCGTACGACACCGAGGACGAGGCCCTCCGGATCGCCAACGACAGCCGGTACGGCCTGGCCGCCGCGGTCTGGTCGAGTTCCCCGCAGCGCGCCGTCGCCTTCGCCCGGCGCATCGAGGCCGGGATGGTGAGCGTCAACGGGGGGCGGCTCAATCTCGACGCTCCCTTCGGCGGCGTCAAGGAGTCGGGGAACGGACGGGAGTTCGGCGCGGACGGGATCAGGGAGTTCCTCGAGACCAAGGCGGTCAACTTCCCGTCCGGGGAGGCCGCGTGGCCGGCCGGGCCGGCGGGCCGCGAGCCGGGGCCAGGTAAGGGAGACACCACGTGGACAAGCTGACCGCGGCCGTGGTCGGTCCCGGGAACATCGGGACGGACCTGCTGGTGAAGCTGCAGCGTTCGGAGTGCATCGAGCCGAGATGGATGGTCGGCGTTGATCCGGAGTCGGACGGCCTGGCCAAGGCGCGCGCCCGCGGCCTGCAGGCGTCTCATCTGGGCGTCGACTGGCTGCTGCGGCTCAGCGAACGGCCCGATCTCGTCTTCGAGGCGACGAGCGCGGCCGCTCACCAGGCGAACTCGGTCAAGTACGCGGCGGCCGGTATCCAGGCGATCGACCTCACCCCGGCGATGGTGGGCCCGCTGGTGTGCCCGGCCGTCAACCTGGAACAGCACCTGGACGCGCCGAACGTCAACATGATCACCTGCGGCGGCCAGGCGACCATCCCGGTCGTGCACGCGGTCGCACGGATCACGCCGGTGAGCTACGCCGAGATCATCGCGAGCATCGCGTCCCGGTCGGCGGGCCCCGGTACCCGCGCCAACATCGACGAGTTCACCGAGACCACATCCCGGGCGATCGCCGCGGTCGGCGGGGCCGAGCGCGGCAAGGCGGTGATCATCCTGAACCCGGTGGACCCCCCGATGATCATGCGGGACACGATCTTCTGCGCGATCGGGGCAGACCACGATCGCGCCGCCATCACCGAGTCGATCCACGCCATAGTCGCCGACGTCAGGCAGTACGTGCCCGGCTACGGCCTTCGCGCCGACCCGCAGTTCGATCCGCCGCGGCCAGAGTGGGACGGGCAAGCCAGGGTCGGCGTCTTCCTCGAGGTGTGCGGGAACGGGGACTACCTCCCGCCGTACGCCGGCAACCTGGACATCATGACCGCCGCCGCGGCGCGGGTGGGCGAGATGATCGCCCGGAAGAAGGTGGCGGCATGACGAGCGAGACGGGTCCGGCCGGACCCGAGGTCAGGATCACCGACTCGACCCTGCGGGACGGATCGCACGCCATGGCCCATCAGTTCACCGAGGAGCAGGTGCGGAACACGGTCCGGGCCCTGGACGCGGCCGGAGTCCAGGTCATCGAGGTCTCCCACGGCGACGGCCTCGGCGGGTCGTCATTCAACTACGGCTTCTCCCGGGTCAGCGAGATCGACCTCATCCGCGCCGCGGTGGCGGAGTCCGTGCACGCCCAGATCGCCGTGCTCCTGCTGCCCGGGCTCGGCACGGTCGAGAACCTCAGGCAGGCGCACGACGGCGGCGCGCGGATCGCGCGGATCGCGACGCACTGCACCGAGGCGGATGTAGCGGCCCAGCATTTCAGGGCCGCCCGGGACCTCGGCATGGAAACCGTCGGCTTCCTCATGCTGGCTCATCGCATTCCAGCCGACGAGCTGGCGGTCCAGGCGCGGCGCATGGTGAACGACGGGGCGCAGTGCGTCTACGTCGTCGACTCTGCCGGAGCGCTCGTCCTGTCCGCGGCCGAGGAGCGAATCGCCGCCCTGGTGGCGGAGATCGGCCACGAAGCCCAGGTCGGGTTCCACGGGCACCAGAACCTCTCCCTCGGCATCGCCAACTCGGTGCTGGCCTTCCAGGCCGGCGCGCGTCAGGTCGACGGGGCGCTCTGCGCGCTGGGCGCCGGCGCGGGCAACGCTCCCACAGAGGTGCTGGCCGCGGTGTTCGCCCGGCTCGGCGTCCGGACCGGGCTGGACCCGTCGGCCACCGCGCAGGCGGCCGAGGAGGTCGTCCGGCCGTTCATCCCGCGGCTGCCCTGGATGGACCGCGCGGCCATCGTGCAGGGCTTCGCGGGCGTGTACTCATCGTTCTTGCTGCACGCCGAGCGCGCCGCCGCTCGCTACGGCGTGCCCGCGCACGCCATCTTGCAGAAGGCCGGCGAGGCCGGATACGTGGGCGGCCAGGAGGACATGATCATCGGGATCGCGATCGACCTCGCCCGCGAGCGTGACCGGCGCCGGGCCACGACGGGCGCGTCACCTGCCGCAAAGGGCGCGCCGCCTGACGGCGCGGTGTGATACATCAGCGGGACCCGTACGCCTTCGACCAGGAGGGCCACATGGCCACGATCGCGACGATCGCCGTCGTCACCGCCCCCCGGATGCTCGAATTCCGCGAGGTGCCGCTCCCCCGGCTCGGTCCCGATGAGGCGCTCGTGCAGGTCGAGACCAACGGCGTGTGCGGTTCCGACCTCGAGCTCTACGAGGGCTCGGTCGCCGGTTACCCCCTCCCGATCGTGATGGGACACGAACCCGTCGGGCGGATCGCCGACATCGGCCCGGTCGCCAAGAGGCGGTGGCAGGTCGACGTGGGTGACCGGGTCGTGGTCAACTCCGCCCTGCGCTGCGGCCGGTGCGCCGGCTGCGTGGCCGGTGACCGGTGCCTGGAGCTTCGCACCGGCTACGGGACCCGCTCGCCGGAGCTTGGCTGCGGGCTGTGGGGCGGCTTCGCCACGCACCTGCTGCTCACGGCGGAATCGATGATCGTGCGGATGTCCCCCGCCGTCGGCCTGGCCGCGGTGGCGTTCCACAACCCGCTGGCCAACGGTTTCCAGTGGAGCGTGACGTCCGGCGGCATCGGAGTGGGAACCACCGCCGTGGTCATCGGGGCCGGGCCGCGCGGGTTCGCCTGCGCCCTGGCCGCCCTGTACGCCGGCGCGGCGCACGTCACCATGGCCGGCCTGGGCCAGGATGCGAGCAGGCTGGCGCTCGCGGCGCAGATGGGCATCCACCACACCATCGCCCTGGAGACAGCCGATAGCCATGAACTTCGCGACCGGCTCGCGGCGGAGCGGCCGTCGGTGGTCGTCGACACGACGCCGCGCTCGGCCACGGCCGTACGGCAGGCGCTGGACGCGGTCGCCGACGGCGGCCGTGTGGTCATCGCCGGGCTCAAGGGACCGGCCACGACCATTGACCTTCCCCTCGATACGATCGTGCTCCGACGGCTGACCGTCACGGGGCCGCTGAGCAAGACGCAGCGGTCGCTCGAGGCGGCCGTGCGGGCCGTGGAGAGCGGACGGCTGCCGCTGGAGAAGCTGACGACCCGGTCGTATCCGCTGCGCGGCCTGGCGGCGTCGATCGAGGCGCTCCGGTCCGCCGACCCGGATCGCCCGCTGCACATGCGCGTCGATCCCATGACCTGAGGTCACCTGGGAAGCCGGGCCCTTGCCCCCCTGACCTGCGGATGGTATCGTCACGTCGTGAATAACCCGAACATAAGCATGTTTAGCGGTCCGGGTGTTCTCCGTCGGCCCGGTGGCCGCGGGCAGCTTCATCGAGAAGGAGCTGACATGCAGGGTGACGCCGGCACCGAGCCAGGCACCACGAGCCCGGCGCCAGCCCGCGGCCGGCTCGCCGGCCGGATCGTCATCGTGAGCGGCGGGGCCGGCGGAATCGGCCGGGCGACGGCTCACCTGTTCGTGACCGAGGGCGCCTCCCTGCTGGTCGCCGACCTGCCCGAATCGCAGGGCAAGGCGGCCGCCGACGCGCTCGGGCCCAGGGCTGACTTCTTCCCGCTGGACGTCCGCAGCAGCCAGGGCTGGCTCGCCGCGGTGACCTTCGCGCGCGAGCGTTTCGGCGCGCCGCCGGACGTGCTGGTGCACACGGCCGGGATCATGACGTCCGGCCACGTCGCCACCGTCGACCCCAGCGTCGTGACCAGCACGTACGACGTGAACGTCCTCGGTACGCTCAACGCGATCCAGGCCATGGTGCCGGGGATGAAGTCGCTGCGGCGGGGCTCGATCGTGGTGATTACGTCGATGGCGGGCGTGACGTTCGGCGTACCGGGCATGGCCCCCTACGCGGCCAGCAAGGCGGCGGCCGGCGCCCTGGTCCAGTGCGCGGCGATCGAACTCGGCCACGACGGCATCAGGGTGAACTCGATTGTTCCCGGCCAGGTGGACACGCCGATGTCGCGCAATGCCAGCGGCGCTCCGGACGAGAGCTACTTCGCCAGGATGCCGATACCCCGCGTCGGGCAGCCCCGGGACATCGCCCACGCCGCCTTGTTCCTCGCCTGCGACGAGAGCGCCTGGGTCACCGGCACGCACCTGCTGGTGGACGGCGGCATGGACGCGGGACCCTCGCTGAGCTAACCCCGGACGATCCGCCGCGGCCCCGGCCGGCTTGACGCCGGCCGTCCGGGCGCGGCACGCGACGCAGAAGGAGCACCGGAGCATGGACCAGAACCAGGCGCTGCTCGTGATGGACTTCCAGCCGGCGGTGCTGGCCGCGGTGGGCGGGGACGACGCGCCCGCTCTAGGGGCCGCGGTGCGCGCCGCGAAGGCAGCGCGCGCGGCGAGGGTACCCATCGTGTTCGTCCGGGTGGCCTTCCGGCCGGGCTACCCGGAGGTGAGCCCGGCCAACAAGGGCTTCGCCGCGCTGGCCCAGTACGGCGACGTCTTCGACGAGGACGGGCCGGCCACGATCGTGCACCCGGCCCTGGAGCGGGCCCGTTCGGAGCCGCTGATCACCAAGCGGCGGGTCAGCCCGTTCGCCGGCAGCGATCTCGGCGCCCTGCTCGGCGGGCTCGGCGCCGATCACCTCGTGCTGGCCGGCGTGGTGACCAGCGGAGTGGTCCTGTCGACGCTACGCCACGCCAGCGATGCCGACTACCGGCTGACGGTCCTGTCCGACGCCTGCGCCGACCCGGATGACGAGGTTCATGACGTCCTAATGCGCAAGCTGTTCCCGCAGCACGCCGACGTGACCATCGTGGACGCCTGGCTGGCGGGCCTGTGACGGAACCAGCACCCGGCCTGGCCGCTACATCCGGGCCGCGCCGTCGCGGGCCTCGCCGTCGCGGTCGGCGTCGTCTAGCCGGGCGCTGATCCAGCGGGCCATGCGCCGCCACGCGACCGCGCCGGAAGCAGGATAGATGTTGCAGAACCCGTGCACCGCGCCCGGGTACACGTCCAGGTAGGCGTCGTTGCCGGCCGCGTGCCAGCGCTCGGCCATGAACAAGGAGTCGTCCAGCAGCGGGTCGAGCGTCCCCACCGTGAACAGGGCGGGCGGCAGCTCGCGCAGGTCGGCGTACAGCGGAGACAGCCGGGGGTCGCGCCGTCCGACCAGGGACGTGCCGGGGAACTCCGGGTCGTAGAAGGCATCGAGCCAGCCGCGGGTGAGGACGAGCGTGTCGTCGGTCGCGCTCAGCTGGCTCGGCGTCATCGACGCGTCGAGCACCCCGAACAGGATGCTGGCCGCGGCGACCCGCCCGATCAGCCCCTGGTCACGCAGGGCCAGCAGGGTCCCGGCCGCGAGATGGCCGCCAGCCGAGCCGCCGGCGATGACCAGCCGCTCCGAGCCGAAGACCTGCGCGCCGTCGCGGGCGGCCCAGGACGCCGCGGCGATGCAGTCACGCACCCCGGACGGGTGCGGGTACTCGGGAGCGAGCCTGTACTCGGGGCTGATCACCGCGACCTGGCACTCGCGCTCCAGCATCGCGTTCCACCGGTCGTCCTCCTCGGGCTCGCCGATACAGAACCCGCCACCGTGGATGTGGACGAGCACCGCCCGGGCCGGGCCGTCGGCGGCGAAGGTACGCAGCCGCAGCCGCGTGCCGTCCGCTTCGATCTCCAGGCCGGCCCCGGCCAGGCCGGCCCCGGCCAGGCCGACCGCAGCCAGGTCCGGCGCGCCCGGCGGCGCGTGCGAGATGGCACGCAGCTCGGCCAGGCCGGCCGTGGTCCGGACGTCCTGATGCGGCATCGAGATCAGTTGCTCGTTGATCGCCTTGGCCTCGGCCGGGTCGGCCAGCTCCAGTTCCTGCCGGACAAGCATCTCGCGCCCTCTCCGATACGATCAGTCCTAAAGCTAGTCATGATAAGCATACTCTGATAGCGTGATCTGCGTCGCTGCCATACCGGGTGAATTACCGGCACGCCGTGGCCTCCAGGGAGGACCATTGAACCGAAAGGCCTGGTTCAGCACCGGCTCTTCCCGCGAGCGGGAAGCTGGCGCCGTGACGACGCTGATCGACGTGCACGGCCTGCGGGCCGGATACGGCGCGGTGCCGGTCGTCCGCGGCCTGAACCTCGAGCTGCGGGCGGGCGAGATCGTCGCGCTCCTCGGCCCCAACGGGGCGGGCAAGACCACCACGCTGCTCACGCTGGCCGGGGAGCTGCCCGCGCAAGGCGGCGAGGTCAGCTTCCTCGGATCGGCAAGCGCCGGCGGGCTGCACCGCCGGGCCCGCCGGGGGCTCGGGTTCGTAACCGAGGAGCGCTCGGTGTTCATGCAGCTGACGGTGGCCGAGAACCTCAAAGTGGGACGCGGTGACCGGGCCCGGGCGCTGGAGCTGTTCCCCGAGCTCGCCCGGCGGCTCGGCCTGCCCGCCGGCCAGCTGTCCGGCGGAGAGCAGCAGATGCTGACGCTCGCCCGCGCGCTGAGCAGGCAGCCGAGGGTCTTGTTGGTCGACGAGCTCTCGCTCGGGCTCGCGCCGATCGTGGTGGACCGGCTGCTGGCGGCCGTGCGGGCGGCGGCCGACGGCGGGGTGGGCGTCCTGCTGGTCGAGCAGCACGTCAGCAAGGTGCTGGGGATAGCCGACCGGGTGCTGGTGATGAGCCGCGGCGCGGTCGACATGCAGGGCAGCGCGGCCGAGCTTCGCGCGCGCCTGGCGGAGGTGGAGTCGTCCTACCTGGCCGACGGTGAGGTGCGATCATGACGCTCTGGTGGCAGTACGGCATTCTTGGCCTCGGGGCGGGCGCGGCCTACGTTCTTCTCGCCCAGGGCATCCTGCTGATCTACCGGGGATCGGGTGTCGTGAACTTCGCCCACGGCGGCTTCGCGATGCTCGGCGCCTACATCTACAACGTCGAGCTGCGCGGGAACCACGGCCTGGGCGTCCTGCCGGCGATGCTGATCTCGGTGGCGGTGATCGGCCTGCTCGCCGGGCTCGTCCATCCGCTGATCATGCGCCCGCTGCGCAGCGCGGCGCCCCTGACCAGGGTGATCGCCACCCTGGGGGTGCTCCTCGTCCTCCAGGCGGTGGCCACCTTGCGGTGGGGCTCGGCCTCGGAGTCGGTGCTCCCGGTCCTGCCGCAGAACCCGATCCACATCACGAGCGGCATCGTCCTTTCCGAGGACCGGCTGATCATCGTCGTCATCGCGATCGCCGTCACCGCGGGTCTGTACGCGTTCAGCAAGTACGCGACGGCCGGGCTGGCGATCCGCGCGGCCGCGGAGAACCAGCGGGCGGCGTCCTCGCTCGCCTGGTCGCCCGACATGCTGGCGTTTGCCACCTGGTCCTTCGGCGGGGCCCTGGCGGCGTTCGCCGGGATCTTGATCACCCCGTACTCCGGGCTCGACATCAACACGCTGACGCTGGTGGTCATCTCGGCGATGGCCGCCGCGCTGCTCGGCAGCTTCCGGTCCTTCCCGGTAGTGCTCGCCGGCGGCCTGGCCATCGGGGTGATCCGCAGCCTGCTCGTCGGCCGATCGGCACCTACTTCCAGCAGCAAGGCTCCCCGGACGCCGTGCCCTTCCTGCTCATCCTGGTGGTGCTGGTGGTTCGCGGCCGGAACCTGCCCATCCGCGGCACGATCGTGGACCGGCTGCCCGAGCTGGGCACGGGACGGGTCCGCCCGGTGCCCCTCCTCGCCGGGGTCGCCCTGGTCGCGGTGCTCGTGCTCGGCGTGTTCAGCGCGGCCACGAACGTCGGCGTCGGGCTGTCCGTGATGGCGGCCATCGTGATGCTGTCCGTCGTCGTGCTGACCGGGTACGCAGGCCAGCTGTCGCTCGCGCCGTTCACCCTGGCCGGGGTCGGCGCGCTGGTCTCGGCCCGCGTCGCCGTGGCGGCCTGGCACTGGCCTTTTCCAGCGGCGCTGCTGGCCGGCATCGTCGCCGCCGCCTGCGTTGGGGTGGTCTTCGCGCTGCCGGCGCTGCGCACCCGGGGTGTGAACCTCGCGGTGATCACGCTGGGGCTCGGCCTGGCCATCCAGTCCGTGATCTTCGAGAACACCAGCTACGGCGGCAACGTCACCGGGATCCAGGTCGGCGTGCCGCGGTTCTTCGGGCTGGACCTGGACCCGATCGCGCACCCCGGCAACTACGCCCTGTTCGCCTTCGCCTGCTTCGTCGTGGTCGCGCTCCTGCTGTGCAACCTCAGGCGCGGCCGGGCCGGACGGCGCCTGCTCGCGGTACGCGCCAACGAGCGCGCGGCAGCTGCGCTCGGCGTGAACATCACCGGCGCCAAGATCTACGCGTTCGCCCTGTCCTCGGCCATCGCAGGCCTGGGCGGCACCCTGCTGGCGTTCCGCAGTCCCAACGTCTTCGTCGGCACCGGCTACGACCCGATAGCGTCGGTCACCAGCGTCGGGCTCGCCGTAGCCGGCGGCGTCGGCGCGGTGGCCGGACCGCTGTTCGGAGGGTTGCTCCAGGACGGCGGGATCGGATCGGTCATCGCCGATCACATCGGCAATATCGACGCGTGGGTCCCGCTCATCGGCGGGCTTTCCCTCATCGCCGTCCTGCTGACCAATCCCGACGGCCAGGCCGCGGTGGCCTCGGCCACGGCCAGGAAGCTGCGCGCCCGCCTGGCCGGCCGCCGCCCGGGCCAGCGGGAGACCACCGTGCCGCCCGCCCGGCGCCAGGTGGACCGCGTCCGGCCGCGGGCGCTGGCGGTCCGGGGCCTGACCGTCCGCTTCGGCGGTTTCGTCGCCCTAGACGGCGTCGACCTGGACGTGGCGCCGGGCCAGGTCATCGGCCTGATGGGGCCGAACGGAGCCGGGAAGACGACGTTCATCGACGCGGTGTCCGGATTCGTCAGGCCGCAGGCGGGCACGGTCATCCTCGGCGACCGGAACCTGGCCGGCCTGCCCGCGTTCCGCCGGACCCGGGCGGGGCTATCGCGATCCTTCCAGGCCCTCGAGCTGTTCGACGACGTCACGGTGGAGGAGAACGTGCGGGCGGCGGCCGACGCGCACGACGCGCGGGCCTACGCGACGGGCCTGCTCTGGCACCGGGACGAGGAGCTCACCGCGGCGTCGGCGGCGGCGCTGACCACCCTCGGGCTCGAGCACGACCTCGGCAAGCACCCGACGGAACTGTCGTACGGGCGACGGCGGCTGGTGGCCATCGCCCGCGCCGTGGCGGCGCACCCGTCCGTGCTGATGCTCGACGAGCCGGGCGCCGGGCTGGACGAGAACGAGACCAACGAGCTCGGCCTGCTTGTCCGGCACCTGGCCGACGAGTGGGGCATCGCCATCTTGCTCATCGAGCACGACGTGTAGATGCTGCTCCGGACCTGCGACCGCATCGTCGTGCTCGACTTCGGCCGCAAGATAGCCGAGGGCACCCCGGCCGTCATCCGCGCCGACCCCGAGGTCCGCCGCGCCTACCTGGGCGACGCGGAAGTCATCGAGGGTGAGACCAGGCTCGACCTGGATCACGCCCACGGTCGCGGGGACACGGCCAGCCAGGCCACGACGGCATCGGCGAGCTGACGGGGCGGCGAAAACCCGATGGAGGAGCCTTCAGTGATCGATACCTACCAGATGTACGTTGACGGCGCGTGGTCGGGCGCGGCGGGCGGGGAGTACCTCGATTCGGTCGATCCCTACCGGAACGAGGTATGGGCGCGGTTCCCGCGGGGTGACCGCGCCGATGTCGACCGGGCGGTGACCGCGGCCGCCCGTGCGTTCGAGCAGACGCCCTGGCCGGCCCGGATCAAGGAGCGCGCCCGCCTGCTGCACCGGCTGGCCGGCCTCGTCACCGCCGGGGCCGAGCATCTCGCTCAGGTGGAAAGCCGCGACAACGGCAAGACGATCCGGGAGGAACGCGGCGCCACCGCCTCCGCCGCGGCGTGGTACCGCTTCGCCGCGGCCACAGCCGAGACGGCCAGCGGCGACATTCCCGGCGGCAACGACCCGGACGTGCTCGCGCTCACGGTCCGGGAGCCCTACGGCGTGATCGGGATCCAGACACCGTGGAACACGCCGAGCGTGCTGCTGGCGCAGGTGCTGAGCATGGCACTGGCCGCCGGGAACACGGTCGTGGTCAAGCCGTCCGAGCTCGCTCCCTGTTCGACCCTGGAGTTCGGCCGCCTCGTCGAGCAGGCCGGGTTCCCGCCCGGTGTGTTCAACGTGGTCACCGGGACGGGTGATGTGGTGGGCGAGGCGCTGTGCCAGCATCCCCTCGTCGCGAAGCTCGCCCTGACCGGCGGGCCCGACGCCGGCCGGCGGGTCGCCCATCACGCAGCCGAACGTCTCGTGCCGACCATGATGGAACTCGGCGGCAAGTCGGCCAACCTCGTGTTCGCCGACGCCGACATCGGCAGCACCGCCGAAGCCCTGGTCACCGCGTTCACCGGGGCGGGCGGACAGAGCTGCGTCGCGGGTTCCCGGGTGCTGGCCCACCGCTCGGTCCACGATGAGCTGGTCGAGCGGATGGCGGTCCACGCGGCCAAGATCCGCGTCGGTGACCCGCGGGATCCTGGCACGGACATGGGCCCGATGTGCACCCGCCAGCAGGTCGAGCGCGTGGAACGCTTCGTCGCCGCGGGCGAGGCGGAAGGGGCCAGGCTGATCGCGGGCGGCCGCGTGCCGGCCGATCGCGGCGGAGGGCTGTTCTTCCCGCCCACGATCTTCGCCGGCGTGACCCCGGACATGACGATCGCTCAGCAGGAGATCTTCGGGCCCGTGGTCTGCGTCATCCCGTTCGAGACCGAGGCCGAGGCGATCGCGGTCAACAACGGCACGGCCTACGGCCTCGCCGCGGGAATCTGGACCCATGACCTGGACCGCGCACACCGCGTGGCCCGCCAGCTCCGCGCGGGGACGGTGTGGATCAACCATTACCGGCGGGGCGACGCCGCGTTCCCCTTCGGCGGCTACGGGCAGAGCGGCTACGGGCGGGTCAACGGCATCGACGGCTACCGCGAGATGTCCCGCGTCAAGAGCATCCAGCTGCTGCTCCGGCCGGCGTCATGACCGTTCCCGCGACGTGCCGCGCCGCCGTGCTGGTCGAGCGCGGAGCCCCCATGCAGATCCTGGACGTGCAGGTGCCGCGGACCATCGAGCGGCACGCGGTGCTGGTACGCAACCGGGCCGCGACGATCTGCGCGACCGACGTGCACCTGGCGGCGGGCGGGATCGCCTCGGGGGACGCGGCGGCCGATCTCCCGGTCATCCTGGGCCACGAGATGGTCGGCGAGATCGTCCAGATGAACGGGAACGAGCACGACTCGCTCGGGACCCCGCTGGCCGAAGGGGACCGGATTGTCTGGACCCACGGCTTCTGCGGGCAGTGCCCGGAGTGCGTCGTCGAGCACATGCCGACGCTGTGCCAGCACCGGCGCGGGTACATGTCCGCCAGGCCCACCGAGTACCCGTTCCTCAACGGCGGATTCGCCGAGTACGGCTACGTCTTCCCGACCTCCGGGCGCATCCGCGTGCCGGACCGCATCCCGGATGCAGTGGCGGCGGCGTCATCGTGCGCGCTGCGCACCATGGTCCACGCGTTCGACCGGCTCGGCGCCCTCCAGGAACGTCACATTGTGGTGATCCAGGGTGCCGGGCCGCTCGGGCTATTCGCCACCGCGAAGGCCGTCACGGCCGGTCCCGAGCGGGTGATCGTGATCGGCGGCCCGGCCGACCGGCTGGCCCTGGCCCGGTCGTGGGGCGCGGCGGCCGTCATCGACATGGAGGCCGACCGGGACCCGCGGGCTCGCCTCGAGCGCGTTCTCGACCTCACCGGCGGACGAGGCGCCGACGTGGTGATCGAGGTCTCCGGCGTGGCCGGCGCGTTCACCGAGGGAATTGCCATGCTCCGCCGGGGCGGCCGGTACCTGATCGTCGGTCAGATCCACGACACGGACGTGGCCTTCAACCCCAGCCAGATCGTCATGAAGCAGGCCACGCTCATCGGCTCCCTGTCCGGCGCTGTCGACCACTACGCGCGGGCGCTGCGGTTCCTGGACAACACCATCGACCGGTTCGACTGGACCCGCATGATCACCAGCGAGCAGCCGCTCGAGCAGATAGACGGCGCGCTCGAGCGGATGCGGACGTACCGCGACATCAAACCGGCCCTCGTGTTCGCCTGATCACACCGGGAGGACGGCACATGCCCGCACACGCGGCACCACTGAGTTCGCTGCAGGTCGGCGACGTCACGCTGACCTGGCTGCCTGACGGCATCCACCATGTCAGGCCGCTCGAGCAGTACGACAACGGAAGCCAGCGGCTCTGGGACGAGAACCCGCAAGTCATCGACGACGAAGGCTGGCTGGTGATGAGCATCGGCGGGCTGCTGGTGCGGTCGGCCGGCCGCTGTGCCCTGATCGACCTCGGCTTCGGCCCCCGCGCCGTCGACGACATCGGCCCGCTGACCGAGGGCCGGCACCACGGCGACATGTACGGCGGTGAGCTGCTCACCAGCCTGCGCCGGGCCGGCCTCGGACCGGAGGATATCGACGCCGTCCTCATCTCGCACATGCACCCCGACCATCTCGGATGGGTAGTTACCGAACGAGCCGGGGTGGCGGCGCCCGTGTTCCCGAACGCGCGGTTCCATCTCGGGGCGCGGGAATGGGAGTACTGGAACTCCGGACCCGAGGCGCGCACGCCCAAGGCGCCGGCCGAGGTCCAGATGCAGGTGATCGCGGATAGGCTGCACCTGATGACGGACGGGGACGGCCCGGTACCCGGCGTCACCGCGATGGGAACCCCGGGGCACACTCCCGGTCACATGTCCTTTGTCGTGTCGGGCGGCAGCGAGCGGGCGATCGTGCTCGGTGACGCCATCCACTGCCCAGTCGAGATCGGCGCGCCCCAGCTCGACTTCGTCTTCGACGTCGACCCTGGCGCCGCCCGGTGGGCCAAGGAGGCGATCGCCCGCGAGCTAGAGAAGCCGGATACGCACCTGGTCGGCGGTCACTTTCCCCAGGCCGTGTTCGGGCGGCTGCTGCGCGGCGAAGGCCGGCGCTATGTGCAGCTCTACGGAACCTGAGAGCCGGCCGAGGGGGGCTGTCTGTCTTGATTAAGCACGTGGCGCTCATGTGGCTGCGCGACGCAGCCCAGCGGCCGGATATCCAGGAGGTCATCGCCCTGGTCGGCGAGCTGGAAAAGATCACGGTGGTCCGTGAGCTCGTCTGCGGTCCGGCGATGTTCAGCGACTGGGAGGGCATCGATCCGGGCTTCGACGTCGGGATGATCCTGACACTCGACTCGCTGCAGGACGTGCCTGCCTACCGGTTCGACCCGGTTCACCTGCGCGTCGCCGCGCGCCTCCACGAAATGTGCGCTCGCATCCAGGGTTACTACATCAGCTGCTGAGGCCGCCGGCCCGGCCCCGGCCGCCGCCCGCGACCGGCACACCCACATCGCGATCTGATCGCAGGGAGCCCAGCTCTTGAAATCTCCTCGATCTATGATAAAGATAAGCATAATATCAATGACGTTCTGGACAGCGGCGCTGC
>WNGJ01001842.1_pt2 | contig 25234 bp, 35 predicted proteins | sample 5400611 | NCBI WGS metagenome assembly WNGJ01 (sample SAMN13153375, study PRJNA577476) | soil metagenome | isolation source: 40 cm soil or saprolite under Garry oak tree replicate 1 | place: USA:California | collected 2016-06-15
TCGCGCGTCGACCTCTCCCCGCAAGCGGGGAGAGGTAACATCACGCCGAGCGGGCGAGCGCGCCGTCGATCATGGCGATCGTATTCTCGATCCCGTAGACCGCCGCGAACGAGCCGAAGCGCGGCCCCTTCTGCTGGCCGAACAGCACCTGGTAGAGCATGTTGAACCACTCGAGCGACACGCCCGGCTTGCCGTCCTTGCTCTTGATCTTGCCGGTGCGGTCGAGGAACGGCTCGCGCCGGCCGACCTCGTAGACCACCTCTTGAATTTGCTCCGCCGACGCGTCCGCCGGCAATTGCGCGAGCCCATCGCGCAGGTCGAGCAGCGCCGCGCGCTCGGCCTCGGTCGGCTGGCGGAACTTCTTTGCCGGCAGCACGAAATCGTGGAAATACTGGATGGCGTAGCCGACGAGCGCGGCGAGCTTGGGATGCGTCAGCGGCGTGACGCCGGGACGATAGCGCCCGATGAAGCCCCACAGCGTCTCGGCGTTCTCCGCGTTCGAGGCCGAAACGAGCGTGAGCAGCATCGAGAACGGGATCGGGATTTCCGGCTTGGGCGGTTCACCCGCGTGGATGTGCCAGACTGGGTTCGCCAGTTGCTGCTTCACGTCCTGCCGTTGGTAGGCTTCAAGGAACTGCTGATAGTCATCGACCTGCCGCGGGATCACGTCAAAATAGAGCCGCTTGGCCGCGCGCGGCTCGCGATACATGAACAGCGACAGGCTTTCCGGGCTCGCGTAGCGCAGCCATTCGTCGATGGTCAGGCCGTTGCCCTTCGACTTGGAAATTTTCTGGCCCTGCTCGTCGAGGAAAAGCTCGTAGTTGAACCCTTCCGGCGGCGCGGCGCCGAGCGCGCGGCAGATTTCGCCCGACAGCCGCACCGAATCGATGAGGTCCTTGCCGGCCATCTCATAATCGACGCCGAGCGCGACCCAGCGCAGCGCCCAATCCGCCTTCCACTGGCACTTGACGCGCCCGCCGGTGACCGACGTTTCGACCCGCTCGCCAGTGTCGGGGTCCTGATAGGTGATGGTACCGCGGGCAACGTCGCGCGCGAGCATCGGCACCTGCAGCACGCGCCCGGTGCGCGGACTGATCGGCAGGAACGGCGAATAGGTTGCACGCCGCTCCGGGCCGAGGGTAGGAAGAATGATGTCCATGACGCGGTCGTAGGCCGCGAGGACGTTCAGCAAGGTTTCGTCGAAGCGGCCCGCCAGGTAGTAATCGGTCGAGCTGGCGAACTCGTAATCGAAGCCGAAGCGGTCGAGGAACGCGCGCAGCCGCGCGTTGTTGGCGGCGCCGAACGACGGGTGTTCGTTGGAAAAAGGATCGGGCACCCGGGTGAGCGGCTGGCCCAGATACTCAGCCAGCATGTCCTTGTTGGGGACGTTGTCGGGCACCTTGCGCAAGGCGTCCATGTCGTCGGAAAAGGCGATCAGGCGCGTCTTGATCTTGTCGTCGGTGAGCACGTGGAACGCGTGACGCACGATGGTGGTGCGCGCGACCTCACCGAAGGTGCCGATGTGCGGCAGTCCGGACGGGCCGTAGCCGGTCGCGAAGATCACCTCGTCCTTAGGTCGCCGCTTGAGCCGCGCGACGATCTTGCGCGCTTCCTCGAACGGCCAGGCGGCGGACTGCTCGGCGAGCGCCCGCAACGAGGTGGCGGTTTCGGCAACGGCGACATTCGACATGCGCGTGTCATATCAGAACGGGCTGATGGGGAAATAGCGCAGCCACAGGTCCGTGAACCGGCCCTTTTCCCACAAGCCGAACAGCGCCCAGTTGAACGCCTGACGCAGCGTGTCGTTGCCGCGCCGCACGGCGATGCCGACCCCTTCGCCGAAGTAGCGGCTCTCGGTGAACGGGCCGCCGCGGAACTCGCAGCAGTTTCCGGAATCCGTGCCGTTGAGCCAGAACGCGAGCTGGATGCCGTCGCCGAACAACAGGTCGACCTCGCCGCGGCGCAGCGCCTCGCGCGCGGCCTCGGCGGTCGGATAGGACTTCGCCTCCGCCTCGGTGAAGAAGGTCTTCGCATAAGCCTCGTGCGCGGTCCCGGCGACCACGGCAATCTTCTTGCCCTCCAGACGCTCGGGCGCGATATCGCCGAGCTTGCTGTCGCGCGGCGCCACGAACCGCGCGGGCGAACGATAATAGGGGTCGCTGAAGTCGACGCGCTCGCGCAGCGCCGGGCTCGGCGAGAGCGAGGCGATGATGGCGTCGCCGTGGTTGTCGCCGAGCGCCGCGATGAGGGTGTCGAACCGGCGCGCCTGGATGGTGCACGTGACCTTGAGCGCCTCGCAGATCATGCGCGCGAGGTCGACGTTGAAGCCGGCCGGACTGCCGTCGGGCCCGGGAAAGTCAAACGGCGGGTAGTCGTTCTCGGTGAGAAAGCGAATCTGAGCGATGCGGGTGAGGTCGGGCCGTTCCGGCCGCCGGCGCGGATCCCAGAAGCCCGGTACCGTGAGATCGGGGCCGGCGGCGGGCGCCGTCGTCTTCGCCTGCGCGCGCGCCGGCGAGGAGGGGCCAAGCGCGACCAACGCGACGCCGGCAATGAGCCCGGCGCGCGCGGCGCGGGCGGAGCGAAGGCGCCACGTGGTCATGGGTTCACAAATAACGGCGCAGGTCGGCGGCGGCGTCTTCCGTGGAGCGTTTGAGATTGAACGGCGCGACGAAGCGGCCGTCCTTGTCCATCAGATAGACGAGCGCGGTGTGATCCATCGTGTAGTCGCCATGGTCGAGCGGCACCTTCTTCACGTAGACGCGATACTCCTTCGCCACCGCGGCGATCGCCGCCAGATCGCCGGTGAGTCCGACGAGGCGCGGGTTGAAGCTCGAGAGATAGTCCTTCATCTGCGCCGGGGTGTCGCGCTCGGGATCGACGGTCACGAACAGCGCCGAGACCTTCCCGGCATCGGGGCCGAGCTTGCCGAGCACCTCGGAGATTTCGAACAGCGCCGTCGGGCAGACGTCCGGGCAGTGGGTGAAGCCGAAGAACACCAGGAACGGGCGCCCGCGCAAATCCTTGTCGGTCACCGTGCGACCGTTCTGATCGACCAGACTGAACGGGCCGCCGATGGCCGAGGCGCCCGCGCTCGGCACCGGATCGCGCCCGCTCACCAGCACGATGACGAGCACAATGCTGGCGACGCCGGCCAGGAAGCCGGCGAGCATGAGCAGAATCTGGGCCGTGCGCGCTTTCATGCCTCTAGAAGCACGCCTGCAGCCCGGCGACGACGATCTCGAAGAACACCGTGCTGCCGTAATAGAGCCAGAGCGCACTCGCCCCGGCGACCAGCACGCCGGCCACCGCCGCGAGGATCAGCGGCAGTCCATTGGTGCGGAGCGATGATGCGATTTCGGCCATGGCGGAGCCTCGAGCCCTTCACATAGGCCCGATCCGCCCCGGCCACAACCGCTCGATTGACGCGGTAGCTAGCGACGCGACAGCACCTCCGGCTCGCCCACTGCGGCCTCCGGCGCAATCAGACGCGGCCCGGCACCCGTCGGACCTTGCGCGGCGCAGCCATCCAAATCGCCACGGCGGAGATGATGCAGGCTGCGATGATCAGGACGAAAGCCAGCTTGTAGCTGCCGGTGGCGTCGTGGATCACACCCGCGAGCCAAGGTCCTGCCGCGCCGCCGCCGATCAAAGCCACCGTGATGGTGCCGAAAATCGAGCCGTAATGCGGGCCTTCGAAAATCTCGACGACGATCGGCCCCATCACCGAGGTGAGCGCATAGCCGAGGAAGCCTTGGCTCAGCACCATGACATAGAGCAGAACGTTGGACTGCACCTGCTCGAGCGCGATCAGCGCGGCATAGCAGGTGGCAAACCCGGCGCAGCCGGCGGTCCAGATCCACTCGCGGCCGAGCCGGTCCGACAAGGCGCCGAGAACGATCTGGCCGGGAATCCCGGCGACGCTCACGATGCCGAGCGACCACGCCGCGACGAGCGGCGAAAACCCGATCTCCATGAGATATTTCGTCTGGTGCACCTGCACGGCGTACCAGGCGACGAGCGCGCAGAAGTAGCCGAGCACGATCCACCAGAAGCGGCCGGTACGTAGCGCGCGCCCAAGCGTCCATGTGGTGGCGACCCAGCGGGGATCGGCGATGTTCAAGGTCGTGCGCGTGCCGGCCGCGGACGCAGCCAGGGCAACAGCACGATGGCGCCGATGCCGACGCCGGCAAAGGCGATGCTGATCGCCAATCCGCGCCGCTCGACGAACCAGTTCGGCAGGAACTGCGAGTGCACCGTGTAGGTCATCATGTTGGCGCCGCCGCCCACCAGCACGCCGAGCGTGAGATAGAGCTGCCACGGCCGCTCGATCGACGGCGCGAGCGCCAGCCCGGCGGTGAGCACCAGCACGCCGGTCAGAATCACGACGCGCGGCCCACGCACGTCCAGGACGCGCCCGACCATCGGGCTTATGACCGCCGACACCAGAAAACCGAACGAGAAGGCGCCGGCGGCGAGGCCGCGATCCCAGCCGAACTCATCGATCAGCGGCGGCATCAGCAGGGAGAACGAGGTCCGGGCGGTCACGCCCAAGGCCATCGTCACAAACGCGACGCCGACGATCACCCAGCCGTAATAAAACGGCAGGCGGGTCGACCAATGGGGGGAATGATCCGGCATGGCACGTCAGGCGATGGAAGCGACAGCGCCGTGTCGCAGGTGTTCGCGCACGGTCCGCGCGATGTTGGCGTCCATGAGGTGCACGCCGGCCGTGCGCATGGGCTCAGGCGCGATATACAGGTGACCGGTCATGATCACCTTGGAATTTAGTGGAACACGCAGGCAGCGCGGGCCTGTGCCGTTGCAACGACGACCTCTTCCGTGCGTATCGGCGTTGACGCGACAGCGCAATTACCTGGCAGGTAGTTACGACGACGGCAAGTACGGGTCTATCATCGCAGCCACCCGCGCGTCACGACTTGCGTCCCTGGCCGGCCTTGCGATCGAGACGGACGCCGACCGGAACCCCGTGCCGCATAATTATTTTTTTATGAGCTTGCAGTCGGGTCAATAGTCGTCAGATGCGTTATGTTGAATCACATTAGCCGCGGCCATTTGTCTAAATGTGGCATCATTCGCGGTCGTTGTTTGGTAAATTTCACTTTTGCAAAAGACGGCCGCCGGAGATGGGTGCTCGCGAGGTGGATCTCACGGACTTCAGTTCATTTCAGTGTTTCCGCACCAGGTCATAGACGCGCTGGAATATGGGAACAATGTGTTGCAATGCACGATCGCAAGCCTCGCCGTCCGAACCGCCAGTGTGGAAACGCAAGACCGTCCACGTGGCGGCGCTGCCATGGTCGACGACTGGAGCGACGACCACCGCGCAAGCTCTGCGGCAACCCGCGAAGGTACGCAGATCGGCGATAATCAGCCACTCGATCTCCTGCTTGGTCATCGGCAGCTTGTCCATATCGGCCAATTCGCGGGTTGATCTTCCCAGCTCTATCGCTCGTCGTCCTTATGCCTGTGCAGGAAGCGGGCGATCTGTCCCCGCAGCGTGGCGATGTCGGGCAGCTCGCCCATGGCACCGGCACTATCGAACAGCTCTCGCTGCAGCTTTTTCGGTATGCTGTTCCACTGCATGATGACCGCCGCTCCCAGGCATCGAAGAACGTACTCCTCCGTGGCGGCGAGGTCTTCGCCATCCTCGTGCGGTCGGTGCAATGTTTTCTCGAAATTGTGCGCCAGCCATTCCTCGTTGTCGGCGAGCGACGTGAAGCTGCGCTCCCGCTTGCGGAGCTCCGTGGATTGCTCCGGGGCACTCGTCTTGGCTAGTTCCCCGAATTCGGCTGCCTTCGTGCGATAATATTTCGGCGTAAACATGCGGCGAATCTCCCTTTCCGCCGAGGGCTGCTTTGGCTCTCGGTCGGCGACGGCGTTGGTTCCATAATGACGGTGCGTAATGCATATGGGGACGACAAGGCCAATTAGCGAGGCCGAGTGCCGGATATCGGCCCGCAATTCAAATGCGCACGCCACAGCAAGCCGAAGCCGGCGGCTACACCGCGCGTGAGATCATGGCCGTGCTCGGCCAACCCGGCGCCGCGCCGAGCCGTTCGGTTTTGTGGATTAGTTTTTTAAGATTTAGCTTTCGCCTGCCTGGCTGATGCAATTGTTAGCGGTCATCCCCATATGCAACGAATGGCAAAACACCGGGATCAAGGGCAGCATTCGCTAAGGCCTTCAATCCGGGGGGGAAGCCGACCATGGGCCCCCGCGATAGCGATATGTTCCATGCTGAGTTTTTTGTCTCCAGCGCTTGCCCAAGTCAGCCAGCCGGAACTTCCGCCCAACACGCTGGGCTGTGAAGAGTTCAAGAAGACCTCGGATGGGACGTGGTACGCGGACAAATCCGATTCGTTCCACGTCGGCGACGGGAAAGAGGTGACCCTGGAACGTCAGGTCATCGGCCCGGGATCCCACAAGATCGGCGGAATCGATCTCTACGTGCTGCTCGAGCGGAAATGCGCCGGCGCGCGGGGTTGAGTCGAAGAACGGCCGGCCGCCACTCAGGCCGGCCGTTTCGTATTGTCGGGCATCCGCTCCACGGGGAAGTTACCTCGATGGAGAGTCGCTTTCCAAAACATCGACTCGCGAAAATCAACCAAGCGGTTCACTGTTGATGTGCGGATCGTCGTGCAAGATGACGTTCAGCAATGAGCTGTGGATTTCCAGGTGACCATTGTAATTAATTAAGCCCATTTTTCGAAACCTGTTCATGAAAAAGCTCACGCGAGATCGCGTCGTGCCGATCATCTCCGCAAGCGTTTCCTGGCTGATCTTTGCAATAACCGGCACCGGCTTCCCGTCCTTGCCGAAGTTGGCGAGAATGAGAAGAAGCCGGGCCAGGCGCTTCTCGCTGGAATTGAACAGTTGATCGACCAGATCCGCCTCAACGCGGACGTTGCGCGCCAAAAGATGCGACATGAACCTCTCAGAAAATTCCGGCTCGTCGTGGAGAAGGCGGATCATGGCTGCCTTCTCCAGCCGCATGATCTTGGAGTCCTCCATGGCCGCGGCCGTGGCCATGCGCCGGGGCTGCCCGGCCAGGCATCCCTCGCCGCAGAAATCACCGGTTCCGAGGATGGCAACGATTGCTTCCTTGCCCTGCTCGGACAGCACGGTCACCTTCACTTTGCCTTCCTGGATGTAGAAAACAGAGTCCGCCGGCTCACCCTGCGAAAAGACCGGCTGATTCGTCCGACAGATCGATATCGCCCGTCCCTCGTTTACGTTGGCGAGGAAGACGTGAAGGTCGAACTGGGCTTTGGAATCCTGTTCCATTGCCGCATCTTACCATGCCGGCAGAGCCGCGGGAATGTGGTAAGTCGTAGCATCATTCAATCGTGGACGACACGATCACAGCCCCTTTCGGGGGGATCGTGACCGCGCCGAGCGCCTCTTGCCGTCGCAATCTACCATGACTCGCGCCAGGACGCGTCCGTTGAACCGCACCTACGTGCGTCGATGTCGGTCCGGGCATGAGAAATCGGCCGGTAGTGCTCGTTCGCCGAGTGATCAATTCTATACAGACTCCGGTCGGCCGATGGGCGCATATTGATCGGGACCGAGTCGCCCTCTCAAAGCGGCCGGGCCTTCAATTCAATTTTATCGACCGGAACCCATCCGGGTACCCGGTACGCTCGCTCCGACGCATGTCGGACGAAAGGAACCCCCATGCAAGTGCCCTCAATCCTGCAGGGAGACTCGCTCAAGCGGCTCCTGCAGGGCGCATTCATCGGATTTCTCGCGACAGTGGTCATCGGCTTCGGCTGGGGCGGATGGACGCTGGGAAGCACCGCCAAGGAGTTGGCGGGCAAAAGCGCCAGCAGCGCGGTCATCGCGGCGCTCGCTCCCATCTGCGTCGACAAGTTCCAACACGCTGCGGGGGCCGAAGCGAACCTAGCCGAGCTGAAAAAGGTCAGCTCCTGGCAGCAAACTTCCTTCGTCGAGAAGGGCGGCTGGGCGACGCTGCCCGGCAGCGACCTGGCCAACTCGTCGGTGGCGCGGGCCTGCGCCGAAATGCTCGGCGATCTCAAGTGAGCTTGCGCCGATCGGCGCTGGTTGCGTAGGTTGACGACCGATTCGATCACGGTGCCGCGCCGATCAGGAGCCCCGGCATCAGGGCCCGCGTCCGTGATGGCTCCGCGCCGTCAACTGGTGTTACGAGGCCATTGGGCTTCCAGGGCCGTCGCGCAGCGCCTGCCTTCGGCACTCTGACACTTCCGTTGAACTATCTCTTGAAGCGCTCACATGTCAGGCGCACGAAATCGAGCGGCGATGATCGCGGGCGTGGGACGGGTTTCGTCTCGCTGCATTGCCCGGACAACACTCCAATACTCACGACACGCCCGGCGTGCCCGGACAGAGGCGGGAGCTGATCGCGTCGCGAATTATGCCGGCGCATGATTTGCAGGCTATTGACGACGCGGTGCCGCATTTCCTCCAGCGGCAACTCCTTCTCATGTCTGAGCGGAGTCTCTACAACATTGACCACTTCTCCCCTTTGGAGAGAGCGCCGCACTTATGATATCATTCTGGTCGCCCTATTGATCTTCGTCGCCACAGGGAGAATTCCAACATGCCCTCCACTATCAACCTCTACCAGATCGGCGTCTGGTTCTGCGTGGGCTTCTTCACGGGCGCAGGCTGGGCGATTGCCGCGTGGCTCGCCGGGCGAATCTTCTCTCATGTCTGAATCGTGCCTTCAGCGTCCGGCAAACTCCTCCGGTCGCACCTATATAGAGAGCTGTGCGGCAAATCCCCAGCGCCTTGGCACGCGAACAAGTTTCCGACCTTCGCCGCCGGCTTCGTAGGCTTGATCAATTACAGTCGACCGAAAAGGATCGGAAAATCGCTCAGTTCTTGCACCTGGAAAATACGAAGCACGACGACCTGAGGCTCTTGGCTGAGCCGACCGATCCAGTACTGCCGAAACCCGGAATGAAAGCCAAGTGCGCGCCGGTCACGCGTGTGCGCAGCTATGCCGAGCTTGCGCGAGCCAGCAAGCCAGCGCTCGAGAACTTTTGGTATATCGACAGCTTGAAGGACTTGAAAGATCTGACTGCCGGCGCTCGGCCATGCGGCACGGTGCTCGTCCACAACCGCGTCGAGCACACTGCCAGCGCCAACCCGTTCGGGGCGCACGGCTTCCGCGCGTGGGTCACTCGCCCTACCCCGCATTTCGTCGCGTGCTCGTGCGGCTGGCAGGCACAATTGGGCGCGCATTACCGCGTGGCGTCTATTCTAGTCTGATGGCTGCGCGTGGACGCCAAAAGCAGGACTGGCGGAGCGCCGTCACCAGGTTTCGAAGGTAGTGATTTGCTAGGTGGGTGAACGCCCCGCGCCGCCAAAAGATTCGCTGATTCAAGAACTACACCACACGTGAAAAGGAAAGCGCCCCAGCCTCCGGAGCGCTCCCAAAATTCAATCAGTCAGAGCCTCAGGCAGCGACCTGGGTCGGCTTGACCTCCAGGAGCTTGCTGGAACTCGCGATCGGGATCGACCGAGGCTTCATCGCCTCCGGAATCTCGCGCACGAGGTCGACGTGTAGAAGCCCGTTCTCCAGGCTTGCGCCCTTGACCTTGACATAGTCAGCGAGCTCGAAGTTGCGCTCGAAGGCTCGCGCGGCGATGCCCTGGTAGAGCACGTCGCCCGCCCTTTCCGCGTCATTGGTCTGCTTCTCGCCGCGGATCGTCAGCCTGTTCTCTTTCGTCTCGATCGAGAGATCAGCGTCGGTGAAGCCGGCGACTGCTACCGAGATGCGATAGGCGTTCTCACTCGCACGCTCGATATTGTAGGGCGGATAGCTCGGCATCGAGCCTTCCGCGCCGCCGAGTTGGTCGAACACGGAAAACATCCGGTCAAAGCCGACGGTTGAACGGTAGAGGGGAGCAAAATCGAATGTACGCATAGCATGACCTCCTATTTGAGCGACATGCGAACGGTCCGCCCTCAGGGACCGGACCTTCCGTATCACGCAGCCTTATGGCCTGCGCACTCCGTACTTAGGAACAATACACGGCCATTGTAAGTAGCGAGATCAAATATTTACACGGTGAGCCCCCGGCGGCCTTTCCATCGGCGTCGATGTGCTTGAGGACGGCACGGTCGTCAAGCGGATGGAATTTCAATGATGCTCTCCTGCGCGTTTCATCGATTTGGCGGTTGCCGCAGCTGCATCGGTATTGATTGACTCGTTGGCTGCGTAGTTGCGTTTAAACAATCCTCGCGGCTGGGAAACGGGCCGAAGGCGAGGTTGCCATCATGCTCGATCGCGTACCAACCCTCCTTTATGCCGCGCATCTCGGATTGGTGTTCATTGATGTAGTGGGGAGTAGGGACATTCATCGCAGCACTCCAGTTGTTCGTGATCCGCACCGACGCGCCGTTGCCGGCCTCGCTCATACCAGCACCTCGCCGCTGAGCAGGATGTCGTTGAGCAGGACGTCGACGAATGGATACCGCCGATTGCATTTCGGCCCCTGCTCATATTTGGCGGCAACCATTCGTTTGAGCGCCGGGAGATTGCGCTTGCCTAGTGCGTTGTATTGTTCCCGCAAGAGGCTTTTCCGGTGCACTCCGTATGGCTGCCCAGGGTCGGTCCAGTCGTCCAGAACGCGCCTGCTTACAAACCCGGTCACCGACAGTGTGCCGTCCAGTCCATGAAGGAGTAGCCCATCACTATTATGGGGGCCTTCGTCTACTCTAAATTCCCGAAGTTCCATGAGGAAACACTTCCAATTTACTTTTCCTGAGTTGTGCCACTTCGGCCATGGACTTGGCTGGAGAGGCCGATCCGTGCGGTCGTGCAAGGTTCCAGAGCATGTTCCGTTCCTTTGGGATTCGGAACAAGCTCTAGAAATTCTTGATTGGCGCATGTTCTTATCGGCGAACTGGTACCCACTGCGCCGGAACATGCGCTAGCGCAATCGCCCGTCCCACGTTCGAGGGGAACAGGATGGCCTGATCAGAACTCGGCCGGGAGGTGACCGTTGATCTCGAGGCCAATGCATATCTCAATGAGAATTGGTGTCGTCCAAGCCATGATCATTTCCTTGGTGCGCTCGTCGCAAGGACGCAGCTGATGACCGCCGACTCTGCGTTCACATGGTTCAGCGGTGGGGCTCTAGGATTTCACATCACTGTGCCGCGGTTTTGGCCAGGACCAACCTCTCGGCGCATGCCCCTGCCAGAGCGTAGTCAGGGGAAGCAGCTCCAGGGCGTGTGGCCCAGCCGCCGCTCTCTATGAATTTTCCCTGCTGCCAGCTCGAAGAAATAGCTTTCAAGGCAACCAAGTTCGCCACCGCATCGGCGTTGTGCTGGAACTTCTCCACACAGATCGGCGTGAGGGCTACCACGACAGCTGCATCGGCGCGCTCATCCGCAAGCTTGCCGGCGGCGTGGCTGGTCATCCAGCCGCCCCAGTGGAATCCGACGATCGCGAGAACAATTGCTCCACCTACTGCGCCCCAACAAGCCGGTTTTACCGCGGAAGGAACTTGCATGGCTTTCGCCTTTCCGTAAGAGGACATGCACTGAAAACAGCGCACGGAGGTGCAGAATGCGGGTGCTGTTGGTACCCGCGCCGCATGCAGCTCTAATTTGGAGTGTTATCGTGCCCGCCGATGGCACCAGCGCTGCCAATTCAAAGGAACGGAGGCTTCGGTGCGTCCCCGTTTTACGGCAGCTCTCGGACAAGACACTGCTTGCCTGTAAGCTTGCATGTGGGGTGCTCTAGGTAAAAAACAATGAGGCGGCGGCAAAATAAGTCGCCTACTCCCGGCGCGCGCCCAGCGATGAACCACTCGAGAAAACAGCGCGCGCGAGTAATCGGCGCAAGCTGGTCTCCGCCATAGCCTTACGCCGAGTGCCGGCGGCCTCCCTGCCCATTTTGAATTTCACCGTCCGGAGCACTAACAAAAGTAGCACGCAATTACTATATCAAATCGGGCTTGATTGCCGCCCCACGCAAAAAAGAACCCGATGCCGGAAAACCAGTCGGACGTCGTCAATTGCTGACATATCGTTGATGACAAACCCAAGGAAAATCATGTCATGGCAGCGCCAGCACGACTCGAGACCATACCCTGCCTCGCCGCCACGCAAGTTGCGCAAGAGCCGCGAAGACAGGAGCTGACCACGGACATGCTCGATGATCTGTGGCGTTCCGCCTGTGAGATGCCTGACGCCCCCCATTTAAGCAAACGGTGACACGACACCAATTCGACATGTTGCACCAAGAATGGCTGACGCAACAACGAGCGAAGGCAACCTCATTTTCGCTCCGTTTCCAGGCAAGAGGACTGCCTAACGTGTTATAATCGAGTTAACCACAGGAGGACCGAATGCGCGCGCATAGGTTTGGAAAGAAACTCAAGCTTCCTTCGACATTCGTCATCAAACACCAGCTCCGAATGCTGGTGGCTGAGGATGCACGCAAGAAAGCAAAGGCAGAAGCAATTAAAGCCCTGGCTGGCGAGCATCCGATGCAAGTCGGTATCCTGGAAAAGGTCGCCTGAAACATTCCTAGCGCCCCTTATCTTCGTAACAGCGCGGCCTTTTCGCTGCCGCCGACCGCGGTTTAGAGCAAGGATCTCGACCATGAGACCGGAACACGAGATGCGGCGAAAAATCATCCGCGAATGGATGTCGCTTCCAAGGGACAAGCGACAGACTGAAGAGCAGGCCAGGCCCTTCGCCAAGAAGGCGATGGAGCGAATCCCGTCCAGTGGCGATCCGTACCGGCGGGTAATGCGCTGGCTGTTGCCCCGCACCGGAAAGACCTGACGCACCACGCGAGGCCCCGCGCCGGCTGGGTTGCGCGAGTTATCGCCTCTTTTTTTTCCCGAAAATCACGCTCCAGTTATCTCGATAGGCTTTGGAAACCGGCTTCTGGCCCTCGCCCCTGCTATAGCCGGAGGGCACGTCGGCGGCTGTCTCACCGCCCTCAGCCTTCGACAGGTCTACACGTGAAGGGCCTTTGCTCTTCACAGGGGCATCGCTTTTCTGAGCGGGATCAGCCTTAACCTTCTTGTCGTCGCTGGCCATAAGCCTTCCCAAGGCCGACTTGTCAGATGAAGTCGACGTGCCACTGAAGGTTCACGCAGCGGACCTTGCGACGTGGGAATCAAACGGCCCGACGCCGCAGGTCGCGGAACGAGATGAGCCGTTGCCAACCTTCGTCCCAAAGCACGAGGCGGACGCAGCGAAGGCTCTCCGACAGCGTGAGCCGGCCGACGGCACCGAGCTCCGGGTGATCGCGCAGGACCTGGGGCAGCCGGTAGAACGGCATTCCGCTGCACAAGTGGTGCACATGATGAATGCCGATATTTGCCGTGAACCAGCGCAGCACGCCGGGCAGGCAATAATGCGAGCTGCCGTGAACGGCGGCGTCGTGCCGGTCCCAGCCTTCGGCTCGCGCCCAGTAGGTGCCCTCAAACTGATGCTGGACATAGAACAGCCAGACCCCAATCGAGCCCGCCAGGAGAGTGACCGGCAGCTGCACGAGCAGGAATGGACCCGCGCCGACCAGCCACATCATCGTGGCGACAAGGAGCGCTATGGCGGCGTTGGTGGTCATGGTGCCGACGCACAGACGCCAGCCGCCACGGAATTGGCCCGTCGGCAAGCGGTGCCTCACGATGAACAAGTAGGCAGGGCCAACCCCGAACATGACAAGCGGATGTCGATACAGGCGATAACGGAGCCGGCCGCATGTCGACATGGCCGTGTACTCGCCCACGGTCAGCGTGTTGATATCGCCGATGCCGCGGCGCTCCAGGTTACCCGACGTCGCATGGTGAATGGCATGATCGCGCCGCCAGAAATCGTACGGCGTCAGCGTGAGCACGCCGATCGCACGCCCCAGCCAGTCATTGGCCAGGCGATGGCGAAAAAACGAACCATGTCCGCAATCATGCTGGATCATGAAAAGCCGCACCAGGAATCCCGCCGTAGGAACGGCGAGGAGCAGGCAGAGCCAGTAGCCGGCGGCCAGCGATGCCCACATCGAAAACCAGAGCACGGCGAATGGTACCGCCGTGATCGCCAGCTCCGCGACGCTGCGCGCGAGGCTCGGCTTGCGATACGCGGTCAGGACCGCAGCCCAGGCGCGCGATGGGCGCACGCCGGCGGCCAGGGCGGATGCGCTTGCCTGCGTCGGACTCAAGCGCGAATCGGCGGGAACCGGCGCACCGCAGCCGCTCGACCGCACGCGCGTTATGGCGTTGTCTTTGTCAACCATCCTTGCTCCGGCCGGACTGAATGCGCGATTTGGAACCTCGTAAACGCATCGTTGCCGTCGCGTGCAAGGAGCGCTTGCGCGGTTCCGTGACTGCAATATCGGTTCTATTCGGCGAGGGAGCATTTGGCTGGTCAAAATTGCTCACCTTCGTGGACGTGGTGCTTCATGTTGCAATGCAGCATTTCATCCCCATATACGAATCTCACACGAACCGCAGGCCCGGAATCCAAACCCCCGTCGGCGGCAGACCAGGAGGTCCGATCGCGCCCAGGGCGGCGCGTCAGCAGGTCCTCCATCAAAAACCGCCCCCGAGGATGACTGCCATGAAAGAGAACAACCCCAAGTCCGGCGCGACAAAGCCCGCCGGCTCACCGTTCGACATGCCCAAGACGGCAACCCCGCAGACATTGCATCAGTTCGCCGAGAATGGCGCCGCGCAAGTCAAGGCGAGCTACGAGAAGATGAGCGCCGCCACGGCGGAAGCATCCAACCTCATTCAGAACAGCTACACGACGGCTACCAAGGGCGCCGTGGAGTACAACGCCAAGCTTATCGAGATCGCCTGCGCCAACGCCAATGCGGCTTTCGACTATGCCCGCGAAGTCAATGGCGTGAAGTCGCCGGCGCAGTTCCTCGAAGTGACGACCGAGCATGCGCGCAAGCGCTTCGGCATCTTCTCCGAGCAGGCCAAGGAACTCGCGGCGCTTGCGCAAAAGGTCGCGAGCGAGGCCGCCGAACCGCTCAAGGCCGGCGTGACCAAAGCGTTCCAAGGTCATGTGAGCTGAGGCGTCACGATTAGTTAGCCAAAGGTTGCGTGTGGTTGCGAAGCCCGGGTCGCTTGCCATGGGCGTCGGTAGCACACCTCTGAACGGCGGCGATCGCAGGCACCGCACCAATTCGGCGGGAGAGGCGTGTTGGCTGAGGCCTGCTTGCAAGCGGCGACCTTGCGCCCCATATGGCAAGCATGTCCTCGACCAAAAATCCTCAAGCGCACGCAAGCGACCATGCTGCGGCCATTGCCCGGTGGGACGACGAGGGTGGCGCTCCCAGATCCACCCCGCGCGAAATTGGTGCAGTGAAAAAACGCCGACGCTGGGGACGGATGTTGGACAACGAGCAACGTAATCGCATCAAGCTTGCTCGACCGAAACGGTGAGCATCGATCCTTCGCACCTCAAGGCGCTTTTGAACGCGGCGGCTTGGTCTTCTTCCATTGCTCATCGGCCCTGCCCGTTTTTCACGCGGCTCGGGCCTTGGCCGAAAACGTCGCACGCGTGATCGACACCGTCGTTCCCTGCGGACCGGCCAAAGTTTCCACCTGGGCACCGAGTTGATGCGCGAGCGCCTTGACGATGCTCGTGCCCAGCCCGGTTTTTACTTGAGCAAAGACGCCGTCCGGCCTGCCAATCCCGTTGTCGGCGACCGAAAGCTTCCAATTCGTCCCTGCGGCATCATATCCGACGGTTATCCGGCCATCTGTCCTGTCGCCAGGAAACCCATGCTTGAGAGCATTCATCACAAGCTCAGTGACGATCAAGCCGAGGCACTCAGCCTGACGGGACGTCGTACTTCCTCCGTCGCCGCAGACCTGAAGAGAGATTGGCCGGGTATCGCCGATCATCGAGGTTGCGAGGGCGTCGCGCAGCTTTGCGAGATAAGGCCCCACGTCGATCGGCTCGCCGGCCCCGTGTGAATGGAGGTGCTTCTGCAAAGTCGCAATCGACATGACACGGGAATTGAGTGTCTTGCAGATGAAGGCGCGTCTCTTCCGACTTGACCGCCCGCGCTTTCATCAGAATTATGCCGGCGATGATTTGCAGGCTGTTGATGACCCGGTGCTGCAGTTCCTCGAGCAGCACATCTTTCTGCCGCAACAGCGCCTCCTTTTCGCGCTCCAACGCGCTCTGCCGGGTGACGTCCTGCATGCCGAGCAGAATGGTCGGCTCGGCGCCTCCCTCATAGAACACTTCCCGCGCATTCAAGCACATCGTGCGGCGTCCGGCGCCGGGAAACTGATGTTCGACTTGATAGTCCTCCATCACGCCATGCTCGGGTATGATTTTTTCCAAAAGCAGCCGAAGCTTTGGAATGTCCCATTGACCGTCGCCCAATTCGTAGAGGAGCCTGCCTTGGGTGTCCCCGGGTGTGACCTGGAAGAGCGAATAAAAAGAGCGGCTCGCGGCTATCACGCGCAGCGCCTTGTCAAGCACCAGGACGGGCTCGCGGACGGTGTCGACAATGGCCTGGGCGAGCGTGCACGCGTCTTCGACGTCGGCGAATTGCTTCCTGAAACTGTTGAGTTCCATAAAGCCTCCCCCCGCGACGGCTCCGATCATCCGAACCGTCGATCTGTCCACGCGCAGGAGCGCATTGCTTGGGTCGCCCCCAATGCCTCGGAAACTCCTGGACTCTGCGCTTACCGGGCCAACCGCAGGGTTCGTGCGGTAAAATCATCGAAGGACCCGAACGAATCGAGGCTAGGACTCATGCCGCGGTGCAGTCTGTATAATATTGACCACGTTTCGCGAGAAAGCAGATGACCGGCCCGCCGAGGCTCGCCCCAACATGCGGCCGCCGACGAATCCGAGGCCGTGGAAGACTGAACGCACCCCGGCGCGGCGAAAATGCCGCACCGGGCGTCGAGACGACAGGCGACGCGAAACCGAGGACGGCGCTTGCGTTTGAATTTCATCGATCGAGTGTTCAATTTTATACAGACCGCGCCTGGCCGTTTGCTCCACAATGAACGGCTCTGGGCGGCGGATGAGCCGCCTTGCCGTCCGGAGAGCACGGCCGCGGTCAACGGGCGTCCGGATTCCATCGAGATTTGCGAGAGGGTGTCATGTCGGGTGAAAGTCTCCTCGTCATCCTGCTGGTCGGCATCATTGCAGGATGGTTGGCCGGCCAGATCGTGAGCGGCACGGGGTATGGGATCATCGGCGACCTCGTCATCGGAATCATAGGCGCCTTCATCGGCAACTGGCTGCTGCCGCAACTCGGCATCCACATTGGCGTGGGCATTGTCGCTGCGATCGTCAACGCCACGGTCGGCGCGGTGCTGCTTCTGTTGGTTCTCCGGCTCGTTCGCGGCGGAGGCCGCTGGGGAAGCGGATGGGGCTGGAGCGGCGGATGGGGAAGCCGTTGGGGCAGGCGCTGGTAGCGTTGGAGAGACGCGCAAGAAACCGTCATGTTCCGATCGAAAGCTTGACCGCAACCTGAATTTCGTCAGCCGATTTGAGCAATTCTATTCCGTCACTGCCCGGCGCTCGCGCCAGCCTGCCAATCACAGCCAGGCGCGCGGGCGCGAGCAAAAAATGCGCCGTGAGCATTAGCCCAGTCAGCGCGATGCAAAGACACTGAACAAGCGTGGACTAGAGAGGGACATTGAAATGCAGAACGATGACGGCGGCCGGCGCAGCCCCTGGGGTAGCGGGGCGAAGCCCGGCTCCGATATTGAGGATGTGATCCGGCAAGGGCAGGATCGATTGAAGCAGATCATGCCGAGTGGCGGCCTGCGCGGAGGAATCGTCCTTGCCATCCTCGCTCTGGTCGCCGTAGGCGCATGGACGGCCTATTACACCGTGCCGAGCGACTCTGTCGCTGTCGTGCAGCGCTTCGGCAAGTATCTCGAGGAGGTTCCGCCGGGACTGCATTTCAAGCTGCCGCTGGGTATCGATGTCGCGACGATCGTTCCTGTCAAACGGCAGTTGAAGCAGGAATTTGGCTTTGCCACCTCAGGCGCCAGCGATCCGTATCAAATTCCGCGCGAGGCGAAGCAGGAAACGCAGATGGTGACGGGTGACCTGAACGCCGCATTGGTGGAATGGGTGGTTCAATACCGCATCTCGGATCCGGTTAAATTCCTTTTCGACGTTCGTGAACCGAGGGCAACCCTCCGCGATGTTTCCGAATCGGTCATGCGGGAGGTCGTGGGCGATCGCACCGTGGACGAGGTGATTACCATCGGCCGACAGGAGATCGAAACGGAAGCGCTGATCAAGATGCAGGCGCTCTCGACCAAATACGCAATGGGAATCAGCATCGATCAGGTGCAATTGAAGAACATCAATCCGCCCGAACCGGTGCAGGCGTCGTTCAACGAGGTCAACCAGGCCCAGCAGGAGAAAGAGAAGCTGATCAACGAAGCTCGGCGGGATTACAACAAGGTGATCCCGCTGGCCGAGGGCGAGAAGGATCAGCGGATCCGCGAGGCCGACGGCTACCGGCTCAAGCGAATCAATGAAGCGGAAGGCGATGCCGCTCGGTTCAGCGCCTTATTGGCGGAATACGTCAAGGCCCCGGTGGTTACCCGGCGCCGCATCTATATCGAGACCCTGCAGGAGGTCATGCCGGGCATACGCTCCAAGGTCATCGTCGATGAACGGACGCGCAGCATTCTGCCGTTCCTGAATCTCGACTCCGCGAAGGGAGATCGGCCATGAACAGGGTCAAGCTGGCGGCTATCTTGGCGCTTTTGGGCGCCGCGGCCTTCGTTGCGATGGGTTCGTTCTATACGGTGAGCGAAGTCGAGCAGGCGATTATCACCCAGTTCGGCAAGCCTGTGGGCGCTCCCGTGACTGCCGCCGGTCTCAAGGTCAAGGTGCCCTTCATCCAGGACGTCAACCTTATCGACAAGAGAGTTCTCGAGTGGGACGGCAAACCGACCGATATGCCAACCAAGGACAAGCTCTATGTGTCGGTCGACCTCTTCGCCCGCTGGCGGATTGCGGATCCTCTCCAGTACTTTCTGCGGCTGCACGATGAACGCAGCGCTCAGTCCCGCCTGGACGATATTCTAGGCAGCGAGACCCGTAACGCCGTCGCCAAGCACGAGCTGATCGAGATCATCCGCACCACCAAGGACCGCGTGCCGCTGCGCGACACCCTCCTGGCCGGCGCGGGACCGGAGCGGGATATGGGGTCCCTGGTGCCGATCCAGAAGGGACGCAAAACGGTCGAGCAGGAGATCTTTGCCGAGGCGGCCGAGAAGGTTCGCGTGTTTGGTATCGAATTGCTCGATATCCGGTTCAAGCGGATCAACTACAATGCAAGCGTGCGTCCGAAGATTTATGATCGAATGACCAGTGAACGGCGGCAGATCGCGGAACGCTTCCTGTCGGAAGGCAACGGCGAGGCCGCCAGAATCCGCGGCAATCGTTTGCGTGACCTGAATAAGATCCAGTCTGAAGCCTACCGGCAGGTCGAGGAGATCCGCGGCGTCGCGGACGCCAAAGCCACCGAAATCTACTCGAAGGCTTACAACCAGAGCCCTGAAGCCGTGGCGTTCTATGAATTCACACGGACCATGCAGTCCTACAAGTCCATCATCGCGGAAAATACGACCCTTGTCATTTCCACCGGCAGTGATCTCTTCAAATTTCTGAAGGGTATGACTCCGGACGGCGACGCGAAATGAGTTGCGGTAGCCGGGAGGACCCGGGCGGATGTCCGTTCGCGAGAATGGGCCGCTCGTGCGGCAAGAGTCAGTTCGAGTGAGCGCGCGGTCCTGATTTTTTCGCTGCCGCGGCTTGCCGGTCCCGCTCTTCCTTGGCCAACCGGAGCGCCTTCAGCCGCGCGGTGTTCTTTTCCACGGCGCGACCGGCGGCTTCATAGTCGGCCATTGCCTCGGCACTTTGCCGAACCTGAAGCTCCTTTTTCTTGAAGCTTGCTTCCGCCCGATGGCGGACCACCTCGGAATTGGTCACGAAGTCCGTCTCCTTTTCATCAAACTCGACCCAACCGGACAGCGCCGATGAGACCGGCAGCCGAGAACGCATAAAAATAGAAGCCCCCGCCGGAGAGGGTAGAGGGGCCAGGGGCTTCCATCATCTCCGGAACGCCGAACAACAAGCTACATTGCGAGCCGTCCCGGTCGCGAGGCTTATGGATGAGGCTTCCCGAGCGACATAACGAATGCCGCCACCCCGACGCAGATCGCAATACCCAAGGCAGTCGTGTACAAAGGAAACCACATCTGGAGATATGGCCACATCTGCCGATCCTCCTCGGTTGGGTTTCTCTCTGAATTTGATATGGTGATTACGTACTACTTTTGCTAGTGCCCGGATGGTGAAATTTAAAATAAGGCGCTGGGAGGAATCAGCGCCAGCGGCGGCGGAAAAACTCCTCAAACCCGTGACATTTGGAACCTTTTGCGGGGCGGTCGCGACCTAGGGCGCTGGCCGGTTGATCGACTTGCTCGCGGTTCTGTCACCATTCCCACATGGTCTACACCGGGCCCGAGGACGACCGGAACGTTCGGACGCTCCCGGTGGATCAGCGGGGCAAAGCGGTCGGCATAGAAAAATCTCGTCCTCGCTGCCGACCAGCACGGAGTCGGCGTCGTGGAGCTGGTGGGATGACCGCTGCTGCCACTTTTCGGAAGTACGGATCGGGACCGTGGAGGTCCGGTCATCGGGAAAATCGGACCTGATCCGCGCTCGGAATCTGTTTTGCATGCTTATTTTTTCTATGAGCTTGCAATCGACTCAATCGGTGTTAGATGCATGATGTTGAATCTTCACCAATGAGGTACTCAAATGAATGATCCGAAACAGAATCCGCAGCCGACGCAAGGAACCGACCAGAAGCCCGGTCAGCAGCAAGGCGGCGGCCAACAGGGGCCGGGGCAGCAGCACCAGGGCGGGCAGTCGAAGCCCGGTCAGCAGCAGCAGAACGCGCCCAGCCAAGGCGGCCAGCAGGGCGACCACAAGAAGAGTTAACGACGGCGTTTGGTAACGCCAATTCGACCCAACGCCGTTGTCAACGCGGCGTTGGGCTGTCCGGGGTTCGTCGCGCCCTCGCTTCCGCCAATAAGGCCGGGGCCGCCCGCATGCGTTGCCTCGGTTTGCCTTTCGGGGCGCGCCGTAATGCCGTGCCGCCAACACCTAGGACTGAAATCTCGGAGCCGAGGGAGACACTCATGAAATTCCGTCCGCTACACGATCGTGTCGTGATCGAGCGAATCGACGCCGAAGCAAAGACTGCCGGCGGCATCATCATCCCGGACACCGCCAAGGAAAAACCGCAAGAGGGCAAGGTCGTCGCCGTGGGCCCGGGCGGTCGCGACGAGAGCGGCAAGCTCATCCCGATCGACATCAAGGTCGGCGACCGCGTGCTGTTCGGCAAGTGGTCGGGAACCGAGGTCAAGATCGACGGCGTCGAACTCCTGATCATGAAGGAAAGCGACGTCATGGGCGTGCTGGTCGAAGCCGAGGCGCGCAAGAAGGCCGCCTGACGCGCCGCTGCGAAGCGCTTGGTCGCGTCGGATCGTACGACAACGCAACGAATTATTTTCGGGAGACATGAAATGGCCGCCAAGGAAATCAAATTCTCGGTCGACGCGCGCGACAGCATGCTGCGCGGCATCGACATCCTCGCCAACGCCGTGCGGGTGACGCTCGGCCCCAAAGGCCGCAACGTCGTGCTCGACAAGTCGTACGGCGCCCCGCGCATCACCAAGGACGGCGTCACCGTCGCCAAGGAGATCGAACTCGACGACAGGTTCGAGAACATGGGCGCCCAGATGGTGCGCGAGGTGGCCTCGAAAACGTCCGACCAGGCGGGTGACGGCACCACCACCGCGACCGTGCTTGCCCATGCCATCGTGCGGGAAGGCTCGAAGGCCGTCGCCGCCGGCATGAACCCGATGGATCTCAAGCGCGGGGTCGATATTGCAGTCGAGGCCATCGTCGAGGACCTCAAACGCAACTCCAAGAACGTCACGTCGAACGAAGAAATCGCCCAGGTCGGCACCATCTCGGCCAACGGCGACGCGGAGATCGGCCGCTTCATCGCCGACGCCATGAAGAAGGTCGGCAACGAGGGTGTGATCACGGTCGAGGAGGCGAAGTCGCTGGAGACCGAGCTCGAGGTGGTCGAGGGCATGCAGTTCGACCGCGGCTACATATCGCCTTACTTCGTCACCAACGCCGACAAGATGCGGGTCGAGATGGAAGACCCCTATCTCCTGATCTCTGAGAAGAAGCTCTCGGGGCTGCAGGAGCTGCTGCCGCTGCTGGAGGCGGTGGTGCAAAGCGGCAAGCCGCTGGTCATCATTGCGGAGGACGTGGAGGGAGAGGCGCTCGCCACCCTGGTGGTCAACAAGCTGCGCGGCGGGCTGAAAGTCGCGGCCGTCAAGGCGCCGGGCTTCGGCGATCGTCGCAAGGCGATGCTCGAGGACATTGCGATCCTGACCGGCGGCACGATGGTTTCCACCGATCTCGGCATCAAGCTCGAGAACGTCACGATACAGATGCTCGGGCGCGCCAAGAAGATAATGATCGAGAAGGAGAACACCACGATCGTCAGCGGCGCCGGCAAGAAGGTCGATATCGCGGCGCGCATCGCCCAGATCAAGACGCAGACCGAGGAGACGACCTCCGACTACGACCGCGAGAAGCTGCAGGAGCGGCTCGCCAAACTCGCGGGCGGCGTTGCGGTTATCCGCGTCGGCGGCGCGACCGAGATCGAGGTCAAGGAGCGCAAGGACCGCGTCGACGACGCGATGCACGCGACCCGCGCGGCGGTCGAAGAAGGCATCCTGCCGGGCGGCGGCGTCGCGCTGTTGCGCGCGGCCAAGGCGCTTTCGCGGCTGCGGACCCAGAACGACGACCAGAAGACCGGCATCGAGATCGTCAGGAAGGCGATCGCTTGGCCGGCGCGCCAGATCGCCATCAATTCCGGCGAGGACGGCGCGGTCGTGGTGGGGAAGATCCTCGACAAGGACACTTACGCCTACGGCTTCGACGCGCAGTCGGGCGAGTACGGCAACCTGGTGTCCAAGGGCATCATCGACCCGACCAAGGTCGTGCGCGCGGCGCTGCAGGGCGCGGCGTCGATCGCCGGGCTTCTCATCACCACCGAGGCCATGGTGGCGGAGGTGCCGCGCAAGCAGGCGGCGTCGCCGGCCATGCCCGGCGGCGGCATGGATTTCTGATTTAGGGCATTTTCCGGAAAAGCGGGCACCGGTTTTCCGCAGAAAATGCGACAAATCAAAAACCTGGATCGCTTCCCGATTCAATTGAATCGGAAAGCAATCCATACTTTCGCTCGATGCCAATACGTACGAGCAACAAAACCGTCACGTTTGGTCGCCCGTTCTTGCTGAAGGGAGTCGATCGAATGTTGCCGGCCGGGGACTTCGACGGACGAAGAGCTGATTGAAGGCCTGTCGTTTCCGGTTTATCGCCGTGTCTCGACCATGATCTTGGCGCCGGCGGCCCAAGCCGAACGCGTCAGTCGAGGCCGAGAAAGTGTTTCACCGGCACGACCGTGCGCTCCGGGTCCTCTTCGTTCGGCGCGTGGCCGAGGTCGTCGAACATGGCGAGCGTGCTGCCGCCGATGTCGCGGTGGAAGCGCTCGGCATTCTCGGGCGGGATCAGGCTGTCGCGGCCACCCCAGACGATGAGCGTCGGAACTTTCAACTCGCGAATGCGCTCGGCGAGATTGGTCGGCCGCCGTTGCCGGAACCGCTCGATCAGCGCGCGCCGGTTGCCCGCGCGCTGGGTGAGTTCGACGGCACGGTCGACCATCTCCGGCGTCACCTTGGCGGGATCGGCGAAAACCTTGCGCAAACCCTGCGCGACGAGGAAACGCGGCAGCGTGTTCTGCAGCAGCCATGTCACGCCCGGGATGCGCATGAGCTGGAAGCCGAGCGGCGTCGACGCGGAACGAAACGGATAGCCGCCGGCATCGACCAGGATGAGTTTGTTGACCCGCGACGGATGCGCGAGCGCCGTGCGCCACGCGACGGCGCCACCCATCGAGTTGCCGCCGATGACGCAGTGCGCGATGCCGAGCTTGTCGAGGATGGCGATCACCAGGCGCACGTCGTTGTCGCCGCCGTAGCGGCCGTCGGCCGACGGGCCGGTGAGGCCGTGGCCGGCCGCGTCGAAGCGGATCACCCGCCGCCGGACTTTGAGCGCCTGCGCCCAGCCTTCCCACGCGTGGAGCGAGGAGCCGCCGCCGTGCAGCAGGACGATCGGGCTCGGATCATCGCGCGGACCCTCGTCGCGCAGGTGCACCTGCATGCCGGCCACGTCGAGGAATACCGACGGCGGCGGCGCCCAGCGGGCTTTCAGCTCGGCAACGCTGCGCTCCGGCGCCCAGGTGGCGGCGATGAAGACGATAAGCGCAAGCGCGAGCGCAGCCACAATTCCGAGAACGACGAGCATGGCGGTTCTCACGGCGCGATGTCCCAACGCGCGTGCATGCGCGCGCACCCGATTGTCGCCTCTCCCAGCCGCGGCGACGAGGCGGCGCGGTGCCGCGATCGATGCAGTTCGCTGTTTAGAGCATGATCCCGAAAAGCGGGTACCGGTTTTCGGAAAAGATCATGCTCCAGCAAGAAGTTAAAGCGCGATGACGATTCGAAGAAAAGTCATCGCGCTTTAGTCCTACCGAGCGCGCTCGTACACGGCGATCATCGGGCCGAGGCGCAGGAAGTTGCCGGTGCGCCGCAGTTCCGGCGCGTAGAGGCTCGGCACGCTACCCCCGTCGAGAAACAGCGCGTTGTCGCATTTGAGCCGGTCGCGGAACAGGCGCGCGAACTCGCTGAACGTGATTTCCGCCTCGGAGACGACGAAGGCGAGCGTGTGCTCGTCGCGCAGGCCGACGCCGCTGCGGTATTTGCGCGATCGGCTGCGCCCGAAGACGGGATGCAGCCGCCCGTTGACGACGAGCATCGGCCCGGATTGGGTCGCGAAGTCAACCGCCTGCCGCTTTGTGAGAAACGATCCGGTATCCAGTACGCCCGCCGTCTCCCCGACAATGTAGAAAACGCCATTCGGCCGCATGTGGAAATTGCCCGGACCGGCTTTCGTATTGGCGCGCACGAGTTCGCGGCCGTTCTCGACATAGAGGCCGACCGGCCGATAAGCGGGGTCGTACATGCCGGCATTCGTCGCAAAGAGGAGGCGGCCGGCGCGCTGCGCAGGCGGCAGCGCCGCGAGGTACCCATAGGGCTCG